>ERZ724525.7-NODE-7-length-110078-cov-6.552884_pt1 | contig 110078 bp, 94 predicted proteins | sample MGYA00376058_ERZ724525 | MGnify/ENA primary metagenome ERZ724525 (study PRJEB28724, sample SAMN07190888) | wastewater metagenome | isolation source: influent of sewage treatment plant in Hong Hong | place: USA: Christiansburg, Virginia | collected 2016-03-01 ... | reverse complement strand
AGGCATCTTCGCGCCACCTCAACCGTCATGAACCACACTACGCCCCGACACACCCAGCCGCTGCCTTTTGCGCAGGCTTGCGAAAACAATCAAGCCCCCATTTTTGCGGTGCTACAAACTGCGCTGCAGGGCAGTCGACATGTACTGGAAATTGGCTCTGGTACCGGCCAGCACAGCGTTTACTTTGCACCGCGCCTGCCGCAACTGACCTGGCAGACCAGCGACCTGACCGATAACCACCCCAGCATTCAGGCATGGCATGCCGCCCACGCTGCGCCCAATCTGCGTGCGCCACTGGAGTTTGATCTGGCCACCAGCGCCTGGCCCACACCAGCAGAGCAGCCTGAGTTTGACGCTGTATTTACCAGCAATACCTGCCACATCGTGGCCTGGCCGCTGGTGCAGCGCATGTTTAAGCTGGTGGGCGCACACCTACCTGCAGGCGGCGTATTTGCCATCTATGGCCCATTCAACTATGGCGGCCGCTTTACCAGCAACAGCAACCAGGCCTTTGATGCATGGCTGCGCCAGCGCGATGCCCGCAGTGGGCTGCGTGATTTTGAGGCCGTGGTGGCGCTGGCCGAAGAGCACGGCATGCAACTGCAGCGCGATGAAGCCATGCCAGCCAATAACCGCACGCTGGTGTTTTGCAAATCACAGCCTCAGGGATAAAAACAGCCTTCAGCGCTTATCCAAAATACGCTAAAAGCTATGAATAAGTGAGCAACAAAAAAGCTGCCTTGGCAGCTTTTTGTTGAGTTGAAGGTTTGGCCCTCTCAGTTCCAGCCGTCCCTGTAGAACTGTTGAATCAGCGCCCAGGCCTCGGCTGGATCGTCCGTGTAACGGAACAGGTTCAGGTCCTTGGCGGAGATGGTGCCTTCTTCGATCAGCGCATCAAAGTTGAGCACTTTCTTCCAGAACTCGGAGCCAAACAGAATCACCGGCACGGGCTTGCTCTTGTGGGTCTGCACCAGCGTCAGCACCTCGAACAGCTCATCCATGGTGCCAAAGCCGCCGGGGAAGGCCACCAGAGCCTTGGCGCGCATCATGAAGTGCATTTTGCGCAGCGCAAAGTAATGGAACTTGAAGCTCAGTTCCGGCGTGATGTAGGGGTTGCCATGCTGCTCGTGCGGCAGGTAGATGTTGAGACCCACATTGGGCGCACCCGCATCATGCGCGCCACGGTTGGCGGCTTCCATGATGCCGGGACCACCGCCCGTACAGATGTAAAAGCGCTCGCTGGGCTCCTGCTTCATGCCTTCTGTCGCCACGATGCGGGCGAATGAACGTGCGGCTTCATAGCGCTGGGCGTTGCGCAGACCACGCTCGGCCAGGGCCATGCGCTGGGTATCGCCGCTGGCTTTGGCTTCAGCAAGCTGCTGCTTCGCCTGATCCATGTCCATGAAACGGGCGCTGCCATAGACCACGACCGTGTGCTCTATGCCGCGCTCGATCTGGGTCAGATCGGGCTTGAGCATTTCCAGCTGCATGCGGATGCCACGGGTTTCGCGGCGGAACATGAATTCCGGGTCGGCGAAGGCGAGGCGGTTGGATTGAGGCTCTAGCTCTTTGCCGTTGTGGGCCTGGTTGTGCAACTCAGCCCAGGCATTGGCCAGATCGGTATCAGACAGGGGGGAAGAGATTTGCATGAGCCCTCAGTTCTTAGAATGCTGAGCAGCACGGGCTACGGGATCATCAAGGATTTAGTAGCGCTGACCGCCCATCCATCAAACACTTCAATATCAAACACACCTGTAGTGCATGTGATGCTTGCACTATACGCTCACAAAGCGATAGCTCATCCGAGTATTTAGCCTCTGAAAGCCAAAGCCATTTGCCTTAATAGTGGTGAATGGCGCAGCCACTCAGCGAGCCATCCAGACGTTCCAGCTCAGCATACCCATATAGGTCATACACAGCGAGCCCACAAGGTGAATCGCAGCCCAACCCAGGGCTGCCGCCAAGCGCTGCTGCTGCAGCAGGCCAATGACCTCGGCCGAGTAGCTGGAGAAGGTGGTCAGGGCCCCCAGAAAGCCGGTGACGATGGCCAGCTTCCAGACCGGATCGAGCTGGGGCATGGACTGAAACAGGGCAATGCAGACCCCGATCAGATAACCACCAATCAGGTTGGAAGCCAGAGTCCCCCAAGGCAAACCAGCTCCGGTGCTGAGCCACAGACCGAGCCACCAGCGCGAAAGCGCGCCCAGACTGGCCCCCAGACAAATAGCAAAAATATTGAGCATGGTGGCGAATTTATCGCAAGAAAGGCGTGATACCAGCCCTGCCCTCAGCCCTTTGCGGCAGTGGCTTTGGTTTCGGCGTCTTCCACCTCGTCTTCATCCAGCGGCTCGTTGCGCACCAGATTGCTCAGTGTGGGCGGCACGTCTTCGCCCGACCTGCGCGAACGGAACAAGGCCGCACGCATGAGGAAGATGGTCGTAATAGGCACGGTTACCGCCACAAAAATAGCGATCAGCACCGAGTGCATGACAAAGCCCTGACCACTGACGGAAAAGTAAATCCAGGTCGCATGCATGATGAGCCAGCAGCCCATGGTGGCGATGATGGACGGCGCATGCACACGCTCGAAGTAGCTCTCGAGCCGCAACAATCCCAAAGAGCCCATGAGCGCAATCAGCGCCCCCAGAAACACCAGTGCAGCCACCAGAATCTGAGCCCACAGCGGCAAGTCCACGCCAATAACGTCTGTGCTCATTCGATCACCTCGCCACGCAGCAGGAACTTGGCCATGGCCGTTGAGCCCACGCAGCCAAACAAGGCCACCAGCAAAGCGGCCTCAAAATAGTTGGTGCTGTCATACAAAATGCCCATGACCAGCATGACCAGCATGCCGTTGAGATACATGCAGTCCAGCGCCAGCACGCGGTCTTGCGCATGCGGGCCTTTGAGCAGGCGCAGCACCGAGCAGCCCATGGCCGCCAGCAACATGAACAGCGAGGCAATCAGCGCCCAATAAAACCAGGGGTTCATTCAAAAATCTCCATCAGCGGGCGCTCATAGCATTGCTTGATATGGTCAATCACTTGCTGCGCGTCTTCCACCTCCAGCGCGTGAATAAGCAGCATGGAGCGATCACGCGAAATCTCGGCCCAGGCCGTTCCGGGTGTGATGCAGACAATCATGGCCAGAACCGCCAGACCGTTGGGGTCACGCAGCTCAAGCGGAATATGTACAAACTCAGCCGAATTACGACGCAGGCGCGGAAACAGCAGAAACCGCACCACATTGAAGTTGGACACCGTGGTGTCTAGCATCACGCGAAAGGCCAGCTTGAGAATGGTCAGCGGGTGACTCACCCGCACGGGCAATGGGCGCAGCCCGCCCAGCAGCACGGGGATGAGCAGACCCAGAATAAGGCCCAGCAGGATCTGCCCGGCACTGACTGAGCGGTTGAGCAGCAGCCACAGCACCAGCAATGCCGCAGACAGCAGTGGCGCGGGGAAGATGGATTTCATCAGATGCTTCATGGCCGGGCCTCTTCTTTCTGGGTCGCAGCGCTCGCAGGCTTGGCGTCCTCTGAGCTTTCGCTTTCCTCACCAATGCCCGGTACCGGCTCGGCCTGCATCTCCTGCGCTGCAGCACGGGCAGCAGCCTCAGGGCCAGCGGCTTCCTGGGCCTTTTTTTCCTTGGGGGTTGGCACAGGTTCCTGGCCCATCACGGTACGCACATAGACGTCGGGTGAATGCAGGGCGTTCGCCGCGCGCTGGGTATAGCGCATCACATCATCGGCCTTGACAGACAAGGCCACGCAGCACAGCAGCAAAGCCGCAATCGGCAGGCCTTCAGCCACCTTGAGCGAAGGCGCGTTTGTCTCAGGGTTGGCCCAGAAGTGGCGAATACCGGCACGCATCAGCGCCAGCAGCGCCATCAGCCCGGTGATGATGAGCAAAGCCACCATGCTCCAGCCCAGCACGCCGGGGTTGATCCCGGCAGACATGCCCATGCCCAAGGGGTTGAGCAAGCTGGTCAGCATGGCGAACTTACCCAAAAAACCAGCCATCGGCGGCAAACCAGAGATGAGCAAGGTGCACGCCATAAAGCTCAAGCCCAGAAAAGCGGCGGCAGCGGGGAAGGCGCGGCCAATCAGCAGCTCTTCATCATCATCCAGATTGAAGCCTTCGGATGGAAGCAACTCGGCGTTGAGGAAAGGCGCTTCATCGTCTTCATAAGGCTCGCCCTCTTCCTCAGCGGTACGCCAGCGGTCGACCACATCCGCAATCAAGAACAGTGATGCCACAGCCAGTGTGGAGCCGGGCAGGTAGTACAGCAGGCCCGAAGTCAGTAAATTCTGGCCAAAGCCCGTAGCGGCCAGCAAGGTGCCTGACGACAAAATGGCCGCAAAGCCTGCCAGATGCGTCAGCCGCTGCGAGCCCAGCATGCCGATAGCACCAAACGCCATAGTCAGCATGCCACCCACAATCAGCCAAGTACCGCCAAAAAGGGCTGATGCTCCGGCTTCTGAGCTGAAAAGCAGCGTCCAGAGACGCAAGATCACATAGACGCCCACCTTGGTCATCAGCGCAAACAGCGCGCCCACAGGGGCGGTTGCCGCGCTGTAAGCGGGTACCAGCCAGAAGTTCAGCGGCCATAGCGCGGCCTTAATTAAAAAGGCCGTTCCCAGCACGCCCGCAGCTGCGTGCAGCAGGCCACGGTCAGCATCTTGCACCAGCGGAATAGCACGGGCCAGATCCGCCATATTGAGCGTGCCCGTGATGCCATAGAGCATGGATACACCAATCAGGAACAGCGAAGACGCTGCCAGATTGATAGCAATGTAGTGAAGCCCGGACTGAATTCGCGTGCTGCCAGAGCCATGCAGCAACAGGCCATAAGAGGCTGCGAGCATGATCTCGAAAAACACGAACAGGTTGAACAAGTCCGCCGTGATGAAAGCTCCGCTCAACCCCATGAGCTGCAGCTGGAACAGCGGATGAAAATGCACCCCCGCTTTGTGCCAGCGCGCAGCAGAGAACACCAGTGATGCCAGTGCCACTACATAGGTGACCAGCAGCATCAGAGCGGTGAGCCGGTCCATTGCCAGCGCAATGCCAAAAGGCGCAGGCCAGTTGCCAGGCATATAGACCGACATGGTGACGGAGGAGCCCGCCTGATTGGTCCAGCCCAGCAGCATGACCACGATCACCAGACTGATGGTGGTGGACAGAATATTCATGCCCAGCTTCAGGCGCTGGCGTTCCTCGCGCAGAAACAGCATCAGTGCTGCGGTCAGCATGGGCAGCAAGATGGGGGCCAGCATCAAGTGCGGCATCAGGTACTCAATCCAGGCCGTCATAGCATTTCCTGCTCGTTGCGCGAGTGCAGACCATCCACATGGTCATTACCCGAAGATCCACGCGATGCGAGCAGCACCACCAGAAACAGTGCCGTCATGGCGAAGCCGATGACGATGGCCGTCAGCACCAGCGCCTGAGGCATGGGGTCAGCATAGTGAGACAAGTCTGTGGGCACGCCGTTTTGCAGCACCGGCACCTTGTTGATGGCCAGACCCTGGCGCCCCATGGCAAAAATGAACAGGTTGACGGCATACGACAACAACGCCAGCCCCATGATGACCTGATAACTTCGCGGGCGCAGCAGCAGCCAGACCCCGGAACCGGTGAGCACACCGATGGCAATGGCCAGAACGATTTCCATTACATACCTCCCCGTGCCAGTGCTTCGGCTGTTGCGGCCTGCACAGCGGCTTCTGCCTTCTTGGCTTCTTGTTCCTGCTCTTCCAGCAAGCGTGCGTGGAAACGATGACCGCGCACCGATTGGTGAGCAATCGCTGTCAAGATCAGCATGGTCGAGCCCACAACCAGCGCGAACACACCAATATCAAAGAACGTGGCGCTGGCGAGATGTACATGCCCCACCAACGGCAGCGAAAAGTCAAAGCTGTGGCTGGTCAGGAAGGGGTAGCCCACGAAAATGGAGCCCAACCCCGTGCCCAGCGCAAACAGCAGACCGGCAGCAATCCAGCGACGCGGATACAGCGGCAAGTGCGCCTCGACCCAGTGTGTGCCAGAGATGATGTACTGCATCAGCAAAGCGACTGAGAACACGAGACCCGCCACAAAACCGCCACCGGGCTGGTTATGACCACGCACAAAAATGTAAGCAGCCACTAGCGCCGCAAATGGCAGCAACAATCGCACCAAAACCGCAGGCACCATCAGGTAGCCCACGGCCGTATCGCTGGCGTTGCGAGGGTTGAGCAAGTCGGTCTGCAAGTCACCAGGCACATAGCGCTGCTGCTCAGGAATGTCCATCGCCTCACGCGCGGGGCGGAAGCGGCGCAGCAAGGCATAGATGACGATAGCCACGATACCCAGCACCACAATTTCGCCAAAGGTATCAAAGCCTCGGAAGTCCACCAGCATGACATTGACCACATTGGTGCCACCACCACCGCCCAGAGCGTTCTCAAGGAAGAAGGTAGAAGAGCTTTCATAGAAGGGACGGCTCATCATGGCAAAGGCCAGCCATCCCATACCGCCGCCAGCGATCAGCGACAGCATCAGGTCACGCAGGCGGCGTGCCTTGGCGCGTGCATCAGCGTTATCCGCCACGCGCATGTTTTTGTCACGCTTGGGCAGCCAGCGCAGGCCCAGCAAGATCAGTACCGTGGTCGCAACCTCTACTACCAGTTGGGTCAAGGCCAGATCGGGAGCCGAGAACCAGAGGAAGGTCAGCACCGTGCACAGGCCCGTTCCGCCGAGCATGATCAAGGCCGTCATCCGGTGGTACTTGGCCTTCCAGGCAGTCCCCAGAGCACACAAGCAGCCAATCGCCCAGAGCAGCACAAAAGCCCAGGAAATGGGCAAAGTACCGCGATTACCCAGCTTCATGCCCCAGATCCACAGCGGCAATGCCGCTGCCACTAAAGCAATGCTGACCAGCCACAGCATCTGCCACTGCAGGCGGCGGGTAGACAGATTGCGGCGCCCTGCCCGGCCCAGCCAGGTGATGCGGGCCAGTAAATTCTCAAAAATCACACGACCACTGATACGGCCCAGCACCGGCGTGGTGTCGAAATGCCCTGCCGTGCGCTGCCAGCGCAGCAGTGTATAGAGCAAGATACCGCCCGCTAGCGCCACCAGACTCATGATGAGAGGCATATTCCAGCCATGCCAGATGGCAAGGCTGTACTCAGGCAGGTCACCGCCCACCACTGGCGCAGCAGCTGCCGCCAGAAAGTCGCCCACCGCCCATGCGGGCAAGATACCCACAATCAGGCAGCCCAGCACCAGCAACTCAACGGGCACACGCATCCAGTGCGGCGGCTCATGTGGCTCATGCGGCAGGTCCGTCGCCTTGGGGCCAAAGAACACATCTACCGTATAACGCAGTGAATACGCCACGCTGAACATGCCCGCAACAGTGGCCACCACCGGCAGCACCGTCTTGACCCATGGTGCGGCATCCAGATAAACGGTCTCGGCAAAGAACATTTCTTTGGAGATAAAACCGTTGAGCAGCGGCACCCCCGCCATGGCCGCACTGGCCACGCAGGCCAGCGTGCCGGTAATCGGCATCATGTAGCGCAGCCCAGATAGCCGCCGGATATCTCGCGTGCCGCTCTCGTGATCCACAATGCCCGCCGCCATGAAGAGCGAGGCTTTGAAGGTCGCGTGATTCATGATGTGGAACACCGCCGCCACCGCCGCCAGCTTGCTGTTCAAACCCAGCAGCAGGGTAATGAGGCCCAGGTGCGAAATCGTCGAATACGCGAGCAATCCCTTCAGATCATGCTGGAACATGGCGCAATAGCCGCCAATCAGCAGCGTTAACGCGCCAGCGCCCCCCACCATCCAGAACCATGCATCGGTGTCTGCCAGCACTGGCCACAGCCGTGCCAACAAGAACACCCCCGCCTTGACCATGGTGGCCGAGTGCAGATAAGCCGATACCGGCGTAGGCGCAGCCATGGCATTGGGCAACCAGAAGTGGAAGGGGAATTGCGCACTTTTAGTTAACGCACCCAGCAAAATCAAAACCAATGCCACCAGATAGAGGTGGCTATCCCGAATTTGCTGTCCTGCGGCCAGCACGTTATCCAGGTCATAACTGCCCACAATATGACCCAGCACCAGCATGCCCACCAGCATAGCCAACCCACCAGTGCCCGTGACGGTCAGTGCCATGCGTGCACCCCGCCGCGCATCCTTGCGGTGGTACCAGTAGCCAATCAGCAAAAAGGAGAAAAGACTGGTCAGCTCCCAGAAGAACACCAGCTGAATGATGTTGCCCGAGAGCACCACCCCCGCCATGGCCCCCATGAAAGCCAGAAAAAACGAGAAAAAGCGCGGAACCGGATCTGCAGGTGACATGTAGTAGCGCGCATAAAGCACCACCAGCGCACCAATGCCAAAGACCAGCATGGCAAACAGCCACGCAAAGCCATCCATGCGAATCACGAGATTCAGCCCCAGAGCAGGCAGCCAGGGTATCTCCTGCCTCAGTACCGCCCCATCCGCCATTTCCGGGAAGAGCATCCCGACTTGAACGGCACAGACCAGGGCAATGATGCCGGCCAGCGTGGACTCCTTGTTACGAGCGTTCGCAGGCAATAAAGCAGCAAGAATGCTGCCGGCAAAGGGTAAGAGAATGAGGTAAATCAGGGGCATGGGCGGATTATTCTAGGGGGTGAGGTGTTTTTTACCGCTATAAAAACCTGAGCATTTAACTGCCTTTAGACGACTGTTCGCCTTCAATTGAGGCATGAAAATTCATCGAAACAGCGGGTTGCATGCAGATAAAAATCAGCCACTTCCGGACTTGAACATCCTGGCCGCATACCCCAACCCCTTGTTTGAATTCATTTTTACCAAACTCGAAGCACCTGCCAACCCATGTATATACGCAGCTACCAGACCGGAGATGAAACAGTGCTGTGGAACATATTTCACAGCGCCGTCCATCAATTGGCTGCCTCACACTACACGCCAGAGCAGCTCCATGCATGGGCACCAGATCAGCCAGACTGGCCTGCATGGACTGAGCGCATGCAGGCGTTGCAACCCTTTTTACTTATAGACCCGAACGGTCAGCCGACTGGTTATGCCGACCTGCAGCCCAATGGCTATATTGATCACTTTTTTATAGCACCATCTCATGCAAGGATAGGCGCAGGCAAGCAATTAATGCAATACCTGGAGCAACTGGCCAAGCAGCGCGGCCTGAAAGAGATCAGCGCGGACGTCAGCTTGAACGCTCAGCCGTTTTTTTCACACTCTGGCTTTGTGCTGGTGCGCCAGCAGCAGCCCGTCATACGCGGCGTTGCTCTGGCCAATGCCCATATGCGTAAAAGCCTCAAACCATTTTAAAAAATGAACTGGCTCTGGAAACCCAAGACGCCCGCCCCACAGAAATGGATGATCTCCATTTTTCTGCTATCACTGATCGGCGCTCTGCCCCCCATGCTCTGGCGCAGCTTTGCGCCAGCTGCCCACTGGCAGTTGCAGTCCCTCTATGGCGCACTACTACTCACCACAGCCGGCGGTCTATGGCTGCGCAGCCTGTATCGACGCAAGCTCTGGCGGCCGGCAGGTCCGTGGACAGACTACAGCCCCATCAAGTGCTGGCTGATGACCATGCTGTGCGCCTGCTTTTTCGTCTTTGTGCTCTGGCTGAATCTGGTCGCCACGCTGCCAATGGCCTACACGCGCATGATGGGCAATGAGGTGGTGTTTACAGGCACCGCTGAGAAAAAGCGCGGTTCTGGCCGCCACGCCTGCCGCCAGCAGCTCAAATTGCCAGACATTCACTACATTTTGTTTGAGTTCTGCCTGAATGAGGACTCTTTTAGCGAATTACCCGATGGCCCGCTGCCCGCTCGCATCTCTGCCCGTCAGAGCTACTTTGGCAGCAGCATTCACACGATTGAGCTGGCCGTTCCGCGTGCCCAATGGCCCTGAAGATCCAACGCATGCGATTACTTTCACGCCCTCTCTATGTTCCTCTCCGGCCTGGGGCTGCTGTGCCTGCACCTTGCCTCACTCACACGCCACCCAGCAGCAAAGCCTGCTGACGGGGGATATGCAGCTCCGCCTGATGACCAGCATCACCGCAGGCATTTTTGTCGTTTGGCTGCCCGCGCTCCTGATAGCCCAGCGCATCAACAAAGGTAACTGCCTGAAATCTTCCTGAAGGTACATGCTTGCAGGCTACCCGCAATGGATGAGCTACGCCGTCAATGGCCTGTTTACCTATGCATTTATCAACTTCTTTCTATCCACCTCCACACGCGAGATGAACAGCCAGCAAGGCCTTCGCACCTTTTCAGGCCACTGGATGTTGTTTTACGGCATGGCGCTCTGCATCTTCTTTTCGAGCTAGAGGTGTTCTTCACTGCTACGCATCCGGCACTGCCCTGCCGGGCATGAAGTGGCGCATAACGACCAATTTTGCTCACTTTGCGGCCTGCCTGCGGTACAAAGCGAGCAAGATGAGAACCAATCAAGGCCCTGCACAGATCCGCATTGCACAAAGCGGCGCATACTGACATCCGCCTCCGCCCTCACTCCACATGAACGCCCGCGCAATGCCCACCTCTCAATCCCCGATCGGTATTTTTGATAGCGGTGTTGGCGGTCTCAGCGTGTTGCAGGCGCTACGCCATGAACTACCTCACGAGCAGTTTGTGTACCTAGCGGACAGTGGCAATGCCCCCTACGGCGATGCGCGAGGTGATGCCTTTGTGCGAGAACGCAGCCTCGCCATTACGCAACACCTGCTTGCGCAGCACGACATCAAAATTCTGGTCGTGGCCTGCAATACCGCCACAGCAGCGGCCGTGGAACTGCTTCGCGCCCACCTGCCCGAGCTGCCCGTGATTGGGGTAGAGCCCGCAATCAAGCCGGCATCGTTTTCCAGCCAGACCCACCATGTGGGCGTGATGGCAACGCGCGCCACTATCAACAGCCAGCGCGTGGCACGGCTGGTGGCCGATCACAGCGAGCGGGCCGAATTTCATCTGCAAGCCTGCGACGGGCTGGCCAAAGCCATTGAACGCAGTACCGAGCAGCCTTTTCCAGAGCAGGCTGACACTACAGAAATAAGAGCACTCTGCGCAAGATACACAAGCTCTTTAGGCAATTTTGGGCAAAAAACCGGGCAAATGGACACTCTCGTGCTGGGCTGCACACATTACGTGTTTGTCAAAGACGATCTGCGCGCCTTGCTGGGCCCCGATATTCAACTGCTAGACACCGGTGCACCCGTAGCCCGCCAGACGCGTCGCATGCTGGAGCAACGCGCCCTGCTGACCCCTGAAGCCCATTCACAGCAGATTCAGCTTCAAACCACCGGCACCTTGAGCGCACTGCAAGCTGCCGCTCAGCGCTGGCTGGCCCTGCCCGCGAGCTGCTGCGCGGTGGTCAGCGTGCCATCGCCCAACGCGGCAATGATGGCCTGAGCACCAAGATCAGCCCCAAAGCGGTTCACCACCGCCATCCAGATAGCTGAGATAAAAGCGCACATCAAATTCGAGCTGGTGATACTCAGACTCCATGTGCATACACAGCTGATAGAAGGCTTTGTCGTGATCCATGATGCGGATATGGGCCAACTCATGCACGCAAATCATGCGCAAAAACGCATCAGGCGCCTGCTTGAACATGGCCGCAATATGAATCTCATGCCTGGCATTGGTCTTGCTGCCATGCGCAATAGAACGCCGCGTGTGCAAGCCCAGCGCATTGCGCATCACATGAATCTTGCTGTCGTAAGCCACCTTATGCAATTGACCCGAATTACGCAGATATTCCAACCTAATGTCGTCAACATAGTCGTAAAGCGCCTTATCTGTGCGCACTACGTGGCCCTGCGGATACTTTTTCAGCAGCCACTCCCCGGCTTTTCCGGCCACTAGCCATTCACGCACCTTACTCTGCAAAGATGGCGCATAGCCCGACAGATACGGCAAGGCCAGCTGCGCCGATGCATTCTCAGTCGTGGCGCGCGCAGCCCTGTCCTTGCGCAGCTGCTGCGTGATGGCGCCTGAATATTTGGGGGTAGGAATGGGCTTCATGGCAAAAGACAACCCTCTGTGTCACGGCCTGAAGACCGCAGCGCAGAGGGTTTTTTAATTAGGGTCTATGAATCAGTGCAGATGACGTGGGCGGCGGTTGCCTCCACCATGACCTGAGCCTGAGCCGCCAGAGCCACCGCGCGGAGGCTTGCCCAATTCCAGCGAGCTGACCAGTGCTTCAAAGCGCTGGGAGAACAGTTTGTCGATCTCTTGGACCACGCCGCTCAGCTCAGCGCCATCAAAGTGACGCTCCATCAGGCCGACAACATCTTGCACCAGCAGATCACGCTGCACCTGCATGATGGCGGCAGGATTAGGGCCCACAAAGAGCATGACGAAGTCATCGCGGCTTTGCGACTCATCAGAGGCGTCCTCTTCATCGAACTCGGTGTCGTAGAAGGTCACCTCAATGGCCGAGCCCTGCTCGGCCAGCTCGTTCAGACTCATGCACATATCGTCAAGCGCCTGACGGAAGTCTTCATCACCGCGCACCGTCCAGCACATCTGCAGCAGATGCTCCTTCTTGTCGAGCTGAATGCCGGGTTCTTCTTCGTAAAGACTCCCCTCGGCTTCAGTCAACGAGCGCGCACCGGCATAGGCCCACAAAGGACGCAATGCGTCTTGCAACTGCTCGTACGTAACATCAGCACGGAGCAGAACCTGACCGTGGACATGAATTTCAAAAGCAGCGTTGTAACTAGGCATCTTTTTTCTCTTGGAGTGCAGGCCCTGTCAGCATGACAGAACTGAGAACCATATTGCACCGAAGTATGGGCTTTTCCAAGCTCGCGAACCAATGCTGACACAAGAGCGCCAGATCGCATCCCAGATCCTCAATTTTCCCACTTTCAGCACAGCTGACATGCAAGGGGCCTCTGAAACCACAAATACAAAAAGCCCGCTACACAAGATATAGCAGGCTTTTCAATTCTGGTGCCCCGAACCGGAATCGAACCGGTACGCTTCGTTAAAAGCGGCAGATTTTAAGTCTGCAGTGTCTACCAATTTCACCATCGGGGCCCACTTCACAATGTGGCGCATGCGCCAATGTGAAGTATTGCATCAGCCATACGACTAAAGCAATAAAAAAGGGAAGCTTACGCTTCCCTTTTCAAAACTTGGAGCGGGAAAACGGGTTCGAACCGTCGACCTATACCTTGGCAAGGTATCGCTCTACCAACTGAGCTATTCCCGCATTTCTGAAAAGTGTTTCACTCAACAGAGCAGACTTGAATTATAGCCACGATTTTCAGGTGATTTTGAGAATCGGGCTACTTTTTCAATACTGCGTATTCAAGCCGGTTGCGCAGCCTGCTCCAGCTTGGCTTTGACGATCTGCAGCAAGTCGCGCTTTTGTACCTTGTTGGAGGCATTCACGGGCAGGCTGTCGAGTTGCAGCACAAAGCGCGGCACCTTGTAGTTAGCCATATTGGCACGACACCAGACGATGAAAGCATCTTTGTCCAGCGCCACGCCGTTGCGCGTGACCACGCAGGCGCAACCCACTTCACCCATGCGCTCATCGGCCACACCGACGACGGCAATCTGAGCCACATCCGGGTGATTGGAGAGAATGCGTTCAATTTCAGCCGGGTAGCAATTGAAGCCACCCACGATGAACATGTCCTTCAGGCGATCGGTAATACGCAGATAGCCGTTCTCATCGAGCACGCCCACATCGCCGGTATGCAGCCAGCCGTCCGCATCAATAGTCTCTGCCGTCGCTTTCTCATCCTCAAAGTAGCCCTGCATGATGTGATAGCCACGCAGCAGTACCTCGCCAGCCTCACCTGCAGCTACAGGCTGGCCCTGCTCATCCACGCAGCGCACTTCGGTGCCGGGCAAGGCCTTGCCGCAAGTATTGGCCACGGTTTCCACATCATCAGCAGGCTCGCACAGCGTAGCGCAGCCACCGCATTCGGTCAGGCCGTAGGCGGTCGTCACATTCTTGATGCCCAGTTCTTCACGCATGCGCTTGATGAGAATCGGGGGAACGGTAGAAGCACCAGTCACCGACGACACCAGCGAACTCAGATCAAAACTCTTGAGACCCGGGTGCGCCAGCATGGACAAGAACAGCGTGGGCGGGCCGGGCATGAAGCTGATGCGGTCGCTTTCAATGCGGCGCAGAATGGCTTCGGCATCAAAGACCTGCTCAGGATAGACCGTGGAGCCTTGCAGCAAAGCAGCCACCCAGCCTGCCTTGTAGCCAAAGGTATGAAAGAAGGGGTTGACGATCAGGTAACGGCTGCCCTCGGTCAGCCCCACCACATCAGACCAGGCCTTGAAAGCCTGAATCGTCGGGCGGTGCGAGCACATCACACCCTTGGGACGACCGGTGGTGCCCGAGGTGAACATCAAGTCAGCTGTATCGTCTGGCTTGATCTGTGCTTCGCGCTGCTGCTGGGCTTCGGTGGTTGTGCCTTCGGCCTTGGCCATGAACTGCTTCCAGTTCAGGTCTGCACTGGGCAGAACCTTGTCGCCCAGCACCACCACCTGCTCCAGCGTTGCGGGCCGCTGGCCAGTCAGCAGATCAGGGTAGTAGTTATTCAGAAAATCACCCACGCACACCAGCACTCTGGCGCGGCTGCGGTCCAGAATATCGGCGGCTTCACCGCCCTTCATACGGGTGTTCAACGGCACCAGCACGCCACCGGCTGCATGCACGCCGCAGGCCGCAACAATCCATTCGCTGACATTCGGTGCCCACAGGGCCACACGGTCACCAGCCTGCACGCCCAGTGTCATCAAGGCGCGGGCGGCCTGGCGACTCCGTTGTTGCAGCTGTTCATAGCTGATGGATTGGCCGTTCTCGACAATCGCTGCGCGGCTGGCGAAGCGGCTGACCACATCGGCCAGCATGCCAGGCAAAGTCAGCGAAGCCTCGGGCAGCGCGCTCTGGTTGATATTCGACATAAATTACTCCGGAAATTTGACGCGCAGCTTTTCGCTGGTGGGTACGGACTGGCAGGCCAGCGTCCACTTCTTGGACAAGTCCTTGGCATCCAGCACTTCGTTGTGGCGCAGATGGACACTGCCGTCCTGCACCTGACACATGCAAGAGGCGCACATGCCTGCCTGGCAGGAGTACGGCACATTGATACCTGCGCGCAGACCTGCCTCCAGAATGGTTTCAGTGCCACTGCAGATGAACTCGTATTCCTCACCATCCAGGCGCAGCTGCACCACGGCTTCATCAACCGCAGGCTCCACAGGCGCAGCTGCCTCCTGCATCTGCTGCAGGGTTTCCTCGTCAGGTAACGAGACAAAGCGCTCCACATGCACTTGCTCGGACGGCATTCCTGCTTCAATCATGGCCGTCTGCGCCGCATCCATGAAGGGGCCGGGGCCGCAGATAAAGGCCTGGCCAGCATCAGCCACCCGAGGCGTTGCCCAGGCCACCAGATGTTTTTGCGACGGTGCACCTTGCACCGAATCCAGCCAGTGAATGACTTGAAGCCGATCGGGATACTCGGCCGCCAGTTGCTGCAAATCTTTCTTGAAGATCACCGAGCGCTCATCGCGATTGGCGTAGAACAACACCACATTGCCCTGATGCTGTTTGAGCACCGTGCGCAAAATCGAAAACACCGGTGTGATACCACTGCCTCCAGCCAGCAGCAGAAAGTTCTGCGACAAGTTTTTGGGCGAAAAAAGGCCAGACGGCGGCATCAGCTCGATGGCGTCGCCCACGCGAATTTTGTCGCACACCCAGTTGGAACCACGTCCGTGATTCACGCGCTTGACGGTGACGCGCAGCGCATTGTCCAGCGCAGGCGCGCTGGACATGGAATAGCAGCGAGGCACATAACGGCCGTCGATAGGCAGTCGCAGCGTCAAGAACTGGCCGGGGCGATAGCTGAATTGCTCGGTCAGTGCCTCGGGTACATCAAACACGATGGACTTGGTGTCGTGCGTTTCATCAATCACCGCGCTCACGCGCAGCGGGTGGTAACGCGATGTGGTTGTTGTGGCTTCACTGCTCATTTTTATTTACCCCTTACTCACTCACACTTTTTGTCGCAGCCATGCGCCGACGCCCCGGCACATGACTGCCCCCAAAGGGGTCAGGTGGAAACACGATCCATCGTCACTGCTGGCTGGACTTGCGCTAGGTGTTCTGGCTTGTCACTCTCCTGCGCTGCTGCCTTGCCGGCGCGGCGACCAGAGAACACGCAGTCAGCCAGAGACAGCCCGCTCACATAACGTGAAGAGGCCACTCCAATTGCTGTGCGACCAGCGGCATACAGGCCCGGAATATCGCGGCCTGCACCATTGATCACCGCACCGTTCTCTTCGTTGACCTGAAGGCCACCCAGACTGAGCACAGCCAGCGGGAACATCTTCTGCGTGATGGAGATATCAATGGCGAACAGCGAGCCACCCTTGAACTCGTGGCGCATGTCCTTGGACTTTCCCTGCGGGTCCTCGGCTTCGCCACGCGCTGCGGCATTCGCGCTGTCAAACTGGCGCTGCAAAACAGCAGCATCCATGTCCAGTTTTCTGGCCAGATCAGCAACAGACTTACCCTTGACTGCGACCTTGTACATCAGCGCCAGCGCTGGCATGGACTGAAAGGCCCACAGACCGCCAAACAGGCACTGCCACGCAGCCTGCCTGCGTAGTTTGCTATCAATAATGAGCCACCCCTTGCCACCCTGCTTTTCCATCAGCTCATAGCCCAGCTTGGCACCATAGACCTGCTCGTTGCAGAAACGCTCGCCCTTGGTATTGACCACCAGCCCCTTGGGCCAGACCGACGGAGGCGTGATGAAGCGCCAGGCCGAGATGTTGTTCAAATCCTTGCCAACGCCACCCACAGACTGACCCAGACGCAAACCCGATCCATCGCAGCCCGTGGCACCGGTCAGCCAGCCGGGCTTGTATGCTGGTGCGTGCTGGTCCATCAATTCAGAGTTGAAGATATAGCCGCCGGTAGTCAGCACCACTCCCTTGCGGGCGCGGATAAAGCGTTTCTCGCCAATTTCACTCTCAATCTGCGCAGCTTCGCGGCGGCCTGCTTGGGCGCGTGGCGCCTGATACAGACGCCACTTGGCCACCAGCTCATCCAACTTTTTGTGGCGCTCAGTGCGTGCATCCCCTTCCGGCAGCACCGTCACTTCCACACCCAGAATACGGCCAGTGTCTTGCTCGCGCACCAGTCGCTGCACGCGGGCCTGAGTCAACGTGCGGGCACCATGGGACAGCGTAGATTTTTGAAGCGCCGCAAAAAACGTAGCACCCGACTGGCCCTTGGCCACCACACGGTGACCACGCGGAGCAGGCTTCTTTGCCAGTTGCGGATTGCCGTAAGCAGGTACCACTTCGTTGCCGGAGTAGTACAGGTACATGCCGTCGGCAGGGTATGACGTTTTGTACGCAGGCATGGTCGACGCAAAGGTCGCGCCCTGCTTTTCCAGCCAGTCCAGATTCGCCACGCTGTCGCGACTGAAACGTGCCAACACTTCATCGCTGACCACGCCATTGGCCTCGTGCTTGAGGTAGGCCGCCATGGCTTCGGGCGAATCCTCAAAGCCCGCTTGCTTCTGGTACTTGGTGCCACCACCGGCATAGACCACTCCGCCCGAGAGCACACTGGCACCACCACCGCTGAAGCGGTCGATCACCAGCACTTCAGCGCCCTGCTCACGTGCCTCAATGGCTGCGCTGGCACCGGCTCCACCCCAGCCTACGACAACCACATCGGCAGTATCAGACCACTGAATCTCATCGGCAGACCGCACATCCAGTGCAGCGCCCACAGGATTAATGGTGCTGATATGTTTTTTGGAGTTTGACATTCGCGCCTCCTGCTTAAACAGCCTTGCCCAGCAGGTGCGGGTTTTCGAGTGGCAGGGGCTTGCCCAGCATGTCAGCCACCGCGCGAAAGGCAAATGTCATGGCTGGGCCAAGGGTAGAACCAGCACCCGCATAGGCAGGACCCATGACGGAAGCGGAGTTATTACCCACGCAGTACAGGCCATCAATCACCTGACCTTCGGTGCTCAGCACGCGACCTTCACGGTCCGTCAGCAAACCGCCCTTCGTGCCGATCTCGCCGGGCCACAGACGCATGGCGTAGAACGGGCCTTTTTCGATGGGCCCCAGATTAGGATTCTTCAGACGTGGGTCGCCGTAGTAACGGTCGAACACGTTGCCGCCTCGGTCAAAGTCCAGATCCTTGCCGGTCTTGGCGTATTCGGTCATGCGGTGTGCACTGTCCTTCAGGCCAGCAGCCTCTACGCCGATCTGGCGAGCCAGATCTTCCAGCGTTTCGCCCTTCCAGTACACATTATTCAACCAGCTCTTGCGCACCTTGCTATCTGGAATGGCGGAGGCAGGCATCAGCGGCCCCATGGGGTTTTGGGCGCGGAAAGAGGCATCAAAAACAATCCACGCAGGCACGCCGCCATTGCCCTTGGCATGTTCGGCCAGCATGGCTTGCTGAAACTCGGGGTATGGACCGGACTCATCCAGAAAGCGCTGCCCCTTGTTGTTGACCACCATACAACCAGGCAATGAACGCTCTACAAAAATACCGCGGAAGGCCGCTTCCTTAGGCACATCCATCGTCGGCACGCCCCAGGACCAATCCATCAGGTGCAGTTGCGCACCTACGGCCTGACCTGCACGGTGTGCATCACCGGTATTGCCGCCTACGGGAGTGGCAGTCCATTCGGCCTTGGTGGGCTTGGTCAGATATTGGTCGCGCATCTCCTGGTTGCGCTCAAAACCACCGGCACCCAGCATCACACCGCGCTTGGCGTTGACCTGCATGGGCTGGCCGTTTTTTTCAACGATGACGCCAGTCACACGGCCCGATGCGTCCTTCACCAGTTCCTTCAGCGGCGACTTGCTCCACATCTCGACACCGACCTTGTTGGCCGCTGTCAGCAGGCCAGCGATCAAAGCCTGACCGCCGGCCATGCGGCGATCACGTGCCGTCTTGCTGCGCCAAGGGTAGTCCAGAAAATATTTGAGCATGATGCCCACGATGGTGAAGCGCGACTTCAGCTCACGCGACAGCATGGAATGCGCTTCAAACGCATTAATGCTCATCCTGCCAAACAACATGTTGCCCGTGGCACCAGGACGCATGGTTTCAAGCGCTGGCAAGCCCAGCTTGGCGGCGTTGAAATCCATAGGATCCATGGTGCGACCGCCGGGCTTGGAGCCTTCGATATGAGGGTAGTAGTCAGCGTACTTAGCCATGGCGCGGTAAGGAATACCGATCTGGCGCAGGTACTCGGCCATCTTGCTGGCCGTTTCCACATAGGCCAGCACACGGTCATCCGTGGCCATGCCGCGCACGCAGCGCTTCATGTAGCTGAATGCGGTTTCAAGGTCATCTTTGATGCCCGAATTTTTCTGATCGTAATTAAGCGGAATCCAGATACCACCACCCGACAAAGCGGAGGTGCCACCAAACAGATCTGTTTTCTCGACCAGCAACGTCTTGAGGCCTTGCTCCTGCGCGCGAATCGCGCCCAGCAGGGCACCCGCTCCCGAGCCCACGACGATCAGGTCATATTCTTGTTCTGCCATACCTTGTCTCCGAAATCTTTGTTTTATGGATGGTCTATCGCAAAAGAACGCGTGCGGCAGTGGCCTCTATGGACGACTGCCGCAATTTCAGCTGATCAAAATCAGACGAAAGGTTCCTGGTTAGGAATACCCAGCACATGCGAACCATAGGCGCGCACATAGGCGTCCGTATTGTTGGCGATGTGGGTACGGCCCTGATGGATGTCGCGGAACACGCGCTCGATGGGGTTGCTCTTGAAGGTGCCGCTGGCGGCACAGGCACGCATCATCTCGTTGACGTGAAAGCCTGTGAGCTTTGGCACATAGGAAGCCTGGGCACGCTGCAGCAGGCGCTCCTCCAGCGACAGTTGAATGCCAGTCTTGGCGGCATCCACGATGCGCGCATAGTTGCGGAACAGCACCAGCTTCAGCTGGTCCAGGGCAATGGCGGCCTCCGTCACAGCGGTCTGCGCATTCACGTCCTCGGCCATCTTGTTGCCATGCTTGCCCACGTGGGCTGTGGCGCGCTCCGTGAACGAGGCAATCGTGCCTTCCAGCGCCCCCAGACAAGCCGTGGACACGGCACGCTGGAATACATGGGTGAAGGGAATGCGGAACAGCCAACTGGTGTTTTCCACGCGGCCGGGGCAACCCACATCGCTGTGGTCATTGGTGTACTGAATGCGGTGTGCCGGCACGAATGCGTTTTCCACCACGATGTCGTGGCTGCCGGTGCCGCGCAGGCCCAGCACATCCCAGTTGTCTTCAATGCGGTAGTCGCTCTTGGGCAGTAGAAAGGTCACATGCTCAAAGCCGGGTGTGCCGTCGCGCTTGGGCAGCAGACCGCCGAGGAACAGCCAGTCGCAATGCTTGGATCCCGTGGAGAAACTCCAGCGGCCATTGAACTTGAAACCACCTTCCACAGGCTCGGCCTTGCCGGTAGGCATATAGGTCGAGGCAATGCGCACACCGCTGTCCTTGCCCCAGACATCTTCCTGCGCCTGAGCGGGGAACAGACCCAACTGCCAGGGGTGCACACCGACCACGCCATAAATCCAGGCGGTGGACATACAGCCCTTGGCCAGTTCCATCTGCACGCTGTAGAAAACGCGTGGGTCCATTTCATAGCCACCCCAGCGCTTGGGTTGCAGCACACGGAACAGACCCGCCTCGGCCATCTCCTGAACGGTTTCGTCGCTGATCTTGCCTTCGCGATCTGCTTGCTGTGCGCGAGCGGCCAGCTTGGGCGCCAGCGCCTTGGCACGCTCGATCACGGCCAGCGCATCGGGGGTGAGGTAGTTGTCTGTCATTGTGTTCATTCAGGTCTCCAGTTGCCGCTCCACCGGACGGCTTGTGGTGTGGTGGGCAAGGCTTTTTTGCCTATGACAGGAATGCTCTCACCATGCAAATTCCCATTCATCGTCCGATCAGACTAACGAGTAAACATGCACAAAACCGCCCCACTCCGAGCGGATTCAGCGCAGCAAAAACCAGGACCCTAGGACAAACACCAAGACCTGCTTACCCCTGCTAGTCCATGTGAAGGATTCAAAAATCACCCATAGCCCGCACTCTTGGAGCAAGGAGACATTCACCCATGCAAAGTACTACAGCAACCTTCGACCCCAAAGACTTCCGCCGCACCCTGGGCATGTTCGGCACAGGGGTCACCATCGTCACCACCCGTGCCGAAAATGGTGAGCCTGTAGGAATCACCGCCAACAGCTTCAACTCGGTTTCGCTGGAGCCGCCCATGGTTCTGTGGAGCCTGGCCAAGAACGCACGCAGCCTGCCCGTGTTCCAGAGTGCTCAGACCTGGAATGTGCACATTCTCTCTAACGAGCAAGAAGCCTTGTCCAACCGCTTTGCCCGAGCGGGCGAAGACAAGTTCTCGGGCCTGCCACTGGACTCAGAGGAAGCCCATGCCCCCCTGCTGCAGGACTGCAGCGCGCGTTTTCAGTGCAAGACAGCCTTCCAGTACGACGGCGGCGACCACATCATTTTTGTGGGCGAAGTGACCGGCTACGACTCCAACCCGCACCCGCCTCTGCTGTATGTGACCGGTGGCTACGCCCTGGCATCACGCATGGCCAATGCCGTGGCCAGCGAGCCTGCAGCCGACACCAATGCTGCGTATTCAGAGAACCTCATCGGCTATCTGATGGGCCGTGCCCACTTCCAATTCTTAAGCGGTTTGCGCAAGCCCATGGCGACTTACGGCATGACGGATGCTGATTTTTACGTGCTATCCCTGCTCAGCATCCAGCAGCCTCAGTCGCCTGCCGAAATCGCCTCGCACATGGCCTACACAGGTACCGACATCGGCGCCGTGGCACTGCAATCACTTATCAGTAAAGGCTGGGTGGAAGAAAGCCGTGGTCGCGCTGAGTCGCTGCAGCTGACGGCGCAAGGCAACACAGCCATCCTGCATGTGCTGGCCGCTGCCAAGGCAGTAGAGACCGATCTGATCGACAGCCTGGGCGAGATGGAAGCAGCCACGCTGCGCAATCTGCTCAAGAAAGCCATCACTGCCACCGACCCGGGCCTTCCCAAGCTCTGGCAAGCCAAGGCCTGAACGCCAATTTCTCACCCGAAGGCCGGAGACAGCCTTCGCCAATCCACTCCAACCATAAAGAACAGAGATGAGCCAATTTTCCATCCCCGAAGGCAAATATGTGGACATCGGCAATGTGGCCGGCCAGCCCCAGCGCGTGCACTATCACGAGCAGGGCTCGGGTGATCCCGTCATCTTTTTGCACGGCGCAGGCGGTGGTGCCAGTGGCTACAGCAACTTCAAGGGCAACTATCCTGAATTTGCGCAAGCGGGTTTCCGCTCCATCGTTCCTGACCTGCTGGGCTATGGCCTGTCTTCCAAGACCGAAGAGCCCAAGCAGTACGACATGGATTTTTTCATCGCTGGCGTCAAGGGTCTGGTTGACCAACTGGGCCTGAAGAACATCACCTTGCTGGGCAACTCGCTGGGTGGCGCTGTGGCACTGGGCTATGCGCTCAAGTACCCTGAAGACGTCAAGAGCCTGATCCTTATGGCCCCAGGTGGCGTGGAAGAGTTTGAAGCCTATATGGCCATGCCCGGCATTGCCAATATGTTCAACATCTACAAGTCCGGCAAGACGGGCCCCGAAGCCATGCGCGCCGTAATGAGCATGCAGGTGGTGGACCAGTCGCTGCTGACCGACGAGATCATCAACGAGCGTGCCCCCATTGCCCTCACGCAGACGGATGCCGCACGCCAGCGACTGTACATCCCCAACATGACCGAGCAACTGCCGGATCTGAAGTGCAATGTGCTGGGCTTCTGGGGCATGCAAGATGCCTTCAACCCCGTGGGTGGCGCTGACAAGCTGGCCAAGGGCATCAAGAACTGCCGCGTCGTGCTGGTCAACCAGTGCGGTCACTGGGTACAGGTTGAGCACCGCAATATGTTCAACCGCACCTGCATCGACTTCATGCAAAACGGCTGATCCATCATGAGCGACAAGCAATTTATTGAAACCCAAGGCCAGCGCCTGTATGAGGCACTGCGCACCGCAAAAACCCTGGCTCCGCTGACCGACAGCCACCCCGAAATGACGGTGGAAGACGCCTATCACATCTCCCTGCACATGCTGCGCCTGCGTGAAGCATCGGGCGAGCGCGTGATCGGCAAGAAGATCGGCGTCACCTCCAAGCCCGTGCAGGACATGCTGGGCGTATTCCAGCCCGACTTTGGCTTTCTGACCGACAACATGGCGTTTGAAGATGGCGCCGCAGTCTCGCTCAAAGCATCCGGCCTCATCCAGCCCCGCGCTGAAGGCGAAATCGCTTTCATGCTCAAGAAGGACCTGCAAGGCCCGGGCGTGACCAAGGAAGACGTGCTGGCTGCGACCGAATGGGTCGCACCCTGCTTTGAGATTGTTGACTCACGCATCAACGACTGGAAGATCAAAATTCAGGACACCGTGGCCGACAACGCCTCTTGCGGCGTGTTCGTCATCGGCAAGAAGCACACCGATCCCGCCTCGCTGGACCTTGCCGCCGCCGCCATGCAGATGACCAAGAACGGTCAGCCTGCAGGCTCGGGCCTGGGCAGCGCGGTGCAAGGCCACCCTGCTGAAGCTGTGGCCTGGCTGGCCAACACGCTGGGCGCTTTTGGCATTCCCTTCAAAGCGGGGGAGGTGATTCTTTCTGGCTCCCTCGCCCCTCTGGTTCCTGCCGCTGCCGGCGACCGTTTCGACATGGTCATCGAAGGCATGGGCACCTGTTCCATTCAATTCACGGAGTAAGACACCATGACGCAAAAGAAAATCAAGTGCGCACTGATCGGCCCCGGCAATATCGGTACCGATCTGCTCATGAAACTGCAGCGCTCCTCCATTCTGGAGCCTGTGTGGATGGTCGGTATCGACCCTGAATCCGATGGTCTGAAGCGTGCCCGCGAGATGGGCATCAAGACCACGGCCGAGGGTGTGGACGGCCTGCTGCCTTTCGTCAAGGAAGACGGCATCCAGATCGCTTTTGACGCCACCAGCGCCTATGTCCACGCCGAAAACAGCCGCAAGCTCAACGAGCTGGGCGTGCTGATGATCGACCTGACACCTGCTGCCATTGGCCCTTACTGCGTGCCCAGCGTGAACCTGGCCGAAAAGGTTGCCGAAAAGGCCATGAACGTGAACATGGTCACCTGCGGCGGCCAGGCCACCATTCCCATGGTCGCAGCGGTCTCCCGTGTGCAGGCGGTGAGCTATGGCGAGATTGTGGCGACTGTTTCCAGCCGCTCCGTCGGCCCCGGCACCCGCAAGAACATTGATGAGTTCACACGCACCACCTCGGGCGCGGTCGAGAAAATTGGCGGCGCACAAAAAGGCAAGGCCATCATCGTGATCAACCCGGCAGAGCCGCCGCTGATCATGCGCGACACCATTCACTGCCTCACGGTGGACACACCCAAGGTGGCCGAGATCGAAGCCTCGGTGCAGGACATGATCAAGGAAGTGCAGAAGTACGTTCCCGGCTACAAGCTGGTCAACGGCCCGGTCATCGACGGCAACCGCGTCTCCATCTACATGGAGGTGGAAGGCCTGGGCGACTACCTGCCCAAATACGCCGGCAATCTGGACATCATGACCGCTGCTGCCGCGCGCACGGCCGAGATGTTTGCCGAAGAAATCCTGGCTGGCCGCTTTGAGCCCGCTGAAGCCGCCCTGGCCTAATTCGTAGGAGATAAGACATGAGCCTTCAAGGTAAAAAAATCACCGTCCACGACATGACGCTGCGCGACGGCATGCACCCCAAGCGCCACCTCATCTCGCTGGAGCAAATGAAAACCGTGGCCTGCGGCCTCGATGCTGCTGGCGTGCCACTGATCGAAGTCACCCACGGTGACGGTCTGGGCGGTAGCTCCGTGAACTACGGCTTCCCCTCCCACACCGACGAAGAGTATCTGGGCGCCGTGATCCCGCTGATGAAGCAAGCCAAAGTTTCCGCCTTGCTGCTTCCCGGTATCGGTACCGTCGACCACCTGAAGATGGCCTACGACCTGGGTGTCTCCACCATCCGCGTGGCCACCCATTGCACCGAGGCCGACGTCTCCGAGCAGCACATTTCCATGGCCCGCAAGATGGGCATGGACACGGTGGGATTTTTGATGATGGCGCACATGAACAGCGCCGAAGGCCTGGTCAAGCAAGCCAAGCTGATGGAAAGCTACGGTGCCAACTGCATCTACATCACCGACTCGGCCGGCTACATGCTGCCTGACGATGTTAAGGAGCGCCTGTCTGCCGTGCGTCAGGCACTGAACGCTGAGACCGAGCTGGGCTTTCACGGCCACCACAACATGGCTATGGGCATCGCCAACTCACTGGCGGCAGTCGAAGTCGGTGCCAACCGCATTGACGCAGCTGCCGCTGGTCTGGGCGCAGGCGCTGGCAACACCCCGATGGAAGTGCTGGTCGCCGTGTGCGCCCGCATGGGCATTGAAACCGGCGTGGATGTATTCAAGATCCAGGACGTCGCGGAAGACCTAGTCGTGCCGCTGATGGACTTCCCCATTCGTATCGACCGCGATGCGCTGACCCTGGGCTACGCTGGCGTGTACGGCAGCTTCCTGCTGTTTGCCAAGCGCGCTGAAGTCAAGTACGGCATTCCCGCACGTGAGCTGCTGCTGGAGCTGGGCCGCCGCGGCATGGTGGGCGGTCAGGAAGACATGATTGAAGACACGGCCCTGACCATGGTGCGCCAGCGCAAGGCGGCTGCCCTAGCCTAAGCCGTTTTCTTCAGGTTCTCATTTCCGCTTTGGATTCGGGTTCAGTGGCTGCTTGGGGCGGCCACTGAACCTTTTTTTATGGTGCATCAGCACCCCAATTTCTGTGGTGGCTCAAGCAGTGAAGCCAAGCAACAGCAAAAGTCCAAGGCTGACTCCCCCAATGCCCAAAGCCAGCAAGCGACTGCCATGTAACTTCGTCCACAACAGGACGCCCGTCAACGACAGTGCAATCAAAGCACCGGCCATAGTGTCTGTCAGCAGAATCCATGCTGCAGACGCACCGGTTGCCATGTGCAGCCGGTTCAGCCTTGCCATCAGATTAGGGTCCATGCGCTTGATCGACACTGATTGGTTGCCCACCCAATACTCTGCATTGACTGTTGCCAGGGGCACGGCAAAAGCGATCAGCCAGCGCTCAGGCTGCATGGCACCGGGCCAGGGTGTGGGGCCTGCGGCCTCTACCTTTTTCTGGTGCGGTGGTTTGGCAATCCCCAGCTCTTGCTGCAATTGCCGCACCAGTGCATCAATATCCGCAGGCTGCTGCGCCAGACTGAGCTGCCACTGGGTGTTGTCATACGCAGGGCCGGGTATCTTCATCGTGGCACGGTGATTGAGCAACAGGCCCGTGGTGCCAAACAGCAAGCCAAGAGCTGCACCCCAGATACCAAGCCAAGCATGGGTGCGGCGCAGCCATTTGAGAACGACCGGCCGATGCCAGCGCGCCGGAACAAACAGATGCCCGCCGCCGGACTTTGCCGGGCGAGGCGCGGCCGATTCACCCCTTATGCCCGGTTCAGCCTTTATCGATGAGCGTATAGCGCTCATTTTTTAGAAGCGATAACGCGCCACGACCTGGGCCGAGCGCGGAGCGCCCGGCAGGTTGAGGTTGGGCGAGCTGCCATGACCGGCGACGATATAGCGGCGATCCAGCAGATTGTTGAGCTTGAGCTGCACATCCCAGGCTCCCATGCGGTAGTAGGCCATGGCATCCACTGTCGTGTAGCCGGGCAAGGTCACTGTATTGCCAGGATTGGCGAATCGGGCACCCACATAGTTCAGCCCCCCGCCCAGACCGAAACCATGGCCCAGAGCTTTGGTGACCCAGAGGTTGGCACTGTGCTTGGCCGTCAGCGTGGGGCGCTTTCCCTGCACGGGCTGGCCTGCATCAACGGCCGGCGATGTCACCATTTCACCGTCGAGGAAGGCATAACCTGCCCAGACTTGCCAGGTGGGCGCAATCTCGCCCGCAAAGCTCAGCTCAAGACCGTTGGTGCGCTGCACACCCAGAGGCACAACGGTATTGGTTGTGGGGTCGGTGCTCTTGATATTGGTGCGTTCCAGCTTGAACAGCGAAGCCGTGACCGAAGCCTTGCCGTCCGGCAGATCCCACTTGACACCAACCTCCTGGCTGGTCGTTTTCTCCGGTGCCAGTTGTGCATTGCTGGCAGCCAGCGCAAAGGTTTCACCCGAGGGCTGGAAGGACTTGCTCCAAGACGCGTAATAAGACCACGCGGACGATGGCTGATAGACCAGACCGACGCGCGGGCTCCAGGCCGTGTCCGTACGGCCCAGATCCGGCTTGCCAGGCAGACGTTCATGCGTGTCCTGCTGGAAACGGTCGTAACGCACGCCTGCCAGAGCCTTCCACTGCGGGGTAATGGTGACCAGATCCTGCAGGTATACGCTGGCCACCTTGAAGACGCTGCGGTTGTCCGCCGATGGATTGCCATCAATGCGCAGCGGCAGGGTGGGCAGTACCGGGTTCAAGAGCGAGACAGTCGCCACATTGGCGCGGCTGTATGAGATCAGTTCCTTGCTCTGGCGACCGAATTCAAGGCCATACAGCAGCTGATGCTTCATCCCCGCCAGCTCCAGCTTTTGCGTCAGCTCGGTTTGATTGAAGAAGCCGCTCTCGTCACGCTGCAGATTGCCCCGGGTCAGCGATGCAGTCATCGCCTTCTCATTGACCGAACCGACCAGCGTATTGCTTCTATCCAGCGAATAGTCGTAGTAGCGGAATGCATTGCGCAGCGACAAGCTGTCGCTGATACGGTGATTCAAGGTCGCACCCAGCGATGCCACCTCGGCTCTGCTCACATCCACATCCCTGGCATTCGCCGCGCCGTAATAGGTGCCCGGGGCCACGTTGACGGGCCTGCCCTGATACGCGGGTATACCGAAATCCGTCAACCGGCTGTCTTTGAGGTAGTCGGCCTGCAGCAGCACACTGGTGTCAGCGCTGGGTTTGATCAGCACCGATGCGGCCAGTGCCTTGCGATCCAAAAACTGCTGGTCGCGATAGCTGTCGGCGCGCTCGACGGCACCGGTCAGGCGATAGGACACCACACTGCCCTCAGGTGCACGGGCCAGATCGAACTCGCCCCGGCGCTGGTTCCAGCGTCCAAGTGTCAGCCCCACTTCGCTGAGGTTTCCACCCGGCTTCTTGGTAATGCGATTGATCAACCCGCCCGATGAGCCGCGCCCGTAGAGCACCGAAGCCGGGCCTTTGAGCACTTCGATCTGCTCGATGTTGGACAAGTCCCGGAAGTACAGCGCGTCATCGCGCAAACCATCTACAAACTGATCGGCAATGGCCGAGAAGCCGCGAATGGTGACCTGATCGCGCTGACCATCGCCATGAGACAGTCCCACGCCAGGCACGGCTTTGAGGGCGTCTTGCATGGACTGCGCGACCTGATCACGCAGCAGGCTCTGCGGCACCACATTCACGGTCTGAGGAATATCGCGCAGCGGTGCCTCGATCTTGGTTGCGCTCGTTGCCGTGGGTGGGTTGTAGCTGGGATCGAGCTGGCGATCGCTGCGAACCTGTACTTCTCCCAGTGTCACTTCCGATGCTTGCTGCGCCCATGCTGCGCCAGAAAAAGCCAGCCCTAATGCTGCTGCCAGCGGTGAATACCTTAATGCCATAAATGCCTCGTTATATGAAGTTTTTAATGCGGCTTGGCGGGTATCTACCGAAACACTGACTACGGCATCAATTGGCTACAACCTATGTGCTGTGCAAAAGCGCGTGAATCATAGTCGAGAATGACTCTCATTTACCTGTACTTTGCAGTACAGAAATCATTGAGAAATAGAAGTCTTGTAGACAGCTATCAGGCATCAAAAACATGCTGCGACCATGCAGCGCAGACGCAGGGCAACGTCGGCATGCAGGGATACCTCATGCTGTTTTCCAAACGGACTGAAGCCAAAGTAGGCTTCCCCCCGCGCGCTTGGGAGCAAAGCCGCTACAGCATGGTGGGCAATAAGAAGGGCTTGGTGGCAAGCCTGGCTATGACCGTGGTGCGCCAGCGCAAGTTAATTGCGCGGCCTAAGCCGTTTTCTTCGAGTTCTCGCTTCTTCACTGGATTCGGGTTCAGTGCTGCGCAGGGCAGCTACTGAATCTTTTTTATGGAGAAGTGCGAGAAGCGAAGAGAGGGATATAAAACGAAAAAAGGCAGACCAGCCCCTGCGCAGGGGCCAGCTCAAAGCTCAATAACGGGATGCAAAAACGGTTTGCCAAGAAGTATGTGCGCTAGCCATGCTGATGCCGGCAGGCAGCTTGACTTGCGAATCCGCCTGCACGGCGGCGGCCACGCTCTGTTGCAGATTCGTGGCGGGCAGAGACAGCGCCAGCGCTGCCAAGCCAAGCCCTAGAAACCGGACCCTGTTCATCAGGCGAGAAGGCTTTTTCATCGTCGTCTCCTTTGCTATGCCAGCGTTAACGTGTTGAGCGTCTAACGCTATATTTGCTTGCAGTATCGCCAGCGCAAAAAATGCAACATCGTCCATTTCAACGAACAGGTATTTACCTAAGGTTCAACCCCTAAGCGCTAACTGTCCAGGAATGAAAAGCGCCTGTCATTGACAGGCGATGAGCAAGAGAAAACTATGAAATCAGTAGCTTCCAGCACTTATCCAGCATGCACCAAAGGCTGATTTGAGCGTGATTTTTTGCTGAGCAGCAAATTGAGGATGGGAACAACGCTGGAAGCCAGTGCGAACCACAGCACAGGCTCAATCCCCTGCGCGCCCATGAGCTTTCCCGCCACGCCAGGCCCCACCATGGAAGCCAGTGCAAACGCACCCGGCACCAGCACAATGGCGCGGCCCGATGGGTCGGTGCGCGCAATATGGGCCGTCTGCAGCACGCAGCCGCAGGTAAAGGCAAATTCCCAGAGCCAGGCACCAGCGGCATAAAAGCCAAAACCCGTAGCTGATGCCAGCAGACCCAGCCCGCCCATCAGGCCCAGCAAGGTCACGCTCAGCCCCCGCCCCATAGACCAGCGCGCCCCCACACCGGCAATGAAGAAGGCCGCCACGCTGCCAAGCAGCTTGAGCACGGCAAAGACCACGCCCATGTCCGTAGCGCTGACGGACAGGTGAACACCTATGCGCTCCAGAAACGCCCACAAACCGATATTGCCGACCAGAAACAGCCACAGCACTGCCAGCGCCCACCAGGCTGTCACAGGCATGCGCTGCGGCTGAATGGTCAGCGCATCGGTTGAGGGCGTTGAATGGGCGTGCGCACCACTCGGCACCCAGAAGACAGAGAGCCCCAGCAGCAGCACCAGCGCGGCCAAGGCCCAGGCGGCACCTGCATACTGAAAGCGGGCAATCAGCAGCGGCGGCAGCGCAAACAGCACCCCAGCCGTCACCGAAAGCTCCACGCCCTGACGCACGCCAAAGGCGCGCTCCTTGTTGGGCAGATCGGAAAGCATCCGCATGCCCAGGCAAGTCATGGTCGATGCAAAAAAGCCGGTGCAAGCCCAGCTGACATACAGCAGCGGCAAGGCCTGCACCATGGCGCTGAGCGCAAAGCACAGCGCCGTACCAATGGCACCCACCACCGTCAGCCAGCGCCAGTTGAGCCGGTTCATCCAGATGGGTGCGCCCAGCGTGCCCAGCAGATAGCCGCCAAAGCAGATGGAACCCAGAAGGCCCACCTGTTCGGGCAGCAGATGAAAGCTGTCAGCCAGGCTACCCAGCAGCACAGGCAAAGTATTGAACGGCAGACCACCGATGGTGGAGGCCAGACTGGCCGCCAGCATGAGCGCGACCACATTTTGAGATTTAAGGGTCGCGCCCATGGCTGTCTTTCGCCGTCGTGCTGCTCGCGCAGATTACATGTACAAAATCACCAGATCATTGATGACCGCTGGGCGGTCCTGACCCACCACATGGACGTTGATTTCCATGGTGGTCTGCACACCGCTCTTGACCTGCTCAACCGCCTTGATACGCGCACGGGCGCGGATCTTGCAGCCAGAGGGAACAGGCGATGGGAAGCGCAGACGATCCGAGCCGTAGTTGACCATGTTGTTGAAATCAACCACCTCGTAGTCCAGAGGGATCTGGAGCTGGCTGGCCAGCACCTGAACCAGAGCGCCATGGGCGATGGTCGTGCCAAACGGGCTCTTTTCACGCGCTTGCACGGGGTCGGTGTGAATCCAGTAGTCATCGCCAGAGAGCTTGGCGAAGTCGTTGATGACTTCCTGGCTCACGGTGAACTCGTTGGACCAGGGGCTGTATTCCTCTGAGACCAGCGACTTCATGGCGTCGATGTCCTTGACGGAAATCTTGCGCTTGGGAGCCGCGTTCTCCTGCTCGGCAGTGGCGGCCGGTGCGGCCTCTTCTTCGGCCTTGATGACCGAAGGATGGTTGCCCGCCTTGTCGGTAAAGCGCAGCAGTGTGACTTCACCGGGGCGGTCGTCAAACACGGGGCGCACTTCCATGCCAACCTTCAGCGCTTCAGGATCGACACCCACCATGGTGGTGTTGATGCGAACGCCTTCTTTCAGCTCAACCACGGCCAGTGCCTGAGGCATCTCGTCCGTGAACTCGGGCATGGTGGGAATGCGCGCAATGGTGAAGCTGTAAAGCGTGCCTTCGCCCGAGACTTTGCTCCACTTCAAGGAGCGCGATCCGCAGGTGGGGCAATGGGTGCGAGGGAAAAACAATGAATGTCCGCGATCGCATTGCTGAATGCGGACTTCATGGGCCTTGAGGCCCTCCCAGTACGGAGTCGAAATTTCCGTGGGATGTGGCAGAGGTTTGTTCCAGGCCATGTTCTTATGCTCCCCGCAGGATCAAGGCGCCCTGCTCGCTCATCACGCCACCGGTGCCGGACACATAGGCCAGATCGTTGCGACCCAGCTGTCTGTCGCCTGCACGGCCCTGAATCTGGTGCACCGCTTCAATCACTTGCGACATGCCGCCCGCTGTGCCCGACTGGCCGAAGCTCAGCTGACCGCCGTGGGTGTTCATGGGGAAGTTGCCCTTGAAGGTGAAGTCGTTGTTACGCAGGAAGTCCATACCCTTGCCTTTTTCGCAAAAGCCCGCGTCTTCCAGCGACAGCATCACGGTGATGGTGTAGCAGTCATAGATCTGCGCCATGTGCATATCGGAAGGGCGCATGCCCGCCATCTCGAATGCCTTGGCAGATGCCGGGCCGATGGGGGTCTTGAGCATATCGGCCATGTATGTGGGCGACTTGCTGCTGACATGCTCGCCGCAGCCAACGATGCTGACGGGACGGTGCTTGGTGGTCTTGGCGCGATCCGCGCGGGTGACGATCATGGCACCGCCACCCGCGGCGGGCAGCACGATTTCCAGCACGCGCAGGGGCTCGGCCACCATGCGCGAGTTCAGCACGTCATCCACCGTAATGGGCTGGCCGTAGAACATGGCGTTGGGGTTGTGACAGGCGTTGAAGCGCTGATCCACGCTGATGCGCGCAAGCGCCGCTGCATCGTAGCCATACACCGCGCCATAGCGCTGGGCAATCATGGCGTAGCCGGTGTTCTGAGCCATGTGACCATAAGGCAGGTCCATCTCGGCTTCAGGCGCACCAAAGCGGGTGCTGTGGCCGCCAAAACGGCTGGACTTCATGACCTCCTTGAAGTGGTCGTCATGCTCAGACAGCGGCGTCATGCGCGATGGCAGCACGCAGACCACGGTGTTGCACAGGCCCAGCTCAATCGCTGCGGCTGCACGCCACACCATGGCTACGGAGCTGGCTCCGCCCAGGTCAACGACCTCGGCAAAGTTCAGTCGCACACCCAGATATTCACCCGCCATGGCCGGCACAAAGCAGCTGGCCTCATGAAAGTGCGGTGCGCTGGTGATCAGACCATCAACCTCGGACAACTCCATGCCCGCGTCCTCCAGAGCCTGCAGCGTCAGATCAGCCACTTGCTCCAGATGGAACATGCGTGGCGCTGTCGCGTATTTCTCTGGCTTGTACTGTGCAACGCCTACCAGCGCCGCTTTTCCTTGCAAACCCATATGTCTCCCTTACCAAGAAAGTGTTCATTCATTGTCCGAATGAAGCGGACTGAATCCATCGTCTGTAGAGACTAAAAAACTGGCCCAGTACATACCCCTAATTCTCGGAGCAAACGTCCATTCGGACGATGTTGCCAAAGCTCCAAATCAAGAACCTGCCCTTGTGTTTGCAATACATGCACATGCGTGTAACGAATCAATAAGGAGACAACGTGAAAACAGCCGTCGGTATCGGCGCAGCAGCATTGGTGGCCTTTGCCTCTGCGCTCGCCTTTGCACCTCGCACCCCACCCCCACTGGCCCCCACAACGATTGGCGTTGAGCGCAGCCACTTCAACACCGTCACTCAGGTGGGCGACAGGTTGCTGGCCGCCGGTGCTCTGGGTGGAATCCTCTACTCTGACGATAAAGGCGTGACCTGGACCTCAGCCAAACTCAGCCAGGACCGTCAGGCCCTGCTCGTCAGCATTGCTTTCGCTCCCGACAAGAAAACCGGTTTTACCGTGGGCCATGAAGGCTGGATGCTTCGTACCAAGGATGCAGGAAGCACCTGGGAGGAAGTCGCTTTCTCCAAGGAAAACGGCGAGCCGCTGATGTCGATTGCACGCCTGCCTTCGGGTGACTGGATCAGCGTCGGTGCCTTTGGCCGCGCCATCGCCTCCAAGGACAACGGTCAGACCTGGGGCCCACTGACGCTGCCTGCCGAAGTCGAAGACAAACACATGAACCGCATTGCCAGCACTGAAGATGGCAAGAACTGGCTGATCGTGGGCGAGCGCGGCCTGGTCATCAAGTCAACGGACTCTGGCGAGACATGGCAGATCGAGCCCGAGTTCTACAACGGATCGTTCTACAACGCCATGTCTACCCGCGAAGGTGGCTGGCTGATCTACGGCATGCGCGGCAATGCATTTGTGCAGACCGCGCCGGGCGAGCAGTGGACCAAGTCCACGATTCAGGCACCCATTTCTTTCTTCGGCCACGCCCAGGAAAAAGACGGAACCATTGTTCTCGTCGGCCAGGGCAGCATGCTGGGCATGAGCAAGGACGGCGGCAAGACTTTCTCGCTGCAACGCGCCAAGGGCCGCGCAACCCTGACCGACATCGTTCTGACCGGCCCTGACAGCGGCTGGATCTCCAGCGATGCGGGCCTGCAGCCCTTTCCCCCCTCTCAGGCCAAGGCAGCCGCACCCGCTGACCAAGGAGCGAAACAATGACTTTGAGTGAACCCACCAGCCGGCTGGACCGGATGATTGCAGCGACTGCGCGCTGGCTGATTTCGTGGAGCAAATCCATCGTCGTTCTGACGCTGATTGCCACGGTACTGCTGGCCATTTCTGCCACGCGCACCCATCTGGACCCCGGCTTCAACAAGCTGATCCCCATGCGTCATGACTACATGACGGCTTTCCTCAAACACGCCAGCACCTTCTCTGGCGCTAACCGCATTCTGGTGAGCGTGGAGTGGAAGGGCGAGCAGGGCGACATCTACAACAAGGAATTTCTGGATGCGCTGCGCGGCGTGACGGACGAGGTGTTCTTCACCCCCGGTGTGAACCGCGGTCAGGTGTATTCGCTGTACACCCCGAACGTGAAGTACATCGAAATCACCGAAGTGGGCTATGTGGGCGAGGTGCTGATTCCATCGCGCTTTGAAGCCAACGAGGAAGGTCTTGCCAAAGTGCGCTCCAACGTGGCCAAGTCCGGCCAGATTGGCTCGCTGGTCAGCAACGACCTGAAGTCCGCCATGGTGCGCGCCGACTTGCTGGAAGTGGACCCCAAGACCGGCGAAAAGCTGGACTACCACCAGGTCGCCCAGCGACTGGAAGAGATTCGCAGCAAGTTTGAAAGCAAGGACATCTCCATACACATCATTGGGTTCTCCAAGGTGCTGGGGGATGTGATGGACGGCCTCAGCACAGTGATGACGTTCTTCGCCATCGCTTTCGTGATCACCACCATCATGCTGCGCATGTATACCAAGTCCACCAACCTCACCGTGGTGGGTCTGGCTGTGGCCTTGCTGCCCGTGATCTGGCTGCTGGGTATCTTGCCGCTGATTGGTTACGGCATCGACCCCATGTCGATTCTGGTGCCCTTCCTGATCTTCTCTATCGGCGTCTCGCATGCGGTTCAGATGACAGGCGCATGGAAGCATGATGTGCGCGCCGGCCTGAGCTCCAAGCTCGCCGCCGAGAACGCCATTCGCAAGCTCGCCATTCCCGGTGCGCTGGCGCTGCTGACCAACGCCCTGGGCTTCATGGTCATCATGCTGATCGACATCCCCATCGTGCATGAACTGGGCCTGACCGCCTGCATGGGCGTACTGCTGATGATCATCACCAACAAGGTGTTCCTGCCTGCGGTGCTGGCCAATCTGCGTCTGGAAAAGAAGGCGATGCAAGCGCCCTCTTCGACATCCAACGGCCGCAACCCCATCTGGTGGAAGCTGTCGGGTCTGGCCGAATCGCGCCCCGCTCTGCTGACGCTGGCGGTGTCGCTGGTGCTGCTGGCTGTGGGCACGTACGAGTCTCGCAATCTGCTGACGGGCGACGTGGGCACTGGCGCCCCCGAGCTGCGTGCCGAATCGCGCTACAACCGCGACAACGACAACATCATCAGCAACTACTCCATTGGTATGGATGTGCTGTCCGTCTTCGTGGAAACCTCCAACCTCGACGAAAGCTGCCTGAACTGGCAGGTGATGAATGCCGTCGAGCGTTTTGACGCCCGCATGCGCCGCGTGGATGGTGTTCAGTCGGTCTCTACCGTCTCCGGTCTGGCCAAGATTGCAGCGTCCAGCAACAACGAAGGCAATCCCCGCTGGGCTGCTCTGCAGCGCACAGAAGCGTCTTTGCGCTCCGGCGCCAAGGCACTGTCGCCTGATCTGGGTCTGAACACCGAAGGCTGCAAGGTCATCAACCTGCAAGTTTTCCTGAAGAACCACGAAGGCGCGACATTGACCCATGTGGTCAACGAAGTGCGTGACTTCATCGCAGCCGACAAGACGCCTAACGTCAAGTTCCTGCTGGCTGGCGGCAACGCCGGTGTGGCCGTTGCGACCAATGAAGCCGTTGAGCACGCTGAAGTGCAGATGCTGGGCTCCATCTTTGGTGCCATCACGCTGCTGTGCTGGCTGACCTTCCGCAGCTGGCGCGCCGTGCTGTGCATCGTCGTGCCGCTGGCCATCGTGTCCATTCTCTGCAATGCCTTGATGGCTATGCTGGGCATTGGCCTGAAGGTACCTACGCTGCCCGTGGTCGCACTGGGTGTGGGTGTGGGCGTGGACTACGGCATCTACCTGTTCGAGAGCATGCAGCACGAGCTGCGCGAGCGCGATATCTCTCTGCGCGAGGCCTTCTATGAGGCCATGCGCCAGCGCGGCAATGCGGCCATCTTCACAGCGCTGACCATGTCGATCGGCGTGGGAACCTGGGCCTTCTCGGCTCTGAAGTTCCAGGCTGACATGGGCATCTTGCTGGCCTTCATGTTCCTGGTGAACATGCTGGGCGCCATCTTCCTGCTGCCAGCCATGGCCGCCTGGCTGAATGTGGGTCCGGCAGAAGCCAAGGCCCGCGCCAAGCGCATGCAAAAGCAGCAAGGCACCAAGGCCACAGCCAGCACCAGCAGCAGCACAGGTGGCATCAGCCATGCAGGTGGCATGCTCAAGCCTGAGCCCCAGTCGTCTGTGAACGGGAAAGTGTGATGAACGCTGCAGCAAGCACTCTGGAGCAGGTTCTTCTCGAACATGCTCTGTCCCAGACCCTGACTCGCTATGCCACGGCATGCGACACACGAAACTGGGACTTGCTGCAGCAGGTTTTCACACCTGACTGCACCACGGTTTATGGTGGCAGCTACACCTGCGAAGGTGTGGTCAGGGTACGCCACATGATCAGCACGCACCTCGACGGCTGCGGCCCCACCCAGCATCTGCTGGGCAATCTGGAAGTGGATGCCAGCAACCCGGCCCACCCGCGCAGCAAAATTCAGGTGCGCGCAGTGCATCAAGGGCTAGGCGAGCGCGCTCATCTACGCTACGACGCCATTGGCTTTTATGAAGACGAATGGCTGCAGCTGCCGCAAGGCTGGCGCATTCAAAAACGCAGCATGACCATGCTGCTGGAGATCGGTGATCGCTCAGTGCTCCAGCCTGCACCCAAGCCCTGAAGATTTCCATCAACGATCAGGCCGCACAGCTCGCTGTGCGGCTTTTTTTACGGCTTCTAATCTTCTAATTTTGACTATCAAAAGCGTAGCTTCCTGCGCTTATTTAATATGCACCTGAGGGCTATTTGGCCTCAAAAAAGCCAGCTAAAAAGCTGGCCTTCGCAGAGATCAGAAAGCGCTACATCTCAAACCGCGCCTTGAGAAACTGCAGCAACTGCTTGCTCGCAAGGCTACGAGCGGACTCATCACGACCAGCGATATAACCAACCTTGACGCAGTCGCCCAGAGCCTTACCGCTTTGCACACGAATCTGATAGCGGGTCTGGCGATCGGGCTGAGCACCTGCAGGAATCAGTGGCTGACCGTTCAAGACCGGAAAGTACTTGTCATTGAACTCAATCGTGCAACCCGCCAGGTAGGGGCGGTTCGTCATCTCGCGCGGTTTGTCACTTTCCCAGTCATGCCCGGCCTTGGCATAGACCACCGTACTGACATCCGAGCCGGCCTTACGCAAAATTGCTTCCTGCTGGGCACACGCAACAAGGTCGTTCGATGCATCCTCGCCCGCTCTAAAGCTGAGCAGCGGCGAGCCCGTAGTTTTTTGCGACTGCAGCAGCGCGTAGCAAGGACCGTAAAAGTCCACATGCATGGCAAAAGGCTGAATAAAAGGTGCCAGCTTGTCGCGAATACGTGCATCCATGCTCATGCGCGCCGCGATCCCGCCTTTAGAAAACCCCATCACCCCAATACGCCAACCATCAATGGCCGGGTGCTTGTTCAAAGCCTTGAGCGCCGCATAAGCATCAGCCACGGCATCGAACTCGGAGGTCCCCATGATCTTGAGTGCATAAGGCATCTCTTCGCTGATACCACGCGGCTTGAAGTTATCAACCAGCAGCGCAGCAATGCCGTTGTCCGCCAGCATCTGCGCAGTTTCGTTCTCACGTCCGGGAATGGCTCCAGCGCTACCGGGCAGGACAACCATGGCTGGCACCTGTTTTTTTTCGCTGGCACCCTTGGGCAAAAACAGCTTACCCATACCCATCGTCGCCTCTGCCTTGGCAGGCTGATTGAGCAGCACATCAAGGTCATAAGGGCTGCTGGATTTGAAACGAATCTCGCCCTGCGTCTCGCTGCGCAGCTCCGTCGGCGGCATCATAGGAGCGACCCTCGGCAACGGAGGCAAAGCATCGAACATATGCTGAGCCCAAGCCGCCGAACTCAATAGGCTCAAAGCAACAGCCCCCAGAGGCATGGCAATTGTCTGCGTGAAAAATTTCATTTCCTTGCATCCCTTCAAAAACAAAAGCCCGGAGAGCCGGGCTTTTGTGGGGTTGGCTCGTCGCAGTGCTTAGAACGAGTACTTGGCGGTGACGGACAGCTGATCGCGGTCTGCCAGAGGACGTGCGCGCAGAGCATCCGTAGATGGATTGCCCAGGTAGTTGATGTAGGCGACGCTGATCGCGAGATTGCTCTTGCGCACAAACGTTGCACCCAGGCTCAGACGGCTGTCGCTTTGGCCACCACCGAAGGTGCCTACCAGAGCGCGACCACGCAGTTGCGACTGGTAGCTGATAGGAATGTTCATATCCCAGCCTTCAAAAATACCGGGGTAGCTCAGCGTCAAAGTTGCACCAGCCACCAGCGAATTGCGAGTCTTGAAGTTCAGGTTGTCGACGCTGCTGCCATCGGCCACACTCATCACACGTGAACCCGAAACTTCAGCCAGCAAAGACATGTCGTCTGCAATCGCTGTACGGCCGATATTGAAGATACCGCCCACGTTACCCTGCACTACATCGCCGCGCACAGGCGTCCCAGAGCCATTGAGCACAGGCGTACCCTTGCGATAGCTGACTTCGGTGTAGCCGGAGAACTTGCCGAAGGTGGAGCTGGCTGTTGCACCCAACATATGGATGTCATCGAAGTAACGCACCTGATAGCCCGTAGGAGTACGGCCATTCATGTTCACAACCAGAGATGGCGTGCGGTCGTTGTAGTTCAGGTAGTAGAGACCGACTTCGGTTTCATCAGTGACGCGGAAGCGACCACCAACGCCCCACTGACCAGTGCTGCTGGGGCGAATATCGTTACCACGCTTGAGACCTGCGCAGTTCGCACCCATGTAGACGCCCAGGCAGGATGCACCTGGACCCAAGGCATTGCTGGTGCTGGTGTACATGCCAGGTGCAGGCAGCAGGGTTTCATGGAAACCGAACTGATAATGCGCCAGCAGCGACAGCTTGGGGTTCACTTCCAGAGAAGCGGAAATCTGATCTTCGGGCAGCAGGATTTCCTTGACTTCAGCACCAGGAGAAGCTGCCTTGGCCGCATCGCTAGGGCCTTGAGCCGATGCGATATTGGCAAACAGATTGGACTCACCCCAGTTCACGACCTGCTTACCCAGTCGAACGGTAGCGCGGCTTTCACCCAGATTAAAGCTGGTGTAGGCATAGGTATCCAGCAGACGTGAGTAGCCACCACCGTAACGCTTGGCCGCCGAGTTGAACTCATTGACGGGACCCGGTGTGCTGATGAAACGGCTCCTGTTGTCATTGCTGCCGTGATACACGTCGTCATAGAAAGTGCTGGCATTCAGCACAAAGCCGCTGTCGCCCTTGGACAGCTTGCTTTCCCAGACAGCACCCAGACGATTCGCAGTGAGGGAACCCTTCTTGAAGTTGTTGTTACCGTCGGTATTCAGAACCGGGGATGGGTTCTCCAAACGCACACCCAGGCCATAGCTCATGTTCAGACGCCAGTCGAACTTGACGCCATCGCCCAGCTCAATGGTCTCCCCCGCGTGAACAGCACCCATACCCATAGACAGCAGCGCAGCCACGGCAATGGGGGTGAGTTTCTTTATATTGTTTTTCATAGTGAATTGCTCGTTAATAAAACTTAGTTGCCAGCGTTGCGCGCGGCTTCGGGCGTGAACATGGCAGGAGTCAGGTCACCCTTGTTCAGGATGGGACCCAGAGGGCGCTCCTGGAACAAGTTGTAGCCCATGTATCCACCCGAATTCAGGTCGTGATAGAAGGACGTACCTGCGTGCCAAGCCTTGATATCGAACGAGTAGTAGTAGTTGATGAGGGCCTGCTGCCAGAGCTGACCGCGTGCGTCATACATATCAGCAGCAACCGCCTGACCGGTGTCCTCATCCACAAACAGAACGCGCTTGCCATAGAGGTGGCGGAAGCCTTCCTTCAGCGTGCCTTCCACAGCCCATACGCGACGCAGCTCATAGCGCATGAACTCTGGGTTGGCGTGACCAGGCTTGAGCAGGTCTGCGTACTTCACAGTCGCCTGGTGAATCTTGAAGTTGTTGGCAGGGATGTACATCTCCTTCTTACCCAGCAACTTCCAGTTGTAGCGCTCAGGCGAGCCATTGAACAGACGATCAGAGTCAATCGTCATCTTGCCGCCAGTGCCGGTCATGGGCTGATCAAAGCCGTACTCGGGCACCTGACGCACGCGACGTGTACCGGGGTCATAGCTCCAGGCCAGACGCTTGTCCTTGCCAAAATTGGTGGGTTCTACGGAGTTGGTAACGCCGCCTTTTTCACGCTCTGGCAGCATGCCTCGGGTGTTGCTGTAGGCCATTGGGCCTTCCACTGGCGTGCCCAGCTTCTCCGGCATATTCACCATATCCAGATTGCGGTTGCCCATGCGGCCGAAGCTCATGCTGCCGTCGGACAGCACATTGGCCATGTCGCGAATAATCGTTTCCGTGTAGGCACGTGTGGGCAGCAGGTTGTTCCAGATCACTTCCTGGCCCGTCTTGGGAATCGGGAAGTTGATGGCACCAAAAGTGCCCTTGATGCTCAGGCCATCTGCAGCGACCTCGGACTCCAGCGCATTCTTCTTCAAGATAGCGCAAGTCTCGTCGGTATAGCGGAAATCACGGTGTCCCTTGTAGACCGGAATCTGCATGGTCTTGGGGTACTTCTTGAACATGGCTTTCTGGCCATCGCTGAGCTTGTCAGCGTACTTGTCCATGTTCTCGGCGGTAATCACGAGAATTGGCTTCTCGCCCGCATAGATGTCGACAGGATGCTTGCCGCTCGCCTGGACGTGCGCCACGCCCGCTGGAGCGCCCAGCCATTTGCCAGTGAACTCAGGGATAGTGCCTTCCTTGTTGCCGGCTTTGATCGCACCAACACAAGTCAGCTCTTTGCCCAGCTGTTCTGCCTCGCTAGCCGGTACCTTCGCCCATACCGACGTTGCCACCAACAAACCCACTGCCACTGCGAGCGGAGTCTTTGCTGTCACAAACTTCATCTCTGTCTCCTAGGTTCTAGAATTTTTTTTGACGGGTGCTACAAACGACATTCATGTCTCTCCGTGCCCCTTGGTTTTGCCGTTTGCAGGCAGTTGCATACTGCTTGAGCAGGGTTTGAAACCCATCGTCTGAGAAGACTACTGACAGACCCTAGAGACCTAGTCCACATGGTCCATAGAAGTCACTTTCTCCAATGAAAAAGCCTGCTGGCGCACTTGGCGGCAGCAGGCTTTTTGAAGGCTTTGGGGAAAGTCCTAGGACACCCTAGAACCGTGCATTAGCTCATCAGGTGAGCGCATTCCTTGCGGATGGCGGCCTTGAGCATCTTTCCGGCAGGATTGCGGGGCAGAGGCTGATCCCGTACCACAATCTGAGTCGGCACCTTGTAGCCCGCCAGGCGCTGGGCCACAAAGTCACGCAAGGCCTCGGGCGTCACCTGGCTCCAGGGCTTTCCCACCACCACGGCAACCACCTGCTCGCCAGTCACCTCATGCGGCATGGAGAACACGGCGGCCTCTTCCAGCGCTTCGTGCTGAAGCAAGCAGGACTCGACCTCAGCCGCCGCTATTTTTTCGCCACTGCGGTTGATCACATCCTTGATGCGGTCGACGATGGTCAAGAATCCCGAGTCATCCAGAACACCGATATCACCGGTGTGGAACCAGCCGCCACGCATGGCGTTTTCCGTGGCCTCGGTATCGCCGCAGTAGCGCTCCATCAGGGTCACGCCGCGCAGCCAGATTTCTCCAGCAGCACCGACAGGCAAGGCCGTTCCATCCAGATCGGCAATGCGAACCTCAATGATGGGAGACAGCACACCAGAGCTGCGAGGATGCGCCTCAAACATGCGGCCAGAGCTGCCTGCGCAGACTCCGTTGGACTCCGTCAAGCCAAAGCCTATGCCCGACATACGCCCGCTGAACTTGCCCAGCACATCGTCAATCAGGCGGGGATGCAGGCCTGCGCCGCCAAAGCCAACGCCAGAGAGGTTGCCCGAGGTCTCAGGCTGCTCAAAGCCCGGCAAGCTGATGAGCTGCTGCACCATGCTGGGTGCACCATTGAACTGGGTGACCTTTTCCTTGCGGATCAGCTCGGCAGCCTTTTCAGGCTCCCAGCGGTGAACGAAGATCAGGCGACGGCCGTGGCGCAGGCTGACCAGAAACTGCGCATGCAGACCGCTGACATGGAACAGCGGCACGGCAGACAGCGTAGTGGGCTGCAACTGGCGCGCCATGATGGCGGCAATCGCATCGGGCGATGTGATCGCCGCCAAGGCGCCGATGAAATCAATATTGAACAAGCCCTGGCATACCGCGCGGTGCGTAGATTCAACACCCTTGGCCCGGCTGGTTGCACCCGAGGTAAACAGCACCAGCGCGGGCACATCAGAGTCCAGCTGCGGCGCGGCAAAACCATCGTGGCCACCCGCCGTCAGTTCAGCCCAGCTGACGTCGCCCCCCTCGCCATCCACCACCACCGTCTTGATGGCCTGACCGGCGATGGCCTCCTTGACACGCGCATAGCGATCTGTATCGCAGAACAGCATGACTGGCGTGGTGTCTTCCAGGTTGGCCATCAGCTCGCTGCTCAAGCCAAAGCTGTTGAGCGGCACGGGCACGGCACCCAGCAAAGCCACAGCCGCAAACGCTACCGCCCATTCGGGGCGGTTACGCATGGCAATGGCCACACGCTCACCGGCCTTCAGGCCATGGAGCTTTTGCAGACGGCTGGCCAGCGCATCGGTCGTGGCAAAGAAACGGTCAAACGTCCAGCGGTCATCGCCGTACACCAGAAATTCGGCCGCGCCATGTGCTCGCCCGGCGTTGATGAATTGAGGCAGGTTCTGAAAAGCATTGCGATAGGCCGCCACATTGCGGCCATCAGACAGCGTGAGCTGCTGCACTTCGAACGGTGCGCCAGAAGAAGTCAGCTGAGCACGAACGTCCTTGATCTTGTCGCCAATAGAGGGGGCGGCACTGGTCTCTGTCGTCATCTCAAAATCCTTTCAGCTGAGCAAAGCGGGCACGGTGAAAGCCACCATCGCCCAGCAAACGCTGCAAAACACGTGCCCGCTTGAAGAACAGGCCGATATCGAGTTCATCGGTCACGCCGATACCGCCATGCAGCTGAATGGCCTCGTTGCACAGCTTCTCGCACAAATCGGAAGCCTTGGCCTTGGCCATGCTCACGAGCTCTGCCACCTGAGCCTCTTTGCCAGAATCAATGGCTTCATGGGCTCCCAGCACGCAGCTTTCCAGCAACTCCAGCTCCACATACAGGCGCGATGCGCGGTGTTGCAGCGCCTGAAAGGAGCCAATCACTACATCAAACTGCACGCGTTCTTTGAGGTACGCCACCGTGCGCTCAAACACCTCACGCATCAGGCCCAGCGCTTCAGACGCCAGACAGGCGCGGGCGCGATCCAGCACTTCATCGAGCGCCTTGGCGGCAGGCATGGCGACCAGCGCCATTTCGGCCGTCAGCGCCACCTGGTCAAACTGCACGCGCGCCATGTTGCGGCTGTCGATCAGAGACTGACTCTGCACCGTGACACCTGGCGCATCCGCTGGAACCAGCCACAGGCCGGGAGCACCTTCAGCCGAAGCCGCCAGCACCGCAAAGGCGTTGGCACCCACGCCGTCAATCACAAAAAATTTCTCACCACTCAGACTCCAGCCAGTGCTGCTCTTGACCGCAACGGTGTTCAGCTTGGCCGGCAGGTGCAGACCCGATTGCTCATCGGTGGCCAGCGCAATGCGCGCCTCGCCAGCCGCCAGCAAAGGCAGCCACTGCGCCTGCTGTGCGGCAGAACCGGCGCGAATCAGCAACTCAGGCGCAATGATGGCCTGGCTCAGCAAAGGCTGGGCCGACAGATTGCGGCCAATGGCCTCAAACACGGATCCCATGCCCAGATAGCCTGCGGCAAGTCCATCGTGCTCCTCGGGCAACACGGCCACGGGCCAGCCCATCTCCACCATCTGCTGCCAAAGCCGGGTATCAAAGCCCTGCTCTACCTTTTCGTCCCGCAGGCGGCGCTGCTGGGCCACGGGAGCTTCTTCAGCCAGAAAGGCGATGGCACTGTCTTTGAGCAGTTCCTGCTCTTGCGACAAAAGCATGGTCATATCGTGTCTCCAATCTCAATTTCTTATCAGCACACTCTGGCCCAAGCCAGAGGCGGCAAGCAAGGGCCGCCCCGCAGCGATGCTGTCATTTCTCTTGGAAAAAAGCAGCAAAGCTGTTCAGGGGGATCAAGGAAGTTCCAGCACCCGCTTCGCAATAATGTTCAGCTGCACCTCGGAGCTTCCGCCCGCGATCGTGTAGCTCTTGGAGCGCAACCAGGCGCGGCACACATCCAGCTCATCAGCGCTGAAATCATCACCTTCCCAGCCCAGCCCGCGCAAGCCCAGCGCCTGCTCCAGCAGCTCGTACTTGGCCACTTCCTGCTCGGTCTGCACCAGTTTCATGATGCTGGAGGGGCCGGAGATATCCTGACGCGCCAGCGCCTTCTCTGTCACGCGGCGGTGTGTCAGGCCAAAGGCCTGAGCATCCATCAGCAAGCTGGCCAGCTTGTCGCGCAGCACAGGATCATTGACTTGCCCCTGCTCATCCACCATATAGGGCAGTGCTGTTTTCACGGCATCGTGCGAAGGTGCGCCACCTTCGGTGAACTTGGACATGGCGGCACGCTCGTGCTGCAGCAGCTTCTTGGCCAGAGACCAGCCTTCGCCTTCCTTGCCAACCAGCTGGCGCACAGGTACGCGCACATCGTCAAAAAAGACCTGGCAGAAGCTGGACTTGCCACTGATCAGCTCAATGGGCTTGACCGTCACGCCAGGGCTCTTCATATCAATCAGCACAAAGCTGATGCCTTGCTGCTTCTTGGCGCTGCTGTCGGTACGCACCAGCGCATACATCCAGTCGCCTTTGTCGCCGTCAGACGTCCAGATCTTGCCGCCGTTGACGATATAAGCTTCACCTTGCTCATCCGTCACGCGCTTGGCCGATGTCTTGAGGCTGGCCAGATCAGAGCCGGCGTTGGGCTCAGAAAAGCCCTGGCACCAGCGCTGCTGGCCACGCATCATGGGAACCAGATGCTCCAGCTTTTGCTCATGCGTTCCCTCTTCAACCAGCACCGGGCCCAGCATCCATACGCCCAGGTTGTACTGGGGCTGGCGGCAACCCAGTCGCGCCATCTCGGTTTCGAGGATGCGCGCTTCTTTAGGGTTAAGACCACCGCCGCCATATTCCTTGGGCCAGGCGGGTGCAAACCAGCCGCGGTCGCGCATGCGCTCGAACCACAGCTTCTGGTCTGCGTTGATGAATTCCAGCTGGGAGCTACCCCACACCATTTCTTCCGAAACGATGGGGCGGCGCATGCTGGCCGGGCAGTTTTCTTCCAGCCAGCCAGCGACTTCTTGTTTGAATGTTTCTAGTTCCGTCATGGCATTCCTTACGTCAACGAAAAATACGCAATCTTGCCTTCTAGGGACTGGCGCGAAAGCTCTCCAGCCAGGTAAAGAAGGTTCAAATGGGCCATGGTTTCCCCTAGTGCCATCAAGCGATCAACGGGGCCGCGCAGCTTGGGAAAGAGCACCGGCACCAGCTCTGCCGCCGACGCACATCCCACTTGCTGCAGATGCGATTTGAGAAAATCAAACTGCTGCTCGTGGTGCTCACGGATCTGATCCAGCCGCTCGTGCAGACCGTAGAACACGCCTTGATGCGAAGGCAGAACCAGCGTATCCGCAGGCAAGCTGTGCAGGCGCTGCAGCGATGCCATCCAGTCCTTGAGCGGGTTGCCCTCGGGCTCGATGGGGCTGACCATCACGTTCGAGGTGATGCGCGGCAGTACCTGATCGCCCGCCAGCAAAATGCCGTCTTCTTCGCAGTACAGACAGGCATGCTCTGGCGAGTGACCCTCACCCAGCACAATGCGCCACTGGCGCTCACCCACCTGCAGCACCTCGCCAGTGCGAATTCGCTGGTAGTTGCTCGGCGGCTTGGGCATAAACGGGTCTTTGCGCATGGCGCCGACCATGTGATCCAGCTCTTCATCCGTGATCCCGGCGCGAGCGTAGAAGTCGCGGTGCGACTGCGGCAGCGGATCAGGCGGCGGCCCCATCAGCGAGCGCAGCATCATGAATTCGCCATAAGTCATCAGCAGCGGCACGCCAAAGCGCTCCTGCAGCCAGTGGGCAGCACCCGCATGGTCGTAGTGGCAGTGGGTGCAGATCACGCGGGTCAGCGGCTGGCCGGCCAGCTTTTCCGTGAAGATCTTTTCCCACAGCTCAAAGGTGCTGGGAATGCCCAGTCCCGTATCGACCACCGCCCAACCTTCGCCATCACGCAGCAGGTAGACATTGATGTGGTCCAGCGTCATGGGCATGGGCATGCGCAGCCACAGCAGACCGGGGAGGATCTCCACATGGCTTCCATCGGGCTTTGGCGGCTCGAAGGGGTAACGCAGTACATCAGCGGGCTTGGCCCGGGCGCGTTCTTGCGCGACAGCGTTATCCACGCAGTGCCTCCTCAACCGCAGTTGCAGTCAGCGGTACATAGGTCTGCAGCTTGTCATTGCGCACAAACAGCGGGTCGCTGGTCTGGGCCGCGTCATAGCCCTGCTTTTGCAGGTCGACCTTGCGCAGCTTGTAGTTGCCTGTCATGTCTGGCGTATCCATCAGCCGCACAAACTGCGGCGCGGCGTAACGCGGCAGGCGGGCAATGGCCATATCCCAGAAGGCCTTGGGCTCAAACTGTGCATCTTCCTGCATCACCAGAGCCGCCATGCCGGCACGGCCGCCGTGGCCGGGCACCTGCACGCCATAAACGGTGATCGCATCAAGGCCGTTAAAGTCGCCAAGCGCATCGCTGACTTCCATGGTCGAGACGTTCTCGCTCTTCCAGCGAAAGGTGTCGCCAATGCGGTCCACAAACCAGCAGTAACCGTCTTTATCGCAGCGCAGCAAGTCGCCAGAAGTCCACCACACATCGCCTTCCTGGAAGACATTGCGCAGCAGCTTTTTCTCTGAAGCCTCAACGTTGGTGTAGCCCTCAAAGCGGCCCGCCACCACGCCTGGATACTGAATCACCATGCCGATGGCTTCGCCAGGCTCGTCCACACCCGCCAGTTGCAGAAAGCCGTTTTCGTCACGAATGTAATCGCCCTTTTCCTGGTCGAAACGCACCAGGCGCAGATTGGTCTTTTCCCAGTAAGGTACGCGACCACAGGAGCCGATGCGGTTGTCCAGATTGATGGTATTGGTGTTGGACTCAGTGCCACCCCAGCCTTCAAAGATCTGGAAGTCGGCACCAAAACGCCCGGTCCATTGCTGCCAGATTTCTGGCGTCAGACCCGTTCCTGCCATCTTGCACAGAGTGTGATTCTTGTCGTTATCTGCAGCAGGAACGCTGAGCAGAAAGCGGCAGATCTCGCCCACGTACTGGCAGAAGGTGATGTCATGGGCGCGAATATCGCTCCAGAACTCGCTGCGGCTGAACTTGCGACGCACCACAATGCGCGCACCTGCCGCCATGGCCGTGGCCGTCAGCGACATGGAGGCTGCGCCGTGATACAGCGGCAAGAAGCAGTAAAAGCAATCGTCCTTGGTGATCTCCCACAGCACCTGCATGGAGTCACCCGCCATCAGCCAGCGCGCGTGGCTGATGACTGCGGCCTTGGGCAGACCCGTGGTACCAGAGGTAAAGATGTACTGCGCCGTATCACCCGCCAGAACGCCTTCGCGCCACGCAAGCGGCACGGGGGCTCCATCCTCAGCCATGGCCAGCGCCTGCAGGTCTACGCCAAACTGCTCAAGCACACCAGCAGCGGCCGGGCGGCTCTCATCAGGCCAGTGCCAGTAGGTCAGCGTGGTGTTCAGGCCATCGGTCTGTGCAAAGCGCTCGGCACATTCTTCACCCACGATCACATGGCTGGCACTGGTGACTTCCAGCGCATGCACCAGAGGCTTGCCAGCCACATGGGTGTTGATGAAGGCCACGACCGCACCCAGTTTGGCAATGCCAAACCAGGCGAAGAAAAATGCGGGGCGATTCTCAATGGCCATGGCCACCACATCGCCCTTTTTCACGCCCTGCTCATGCAGCGCACGTGCCACCTGGTTCGCGCGCTGATTGAACTGTGCGTAGGTGTAGCGCACATCCCCTTCCGTCAGAAAGGTGCGCTCACCAAAGTCGCGCACGCAGTCATCCAGACGGTCTGCCATCGTGTAAGGCATGGCAGCCATGTACTTGGCCGCGATGGGGGCGCGACGATCCAGCTTGAGCTGGGTCTGCTCGCGCGACACCAGAGTGGTTTCACTCATCACCTGTCTCCTTGTCTTTGTTATGTGTGTGAGATTCGCTCAGCGCTGAGGGCGCGGCATACCCAGGCCGAACTGAGCAATCAGCTCGCGCTGAATCTCGTTCGTGCCACCGCCAAAGGTATTGATGGTCGCGGCGCGCAGCTCATACTCCAGCTCGCCCATCAGATAGGCGGCGGCAGAGCCACCACGCACCAGAGAGCTGCTGCCCACGATGTCCATCAGGCGGTGCAGCACTTCCACCACGCTTTCGGAGCCATAGACCTTGGTGGCAGATGCCAGACTCACGTCCATGGCTCCGGCTTCCAGACTGGCCGCAATGCGGAAGTTGGTCAGGCGCATGGCTTCGATGCGGGTGTAGCACTCCGCCAGGCTTCGGCGTACCCAGGCCTGATCGACCGCACGGCGGCCGTTTTCGTCCTTGGCCTTGGCCCATTCCAGCACCTTGGTGAAGGGGGCAAACACCTTGTCAGACCAGGCACCGAGACCCAGACGCTCGTGATTGAGCTGGGCGGTAATCAGCCTCCAGCCACCGTTGAGCGAGCCAATCAGGCGGCTTGCAGGCACTTCAACGTTGTCGAAATACGTAGCAGCCGTGAAGTTGCCAACGGTCTGAATCAGTGTGTGTGAGAAGCCCTTGGCCTTGGCATCCACCACCATGATGGAGATACCCTTGTGGCGCGGCAGATCCTGATCAGTACGTGCAGCCAGCCACACATAGTCAGCCGATTCAATGCCCGAGGTCCACAGCTTTTGGCCGTTGACCACGAAATGGCCGCTTTGCAGATCGCCTTGCAGCTGGGCCTGGGTCTTGAGCACCGCCAGATCGGAGCCTGCGCCGGGCTCGGAGTAACCAATGGCGAAAATAATGTCGCCAGAGGCCATGCCGGGCAGAAACTCTTTTTTCTGCGCTTCAGTACCATGCTCCATCAGCGCAGGGCCAACGGTGCTGATGGTCACGAAGGGCAGAGGTGCACCTGCGATGTTGGCTTCTTCAAAGAAGATCAGCTGCTCGGTGGCCGACAGGCCCTGACCGCCATACTCCTTGGGCCAGCCAATGGCCAGCCAGCCGTCGCGCCCCATCTTGCGGATCAGGGAGCGGTATTCGTCGCCGCCCTCGGCACCGCGCATGCGGGCCTTGATCTCGGGCGTCATCAGGTTCTGGAAGTAGTCACGGCACTTCAGGCGCAGCGCATGCTGCTCCGGGGTCAAATCAATGAACATGGTTGGCCCCTTTCAATCAAGCGCGGTCGCCCAGAATCAGGCCGCTGGTGGGCACGCCGGTACCGGCGGTCACCACCATGTTGTGCACGTCCTTGACCTGGTTGACCGAAGTACCGCGAATCTGACGCACCGCCTCGGCAATGCCGTTCATGCCGTGGATATAAGCCTCACCCAGCTGACCGCCGTGGGTATTGATGGGCAAAGAACCGCCACGCGCATGCTCACCAGCGCGGATGAAGTCCTTGGCCTCGCCACGCTTGACGAAACCGAACTCTTCGAGCTGGGGCAGCACAAACGGTGAGAAGTGGTCATACAGCACGGCGCTTTGCACGTCCTGAGGGCTCAGGCCGCTCTGCTTCCACAGCTGGCTGGCCACATGGCCCATTTCAGGCAGTCCGGTGATGTCTTCGCGGTAGAACGAAGTCATGGACTGCTGGCCATCAGAGATGCCTTGAGCGGCAGCCTTGATGAACACAGGCTTGGCCTTCAGGTCACGCGCACGGTCGCTGGAGGTAATGACCATGGCCACGGCACCGTCGGACTCCTGGCAGCAGTCCAGCAAGTGCAGGGGCTCGCAAATCCAGCGGCTGGCCTGATGCTCTTCCAGCGTAATAGGCTTGCCATAGAAGAAGGCCGCAGGGTTGGTGGCCGCAAAGTCGCGCACGGCAACAGCCACACGGCCAAAGTCTTCGCTCGTTGCGCCAAAAGCGTGCATGTAGCGACGGGCAAACATGCCCACCCAGGCTGCAGGCGTGTGGAAACCATGGGGCATATACCAGCCATAGTTGACGTTATCGAAGAAGGGGGAGCTGCCGAAGCCGTAACTGCCGGTACCAAAGCGGTACCAGCTGCGCTCGTTCATGGCGCGGTAGACCACCACCGTCTTGGCAACGCCAGTGGCCACTGCCATCGCAGCATGCAGCACGGGGCCGCAAGCTGCGCCGCCGCCATGTGGCACTTGCGAGAAGAAGTTCACATTGCGCGCACCCAGCAGGCGGGCGATTTCATACTCGGGAACCTTGTCCACGGAATAGGATGAAAAGCCGTCCACTTCCTTGGGGTCGATGCCCGCATCCGCCAGCGCAGCCAGCGTGGCTTCCATCGCCAGACGCAGCTCAGTACGGCCGGAGTTTTTGGAAAATTCTGTAGCGCCCAGACCCGCAATGGCGGCGCGACCGGAAATATTCATATCGTTCACAGGAATGTCTCCGTTTGTTGTTCTTAAGGCAGGGCGACTTGCACAGTGCCGCTGACGTGGGAGCCCATGGAGTTGGTGCCCTTCAAGGTGACTTGGACGCTGCGCGTGGCATCGTTCTTCTCCGTCACGGAGGCCGTGAACTTCATCGTGTCACCGGGGTAGTTGGGCGCACCCAGACGAATCTTCAGATCCATCAGACGCGACTCGGGGCCAGCCCAGCTTTCGACAAAACTCTGCACCAGACCATTGGTGGTCAAGATGTTCATGAAGATGTGGGGCGAGCCCAGCTCACGTGCTGCATCGCGATCGTGGTGACCGGGAAAGTAGTCACGCGTTGCAATGGCGCCGCCTGCAATCAGCGGCACAGTCACGGGCAGACTCAGGGGTTGGAGTTCGTCGCCGACGTTCACCGATTCAAAGCGAGGTGTTTGATTTGCCATGATGTTGTCTCCTTAGCGGTCTTCAGGAAGGTCGTACTTCCAGCCGAGCGTGTCGTTGTCTGCGAGCCACTGGCCCAGGGCTTCCAGGTGCTGATCGGCGCTGCCGAACTCAACAGCCAGCGCGCGGCACCAGAGCAGGTAGCGGTGCATGTGGTAGGTCACATCCACACCCATGCCGCCGTGCACGTGCTGTGCCACGCGGCCAATCTTCAACCCCAGCTCATTGGATTGAGCGCGCACTGCGTGCGCCTGAGGGGCGCAAGGCAGGTTGGCATCGAGTCGCCAGACCAGCTGGCTCAAGGCGCTGCGCTGGGACTGCAAAAGGATGTAGCCATCGGCCATCTGGCCTTGCACCAGCTGGAAGGTGCCGATGGGGCGATCGAACTGCTTGCGCTCGGTCACGTATTCCACGGTGCGGCGCAGTTGCTCCTGCGTCACGCCTTGCTGCAGGCTGGCCAGGCAGGCAATCGCCTGCTCGCTCACCCACTCCACTGCGCGGCTGCTCAGCACAGCGATCACGGGGGTGGCGCTGAACTGAATATCGGCCACAGCGCAGTAGTCCTGGCGCATGCCATCGACACGCAGAACGCCAGCGGCTTGCAGGCTGACCAGTACCATTTTGGTAGCACCGTTCTCAGCAGCAGCGGCTACCAGAGCCAGATCGGCCTGCGCAGACAGAGCGACTGCATTGAGCGATCCGTGCAGTTGGCCATCCTTGATCTGCAGCGAGGGGCCGCGGCTGGCGACCAGGTTTTCCAGCGACAGCGCAATCAGCGCGCCTTCCAGAACCGATTGCACCGCTGCCGTGACACGAGGGTCATCGCCACCAAACTTGGCCACCGCAGCAGCAGCCACTTGCTGCTGCCACAAAGGAACCTGCGCCAGAAAACGGCCTTGCTGCTCCAGCACGGCCAGCAGCTCGGTCGTTCCCAGACCCAGACCACCGGCGGCCTCGGGCACCAGAATAGTGTTCAGGCCAGAGGCAACGCATTGCTGCCACAGGTCCTGCATGAAAGGCTGACCCGAGGCATCGTGCTCGCGCAGCTTGTCGTCGGTGCAATAGTCAGCAAACAGGCTTTGCGCCATGTCTGCAAATGCACGCTGGTCTTCAGTCAGTTGAAAGTCCATGACAGGCTCCTCAACTCAGGCCACAGGGCGGAACTGGGGCAGCGTCAGTTCACCATCATTAAAGGTGTTGAACTCGACCTGAACCTTCTGGCCCACCTGCACATCGCCGGGCTTGATGCCAACCAGCTGTGCAATCAGGCGCACGCCCTCTTCCAGCTCAATCAGACCAATCGGGTTGGGATGATCAAACGGAGGTACTTCGGGGTAATGCATGACCACGAAGGAGTAAACCGTCCCATTGCCGCTGGCCTCCACCGTATCCCAGTCAAACGAATGGCACTTGGGGCAGACGGGGCCAGGTGGGTGGTGCAGGTCACCACAGCTTGTGCAGCGCTGAATCAGCAGCTTGCCTTGCTTGGCGCCTTCCCAGAAGAAGCGGTTGTCATCGCTCACGCCAGGCGCAGGGCGCTTGATCTGGGGCGCAGCCGCTTCAGCCGCCGGTGCAGGCGTGTGCACATTGGCAGGGCGGAACTTGAAGACGCGGAACATCAGCTGACCGACTTTCTCGTCTTCGCCATTCTTGGCCTTGATCGAGAAGTAATCCATGATCAGCGTGACAAAGTAGCCCGTACCCAGACCCGTGGTCTTTTCTTCGCTGATCGCTTCCAGACGCGTGGTGTAGTACAGGTCTTCACCCTCGACCACATCGCGGTCAAACGTCAGCTCGGAATTCACCGCCACGGTGGATGGGAAGTTGTGCGCCTCGATCTGCTTCAGAACCTCATAGGGGTTCTCGGTGGTGGAGCCGGGCGGATAGTTGTTCTGCACCGTGCCCTCCATGCACCAGACCTGCAACATGGCTGGCGGCGCAATGATCTTGCCTTCGCTGTTGGTCTTGACAGTCACGCCCATCAGCTCGCACCACTGGCGAATCATCGGGCTGTTGACCTTATCCCAGGCATAGATACGCCCGTACTGCTTGCCCACGTAGGTGCGGACTTCTGTCATCCAGTCTTGATCGGTCAAGATTGTCTCCTTTGAAATTCAGTGGTTTTTCTGTGCGGAATCTGAGTTCGAGGCACCCAGAAATGCCGGGCGCTCACCGCCGCCATGCAGCAGCAAATTGGTGCCGCTCATGTATGACGCGCGCTTGGACGCCACATACAGGCAGGCGTTGGCAATGTCCTCTGGCTCGGCCAGACGGCCTGCGGGAATCGTTTGTGCGACGCTGGCAATGCCTGCGTCGTCACCAAAGTGCAGATGCGATTGCTCGGTACGCACCAGGCCGGGACTCACGGCCACCACGCGCACCTTGGGGGCCCACTCCACCGCCAGCGAGCTGACCAGACTCAGCACGGCCGCCTTGGCAGCGCCATAGGCCGCTGTACCGGGCGAGGGGCGCAGTGCGCTGATGCTGCCGATGCAGACAATCACACCGCCGCTGCCCTGCTCTTGCATGACGGCGTTGGCCGCCTGCGATGCATGCAGCGTGGAGAACAGGTTGAGGCGCAGCACGCCTTCATGAAAGCGGGGCGAGACCGTAGCCGCATCCACCGCAGGCGCGCCACCGGCGTTGTTGACGAGAACGTCCAGGCGGCCATGGCGGGTTTTCACCGCGTCAATCAGGTCCTTGACAGCCTGAGCCTCGCGGACATCGCAAGCGATGAAATCCGCAGTGCGCCCGGAAGCGGCTGGCAGCTCCTCAGGCTGCTGGCGACCGCAAACCACCACCGTGGCTCCCGCTGCCAGAAATGCCTGCGCAATGCCCTTGCCGATGCCCTTGGTGCCGCCGGTCACCAGAACCACTTGATGTTGAAAGTCGTTATTCGTATCCATGGCTGCCAATTTAGGTTTCAGCACTCACCACAGATACGTCCAAAAGGACGATGTAACTCACTCCCCGTAAAACGACCATCCCCTCAGATCAAACCCATGGAATGCCTTATGACAACATCGCCGTCTGCTATTGAAAATTTGGAAAGCGCCGAGCAGGAGCTGCTGGTGGAGCGTGCAGAGAACGGCGTCGTTATCGTCAAGCTCAACCGCCCGCAGGCCACCAATGCCCTGAGCCTGTCGCTGCAGGCCGCGCTGTCGCAGACATTTCAGGCGCTGAGCCATGACGACAGCGTGCGCTGCATCGTGCTCACCGGCGGCGAAAAAGTGTTTGCCGCGGGCGGCGATATCAAGAGCATGGACTCCTGCGGCCCTATAGAAATCATGAAGCGCCACACCGAGCGCGTCTGGGCGCCCATTGAAAACTGCCCCAAGCCCATCATTGCTGCCGTCTGCGGCTATGCCTTTGGCGGCGGGGCCGAACTGGCCATGCACTGCGACATCATCATTGCCGGCCAGGGTGCCAGCTTTGCCCAGCCAGAGATTCGCATCGGCATCATGCCGGGCATTGGCGGCACCCAGCGACTAGTGCGCGCCGTGGGTAAATTCCAGGCCATGCGCATCCTGCTGACCGGCAAACCCGTGACCGCCGACGAGGCTTACGCCATGGGTCTGGTCAGCCTAGTCTGTGCAGACGATCAGGTAATCCCTGAGTCATTAAAAATGGCGAAATTGATTGCCAACATGCCCCCGCTGGCCGTGGAGCAGATCAAGGAAGTCGTCATTGCCGGCATGGATGCATCGCTGGACACCGCCCTGATGCTGGAGCGCAAGGCCAACCAGATTCTGTTTGCCACGCAGGACCAGAAGGAAGGCATGAACGCGTTTATTGAAAAACGGCAGGCGGTGTTCAAGGGGGATTGAGTGCCTTGATGGCGGTGAAAAGCCTGGCACGTTCCGCGCTGAATGATTACCGCCATGCAGCCGCCGCACGTCTGTTGCGCAGCGGCTAATCAACGACCTTGATGAAATCAAGCCCGTCAAGAATGCGCTATCAAAACAAAAGCTGCTTGCGCCTGATATTCATAGATTTCAGCTTAAAAATATTCTGAAACCCAATCGAATCAAGCGCAAGCAGCTTTGAAATCAAGAGCAGGCTTGTCCCCGCTCTTTGCCGCGTCAAGTCGTCACGCGAATGTTTTTCTCACCAAACAATGCACGCATGCTCACGACCTTTCCTGCTTCGTTGAAGCGGAAAAAGTCGATAGGCGCAACCGTGGTCTTGCGGCCCTGGTATTCAAAACTGACGGTAAAGGCAAATGCAGCTTCGTTCGCCGTAGCGCGCACTTCGCCGTGCAAAACCACCTTCAGCGGCAGCTTGAGCGAGTTGGCATAAAACGCGCGAATCGCCGCAATGCCGCGCTGGGGTTCGGATCCAACAGGGTCTTCAACGGTAGCGTCGTCGGCATACAAAGCCACGATGCCGTCAAGATCGCTGGCATTCAATGCATCCACGTAGCGATGCACCACGGCGGTCATATGTTCAACAGTGTTCATGCAATTCCCACGATATTCAAAACTGACACTGCCCAGATAAGGGCAGCGAGGAAGGCGCGAAGCGCCTCAGGGGTTCAGAACTGCATCGGGCGCATCACTGCATCAATACCGCCATCAATCACAATCTGCGCGCCATGCACATAGCTGGCGGCTGGGCTCATCAGAAAGGCGATGACAGAGGCCATTTCCGAAGGCTCGGCGCGGCGACCCATAGGGGGCACGAACTTGGCGATGGATTCGCCAAAGCGCGGATCTTCCAGGCCAGCTTGCAGCAGCGGGGTCTCTGTGGCACCGGGGGCGATGGTGTTCAGGCGCACGCCAGCCTGACCCCATGCTGTGGCGCGCTTGCGCACAGCCACCGTCAGCGCGTTCTTGCTGCCTGCATAGGCCAGGTTGCCACCCTGCTCGCCAGCACCTTCCACAATGGCGCGAGCCTTGGCCTCTTCACCCGCCTCCAGCGGTGCCGCCAGCGGGTTCTTGTCAAACGCCAAGTGGGCCGCTGCCACTGACGAGATAACGACGGCTGCAGGCTGCTTGCCTTTTTTCAGCTCAGGCAGAAAAGCGTCCATCAACTCGACCGCGCCAAAGTAGTTGACCGACACCACGTTGCCAAGCACCTTGGTCTGCGGGCCCAGACCGGCGCACAGCACGAGACCGTCCAGACCATCGCTGCACTTTGCCAGCACACCGGCAATCGCCTGCTTGCGGCCTTCAGCAGTGGAAAGGTCGGCAATCACCTCTGCATCACGGATATCAATACCGATGATCTGGTGACCCGCCTCTTCCAGGGCCTTGCGAGTGGCTGCGCCAATGCCGGTTGCACAGCCGCTCATCACGATAGTGGACATGTCTCTTCCTTCTCTTTTGGGTTGTTGGTGCCACATCAAAGCCCAAGCCTGTGGCCTGCACCACATGCAAACGGACGATGTGATTAGCCTTTGGAAAAATTACTGTGGTGTTTCTGCATTGGCATCGCCATAGTCTGCTGAGCACCTCATGTACCCCTCTTTGTTCCAGCCCATTCGTGTGGGCCACCTCGCTCTGAAGAATCGCATTCTGATGGGCTCCATGCATACCGGCCTGGAGGATCAGGCTCAAGGCTTCGAGAAGCTGGCTGTCTTCTATGCCGAGCGGGCCCGTGAGGGGCTGCAGCTGATTGTGACAGGGGGTTTTGGCGTCAACACCCATGCGCTTGGCATGCCAGAAAATGCCGAGTTCTCCACCCTCTGTACACCCGAGCAGGCCGAGCGGCACCGCATCATCACGCAGTCCGTGCATGCCGAGGGCTGCCATATCCTCATGCAGCTGCTGCATGTGGGGCGCTATGACTACGGCAGCGGCGGCGTATCACCCAGCAGCGTGATCTCCAAGCTCAGCAACCGCAGCTCGCTGGAGCTGAGCCATGAACAGATCGAGCAAATCATTGCCGACCATGTGCGCTGCGCGCTGCTGGCCAAAGATGCAGGCTACGACGGCGTGGAAATCATGGGCGGCGAGGGCTATCTGATCAACCAGTTTCTGGCCCCTGTCACCAACTTCCGCGAGGATGGCTGGGGCGGAGATGCCCAAGGCCGCAGCCGCTTTCCGCTGCGCATCGTGAAGGGCATTCGCGCGGCCTTGCCTGAGAACTTTGTCATCAGCTTTCGCCTGTCGCTGATGGATCTGGTCGAGCATGGCAGCCACTGGCTGGAAGTGCTTGACCTGGCCCGCCAGCTTGAAGCTGCAGGCGTAGACCTTTTCAACACCAGCGTGGGCTGGCACGAGGCCCGCATACCCACCGTCGCCATGGTGGTTCCCCGCGCGGCCTTCAGCTGGGCTGCCCAGCAGCTCAAGCAGGCGGTGAGCGTGCCCGTGGTGGCCAGTAACCGCATCAACACCCCCGAGGTGGCGGACGACCTTATCGCTCAGGGTCACGCCGACATGGTGGCCATGGCCCGCCCGTTTCTGGCCGACCCGGCTTTTGTGCGCAAGTCACAGGCGGGGCAGAGCAGCGCCATCAACACCTGTATTGCCTGCAATCAGGCATGCCTGGACCGTATCTTCACGCGCCAGCCAATCAGCTGTCTGGTCAACCCCCGCGCCTGCCGCGAGTGGGAGTGGCCAATCAAGAAGGCTGAAAAATCGATCAAGGTTGCCGTGCTGGGCGCAGGCCCCGCAGGCCTGGCCTGCGCCCGCGAGGCCGCAGAGCGCGGCCACCGCGTGACCCTGTTTGAGCCCAGCATCCGCATTGGCGGCCAACTGTTTCTGGCGCAAAAAATTCCCGGCAAGCAAGAACTGGGTGAAACGCTGCGCTATTTTGAAAGCGAAATTCAGCGCCTGGGCATTGAGCTGCGCCTGAACACCACGCCCAATGTGGCTGTGCTGGCCGATTTTGATCATGTGGTGGTTGCCAGCGGCGTGGTGCCACGGCGCAGCGGCATTGCCGGCGAGAACAATGCCAAGGTGCTGGACTATATGGAGGCGCTGCGCAACCCGCGCTTTCTGGGCGAGCGCGTCGCCATTGTGGGCGCAGGCCCGCTGGGTTTTGATGTGGCCGAACTACTGAGCCACAGCAAGGCTGAGGACGGCAGCGTGGCTGCCTTTGAGCGCGAATGGGGCATTGACCAGAAACGCGAGCTGCGCGGCGGCATCAAGCCCATCGAAACCATCGAATCCCCGCGCCAGCTCTGGCTGCTTCAGCGCAGCAAGTTGGCCATGGGTAAAACCCTGCCCACCACCACGGGCTGGATTCGCCGCACCAAACTCAAGAACAAAAGTGCCCGCATGTTCAACGATGTGAAGTACATCCACATCGACGACAACGGCCTGCACCTGCGCATAGGCGGCGAGCAGCGCTGCCTGAGCGTGGACAACATCGTGGTCTGCGCCGGGCAGGAGTCTCACAACCCCTGGTCGGCCCGGCTTGAAGCACACAATATTGCGCATACCGTGATTGGCGGAGCGCGAGATGCTCACCAAATTGATGCGACACGAGCCATCAACGAAGGCGCAGAACTCGGCAGAAAACTATAGGAGACAGAAAAGAAAATGAGCAATCCCCACGCACCCCTGCTTCAGTCCGGACGCATAGGCTCCATGGAGCTGAAGAACCGCATCGCCATGGCGCCCATGGGCGAGAACTATGGCGGCACCGATGGCATCTGCGGCGAACGCGCCCAGGCCTACTACGAAGAGCGCGCCAAGGGCGGCACCGGCCTCATCATCATGGGCACGGCCGCCATCTCCTGGCCTTCAGGCACCAGCGAGCCACACCAGCTGGGCATCTCGGAGGACTCGTTCATTCCAGGTCTGGCCGAAGTCACGCGCCGCGTGCACGCGCACGGTGGCAAGGTCGCCATCCAGATCAACCACAGCGGCAAAGTCGCTGCCAATGACCGCTCTCATGGCCGCGAGATGTGGGTATCGTCCATGCCGCCGGATGGCCCCGTGGCAGAGGCCATGCGTACCGTCACACCCAAGGAGTTCTCGACCTTCGTCGGTGTGGGCCCCTACCCTGACCGCTACCGCGTGATGGACAAGGCCGACATCGCACAGATGATCGAATGGTTTGGAGCCGCCGCCGTGCGCGCCAAGCAGGCCAATTTCGATGCGGTTGAAGTGCATTGCGCACACAACTACATGATTGCGAACTTCCTCTCACCCTTCTTCAACAGCCGCACCGATGAATACGGCGGCAGCTATGAAAACCGCAGCCGCCTGCTGCGCGAGGTGCTTACCGAAGTGCGCAAGCGCGTGGGCCCTGACTTCCCGGTCTGGGTGCGTCTGGACTCTGAAGAGATGCACACGCCCGGTGGCATCGTCATGGAAGAAGCGCTCAAGACTGCCAAGCTCTGCGAAGAGCTGGGCATGAACGCCATCAGCGTCTCGGCCTATGCACGCCTGCCCACTGGCACGGCATTCACCGATGCCCCCATTCCGCAAAAGCAGAACGCCTATCGCGACTTCGCCAAGCAGTTCAAGAAGGCAGTGAGCCTTCCCATTATCTCGGCAGGCCGCTGGGAACTGGACGATGCCGCTGACGCTTTGAACAAGGGCGAGATTGACTTTGTGGCCATGGGCCGCAAGCTGCTGGCCGAGCCTGAAATAGCCAACAAGCTGCAAGCCAACGCCGCGCAGGATGTGCGCCCCTGCATCTACTGCTATGCCTGCGTCAGCGAAATCTTCATCAACAAAGGCATCAAGTGCGCGGTCAATGCCCAGACGGGGCACGAGACCACCAAGACCATCACCTTTGCCGAAAAGCCCAAGCATGTGCTCATCGTCGGTGGTGGCCCTTCCGGCATGGAAGCGGCACGCGTGGCTGCTCTGCGCGGCCACCGCGTGACGCTGGCCGAGCGCAGTGACCGCCTGGGCGGCACGCTGTTCTTTGCCGCGCTGGCCTACCCGGAAAACGGCCGACTGCTGGACTATCTGGTCAAGCAGATGAAACACCCGCAGATCGACGTACGCCTGAACACCACGGTGGATGCCCAATTGCTGGCCGACCTCCAGCCCGACGAAATTCTGGTGGGCACCGGTGCCAAGCGCGCTGCGCCCCCGATTCCCGGTGCAGATCAAGTCCATGTGTGGAGTGGTGACGAACTGCGCCGCCTGATGACGGGCGACCGCGCCGACGAGATTGCCAAGGCCAAACTGAATCTGGCCGAGCGCGCACTGTTCAAGGCTGGCGGCATGCTCAAGGTGACGGACAGTACCGCAGCGATTCAGAACCTGTCCAAGCTGTGGATGCCCTTGGGCAAGCGCGTGACCATTATTGGCGCGGGTCTGGTGGGACTGGAGCTGGCCGAGTTCCTGATTGAGCGCGGCCGTGATGTCACGGTTCTCGACCCTGGTACACACCCCGGTTCTGAGCTGCCCATCGTGCGCCGCTGGCGCGTTTATGACGCCGTGAAGAACCACGGCAAGCTGCTGATGCAAGCCAACGTCACCCAGATCGACCGCAAGGAAATCATCTGGACCGATAAAAAAGGCGAGGAATACCGCACGCCTGCTGACTCCGTCGTTATTGCCATGGGCGCCGAGGCAGACTCCACCGTGGCCGATCAGCTGCAGTCCATCACACAGACACCCGTGCGCCGCATTGGTGACTGCAACGATCTGGGCTATATCGAGGGTGCCATGCACTCCGGCCACCAAGCCGGTCGCACCATCTAATTTGATAGCTAATACCGCATGCAGTGATTAGGCTACAGCGGTATTTGATTCAAATTTAAAAAAAAGGGACCTCGCGGTCCCTTTGCTTCTGGTGATGGTCAGTCTTAGAAGTTAGGCGCTTCCACGCCGCCGTCCACACCCAGCACCTTGCCAGTCACCCAACTGGATGCTGGGCTGACCAGGAACAACGCTGCAGCAGCGATGTCCTCGGGCTGGCCCAGACGTGTCAAGGGCGTGGTGCGCTCCATGCGTTCCTTGCGCTCAGGGGTGAGAAAGGGAGCCAGCGCATCCGTCATGATGGTGCCGGGTTCAATGGCGTTGATACGTACCTTGGGGCCGAAGTCCTGCGCCAGGCAGCGCGTCATCTGGTTGAGCGCAGCCTTGGCCGCCGCGTAGGCACTGAAGTACTTCTGCGAGTAGCGCGCAGCTGTCGAAGAAATATTGACCACAGCGCCGCCACCTGATGCCTCCATCGCTGCAGCAGCTTTCTGGATCAGCGTATAGGCAGGTACCACATTGAAAGCCAGCATCTCGCCCACAGCCTTGCCCGTGACCTTGCGCGGATCGTTCGGGCCGCCACCGCCCACGTTATTGATAAGCACATTGATCTTGCCCAGCTCAGCCACAGTACGTGCAATCAGGTTGTCGAGATCTTCTTCCTTGTTCACATCACCGGGAACGATGATGGCACGTCGGCCCAGTGCCTCGATGTCGGCCTTGACCGTCTGCAGGTCTGCCTCAGTGCGCGCAAACAGCGCCACATCGGCACCAGCCTTGGCCAGCGTGATGGCACAGGCACGGCCAATACCCTTGCCAGCACCGCTCACCACCGCAACCTGGCCTTCCAGCGAAAACTGGCGAAAAATCTCGTTCATTACTCGTCCTTTAATAGCATTCTGACCCATCCATACTCTGGATGAAACGCCTTTAAAACATCTGCCAAACGGACCATGGGACAAGCCCCATGGTCAAGCGCAGGCCGTTCAGTCAGAACGATGAGCAAAGCCCATCACAAAGCAAAAATGCAGAACGCCCTGCCAAGGCAAGGCGTCCAAACAAACACAGCGCAGGCAGGCAGCAAAGCTATCATCCCCGCCCGCAAAGCTGAGAGGGGGAAGGAGCGCAGCGCCTTAAGGGGTAACGGCCTGGTTCAGCATCTGCGCAAACTGCTCGTTATAAGGCGGCAGCATGCCCCACTCGCGGCGTGGGTCGTGACTGCCAGCCTTGTAGACCGAGCGCGCGTGGCTGAACTCCAGGAAGCCTTCACGGCCATGGTAGTGACCCATGCCCGAAGCGCCGACACCACCAAACGGAGCATCTTCCAGCGCGGGGTGCATGACCACATCGTTGATGGAAACGCCGCCCGACAGGGTGTTATCCAGAATCCAGTTCTGCTCGACCTCATCGCTGCCAAAGTAGTACAGCGCCAGCGGACGATCGCCCTGATTGATGGCCGAAACCGCTTCGCGAATATTCTGGAAGCTACGCAGCACCACGGCGGGGCCAAAGATTTCGTGCTGAGAAATTTCAGCATCCTGAGGCGGGTTGATGACTACAGACAGCGGCAGGCGACGATCCACACCGGCTTGCGTAGCACCTGTGTCCACCACCTGCACGCCACGGGCCTTGGCGTCTTGCACATAGGCGCTGACGCGGGCGTGGTGGCGTTCGTTGACCACGGGTGTCATGTCCGCATTCGCCGTGACCGAGGGGTATAGCGACTGGTACTGAGCCACAATGCCATCCGTCAGCGACTGCAGGCGAGACTCATGCACCCACACCACATCGGGCGATACGCAAAGCTGGCCCGAGTTCAGCGACTTGCCCACGGCAATGCGTTCAGCCACAGTGGCTATATCGGCAGAGTCCCCCACCAGCACGGGCGACTTGCCGCCCAGCTCCAGCGTGACAGGCACCAGGTTCTTGGCCGCAGCCGCCATGATGAGCTTGCCAACGCTGGTCGAGCCCGTGAAGACCAGATGGTTCCAGGGCTGCTCGGAGAATGAAGCCGCGACTTCAGGGCCGCCCTGCACCACGGCCAGCACCTGAGGATCAAAGCGCTTTGCCACGGCCTCGGCCAGCACCTGGGCGGTGCGCGGCGCAATTTCAGAAGGCTTGAGCACGGCACGGTTGCCTGCTGCAAAGGCGCAGGCCAGCGGCGACAGCAGCGTGAACAGCGGTGCATTCCAGGTACCAATAATCCCAATCACGCCCTTGGGCTGGTACTTGACCCAGGCCGAGGCGCCAAACATGTCAAAAGGCTTGACGCTGGGGCGCACGGAATCGCCCTGCCACTCCGTCAGATGGTCACGTGCATGCTTGAGCGAGGACAGCGAGCCCAAAATGTCATTGGCCAGCGAAAAAACGGCTGGGCGACCACCAAAATCTTCACCCATGGCCTGGCACAGCGCATCTTTGGACTCGACCAGCAGGTCAATAACTTGCTGAATGCGCTGCACACGCACCTCGGCACTGACGGCGCCTTCTGCGATAAAGGCCTGGTTCTGCATGTCCAGCAACTGGCGAATGCCAATGGATGAATTCGTCTGGGTCATTTTGTCTCCTTGATATTTCTCGTAAAAGCCATGAGCGGAAGATCACATGCTCAGACCTGAGGATTTCCCGGTCGTCGTCCAAAAAGACGATGGCACAACCCTAAGCCACCTTCACGATGCTGCGCATGCACACCCCTCAAACCTCGCCCCCCACCGTCACATGGCGTACTCACCTGAGTCTTGCCCTGCTTGCACTGGTCTATATTTTCTCTTTCATTGACCGTCAGGTGCTCTCTATTTTGCTGGAGCCCATCAAGCAGGAGTTCGGAGCATCCGACACTCAGATGGGCCTGCTGACGGGGCTGGCCTTTGGCCTGATTTATGCGCTACTGGGTATTCCCGTAGGGCGCATGGCCGATACGCAGAACCGCCGCAATATCGTGGCCGTGTGCTGCGGCGTATGGAGCCTGGCCACCGCTGCTTGCGGCTTTGCCACTCAGTACTGGCACATGCTGGCCGCCCGCATGAGCGTGGCGGTGGGCGAAGCGGGGGGCATGGCCCCATCGATCTCCATTGTTTCGGACTCTTATCCACCCAAGATGCGCTCGTTCGCCATCAGCCTGTTCATGATGGGACCGAATCTGGGTACGCTGCTGGGCCTGGTCATTGGCGGCATGGTGGCCCAGTACTACGGCTGGCGCTCGGTGTTTCTGGCCTTTGGCATACCCGGAGTGATTCTGGCTGTGCTGGTGTACTTTTTTGTCAAAGAGCCTGTGCGTGGTGCTTATGAAGCGCCAAAGGCCAAGCCTGCGGTCAATGCGGAACGCGAGCCCTTGCTCAAGCAGGTGTTTCGCCTGCTGAGCATGAAGGCGATGCGCAATATCTGCCTGGCCTGCGGCATGGCGGGTATTGCGGGCTATGGCTATGGCGTGTGGGCACCTAGCTTTTTCATTCGCATACACGGCATGAGCATCTCGCATGCTGGCCTGGTTTTTGGTATTGCCAGCGGCTCTGGCGCCGTGCTGGGTGCCATGTTCTGCGGCTGGCTGTCCGACAAGCTTTGCCAGCGTGATAGCCGCTGGCAACTGCGCCTGGCCGCCATTGGCAGCTTCATCGCCGTGCCCGCTGGCCTGGGGGTGTTTTTATGGCCCGTCTCTGACTTCTGGATGCTGGGCAGCATCAAAGTACCGTTTGCCATGGCGTTTGCTCTGGCGTTCGGCTTCTTCGGCTCCTGGTTTGCCACGCTGTCATACAGCGCCATCAGCCAGCTGGTGGGCGCGGGCGAGCGCAGCGTAGCCGCTGCCGTGCTCAACCTCTTTATCACCTTGCTGGGCGTGGGCGTGGGGCCTCTGGTCACGGGCATGCTGTCGGACTACTTTGCCAAAACCCATGGCACGGAAGGCCTGCGCCTGGCCCTGTCCGGAGTGACGCTGATGCTCCTGGTGACCGTGCTGTTCTTTATGCTGGCCATCAAACCCTACAAGCGACAGCTGCAGCAAATGCAGTCCGCCTGATCACAACAAAAATACGGAGACTTCTGCATGACCCAACCCGTCGTCCTCATCACCGGTGCCAGCCGTGGCATTGGCGCTGCCACCGCCGTCTTCTTTGCCAGCAAAGGCTGGCGCGTCGCCATCACCGCCCGCACGCTGAGCGAAGGCGCACAACTTGATAACCAGCTGCGCCTGCCTAACGGCCAACTGCTCTCGGGCAGCCTGCAATCGACCGCTGACGCGATTGAAGCCGCTGGCGGCGAGGTGTTCTCGCATGTCATGGACCTGATGGACCTCGGCAGCCTGGACAAGGCCGCCGATGCCGTGCTGGCACGCTTTGGCCGCATTGATCTGCTGATCAACAACGCCGTCTATCAGAACCGTGAAATTAACGACCTGATTCCCGACATCAGCACCGCATCGCTTGAGCGTTCCATGCTGGGCAATGTGATCGCCCCCTTCCATCTGGCACAGCGCTTGCTGCCAACCATGGTGGCGCAAGGTGGTGGCCGCATCATCAACGTGTGCTCGGCAGCCGGTCAGTTCAACCCGCCCGTGCCTGCCGACAAGGGCGGCTGGGGCTTTGCCTACGGCGCATCGAAGGCAGCCATTGCGCGACTGGCAGGTTGCATCAACACCGAATACAAGACGCAGGGCGTACGCGCCTTCAGCGTCAACCCCGGTGTGGTGACGACTGAAGCCGTGAAGGCGACTCTGGGTGATGATGGCGTGCTGGCCCAGCGCTATGGCGCAGCGACCCCGGAAGAAATTGCCGCAGCCCTGTTCTGGCTGGGTACAGAAGAAGAAGCTCTGCCACTGGCCAAAGCATTCACCATGATTGATCTGCAACCGATCTACAAAGAACGCGTGGCCGCAGTCGCAGCATCAATCACCGCTGCAGCGCACTGACGACAAGTCAGTGCGCTCAGGAATGCTGAGGAAAGAACTCTGCAGTCTTCTCCCCCATCAGGATGCAGAGCATGTGCGTATGCATCGCGCTGCTGAAGAGTCCCCCGCGCCTGAGGTCTGAAGCAGGGCGGTAGCGGTCAGCCTCAAACGCAATAATTGAGACTTGACGCAGCGATACGACAACGCGGCAGGACTGAAGAAGCACGCACTCACACTCAACATAGTGCAAACCCTTGGTGATTTGCGCCAGATCAAAGCCGCACATTCACTCGTCCAAACAGAGTATGCGCAGCGGGGCTCCCAGCGCGAAGATTCAGTGTCTAAAACAAGATATGGAGACTTCTGCAATGGCAACCACGAAGGACTACCGCCTCGGTGAATTTACCTACCCACGTGGCTGGTTCATGATTTCCGAGGCCAAGGCGCTCGACACCCACAAGCCTGTGGCGGTGCGCTTCTTCGGCCAGGATTTCGCGATGTACCGCGGTCGCGAAAGCGGCAAGGTTGTGCTGCTGGACGCGTACTGCCCCCACATGAAGACCCACCTGGCAGCGCCCAACACCACAAGCTACGTGGTGATCGACGGCGGTGGCAGCAACGTGGAGGGCGATGGCATTCGCTGCCCTTACCACGGCTGGCGCTTTGGCGCAGACGGAAAGTGCAACCACATCCCCTACCACGATGGTGCCATTCCTGCGGCTGCAGCCGTCAAGAGCTGGACCGTGGTCGAGCAGTACGGTGCGATCTGGGTCTGGTTTGATCCTGAAGGCGGCGAGCCTGATTACGCTCTGCCCACCTTTGGCGACTGGCATGACGAAACCTATGTCAACGGCCAGTGGGACTATCTGGGCGAGCTGAATCAGCACCCCATGGAAGTGGTGGACAACATTGCCGATTACGGTCACCTCAGCCCCATCCACGGCTCCACCGTGGCGCGCTTTGAAAACGAATTCAAGGCCCACAACGCCATTCAACGCCAGTGCGGCGGTCACCGCACCCTGGTGGGCGAAGGCGGTGCCAGTGACATGCTGCACACAGACACCTGGTACCACGGCCCAGCCATTCTGGTCTCCAAGGTCAGCGGCATGTTCAACTCGTTCATGATGATCATGCACACCCCTATTGAGGACGGCAAGATCAAGGTCTGGCACAACCTGCTGGTCAAGACCGCACACGGTGGCCTGCCCACCAAGGCTGATGAAGTGGCTGCCAAGCAGTTCCAGGAAGCCAGCCGTCTGGCCTTTGCACAGGACTTTGAAGTCTGGTCGCAAAAAGCGCCTTGCCTGAACCCGCTGTTCATCCCCAGCGACGGTGCCTTCCTGAAGGCTCGCATCTGGTACAAGCAGTTCTACAACCCCCGCGCCAAGGCTGCAGAGTATCTGGACCAGTGCGAAGGCAAGTACATCCCCCGCGGCATGGTTGCCTACACTCAGGAAGCGGAAGAAACAGCTGCCTGAAAGAAGTCAGATAGAAGAGTGATTCCAAGGTAAAAAAGGCCCATGCAGAGATTGCATGGGCCTTTTTATTGGTCTTGATGATTGAGCCGGATGCTTGAGAAGCTTCAGGGCCTGGCGTGGGTCACTTCGGCCAGCATGAACACATGCTCACCCCAGCCAAATTCAGCATCCTGATCCGCTACCGAGACATTAAGACTTCGCGCCGCACTGAGCGCCTGCTCCAAAGTATCAAACCACCATTCCACAATGTAGCGATAACCATAACCGGCAGGCGCTTTCTCATCAAGCGTGTTGCAAACAATGCGGCTGGCCTGATTCACTCCACCAATCCTCCACTGCGCAGGGCACTGAACAGGACTCGTAGCAGCGCCCTTCCACTCATCGCTGCGCTGCAAAAATCCGATCAGCATGACTTGCTCATTTTGCGGCAGCAAAGCAGCTGCGGCATCAGGAGGCATGCGCTCATACAGAACCTGCTGACGGCACAACACCGAGAAGTTACGTACATAGTCGGCAAAAACGCGCAGCTCGTCGGGGCGCATGATGGCCAGCGTTTCCGGATCGTCCCAGATAGCGGCTCCAGCCTCCCGGTCTGCCAGCAGCATCAGATTGACGCCGTCATAGTCGGTGCTCAGTTCCGGTGCATCAGCTTGCAACTGGCGTGAACACTGAGCCACTGCCTTCACGCGCTGGCCCACGTTTTTGCACTGCCGTCCCAGCGCAGAATGCTCCCGCCAGGCCTGAGGGAAATCTGCGGCCGCCAGCGCCGGGTTGCGCCGGGCCAGATAGATCATCTTCCACACCGTGGGCTGGTTTTCTTCTTTCATCATTTCTTCAGCCATCTCACGCAGGCACAGCCACGGACGGATGTGCCTGACGATAGGCCCTGGGGTAGTAAGCCAGCGCACGCATAAACGCCCACACACCCGGCAGCGACGTGCACATCATGACCACCAGCGCATAGCGCAGGCCCTGCCCTTGCCAGACCGTATTGAGCACATCGCTAAGCCAGCCCGCAGCAATAGGCCCCAGGCCATTGCCCAGCAAGGCACCCGCCATCAGCACCATGGCGCTGGCCGTGGCGCGGCGCTGCACAGGCACCACCAAACTCAGCGCCGCATAAGTCGCAGGCGCCCACCAGGCTGTAAAAAAGGAATAGATGAGCATGCAGGCCAGCGAGAGCGTAAACAGCTCATCGCTCACCAACAGATAAGCCAGTCCGAAAAGTGCGGCCAGGCCTACGCCGATGACGGGAATCCGAATCTGCCAGCGCACATCGCTGCGGGCCAGTCTGTCCGTCAACCAGCCCGAGAACAGGCTCCCAGCCACAGACAAAAGTGCGGCCACCGCCGAGATACCGCCCGCCTGCTTGAGACTCAAGTCAAAACGCCGCGCCAGCAGCGCCACATTCCAGGAGCCAATCGACAAGCCCGCTATCAAAGCGCAAGCAGCTCCCACAATCAGGAAACGCGTTACAGGCTCATTCCATATTAATTTGACGGCAGATTGCACCGGCTTTACAGCGGCATCCGCATTGCTCGCCGTGGCCGGTGTCAGTGCCCGTACAGGCTCATGCACTGTCAAGCGTAGAACCAGTGACAGCAGCACAACGCACGCGCCGATGATTGCAAGGGTCACCCGCCAGCCCCACCACTGCGCAAACAGCGGCCCCAGCAGCAGCGCCAGCAAGGCTCCAAAGGCAGCCCCCACCCCGAAAACACTCATGGCACGCGAGCGCTCAGACGGCGCATACAGATCGGCCAGGATAGACATGGAAGCGGCACCGCCACCCGCATCACCCAGCGCAGCGCCCGCACGGGAAGCCGCCAAGCCCCCGGCCCCAGTCGCCAGCGCCCCCAACGCAGCAATACAGCCGCCAATGCCACGGCACCAGGCAATCAGGCCACGGCGCTCGTGTCGGTCGGCCAGACGTCCCAGCGGAATGCCCAGCAGCCCAAAGGTCAGTGCAAAGCCAAGGCCTGTAATCAGGCCAATCTGCAGATCAGAAAAACCAAATTCCTGTTTGATCGGCTGCAGCAGCACCGCCAGAATTTGTCGGTCCATAAAGGTCATGGCAGACAGGGCAGTCAGCAGCGTCAGCACGTAAAGCCGGGAATGGTTGGAAGAAGGGGTCTCTGTCATTGCTCTTGGAGTTGTATTTCGCGAGGATCGGCGCGCAGGCAATCTCTACCCGGCAGCTTTCCTATCGTGAAGTTGAGCCCCCGTACTCACATCGTCCCAATGGACGATTCCAATACCCTGTAGGCCCTTGGCACCACCGAACTCCTAATGTGTACTGGCTGCCCAAGGCGGCCCTTCACAAGCATTCCCGAAGGAGAGACAAGGTGCCGCACTTTGATATGTTGATTTGCAATGGCTGCGTGGTCGACGGCACAGGTGCCCCGCCGTTTTCCGCTGATGTGGCCGTGCTGGACGGGCGCATTGCCGCAATCGGGCATCAGCTCGGCAGTGCATCGCAAACCATTGATGCCACGGGACTTCTGGTCACCCCCGGCTTTGTTGATGTGCACACCCACTTTGATGGCCAGGCCACCTGGGACCAGCGGCTCTGGCCCACATCACAGCAAGGCGTGACCACGGCCGTCATGGGCAACTGCGGCGTGGGCTTTGCCCCCTGCCGCCCCGAAGACCGAGACACACTGATTGCGCTGATGGAAGGGGTGGAGGACATTCCCGACACGGCCTTGCACGAAGGCCTGCCCTGGACCTGGGAGAGCTTTCCCGAGTACCTGAACGCACTCGGCGCGCTCCGCTACGACATTGACATTGCCGCATTGCTGCCCCATGGCCCGCTGCGGGTCTACGCCATGGGGGAGCGCGCCGTGAGGCGCGAACCCGCCAGCGAGCAAGATCTGCAAACCATGCAGCAACTGGTTCGGCAGGGTCTGGCTGCAGGGGCTGTTGGTCTGTCCACTTCCCGCACCATGGCCCACCGTTCCAAATCTGGAGACTTCACGCCCATGTACCAGGCGGTGAGCCACGAGCTGCTGCAGCTGGGCCTGTCGCTGAAAAACTATCCGAACAGCGTGTTTCAGATGATTTCTGACTTTGATGACACGGAGAAGGAATTCAGCATTCTGAGCCGCGTCAGCCAGGCTACCGGCCGCGCCAGCACCCTGACGGTGATTCAGTACCCCCACAAACCGCAGCTGCACCGCGAACTGCTGCAACTCATCACCCAGGCCAACGCAGACGGTCAGCGCATCACCGGCCAGGTGCTCAACCGCCCCGTGGGAGTGCTCATGGGCTTTGAATGCAGCCTCAATCCGTTTTCCTGCAAACCCAGCTATGAGGCGCTGGCGCATCTCCCGCCCACAGAGCGCATCCGTGCGCTGGGCGACCCTGCCACACGCCGCCGTATCCTCAGCGAACAAGATAGACAGCCCCATCTGTTCATGGCGTACTTTGGGAACAACTACGCAGGCATGTACCCCTGGCAAGGCGATGCGCCGGTCTACCTGCCGCAGCCCGAGGATTGCGTGCAGGCACAGGCGGATGCCGCAGGTGTCCCGCCACTGGAATGGCTTTATGACTTCATGCTGGGCAACAACGGCCAAGCTCTGGTCTACCTGCCCATGGCCAACTACCTCAACCATGACTGCAGCGCATTGCACGAGCTGCTCAGCCACGCGCACACCGTACCCGCACTGGGAGATGGCGGCGCGCATGTCGGCACCATCTGCGACGGCAGCGCCACCACTTTCTTGCTGACCGAATGGGTGCGCGAGCGTGGCCTCTTCAGCATCGAATCGGCGGTGCAACTGTTGACGCAGCGCCCTGCTGCGCTCTATGGCTTCCATGACCGGGGTACGCTGCAGACAGGCAAGCTGGCTGATATCAACCTCATTGATCTGCAAGCACTGAAGATCCTGCCGCCGCAAATCGTCAGAGACCTGCCCGCAGGCGGCAAGCGCTTTTTGCAGGGAGCCGAAGGCTATCGCTACACCATCAAGTCCGGTCAGATTACTTACCGGGATGGTGTGGCAACCGATGCCTTGCCGGGCAAGCTGGTGAGGCGCAGCGAACACACTGAGTAGACGTTGAAAAACGGCCCGCTCGGGCCGTTTTTCATGCAATTCAGATGCCGCCTATATAGTGAAGCCGTCATCATCCAAGCCTTCACCCCATGCACTTGCGCAAGCTTTGTAAACTTCTTCACGCATGGCTCATGCTGCTGAGCTTTTGCGCCATGCCTTGCAGCGCGCATGAAGCGGCGGCTTGGGAAAATCACGCCTCGGGCCGAACGACCATCTCCAAGCAGGGAACGGTTCAGTATGAGGTGAGCTACAGCAGCGCAGGCTTTGATCACTTTGATTCTGAAATCGTGGTCAAGTGGAATGACAACGGAGCACAAACGCAAACGCTGTACGAAGGCATCTACGACAAGCCGCCCGCCAAGGTCTGGGGTGCCGGGCCTCATCTATGCATTGCAATGCAGACCTGTGCGAGATATTCAGATCGCTGCAGCCAGCATGTGATTGCACACAGCTATGACGCACAAAGCAAAGCTTTTGTAGCACTGAAGTCCGATAAAACTGCACGCAGAATTTGCAGAGCACCGCGCTGAGAATAAAAAAAAGGAGGCCGAAGCCTCCTTGTAAAGTCCCGTCGTCAGGCGCGACGAACAGGGGTATTGCTCAATGGGTTTGCGGGCTGTGCGCTCCGTGATCAGGCCAGCGCAACAGCCGTCAGCGGCTGGTTGTCTTGCGCGAAGGCCTTGGCCCAACGATAGTCCGCCTTGCCTGCGGGGCTGCGCTTGACTTCGGACGCCACAAACACGGCACGCGGCACCTTGTAGCCCGACAGATTGGTGCGGCACACTTTCTCGAACTCCTGCAGGTCAAACGTCTGACCCTGCTGCACCTGCACGACGGCAGCCACCTTGCTGCCCCAGCGCTCATCGGGCAGGCCGATCACCACCACGTCCTGCACAGACGGGTAGCGACGCGCGGCTTCCTCCACTTCCTCCGGATAGACTTTTTCGCCGCCGGTGTTGATGCACTGAGAGCCACGGCCCAGCACCATGTATTCGCCCGTCACCTCGATGCGGGCGCGATCACCGGTCAGCACCCAGCGGCGACCATCAATCACCACAAAGGTCTCCGCAGTCTTTTTGGGATCGCCGTAATAGCCCAGAGGAGTGTGACCGCTGCGCGCCAGAATGCCTTCCTCCCCAGCTTGACTCAGGATGCGCAGGTCTTCGGAGATCACGCTCAAATCCGCGCGCGGCGCAATCCTCATCAGCCCAGCACTCTCAGGCGTCTTATCGCCGCCGCCGACCACGCCAGATTCAGAACTGGCCATGCTGTTGTTGAGCATCAGATGCGGCACCTGCACCAGCAGCCGCTCCTGCAGATGGCGCGAGAAAACCGCGCCGCCATTGCCAAAAACCATCAGCGACTTGAGCGGCCAGCGGCCAGAATGACTCTCCAGCGCCTGGATGATGGGCAGCGCCATCGCATCACCCACAACGGCCATCACGTTGATGTTGTGACGTTCGATCAGATCCAGCATATGCACCGGGTCAAAGCTCTTGCGGTCATTCACATAGACCGGGTGACCCGAGAACAGGCTGATCAACGTGGCCCACATGGCTGCGCCGTGCATGAGAGGGGCTGCCGCCAGATAGGCCAGCGCCGGGCCGTGAGGCACCAGTTGCAGCAGTTCTTCAGGCGCCTCAATCGGGGGACGCCGAAAGTAGTAGCCGCCACCGCCTAAAGCGCCCATGAACAACGCCTTGTGTGGCCACATCACACCCTTGGGAAGGCCCGTCGTTCCGCCCGTGCAGAGCATGAAGATATCGTCATCGCTACGGTCCGGGTCGCTCAGCACAGAGCCGCCTTCGGCCAGCACTTGCTCGTAGCTTTTCACCATCTGGGGCAAGCCTTCACAGGCCTCACCCACACGCAGCGCCAGGCGCAGCGTGGGCACCTGAGGGATGACGTCTAATACTGCACCATCAAAATCTGCGCCGTAAACCAGCCCACGCAAGTCCAGACTGTTGAACAAACCCAGCAGCTCATCGGCCACATAGCGGTAGTTCACATTGACAGGAATCGCACCAATCTTGCTGCAGGCAAAAAATGCCTCCAGATATTCCGCACAGTTGTAGAGCTGAATGCCGACGTTGTCGCCACGACCAATACCGCGCGCACGCAGCGCATTGCCCAGCTTGTTGGCCCGCTCGTCAAGCTGGCTGAAAGTGAGCTTTTGCTCACCACAGCCAAAGGCAATGCGCTCCGGCACGGCCTGCACTACCAGCTCAAAAATATCTGCCAGATTGAAAGTCCGTTTCATGTCTTTGTCTCCGTCTTTCTAATTGATTCAAATCCGATGCACTGCGGCATGTTCGACGACGGCATCATCAATCGGGCACCCGCTGCATTCATCGTCAACTTGAACTGAGGGCAGACCCTGAGAGCAAAAACCCAAGTTTCTGGGAGTTGATATTCGCCGATAACCGGGTTTTGTCCTACAGCAGCTTTCCTGAGTTGCAAGCTACGCCTTCATGCGCTAAACCATGCTCAAGCGCTTTCTCGATAAGCGCTTCAAGCTATCTTTTTTGCAGCCATCTGCCGCGCATAAGGCTTGATACTCCAAGCATAGGCCAGCACCCCCAGCACATAAAAAGACAGCATTGATGCAAGTGCCCAGCGCAATGATTCATTACCAGCGCGAGCGATAAAGGCATCGCTGAGCAAACCCACCGTCAGCGGGCCCAGACCACCGCCCACCGCTGTCAGAAGCAGGTTGTAGATAGACAGCGATGTGGCCAGACTCGACGATGCAATCACATTGGCCAGCGCCGCAAAAGCAGGCGCCGCCCAGAAGCTGGAGAACACCGCAAACAGGCCATACCAGACAATCGCATGCGGAATCTGCAGACCCGCAACCACCCACTTCTCGGGCGAGTCGTCTAGGTAAAACGCCAGCCCCAGCGGAATCGAGATCAGCGTTGCCAGCAACGGAATGCCGATCTGCCAGCGCACATCACGCTTGGCCATCACATCGGTCATCCAGCCGCTGAGCAAGGCACCAAAAATCGCTCCCGGCCCGCCAATAAAACCCATGATGGCCCCGGCATCCTTGAGCTGCAGTCCGTGAGAGCGCACCAGAAATGCGGTGTTCCACATGCCAATCGCATAGCCTGAAAACGCCATCACCATGCCCGCAAGGCCCAGACCCACAAAGGCCTTGTTGCGGCGCAAAGCGCTCATCACATCCGAAAATTTTTCAGCCACCGCCTGGGCTGCAACCCGCTTGCCCAATGCCTCTTGCGCACCGCGCAGGGGCTCACGGCAAGTCAGGCGCAGCACCAGGGCAATCAGCACGCCGGGCACGGCCAGCCACAAAAATGCGGCACGCCAGCCGTAGTGCTGGGCAATCCACGCCCCCACACCCAGCCCGACCAGCGAGCCCAGATGCGGCCCCAGACTGAACACACTCATGGCGCGGCTGCGTTGCTCTGGCGGGTACACATCGGCAATCATGGTGGTTGATGCGGCGGTGCTGCCGGCCTCGCCTACGGCTACGCCCACGCGTGCGGCGGTCAGACTCCAGAAACCCACCGCCATGCCGCACAAAGCCGTAGCAATGCTCCAGCCGCCGCAGCACCACGCAATCAGGTTGCGACGGTTGGTGCGGTCGGCAAAGCGGCCAAAAGGCACGGCCAGAATGCTGTAGAAGAGCGCAAAGGCCAGACCGGTGAGCAGGCCCATGGCACTGTCCGAGACGCCCATCTCTTTCTTGATGGGCTCAATCAGCACACCCATGATCTGGCGGTCAATCATGCTCATGCCATAGACGAGCAGCAGCACAAACAGCAGGTAATGACGACGCCAGCCCGTCACATTGCTCACCGCTCTCGGCGTGGCCGAAGCAGCTTTTGGCACATTGGCCGCAGCAGATGCACTCATATCCTGTCTCCTGTTAAGCCGTGATCTCTGCCACGTTTCATTGATGAAATTTTCTTGACCCGGCCTGATAAAAAACGCGGCGCTCCGTAGCGGGGTCAATGCCCCGGCGCGCCGTGAGAAGTCACTAAGCAAGCAGTTCGCTAAAAGGCACATCCTTGTCCGTACGGGTCTCGGGGGCCAGACCCAGCACGCGTTCGCCAATGCTGTTGAGCACCACTTCGTCAGTACCACCCGCAATGCGCATGCCGGCAGAGCCGAACCACAGACGCTCGACCATGGCAAAGCGCTCGCCCAGCTCACTGGCCGCCAGCACGCCACGTTCGCCCAGCAGGTCGATGGCGAAATAGCTGAACGCCTGCAGCGCAGCAGCGGCCACGTTCTTGGCACCGCTCATCTCCGGGCCGGGCTGACGACCTTTGCTCAGCGCCGTCAGCGCACGGCATTGCAGCAGCCACAGCGCCTGCTCTTTCAGGTACAGATCGGCCCAGCGTTCACGCATACGGCCGTCCTGCAGCGCGGGGTGGCCTTCAAATTCGTAGTTCGCAAGCAGACCCGCCGTGGTACGCCACAGCTCTGCGGGCATTACGCCGCCAATGGCAAGGCGCTCGGCCATCAAGCCTGTCAGGGTGACCTTCCAGCCACCGCCCAGCTTGCCCACCAACTGGCTGTCGGGCACAAACACGTTCTCAAAGAAGACTTCGTTGAACTCAGACTCGCCGCCCGCCTGACGGATGGGACGCACAGTAATGCCAGGCGACTTCATGTCCAGGAAGAAGGTGGTCATACCTTCAAACTTAGACACCTGCGGGTTGGTGCGCGTCAGCACCAGACCGAACTGGGCAAACTGCGCCAGAGATGTCCAGACCTTCTGCCCGTTGATAAGCCAGCCCTCACGGCCATCCGTAGCGCGCTCGGCACGGGTTCGCACCATGCCCAGATCAGACCCGGCACCGGGCTCGCTCAGCAGCTGGCACCAAAGGTTTTTACCGCCCAGCGCTGATGCCACATGCATGCCCAGCACTTCAGGGCTGGCATGGGCCATGACCGAAGGCAGCACCATGCCCAGACTGACGTTGAACATGCCAGTAGGCACCTTGACCTTACCCTCTTCCTGGCGCCAGATCAGCTCCTGCATGGGCGTGCCGCCACGGCCGCCCAGCACCTTGGGCCAGGTGATGGCACCAAAGCCGCCTGCCGCCTTCTTGCCCTGCCAGATGCGGGCTACCTCCATGCGCTGCTCAGCTGTCATGTCACGGCCAAAGTAATCATCTGCACTGGCCTTGGGTTCGGCATTGCGCTGCAGCCAGGCACGGCATTCGGCGCGAAAGGCGGCTTCCTCGGGTGTGTCCTCAAAGTCCATGGACTGGCTGTCACCCTCTGCCATGCTTTGAGCCACCTTCTCTTGCGCAGGTTCATCCATGCGCTTTTGCAGCTCGGCAGCCACCTGCTCACGCCAGGCGTGAATATTGCCCAACTCCACGGCCTGCTGGCGCGCACGGCGGTAGAAAAGGTGGCAGTCCAGCTCCCATGTGTAGCCCATGCCGCCGTGGGTGTGCAGGTTTTCCTGCGCCGCATCGGACAGCGCCTGTGTCGTGCTCACGCGCGCGGCCGCAGCGGCAGCGGCCAGCTCTGGCGCACCAGCGGCCTGCGCCATATCTGCCGTCAGCGCCCATGCGCCGTAATAGCAGTGGGCACGCGCCAGCTGGTTGTTGGTGTAGAGGTTGGCCAGCTTATGTTTGATGCCTTGGTAGGAGCCAATGGCGCGGCCAAAAGCCTTGCGCTCCTTGGCATAGGCGGCGGCCATCTCCAGCGCCGCATCCGCCGCACCCAGTTGCTCAAACGCCAGCATGACGGCGGCGCGATTGCGCACACGGGCCAGCACCTGAGCGGCGCTGGTCGCGCCATCCAGCAGCTCGGCAGCCGTGCCGCCAAAGCTCAGCGATGCATAAGGCTTGGAAGGGTCCAGCGTCTTGAGCGCCTTGCGCTGCACCGAGGCATCGAATTGGAAGGCAACCAGCACATCAGCGCCAGCCGCATTACGCGCCAGTGCCACGCCCCATTGCGCCGCCATGCCATCGGCCACCAGCAGGCATTCGCCCTTCAAGATCTTGCCGTCAAAAACGGGTAAATCGGCCAGTGGCTTCTGAGCATCCGTAGGCGCTGCCAGACAACCAATACTTCCGCCAGAAACAGGCTGCAGCCATTTCTGGCGTTGCAGTGACTGCTCTTGCGTTGATAGCAGAAAGGCCTGCACGGCCAGATACATGGTGGAGGCCAGTGGCACGGGGCTGAGCTGACGCCCCACTTCTTCCGCCACCACGCACATCTCCATGGCTCCCAGACCAATGCCGCCGCAGTCTTCGGGCAGCATCAGGCTGGTCACACCCAGCTGCGCCATGCCGCTCCACACGCCTTGCGCGTAACGGCCTTCACCTTCAAGCAGTGCGCGTGCCTGCGTCAGTGGTGATTCCTTGGTCAGAAATTTACGAATCTCGGTACGCAAAGTATTCTGGTCATCACTGAAATCAAAATTCATTTTTTCTTGTCTCCACAGATTTCTCTAAGGCTCACACCACTTCAGCCGCGCCCATCGAACTCAGCACTGTCGCAGCCATCAGGCCCGACACATCCCACTGCTTGGGTGCTGGCGGCAGCAAGCCCAGCACCAGATCAGCACCCTTGTCGCCAATCACCACCGATGCGGCATTGGTGTTGCCCGACACCAGATGCGGCATGACCGAGGCATCAATCACGCGCAGGCCCTGCACGCCCTTGACCTTGAGGTCCGGCGTCACCACCGTCATAGCGTCATGCAGCTGGCCCATGCGGCAGCTTCCGCTGGCGTGGTGACCCGATCCCAGATACATGCCAATCCAGTCCAGCAGTTCTTCATCGCTTTGCAAGTTCGGCGTGGGGCGGGTCGGCGTCTCGATCAGCCCCGCCAGCGCGGGCTGCTGGGCAATCTTGCTGGCCATACGCACGCCGTAGAGCAAGGCCTTGCGGTCGCGCTCGTCGTGCAGAAAATTCATGCGGACACTGGCCAGCTCTTCAGGCTTGCTGCTCTTGAGCTTGAGCACGCCGCGCGAATACGGGCGCACCTGATACGGCGCCAGCGTCATGCCCGGAAAGGCTTCAGTGCGGTAGTTCTTGCCGCTTTGCATATAGCCTTCGATATCGCCCGTCACGGGCAAGCCATGCAGCTGAATATCGTTGTAAGGCAGGCTGGGGTCGCTGCTGAACCAGGCTGCAAATTCAGATGCAGGCATGGCCATGGCCCCCTGCCTGGTCAGCAAGTATTTGATGAGCGAAGCGCCAATACCCATGCCGCGAAACGATTGGTTGAGGCTGGGCGTACCCGCCTTCATGCGCCAGGACATGGGTGCGATGGCATGGTCCTGCAGGTTCGCACCCACGCCGGGCAGATTGACCTTGACCTCAATCCCCATCTCGCGCAGATGCTCTGCCGGACCAATGCCCGAGAGCATGAGCAACTGCGGCGACTGCAGCGCGCCGGCACATAGCAAAATTTCCTGGTTCGCACGCGCGCTGTGGCTGCCGCCCGCCTTGTCCTTCCAGTGCACAGTGGTAGCACGCTGGCCATCCAGACCAATGCGCGTGACCAGCACTTGCATGCGTACATCCAGATTGCGCCGCTGCATGGCCGGCTCAATCGCGTTCTTTGCCACCGATGAACGCTGGCCATTTTTGAGGTTGACCTGAAACAGCCCCGCACCGTCAGGATGACCGTTGTTGAAGTCTGTGCACGCCGGCATGCCGGCCTGCACAGCGGCCTTCACCATGGCCAGCGATACCGGGTGCGGCTTGTGCAAATTACTGGCCGTCAGCGGCCCGCCCCGGCCATGCCAGGGCTTGGTAAATGCTTCCTCATCGCTTTGCTGGTCTTGGGTACGCACAAAGTACGGCAGCAGCTCCTCATAGCTCCAACCCGTTGCCCCCTGCTCGGCCCAGCTGTCGTAATCGACCCGGTCGCCACGGATATAAATCATGCCGTTGATGGAGGACGAGCCGCCCAGACGCTTGCCTCGCGGCAAGCTGATGCGGCGGCTGGCCGCGTGCAACTCGGGCTCTGTCTCGTGCCCCCAGGAATAGCGGGGGTTGTTGATCATCTGCCCCCAACCGGAAGGCATGCTGACCAGCAAATCCTTGTGGCTGGCTGCGCCTTCCAGCAGCAAAACCTTGTGCTGACCGCTCTCACTGAGCCTTGCCGCCAAGGTGCCGCCCGCCGAGCCCGCACCGATGACGATGTAATCAAAAACTTCATCCATGGCTTGTCTCCATTGATTTATTGATCGGATGAATATCTGAACCAGGGGCGAGCGCTGCCCACCCCTTCGCCTGCATCAGGCTCTTGCGGTCTTGCCGTAGAAGGTCTGACCCTTAGCCGCCATATCACGCAGCAGTTGTGGCGGGCGCAGTTGCTCACCAAACTGCTCGGCCAGTCGATCGGCTTCTGCCACAAACTGGGGCAGGCCTACGCCGTCAATGAAGCAGAACGGGCCGCCCGTATAGGCCGGAAAGCCCACACCCAGGATCGAGCCAATATCGCCATCGGCCGGTGCCAGCAGCACGCCCTCTTCCATAGCCCGTGCACCCTCTACGGCCTGCACATAGAGAATGCGCTGCTTGAGGTCATGCGCGCTGGGCTGCTGGCTTTTCAGCGGGTAATGCTCGGCCAGACCAGGCCAGATGCGCTTGCTACCGCTTTCGTCGTAGTCATAAAAGCCCTTGCCCACCTTGCGACCCAGACGCCCCAGATCAAACAGCTTGTTGATCACGGGCACGGAGCGGCCCTGCTTGTAGTCCTCAGGGAACTCTTTGGCTTGTGATTCACCTGCGTGCTTGGCAAGATCTATGGATAGCTCATCGGTAATGCCCAGCGGCCCCACGGGCATGCCTGCGTGCTTGGCACAGTTCTCGATCAGCGCTGGCGCAATGCCCTCGGCCACCATGCCGATGGCGTCGTCCACAAACGCGCCGATGAAGCGGCTGGTGAAGAAGCCGCGCTTGTCGTTGACGACGATGGGCGTCTTCTTGAGCTGGGCAATAAAGTCCAGCGCCTGGGCCAGCGTGGCATCTGATGTCTGTTTGCCACGAATGACTTCCACCAGCGGCATCTTGTCCGCAGGCGAGAAGAAATGCAGACCGATAAAGCGATCAGGGCGCTCGCTGGCCTGCGCCAGCAGGCTGATGGGCAGGGCCGAGGTGTTGCTGGCCAGCACGCAAGTCGGCGGCAGAACTACGTCCAGTTTCTTCGTGACTTCCGCCTTGATGGCGCGGTCTTCAAACACGGCTTCAACCACCATATCGGCGTCGTGCAGCAGCTCGTAATCGGTGCTGGGCGTAATGCGCGCCAGAATAGCAGCGGCTTTTTCGCGAGTCTGGCGGCCCTTGTCCACCAGTTTGGCCAGCACCTTTTCAGCGTACTGTTTGCCCTTCTCGGCTGCAGTCTGCTCGCGGTCAATCAGCACCACATGGATGCCGCGTTGCGCTGCAACCAGCGCAATGCCTGCTCCCATCATCCCCGCACCAATCAGGCCCAGCTTGCGGCATGTAAAAGGCTCAAAACCTGCCGGGCGGTGCATGCCCTTTTCGGCCTTGGTTTTGTTAACGAACAGCGTGCGAATCATGCCCCGCACCACAGGGCTGCGCGACAGCGTGGCCATGTATTTGCTCTCGATGCGCAGGCCTTTATCAATGGGCAGCTGGCAGCCTTCGTAGATACAGCTCTGAATGCACAGCGGTGCAGGCATGTTGTGAAAGGTCTTGGCCTGCAGCAGGGTGTTGCCCACCACAAAGGCCGGAGCCACACGCGGGTCCAGCGGGCCGCCGCCGGGAATGCGAAAGCCTTTGACATCCCAAGGCTGAGTCGCCGAGTCATGCGCCATCAGCCACTGGCGCGCCGCAACCAGCAATTGCTCAGGCGCAACCACGTCATCGACCAAACCAGCTTCCTTAGCCTTGACGGCCTGCAGCTGCTTGCCCTCCATCAGAAAGGGCAGGGCCGCCAGAATGCCGATCATGCGTGGCAGGCGCTGCGTACCCCCGGCACCGGGCAGCAGGCCTACCTGCGCTTCGGGCAAGCCGACCATCACGGTCGGTGCATCTGCAGCAATACGGTGATGGCAGGCCAGGCAGATTTCATAGCCTCCGCCCAGCGCCATGCCATTGATGGCAGCCACCAGCGGCTTGCCCAGAGTTTCGAGCTTGCGCAGCAGCTTGGACAGCGAGGCGCAAGATTCAAACAGTTCCTCAATGGGCATATCGGCCATGGCATCGATATTGGCCTCCATGCCCATCAGATCGGCACCGGCCACAAAACTGTCTTTGCCCGAGGTGATGATGCCGCCGCGCACCGTGGCGTCGGCCTTCATGCGTTCAATGCAGGCGTCCAGGCTGTCCATGAAAGCCTGATCGATCACATTCATGGTTTTGCCGGGGTAATCCAGCGTCAGCGTGGCGATGCCGTCGGCGTCCACCGCATAGCGAATGATGTCTGTTGTCATGATGGCTCTTTCCTCTCTCACACGCGTTCGATGATCATGGCCGAGCCCATGCCGGCGGCCACGCACAGGCTGATCAGCGCCGTGCGCTTGCCTGAGCGTTCCAGCTCGTCGAGCACCGTCCCTAAAATCATGGCGCCCGTGGCCCCCAGCGGATGGCCCATGGCAATCGCGCCGCCGTTGACGTTCATACGGTCATGGGGAATGTTCAGCTCTTCCATCATGGTCAGCACCACGGTGGCAAAGGCTTCATTGAGCTCCCACAGATCAATGTCCGAAGGCTGCATGCGTGCACGCTCCAGCGCTTTGCGGGCGGCGTAGCTGGGGCCGTCCAGCATCAACGTGGGCTCCGATCCAATGCTGGCAAAACCGCGAATGCGGGCCCGGGGCTTCATGCCGTGCTTGGCACCGGCCTCCGCCGTGCCGATCAGCACCGCCGCCGCGCCATCGACAATGCCCGAGCTATTGCCCGCGTGATGGTGGTGTTGAATCTGCTCGACCTGCGGATACCGCTGCAGCGCCACGCTGTCATAGCCGTATTTCTGGCCCATTTCGGTGAATGCGGGCTTGAGTGCGCCCAGCGATTCCACTGTCGTTTCGGGGCGAATGGTTTCGTCCTTCTCCAGCAGCGTCATGCCCAGGAAGTCTTTGACGGGCACGACAGATTTGTCAAAGCGCCCTTCTGCCCAGGCCTTGGCCGCACGGCGGTGGCTTTCTGCCGAATACGCATCCAGATCACGGCGGCTGTGGCCGCGCAGCGATGCCAGCAGATCAGCAGAGATGCCCTGCATGACGAAATAGGTCTTGTTGGCCAGTTGCGGGTCTTGCGCCCAGGCACCACCGTCCGAGCCCATGGGTACGCGGGACATCATCTCCACACCGGCACCAATCGTCATATCGGCCTGCCCCGCCATCACCTTGGCGGCGGCAAAGCTCACGGCCTCCAGACCCGAGCCGCAGTAGCGATTGAGCTGCACGCCCGCCACGCTTTGCGCATAGTCGGCCTGCAGCACGGCCATGCGACCCACGTTGCCGCCCTGCTCGCCTACGGGCACCACGCAGCCCATGACCACGTCGTCCACCACACTGGTGTCGAGCTGGTTGCGCTCGCGCAGTGCCTGCAGCGGCTGGGCCGCCAGCCAGACCGGCGTCACCTCATGCAGCGCACCATCCGGTTTGCCCTTGCCCCGGGGGGTACGGACATGGTCAAAGATCAAAGCCTCCATTGACTACCTCACATCACCAAGTTGTTGTCGAATCCTTATTCAGATTGCCATACGCATTCCAGCCAAACCTACTTGATTCAGACTAGGGGCAGACTATGAGAAAAACGACCCAAAACCGGCGCGGATGCATTGCCAGCGGCCATAGAGCCCAAAAACCCGCCTGAGCTACGTTCAAAGCAGTTGGTCACCGCAATATCAGCCCTGAATTTGTCGTCTGCGTGACTTTTTTCAGCATCTTCAGACACAAAAAATCTTGCAGGCCGCAAGACCCGCAAGGCAGTTGATGGAACAGCTTTGATGCTCAGGCGACCAGACCGCCACCGTTCACAGGCAACACCTGACCGTTGACCCATTCCGCCTCGGTTGATGCCAGATAAGTCACGGCGGCACCCACATCCTGAGGCGACCCAGCGCGGCCCACGGAAGTCCCCTTCTTCGCAATTTTCTCGGAGCCTTCCCAGTTGTTCATGGTGCCCAGCGACAGCGCATTGGCCGTCACGCCGTGCGGACCGACTTCACCCGACAGATTGCGGATAAAGCCAATGGCCGCCGCCTTGGCGGCTCCGTAGGCACACAGCCCCATGCCAGTCGCCGTGCGAGCCGCGTCGGAGTTGATGGCCACAATGCGGCCCCAGCCCTTGTCCTGCATGGCCGGCAGCAGTGCCTAGCAGGCATGCATCAGGCCATGCAGATTGAGCGACAGCCAGGCGTTCCACTCCGACTCGGGCGACTGCAGAAACGGTGTGTAGCCCCAGCCCTGCGCCGGAATGCCTGCGTTGTGCACAAAGATATCGACCACGCCGACCTCGGCCTTGATGCGCTCGACCATGGCAAAAATGGCGGCGCGATCCGTCAGATCGGCAGCCTGTGCTGAAGCCTTCAGCCCCGTTTCACGCAGCTGCGCGGCGGCATTCTCTGCGCGGTTCTGATGAAAGTCATTGACCACCACATGTGCGCCCTGTGTGGCCAGCGCCTGTGCAATACCAAAGCCCATACCGCGTCCGGCACCGCTGACCAGCGCCACCTTTCCATCCAGCCTGAACATGATTTGCGTCTCCACTTTGTTGTAAAGCTCACAGTGTTCTGGCCCCGGCTAGGCTGGACATACTTCAAATGGACGGGGTCAAAAGCAGAGCGCACAGCAAGATCAAATGCTCACACCTCAAAAGGAGACGAAATGAACACCGAAAAACCGCAAGCCCCCCTGACAGGCATGCGCGTCATTGAATTCGCAGGCATTGGCCCCGCTCCGTTTGCGGGAATGATGCTGGCCGACATGGGAGCCGAGGTCATCCTGATTGAGCGCAGCGCCGACCATTCCGTAGCATCGCACTACCCGCGCATGGCACAGAACCGGGGCAAGAAGTCCATCGCGCTGGACCTCAAGTCCGAAGCCGGGCGCGAAGCCGCATGGAAGCTGCTTGAATCTGCGGATGCACTGGTTGAAGGCTTCAGGCCCGGTGTGATGGAGCGACTGGGCTTTGGCCCCGAGGAAGTGGCCAAGCGCGCACCACGACTGGTCTTTGGCCGTGTCACCGGCTGGGGCCAGACCGGGCCGCTGGCGCAAGCCGCAGGGCATGACATCAACTATGTGGCGCTGACAGGCGTGATGGCGACCTCCATGCGCCCCGGTCAGGCCCCTGTGCTGCCGCCCACCATCGTCGGCGATATGGCGGGTGGGGCCATGTTTTTGCTCTTCGGCATCATGTGCGCCATGCACGAGGCCAAGCAGTCCGGCAAGGGCCAGGTCGTGGACGCCGCCATGATCGACGGCGTGACCGCCATGAGCGGCCTGATTCACCAGATGCGCAGCAGCATGGGCTACTGGCAGGATGATCCCGCGCACAACCACTTTCTCAACACCTCGCCCTTCTACGAAGTGTTTGAATGCGCCGACGGCAAGCACATCACGCTAGGTGCCATCGAGCCGCAGTTCTATGCCCTGCTGCTGCAGAAGCTGGGCATCACCGATGTGGACCCCAAGCGCCAGTACAAGACCAGCGACTGGCCAGCCCTCAAGGCCCGCGTCGCAGACATCGTGCGTGGCAAGACCCAGGCACAGTGGTGCGAGGAGCTGGAAGGCAGCGACGTCTGCTTTGCGCCCGTGCTGAGTCTGGCCGATGCCCCCAGCCACCCGCCTAACGCCGGACGTAATTTATTCATAGACTTACTCGTGGATAGCACCACCCACCGCCAGCCAGCACCCGCCCCGCGCTTTTCGCGCACCCCGGCGCGCCAGCCTGTGCCAGGCACCAAGATAGGAGAGGACACCGATGCCGTGCTGGCATCCGTGGGCTATGCCGCCGTCGATATTGCGGCGCTGCGAGAGACCAAGGCCTGCGCCTGAGACGGCGGGGTGAGATAGCCGCTATCAAAACGAAAGCTGCTTGCGCTTGATTTCATTGGGCTTCAGAGGTATTTCTTCTGAAATCTATGAATAACAAGCGCTGGCAGCTCTGTTTTTCAACAGCCAGCCTCTCTGATGAACTCATCCCTGGCCCAGAGTGGCTTGATATGCCGCCCAACTTGCAACAGGCTGCAAGCATTTCACGAGAAATCCAGCTTGCTGACACTTACGGTCACGCTCATCAGAGAACAGGCCCTCAAGCAAGGGTATTCTCGGCAGTTCAGTCACGGTCGACATAGTTCAGAGGATGTGATGGGACGCAAGATCAGCAGCAGAGGCAGGGTCAAACAGATATGTGGAAACGTTGTACTGAATCGGCTGCCGGGTTTGCCGGCATCATTGCGCGAAATGCTGATCCACGGCCGCCAGGGAAAACGGCCAAAGCCTGATCTGCTACAGCTCAAGCAATGGGCGGAGGATCTGCAAAAGTATGCGGCGGAGCTGGGGCTCTATGCCGACGTGGCCTCCAAGCACGACTATCTTCGTGTCAATTTTTTCATCGATGAGCCTGGCGGCCACCCAGCCATTCACGTCAGCGGGCCCAGGCAGCTGGAGTTGCTGGGCGAAGCGCTTGAAGCCTGCAGCGCTACAGGCTCACACCGGCAGCCCGGAAGACGGAACAGGCCGCAGCACAAGAGCAACGCGTCGCTTGAATCGCCTGCAAGGCCGTCCATGAGTCTGGCCTGAAAGCGCTCGAATCAGCGCACATGCACCCACAAAAAAAACGGGCCGAGGCCCGTTTTTTCATAGTCGTTTCACCAACCGTGTTTATTTATTCCCCAGCCAGGCAACGCTGTTGAGGAAAATGCGCACCAGTTCTGTCTGGCGGCGCACACCCGTCTTGGAGAAGATGGAGCGCAGATGAGCACGAGCCGTGTTGCGGCGAATGTTCAGTGCTTCTGCCGCTTCTTCCAGCGACAGACCGTTGGCCAGCTGAATCGCCAGCGAAGTCTCGGCCGGTGTCAGCTGGAACAGCTGCTGGGCCAGCTTCAGGGGTGGGTCGGCCTTGCCGCCGGTGTCGCGCACAAAGACGGCGACGCTGGGGCGTTGCTTGCCTTCGGTCCACTCGTCGGGGGAGATGCTTTGCACCACCACACCCCAGTTGAGCTGACCGGACTGACGACTCACCGACATGCCTTCGGTCATCGACAGACGCGAGACCTGGGTATGCATCAGCGCGTCTTTGATGAGGCGCTGCAGCTTGCGGTTGTCGTTGGCATAGTTGGCTTCCAGCACACCGCCCGTGATCTTCAGCCCATCCTGCATGTCCAGAATGCCGGCCGCTGCGGGGTTGCATTCCAGCACATTGCCGTTTTGATCGAGGATGACCACACCCACCATCAGCTGGGCCGTGGCCTTGCTGTAGAGGGAGATGACCTGACGATCCTGATTCACAGACAGATGCAGGTTCAGCGCGCGCTTGATGTGCGGCAGCATCATGGTGCCAAAGGCGCGTTCCTGCTTGGTGAAAGCGGCTGCACCTTCGGGCCTGGTGACACGCAGACCGTAGACGCAACTGTCCTTGGTCACGATATCAGCGGCCATCACATGGAAGACCTGCAACTGCTTGCACCAGTCGTTGTAGTAGCTCGAAGCGCGCCACTCGGACTCAGGCATCACATCGCCCACCGTCACGATGCGGTCGGTCGGCATGCTGCGAAACGGGCTCATGCTGATCTTGGGGCAGTTCGGCACCAGGTCGCGGCGGTCGCCGGCGGCCGAGACGATCAGACCCACATCATCGGCAGAGCCGGGGCGCACGATCAAGGATGCATAGTTGCCGCCCAGTTGCAGGCGCAAGGTTTCCAGAAAAGGCTTCCAGCCCTCTGGGTCCATGGCGGCCTCGTACAGCTGGCTAATGAGCGCGCTGAACTGCTCGGCCGTCACGAACGGAGCGTCGGCAGCCACCCGTACAGGTACGGGGGTGTCGAATATAGGCACATCCTTCATCACACAAGCAATGGAGCTTGGTGTGTAGGTGGAGAAACCCATCTTTGCGAAAGCGCTGTCCATCATTCTCATCTCCTCAATTGAAGATTGGTTTCAGGCAGTTCAGTTCAGCTCAAACAAGCCAGCAGCACCCATGCCGCCGCCAATACACATGCTCACCACCACAAAACGGACACCGCGGCGGCGGCCTTCCAGCAGAGCGTGGCCGACCAGACGTGCGCCCGACATGCCGAAGGGGTGGCCGATAGAGATCGCGCCGCCGTTGACGTTCAGGCGGTCATCTGGAATACCCAGCTGATCGCGGCTGTAGATCACCTGGCAGGCAAAGGCTTCGTTAATTTCCCACAGACCAATGTCACCCACGGTGAGGCCGTGCTGTTTGAGCAGCTTGGGGATAGCGTACACAGGGCCGATACCCATCTCATCCGTACGGCAGCCTGCCACCGCCACGCCGCGGTAGGTCCCCAGAGGTGCCAGACCACGGGCGCGGGCTTCGTCAGCACTCATCACCACGCAGGCGCTGGCACCGTCAGACAGTTGCGAGGCATTACCGGCCGTGATGAACTGGCCTTCTGGCACCCACTGACCGTTCTTCCAGACGGGCTTGAGCTTGGCCAGGCTTTCCAGCGTGGTTTCAGCGCGGTTGCCTTCGTCGCGGGTCAGCGTCACTTCTTCGGTGCCCGTGACGTTGCCTTCTTTGTCAAACAGCTGCTTGACGGTGGTCAAAGGCACGATTTCGTCGTTGAACAGGCCCTTGGCCTGAGCGGCAGCCACACGCTGCTGGCTGCGCAGCGAGTATTCGTCCTGGGCTTCGCGGCTGATGCCATAGCGCTGGCTGACCAGCTCGGCCGTCTCGATCATCTGGATATAGGCAGTGGGCTCAGCAGCCAGCACAGCCTTGGACTGGGCGCGATACGAATTCTTGAACTTGTTCTGCACCAGAGAGATGGACTCCAGGCCACCGGCCACGGCAATGTCCAGCTCGCCGGTCATGATGCTCTTGGAGGCCGTGGCAATGCTCATCAGGCCCGATGCGCACATGCGGTCAATCACCATCCCGCCCACAGACTCAGGCAGACCCGCGGTGTAGCCGCACAGGCGGCCCAGGTTGTAGCCCTGTGTGCCTTGCTGGGCCGCGATGCCCAGAATGACATCGCCTACATCCTCACCGGCCACACCCACCTTGTTCAGTGCCGCACGAATGACGTGACCACCCAGCACCGGAGCCTCGGTGTCATTGAATGCACCGCGGTAAGCCTTGCCAATGGGGGTACGTGCCGTCGAAACGATGACTGCGTCTTTCATATCTTTGTCTCCTAACTAACTGTTCGTCGCGCCCTGGGCCGCTTGCGCAGCCCTGATCGAGGTCGGCCACTCTGTCGGCAGCTCATCCCTCTTCATAAAAAATGCAAACGCTGCCGGGACAGCTGTTTGCATTCACTCAATTTTCCTGGATAAAAAACAGTCTGCTGATCGTTTCGACCACGCATCCGGGTTTGTCCTGCCCCTTGACCTGCACGGTGATACGGATCGTGACCTGCACGCCGTCCGCACCAATCGGGGTCGCCGCAACCACCTCGCCACTGCCGCGAACCCACGAGTTCACCAGCACGGGCGATGGGAAACGCACCTTCTCGCAGCCATAGTTCACGCCCATCTTCAGGTCTTCATAGACCACGAGCTGGGGCAAAAACAGATTGGCCAGCGACAGCGTCAGATAGCCGTGCGCCACGCAGGCTCCAAACGGACCGTTCCTGGCCTGCTCGGGGTCCACATGAATCCACTGGTGATCGCCCGTGGCATCGGCAAACTGGTTGATGCGTTCCTGATTGATCTGCATCCACTCGGTTTCGCCCAGTTGGCGGCCCACCGAAGCCAGCACCGCAGCCGCAGAGCCAAACACTACTTTTTCAGCAACAGCGCTCATCAATCAAGCCCTTTGCGAGCTGACGGACACCACTTCACCCGTCATGTATGAGGAGTAGTCACTGGCCAGGAAAATCATGACGTTTGCAACTTCCCAAGGCTCAGCACCGCGGCCAAACGCTTCTTTTTCAGACAGCTTGGCCAGCAGCTCTTCAGAAGCCGACTTCTTGAGGAAAGCATGGATCGCAATGGAAGGTGCCACCGCATTGATGCGGATACCGAACTCGGCCGCTTCCAGCGCCGAGCAGCGCGTGAAAGCCATCACACCGGCCTTGGCCGCTGCGTAATGCGCCTGCTCGGTCTGGGCGCGCCAGCCCAGCACCGAAGCGTTGTTCACGATCACGCCCTTGCCGCGTGGCTGCATGACCTTGAGCGCGGCGCGGGTCATGCGGAAGGTGCCGGTCAGCGTGATATCAATGACCTTGGCCCACTCGTCGTCGCTCATGTCAACGACTTTGCAGCTGGTGCCCATGCCGGCGTTGTTGATCAGTACATCGATGCCGCCCATGATGCTATCGGCTTCGGAGATCAGTGCCTGCACCTGCTCTTCCTTGCTCACGTCGCAGAGCTTTCCGAAGACCTGGGTCAAACCCGTATCTTTCTTGATCTGCTCCACCGCTTCAGCCAGGCGACGCTCGTGCACATCGGAAATCACCAAGGCTTTGCAGCCTTCTTCTGCTGCACGTTTTGCAGCAGAGAAACCAATACCAGCGCCAGCAGCAGCGGTAACGAGCACAGTTTTGCCCTTGAGCAAGTCGTGGGGAGCAACGTAAGAAGGAGCGCTATTCATGAGTCATCTAAGGGGAAGTTAAGTTCATCTTCAGGCTCGCGCTGCGCTGCAACATCGTCACTTTGGACGATAGGTCATTCCCTAATGTCGTCCCATGGACACTTGAAAGGCGGAAAAACGGCAAAAACCCTCTGGCTAACCCTAGGTTTTCTAGCATTCCCAATGACACCCATCAGCGTATCTACCTACGCCAAAAGGCGGCAGCGCGGCCCACAAAAATCAGCGCGGCATGCCTAACGCGCGCTCAGCCATCAGGTTCAGCTGAATCTCATTGGTGCCGGCGTAGATCGTGTCGGCGCGGCTGACCAGCCACAGCTGCTGCAATGCAGCAAGCGCTGGCTCTTTGAGTTCCAGCTCGCCCTGCTCGCCCAGCACCTCCATGGCCAGCTCACCCAGATCGCGGTGCCAGTTGGACCATGCGTACTTGGAGACCGAGGCCACGCGGAAAGGCGTGTCTTCACGGCTGGAGCGCAGTGCGTGGGCGCGCAGTGTCTGCAAGCCCATGTCGGCCTTGGCAATGCGCTGACGAATCAACGGGTCGCGGGCCGTGCCATTGCGCTTGGCCAGATCAATGATCAGGTCCAGCTCATAGCGAAAATGCGCCTGCTGTCCCAGCGTGGATGCTCCGCGCTCGCAGCCCAGCAAGTACATGGCCACCTTCCAGCCATCGCCCACGGGGCCCAGATGCAAAGCGCCATCGGTGCGGGCTCCGTCGAAGAAGACTTCATTGAATTCAGAAGTCCCAGTGATCTGGCGAATCGGGCGTACTTCCACGCCCGCCTGCTTGATGGGCACCAGCAGCAGCACCATGCCGGCATGACGGGCACTGGCCACGGGCACGCTGGCTTCTTCGGTGCGGGCCAGCACAAAGACCCATTCGGACTCATGCGCCCACGATGTCCAGACCTTTTGACCATGAATCACCCACTCGCCCGTCGCCGGGTCGCGATTGGCTTTGGTGCGGATAGCGGCCAGGTCAGAGCCCGCGCCGGGTTCAGAGTAGCCCTGCGCCCAGTAGTCGGTGCCCGCCAGAATGCCGGGCAGAAAGCGAGCCTTCTGCTCAGGCGAGCCAAACGCCATCAGCGTGGGGGCCAGCAGCGTCTCGCCAATGTGGCCGATACGGCCGGGGCCGCCGCTGCGCACATATTCCTCATGGAAGATGACTTGCTGCGACAGCGGTGCATTGCGACCGCCGTATTGCGTGTCCCAGCCCAGACCCGTCCAGCCGCCCTGGGCCAGTTCCCGCTCCCACTCTTTGGCGAGCTCGGCGTCATAGCCCTCAGCCCCCAGGCCGCTGGCGTGCTTGAGGGGCGCGAACTTGCCCGTCAGGTGCTGGGCCATCCATTCACGCACTTCAGCGCGAAAGGCTTCATTGATTTCTGATTCCTGCATGTTCATGCTGCCTCCGTCACGCTCTCGTCCAACAAACGCGCGGCCACTTGCTCGCGCCACTGCTCCACAGTCCCCAGGCGCTGGCTGGCAGCCTGCGCGCGGCGGAAGAACAGATGGGGATCAAACTCCCAGGTAAAGCCCACGCCACCATGCAGCTGTATGCTTTCACGCGTAGAAAAGAGAGCGGCCTCCGCTGCATCTGTGCGGGCTTGCGCTGCGAAATAGGTCAGGTCTGTTGCATCACCAGCGGTATCAGCTATGAAAGCTGCAGCATAGACGGCTGATCTGGCCGTCTCCACCTTCACCAGAATCTGCGCAGCACGGTGCTTGACGCCTTGGAAGCTGCCCACGGCTTTTCCAAACTGCTGGCGCTCCTTGGTGTAATCCACCGCCAGATTCAGCGCGCGATCGGCCACGCCCACCTGTTCAGCAGCCAAGCCAATAGCCGACAGATTGCGAGTCTGAACCCACAGTTTTTTGAGCGCATCGCCATGCACCAGCACGGCAGCGCCGGTCAGGCGCACATTCACGGCAGCCACATTGGCGCTGCTGCGTGTAGCGTCCACCGTCGTCAGTGCCTGCACGCTCAGACCTTGTGCCTTGGCGGAGACTTCCAGCAAGCCCAGCGATCCGCAAGGCAGCGTGGCGGGCAGCAAAAACACATCGGCGTGCGAGCCTGAGCCCACTTGATTCCACTGACCGTTCAGCACCAGCGTATCGCCTTCAACCGTCACCGTCGCGGCAGCCGGCAGCTCGCCGCGCACCGTCATGCCCAGCACGCAGATCTGGCCCGATGCCGCCAGTCGCTCCACCACGGGCAAGCCTTGCTCGGTCTGGCTCAGCGCCTTCCACAGCGGGGTGACGGCAATGACCGCATCAAAAAACGGCACGCAGGCCAGGTGGTAGCCCATCTGCTCTTGCAGCAGCACCAGCTCGCGCCAGCCAAGGCCCATGCCGCCTGCGGCTTCGGGCAACGCCACGCTGCACCAGCCCATGTCCACCACTTCCTGCCACAGAGCGCGGTCCAGGCCACCTTCTGTTTCTGAGACTTTGCGCACTTGCGCCGTGGTGCTTTTTTCCTGCAAAAACACCGCCGCGCTTTCGGCGATCATTTTTTGTTCTTCGTTCAGACTTAAATCCATGATGGCTCGCGTCCTGCGTTTTTATTGAATAACCAGAGCCGGGCAGCGAGTCCCGGCTGCGCTCTTGCCGCTGCTGCAATCAGGTGCCGTAGACCTTTTGCGGGGCCTTGCCTTGTGCAATCAGCTGATCCACCACGGCCGTCAGCTCGGCGGGCTCCCAGCGGCCTTGTTTGTCGTTGATGGTGCCGGTGAACCAGCCATCGGCCACGGACAGCTCGCCGCCCTTGGATTCAAAGCAACGGCCCGTCACATGTTTGGACAGATTGCTGCCCAGCCACACCACGATAGAGGCCACATTCATGGGGTCCCACACGTCAAAACCAGATTCAGGCTTCTTGACCATATCTGGCATGGCACCCTCCGTCATGGAGGTTCGCGCTGCAGGTGCCAGGCAGTTGACCGTGATGCCGTAGCGAGCCAGCTCGGCCCCCTGCACCAGCGTCAGGCCCGCAATACCGGCCTTGGCAGCCGCGTAGTTGCTTTGACCGATGGAGCCCTGGAGACCAGCACCGGAGCTGGTGTTGATGATGCGAGCGTCCACCTCCTTGCCCGCCTTCTTCTGGTCACGCCAGTAGCCGCCGAACACCTTGGCCATGCAGAAGTGGCCACGCAGGTGCACACGCATGACCATGTCCCAGTCTTCTTCGGACAGGCTCAGGAACATGCGGTCACGCAGCACGCCGGCGTTGTTGACGATCACGTTCACATCGCCAAAGGCTGCCAGCGTGGCATCCAGAATCGACTGCACGCCCGCCACAGTAGTGATGTCACCGGTGTTGGCAATGGCCTGGCCGCCTGCGGCCTTGACTTCATCGGCTACGGCCTGAGCGGCTTCAGCGCGAATGTCGTTGATCACCACATTTGCACCTTCTTGCGCGAAGGCCAGCGCATACGCGCGACCCAGGCCACCGCCTGCACCGGTAATGACGACGGTTCTCTGGTTGCAAATACCCATTTCTTTCCCCTTTTGCTTGCTGTGCAGACTGGGCCGATCGGCCCGTCTGCTTTCTTGAAATTACGCTTTGAAGACAGACAGATCCGGTGTGCGATCTGCCCATGGAACCGTTTGCTCCAGCTGCGCGGCCAGGCCAAACAGGCGGCCTTCGCGACCGAACGGGGCCGCAAAGTGCGCGCCCACCGGCAGGTTGTCTTTCGTCCAGTGCATGGGGACGGACATCGCGGGCTGGCCGGTCATATTGAACAAAGCGGTATAGGGCGAGGCCTTCACCGCTTCGCGTGCGAACGAGTCATAGGGCTGGTCCAGCGACAACACACCCAGCAGCGGTGGCGGCACGGCCATCACGGGCGTCAGAACCAGGTCGTACTTGAGGAAGAAACGATCCAGAATCTGGCCCGCCGTATCAAAGTGGGTACGCGCCATCAGCATCTGCTCGGCGGTGTAGGTCTTGGCTTTTTCCAGAGACAGCCAGTCCATCTGCTCCAGCTCATCTTGGCGCACAGCACGACCCAGCAGCTTTTCACGCGCACGGATGGTGGCCATCATGCCCACCGAGGTCACGATGCCCAGACCGGAGAACACATCGGCCACGGGCAGCTGTGGCATGTCTTCGACAATTTCGTGCCCCAGTGCCAGGCAGGCCTTGATGGCCTTGTCCACGGCGGCCTGGCAATCGGCATGGACAGGAATGCCAAAGTAGTTCTTGGGCCAGACCGCAATTTTGAGTTTTCGAGGCCCCTGTTTCAAGGCTTCGAGGTAGGTGCCATCGACATCGCGCGGCGGCACGGTGCGCGAGCCAGGCTCACGCCCCTGTGTCAGGTCCAGCAGATGTGCGCTGTCACGCACCGAACGGCTGATGACATGGTTCATGGACAAGCCCATCCAGCCCTCCATATTCGCAGGCCCGGCAGGCAGGCGGCCACGGCTGGGCTTGAGGCCGAACAGACCGCAGTGCGAAGCAGGAATGCGGATAGAGCCGCCGCCGTCGCTGGCGTGGGCCACAGGCACAATGCCGGCGGCCACCACAGAAGCCGCGCCCCCGGATGAGCCGCCCGTGGTGTGGGCCGCATTCCAGGGGTTAGGCGACTTGCCGAAGAGCAAGGACTCAGTCGTAGCCGTCTGGCCAAATTCGGGCGATGCTGTCTTGCCAAAGATATTCAGGCCAGCCGCCTTATAGCGGGCCACCAGAGTGCTGTCGTACTCAGCTACCGCGCCTTTGAAAAAGCGGCAGCCGTTGGTGGTGACCGTGCCCTTCATGTACTGGTTCAGATCTTTGACCAGAAAAGGTACACCCCACATGGGTGCCTTGGCTGTCGCTGCGGCGCGGTCTGCAGCGCCCAGTGCAGACATCTGTTTGGCCAGGCCACGCGCCAATTCATAGTCTTTGATGACTACGGCGTTGAGCTTGGGCAAAGCCTCTGTGCGTGCAATGGCAGCGTCCAGGGCCTCCAGCGGAGTGACATCACCACGGCGAATCTGCTCAGCCCATGCGTATCCATCAAGCATCTGTGACTCCTTCTTCCCGTTAGCCATTGCCGGTACAGCAGCTGCCCCCACCACAGCAGCAGCTCCTTGAATCAGGCTGCGCCTGTCTATGCCTTGATTCACTGATTCCATGTTCTCGCTCCCCTTGTTTTTAGACATTCAAGCCTTGAGTGCGGACAGGTCAGGCATGCGATGTGCCCACGGCAAGGCCTGCTCCAGCTGGGCAGCCAGACGCAGCAAGCGACCTTCGCCACCAAAAGGCGCAACAAAGTGAGAGCCGACAGGGATGTTGTCGGCCGTCCAGTGCAGCGGCACCGACATGGCCGGGTGGCCGCTGATGTTGAACAGCGAGGTGAAGGCCGAAGCATTCATGGCCTCCGCGGCATAGCTCTCGTATGGCTGATCGAGTCGCAGCGCGCCCAGAAGCTGAGCAGGCACGGCTGTGGTGGGCGTCAGAATCAGGTCGTATTTGGACAGGAAGGCATCAATCAGCTGCCCCGCCTTATCAAAGCCTGCACGGCCACGGTACAGCTCCAGCGCTGTGGCCTTTTTGGCAGCCTGCAGTGCAGCCCAGTTCAAGGGCTCCATCTCGTCTTCGCGCACAGCTCGGCCCAGCTGCTTTTCACGGTATTCAATGCTGCTGAGCAGGCCTGCGGACATGCCCGGCCCCATGCCGGCAAAGATTTCTGCCACGGGCAAATCGGGCATGGCCTCTTCGAGGATGTAGCCCATGGCCTCGCAGGCCTTGGCGGCCTTGTCGACAGCCGCCAGGCAATCGGCATGCACTGGTATGCCGAAATAATTCTTGCGCCAGATGGCAATGCGCAGCTTGCGTTCGGGCTTTTGCATCGCTTCGAGGTAGCCGCGCGGCGCATCCGAAGGTGGACGCACACGCGAGCCAAACTCAGGGCCGGCAGTCAGGTCCAGCAGCAAAGCGGTGTCGCGCACGCTGCGGCTGATGACGTGGCTGACCGAAAGACCGGTTGCACCATCCAGCGAATTGGGCCCTGCAGGCACACGACCACGGCTGGGCTTGAGGCCGAACAGACCGCAATGCGCAGCCGGAATGCGGATGGAGCCACCGCCATCAGTGGCATGACCCACGGGCAGAATGCCCGCGGCAATCGCGGCTGCCGTGCCGCCAGACGATCCGCCTGTGGTGTGCTTGGTGTTCCAGGGGTTGAGCGTAGCGCCATAGAGCTTGGACTCTGTGGTGGCAGTCATGCCGAACTCCGGCGAAGCCGTTTTTCCAAAGATGTTGAGACCGGCCGCCTTGTAGCGAGTGACCAAGGTGGAGTCCTGCGTGGCGACAGCATCTTTGTAGAAGGCGCAGCCATTGCTGGTCACAGTGCCCGTCATGCTCACGCCCAGATCCTTGAGCACAAAAGGCAGCCCCCACAGCGGCGCTGACCCCGTCGCCTGCTTGCGCGCATCGCGGCCCATGGCCGAGATTTTCTTGGCGTGCTCACGGGCTTGCTCGTAATCCTTGATGACCACGGCATTGAGCCGGGGCAAGGCTTCCACGCGGGCAATGGTGGCGTCAAGCGCCTCCAGCGGCGTCACGTCGCCCTTGCGAATTTGCGCTGCCATCGTGATGGCATCGGCCGGGGCGCTGGCCTGCACCACGGTCTTGGCGCTAGCTTGCGCCGCTGGCAAGGTCACTGCAGCGGCTGTCGCTGCGGCACCCATGAGAAATGTTCTGCGATCTGTATCTGCCGCTCTGTCTTGCATGTCTTTGTCTCCGTTGATATTTTTTTGGATGACTTGCTTAACCGCTAACCCTTGGCCGTTGACTTCAACTCCACGCAATGCAGGCACCAACAGGTGCCCGCATATCTATCGTCAGAGTCGTTCAATGATGGTCACATTGGCCTGACCACCGCCTTCGCACATGGTCTGCAGGCCGTAGCGGCCGCCGGTGCGTTCCAGCTCGTGCAGCAGCGTGGTCATCAGCTTGGCGCCTGATGCCCCCAGCGGGTGACCCAGAGCAATCGCGCCGCCGTTGACGTTGGTCTTGGCATGGTCGTAGCCAGTTTCCTTGAGCCAGGCCATGACCACGGAAGCGAAGGCTTCGTTGATCTCGACCAGGTCAATGTCGGACATCTTCATGCCAGCCTTCTTGAGTGCGTACTCAGTGGCAGGAATCGGAGCCGTCAGGTGCCAGATGGGGTCATCGGCACGCACGCTGATGTGGTGAATCCGGGCGCGGGGCTTGAGGTTGTAGCGCTTGAGCGCTGCTTCTGACACCACCAGCACTGCAGCCGCTGCATCGCAGGTGGAGCTGGAAACCGCTGCGGTGATGGAGGGATAGGTGGGGTCCACCGGCTCCAGCGTGGCCATTTTTTCCAGCGTGCTCAGACGGGCGGTTTCGTCCATCTTGAAGTCGCCAAAGGGCACGATTTCACGGTCAAAGCGGCCTTCGGCAATCGCCTTCAGTGCGCGGTCATGGCTTTCCTTGGCAAACACTTCCATGTCTACGCGGCTTGCACCCCAGTGATCGGCAATGCGCTGCGCTGCGTAGAACTGATTGACGGGAGCGTTGCCAAAGCGGGCCTGCCAGCCCTTGCTCTCTGCAAACGGCGTGGTAAAGCCCAGAGGCTGACCGGCCAGCATGGCCGAGGAAATCGGGATGGCGCTCATGGTCTGCACGCCACCGGCCAGCACCACATCCTGCGTGCCGCTCATCACCGCTTGCGCCGCGAAGTGAATGGCCTGCTGGGATGAACCACACTGGCGGTCAATCGTGGTGCCGGGCACGTTCAGGGGCATGCCTGCGGCCAGCCATGAAGTGCGGGCAATGTCTCCGGCCAGAGCGCCGATGGTGTCCACGCAGCCAAAGATCACGTCGTCGTAATCTGCTGCGGGGATGTCATTGCGCTCCACCAGCGCCTTGATGACATGAGCACCGAGGTCGGCACCATGCACGGCAGCAAGTGAGCCCTTGCGCTTGCCTGTGGGCGAGCGCAATGCGTCAACGATATAGGCCTGGGCGCTCATGCAGCCACCTCTTCCACAATGTTTTTGATAGCAGCTTGCGCAGAGCAGTCGCCGCAAGAAGCGCTTTCTCGATCAAACGTAGCACCAGGACCCACGGGGGCATTGGGGCTGCGCAGCAGGCCTTGGGTCAGGCGGGCCGAGTGATAGGCCTTGTCGCCCCATGCAGCATCCAGCACCCATGCGCGCTTCATGAACATCTGCAGATCGACTTCCCAGGTGTAGCCCATGGCACCATGCACCTGCAGGCTGTTGCGCGAGGCAAACCAGCTCGCTTCGCTGCACTGCAGCTTGGCGTGGGAAATGCGCACGGCCAGATCAGGCTCGTTGTGCTGCAGCGCATAGAAGGCGCGGTACAGAACAGGCTTGGCAAATTCAATCTTGGTCACGATGTCTGCCAGATGGTGCTGCACCGCCTGGAAGCTGCCGATCACCTTATCGAACTGCTTGCGCTGAGCAACATAGTCCACAGACAGATCCAGCATGCGCTGGGCCAGACCCACCATCTGGGCTGCCGCCGCCAAAGCGCCACGCTCACCAGCGGTATCCCAGACCTTCTGGCCTTGGGCACCCTCAAGCACACGGGTCGCATCAGAAGCGGTCCAGCTCACCCTGGAGAGGCGACGCGAGGAGTCAATGCTCTTGAGAGCCTTGATTTCGCACTGGGCAGGCGTCAACAAGTGCAACTCCAGCCCGGTTGCCGTGGCCTGGGCCAGAAGCAATACATCAGCGTGCTCCGCATCAGCCACGGTCGCATTGCTGGGGTGTCCCACGGCCACGCGGCAGCTGCCGCTGGCAATCTTGGGCAGATAGGCGCGGGCAGCGTGGCCTTGTGGCAAAGCAGACAGCATGCCCACCGCCACATAAGCGGTGTCGGTCAGCGCATCAGGCAGAGCGTAGTAGCCCACTTCCTGCAGCAGCAAGGCCCAGTCAATATCGGCCATACCCATGCCGTCATCGGACTCGGGCACGGACAGGCCCATCAGGCCCTGCTCCGCAATCTTGGCCCACAGCTCTGGCGAGCGACCGCTCTCGGTTTCCCAGATGTCGCGCAGCAGCTCAGGGGCAGCTTCCGTCATCAGAAAGCGGCTGACCGAGTCACGGAATGCGATTTGATCTTCGGTAAAGGTGAAGTCCATGGTGTTCTCCCTGCCGATCAGGATTTGGGCAGACCCAGCATGCGCTGGGCAATGATGTTGCGCTGAATCTCGTTGCTGCCCGCGTAGATGGGGCCCGCTTGCGCAAACAGGAAACCTTCCAGCCAGTCATTGGCTTCTTCGTCATCGATCAGCTCTGCACGCTGACCCAGAATGCGCATGGCGGTTTCGTTGATCAGAATGTCCAGCTCGGACCAGACAATCTTGTTGGTACTCGCTTCCGCACCGATCTGCGCGCCCTTGTTCAGGCGGCCCACGGTGTGGTACGAAGACAGTGTGTAGGCCTCAGCCCCCTGCCATGCGCGCAGCACGGCGTCGCGGATGGAATGGTCACGGTCGGCATCAACCTGGTTGCGCAGATACAGGTCCAGCAGCTTCTGGGCACTGCGCTGATATCGAGCCGGAGAGCGCAGCAGCAAGCCGCGTTCAAAACCAGCAGTCGCCATGGCCACATGCCAGCCCTTACCTTCGGCACCAATCAGGTTCTCAGCAGAGACTTCCACATCGTCGAAAAAGATTTCGGCGAAATGCTCGCGGCCATTGATGGCGCGGATGGGGCGCACGGTGATGCCGGGCGTGTTCAGGGGCACCAGGATGTAGCTCAGGCCGTGGTGACGGCTGGAGGTAGGGTCGCTGCGGAACAGGCCAAAGACCCAGTCTGCAAAGATGGCGCGGGTGGACCAGATTTTCTGGCCATTCAGGATGAACTTGTCACCCTGGCGCGTGGCGCGGCTGCTGATGGCCGCCATGTCAGAGCCTGCATTGGGCTCGGACCAGCCTTGTGCCCACATGTCGTCGCAACGGGCCATGCGGGGAAGGAAGCGGGCTTTTTGCTCAGGCGTACCAAACTCCATGATGGTGGAGCCCAGCAGCAAAATACCGTTCTGGTTCACGCGTGCCGGTGCATCGGCGGCCCAGTATTCTTCTTCAAAGATCAGCCATTCGGTCAGGTCGCAGCCGCTGCCACCCAGGTCCTTGGGCCACATGACTGCGCTGTAACCGGCACCTGCCAGCTGGGCTTCCCACGCACGGTGCTGCTCAAAGCCTTCACGCGTGTCGTAGCTCTTGAGGCGTTTTTTGGGTACGTTGTCCTTGAGCCAGGCGCGCACCTTGGTGCGGAAAGCCTTTTGCGCAGGGGTATAGGTCAAATCCATCTTGTTGTCTCCTCGTTGCGCTTGGCGAATCAGAATTTGGCGTCGCGCTTTTCCACGAAGGCGCTGCGCGTCTCGGCGGAATCGGGGCTCATATAGGCCTGCAGAGTAAAGCCCTGCTCCCAGCGGTATTTGTCTTCCAGATTGCCGTCTTCGATGCCGGTCAGCGCCTCTTTGGCGATGCGGATCATGGCGGGGCTCTTGGCGGCAATCTTGTTGGCGATCTCCATGGCGGCATCACGCAGTTGCTCACGGGGCACCACGCGCTCGACGGCGCCCATACGGAAGGCTTCCTGCGCTCCAATCATCTCGCCTGTAAAGAACAGGTAGCGGGTCTTTTGCACACCAAACATGCGCTGCAGATGCGCGGCTCCGCCCATGGCGCCGCGGTCCACTTCGGGCAGGCCGAAGGTAGCATCTTCTGCCGCGATCACGATGTCGGATGCACCGCAGATGCCGATGCCGCCACCCAGCACAAAGCCGTGTACGGCCGTAATCACGGGCACCTTGTTCAGGTGAACAGCCTTGAACGTGGCGTAGTTGCCTGCGTTCACATCGATGATGAGCTTGTCATTGGTGGCCAGCTCCTTGATGTCCACACCGGCACAGAAGCCGCGGTTTTCAGCACGGATCACGATCACGCGCACATCGGGGCGGTCGCCCAGCGACTGGATTTCTTGGGCCAGGCCATACCAGCCAGCGGAATTCAGGGCATTGACAGGAGCGCGGTCAATCACCAGCTCTGCCACGCCGTTGTCGTGAATATTGGAGTGAAATTGTTGAGTGGACATATGCAGTCTTCTCGTTGGCCTGTTAATGAGCGTTATTACGCAGGAGTCAATTCATTGAGTGCAGAGCGACGGGCCATGGCCTGGCGAACAATGCCGCTGATCACGTCTTCACAGCTGTCGAGTTTGCCAATCAGTGCGGCCACCTGACCGGCAGACATCACACCGTCGGCCGGGTTCCCGTCGACCATTGAGCGCTGCAGAAGCATGGGGGCATTGGCCGCCATGACGGTCTGGGCCACCGAGGAGGAATCCTCACGCATGGCCTTCATGAAGATGCTGATGGTCTGACCCGTGGTCATGCCGGTTTCGGCCTTCCACTTCAGTGCCAGATTCACCGCAATGCGCAGGCGCTTCATGGGGCTGGCCTTTTCCAGCATGGACAGGTATTCGTTAGGAATCATGCGCTGGGGCATGCCGTCAACCAGATGCGATACGGCAATTTTTTCGGCATCCTTGGTGGCCAGATAGCGCTGCAGCGTGGCATCCGGAACCTTGGAGTCGCTGGTCATCAAAAAGCGGGTTCCCATGGCAATGCCCGATGCTCCAAAGGCCAGGGCAGCCAGCAGACCACGGCCGTCGTAGAAACCACCAGCCGCAATCACGGGCACGCTCACCGCGTCTACCACCTGGGGCAGCAGCACCGTGGTGGGCACGCTGCCGGTATGACCGCCACCTTCACCACCTTGCACGGTGATGGCATTGGCACCCATCTCGATGGCCTTCTGGGCGTGCTTCAAAGCACCCACGGTAGGCATGCAGACGATGTCGGCATCACGCAGACGGCCGATGACCTTCTTGTCCGGGCCACGGCCATAGCTCACGGCGCGCAGACGGTACTTCACAGCCAGGTCCAGCAATTGCTGGGCGTTGGGCTGGAACATGTGAAAGTTCAGACCGAAAGGCTGGTCATCCGTCTCGCGCTTGACGCGCAGAATCTCGGCTTCAATCTTGTCGGCATGAATTGTGGCGCCGGCCAGAAAGCCAAAGCCACCGGCGTTTGTCGTACCGATCACCAGATCCGCACCCGCCACGTAGCCCATGGCGGTCTGGACGATGGGATAACGGCATCCCAGCAAATCGCACAAAGGCGTGCGCAGTGCATTGACCTCGCTCATTGCTCGGCCTCCTTCTTGTTGGCGCTGGCCATGGTCTTGGCGTCTTGACCGCCGAGCTGGCCCATGCCCATGGACTGGCTGTGAGCGTGCGCAAAGTGGTGGTAGCCAAAGGCCATATCCATGGTGGAACGCAGGCCCTGCAGCTCTTCAGCTTTGTTGACGACCATCTTGGTCAGTGCCAGACCCAGACGGGGTTGGGCTGTCAGGCGCAAAGCGATGGCATCGACCTGCTCCTGCAGCTCGGCACGGGGCACCACGCGATTGACCATGCCCATCTGGTAGGCACGGTCTGCAGTCATGCGGTCGCCCAGCAGCAGAAATTCTTTGGCAATGCGAGGGTGCAGCTCGTGGGCGTGGGCAAAGTACTCCACGCCGGGGATGCCCATGCGCACTACGGGGTCCTGAAAGAACGCATCATCGCTGGCCACGATCAGATCGCAGACCCAGGCCAGCATCAGGCCGCCAGCCACGCAGGCGCCCTGCACCATGGCAATCAGGGGCTTGGGAATGTCACGCCAGCGGCGGCACATACCCAGATAAACCTCTTGCTCGCGGGCGAACAATTGCTCGCCACCGGGCTTGTTGGTGTGATCCCACCACAGGTGCGCACGGTCGAAAGACTTGTTGATGTCTCGACCGGGCGTACCAATATCGTGCCCCGCGCTGAAGTGCTTGCCTGCACCGCGCAGCACGATGACCTTGACGCTATCGTCATCGGTTGCCTTGCGAAAGGCAGCATCCAGCGCATAGGTCATCTGCGAGTTCTGCACGTTGTTGAACGTGGGCCGATTCATGGTGACCGTGGCAATGCCGTTGTCCACGCTGTAGATCACGGGCTCGTCGGTTTCGTAGACGGCCTTGTCTTCGCGTGTCACAAATTCGCTGGAAGCTGCGTTTTCCATATCAGGCTCCCATGGCCGTAGCGCGCAGGTTGTGCGGATCGAGCTGGGCCAGCAAAGCCAGCTGCTCGGGTGTGGGGTCAGGCGTCACACCCACGTTGGCAGGGATATGCACCGGGAAACCTGTGGCTTCCTGCACCTGCCCCTCCGTCACACCGGGGTGCAGAGACACCAGACGCGCCTGATAGTCAGGGCCACCGAAGTCCAGCACGCACAGGTTGGTGAAGATGAAACGGATGTCCGTGGTTTCTTCCAGCGTCCAGCCCTTGGCTAGGCGTGCAGGGTTGTAGCCCACAGAGCCGACCACATCCACCTCGCCCGACACAAACACCTTGTGGCTGTGGTTGGGCACAAAGAAGGAGTTGGCGTGGTTGATGGAGTTACCCGGAAAGCCGCGCACACCCAGCATCATGGACTTGGGACGTGCGTAGTCGCCGCCCACCATGGAGATGTTGCCCTGACCAAAGCGATCCACCTGAACAGGGCCCACCATGGCGTGGCGCTTGCCACCCCAGACGTTGTCAAAGATGCGGGAGAAGCCCATCCAGGACTCGCGCTTGATCTTGTAGTCACCACGAGGGCCGACGGGTGCGGGCTCGCTGACCACCCAGGCTTCGGAGTCCGTCATCATCAGATCGGTGTTGATGGACTTCATGCACAGCGAAGCCGCCAGACGTGGCACCAGGCCAATGCCGGTGGCCAGAACTTCACCGTCTTTTTCCCAGGCGCGTGCCGCGGCGCAGATGACGCGATCTAGCAATGCAATTTCACTCATCTTTGCCTCCTTAGAACACAGGCAGGGGCAGGCGCTTGATTGCGTCCATACCACCCACTTTTTCCAAATATTCCTGCTCCGTGCACTGCACGTACTTCTGCTGGTATTCGTCCCAGCCGCCCTCTTCCTTGCTGCTGGCTACGTATTCCTTGAAGTGCTTGACGTCAAAGCCATACAGAGGCGCGCAGGATGTGGGGTGAGCACCGCCGGGCAGGTGAACCACGCCAGTCGTCTCGGAACGCTCCCAGAACACCAGTCGCGCAGCGTCAGCCGATTCGAAAGTGCTGGATTCCACCAGCTCGTCGCAGCTCACAAAGGTATTGGTCGCGGCACGGGCAAACAGGTCGTCCATATAAATATCGGGGCCTGCAATCTGGCAAACACCACGCGAGTCAGCGCGGTCCACATGCAGCAGGGCTACATCCAGATTGATAGCAGGCATCGCAACCCACTCCTTGTTGTCGTAAGGAGAGTCCACCAGCTTGATGCCGCTGTTGTGCTTGATCACATCGGTACCCAGACCCACGCGCGTGGGGATGTAGGGAATGCGCATGCCAGCAGCCTTCAGGCCCAGCACCATGTGACCTTCGTCGATTTCCATCACTTCGATGGCACCGTTCTGGCGGGCCTTGCGGAAGTAAGGCTCCAGCGGAATGAAGTCCAGCGACACGAAGGCGAAGATCAGTTTCTTGACCTTGCCAGCGGCGCACAGCATGCCCACATCAGCACCGCCATAAGCCACCACGGTCAGATCTTTGACGTCGCTGCGCAGTAGCTCTCTCACCAGAGCCATGGGCTTGCGGCGAGGGCCCCAGCCACCAATACCAATCGTCATGCCATCCTTGATGGATGCCACAACGTCCTTCGCTGTCATTAATTTATTGGCCATGTCTCAAGCCTCCTATTAGTTGTTTTCAGGACGACCTACGCTGAAGTCGTGCCCCCAGAGGCTGACGGTCGTGAATTCATGCGTGATGTGGTGATCCCAGTCGATGATGGCGCCGCCATAGCCAAACTCTAGGTCGAAGTTGGAAGGCGTCTTCATGTAGAACGAGATCATCTTGTCGTTGGTGTGCTGACCCAGCGTGGCCGAAAGTTTGACTTCGCCCTTTTGCATGCGGTCCATGGCACGACCCACTTCGGGCATGTTGTCCACCTCGACCATCACGTGCACGCAGCCCGATGGAGAAGGGAACTCAGCCAGCGCCAGGCTGTGGTGACGGGCGTTGGCGCAATGGAAGAAGTGAATGCGGATGGTCGGGCCTTCATCGCCTGCGGGCTTGAAGTTGTAGATATCCGAGAGACCAAAGCCCAGCACGTCGCGCACAAAGGTTGCGGTCTTGTCAAAGTCCGGTGCGGGCAGCACGGTGTGGCCCAGGCCGTAGTCACCGGTGATGAAGCGCGACACACCTTGGGGCGATGCGAAGTGGGTGAAGTCGGACTTGAAGCCCCAGACGATTTCGTGGCGGTTGCCCGAAGGGTCCTGCACGATAGCCAGCTGCTGCACGCGACGCTTGGTGCACAGTGCGGCATTGCCAATTTCGTAGCGAACATCAGCGGCTTCCAGCGCCTTCAGCGCCTGCTCGAAGGCTTCCTTGTTAGCCACTTCCCAGCCGGAGGCAAAGTACTTGTCCTGGCTGCCAGGCTGAACCTGGAAACGAAACTGACGTTCATCCATCTTGATCAGCAGATCGCCATCAGCGGTGGTGCTGGGCATCATGCCAAGCACGTCACGTGCATAGCTAACCCAGCGATCCAAATCAGAGCTCTCAGCGACAACGTACGCTAGTCCACGTATTTCCATCATGATGCCGGGGCCTCCAACCCAAATCTTGTTTAGTGATGTGATGGATTCTGGTTCTGACAGGGGGTACAAACATCGTCCATTGAGACTAACGAATTGCAGTCTCTTGCAGCAAATTTCATAGCATTCATCCAATAAGCAGAAGGCGATGCAAGCCAATAGGACTAAACCCTTTCAGCCATTTGAGGTAGTCCAGCCCGACACTCTGACGACAATGGAGAAAACAAAAAAGGCCGCACCTCCCAAAGGAAATGCGGCCAACACGATGAACCACTAAGGGATCAACCCGAGGGCTGATCAGCAATCTCTTAATCAGGCGGTCTGAATCTCGTCAGCCTGCACATAGTCGTTGTAGCCCTTGGCACCCGCGGTGTAGAGGGTGTTGCGATCAAACTTGCTCAAAGGCAGGCCCAGACGCATGCGCTTCACCAAATCCGGGTTGGCAATGAAATGTCGTGCAAACGACACCGCCTGACCCTCGCCAGCCTGCAGCGCCGCTTCAGCGCTTTCTGCATTAAAGCCATCGTTAAGAATGAGGTTGACACCAAAGTTCTCACGGGCCAGCTTGAAGGCATTAATCGAAGGCTCAAACAGTGCACGCATGACGTGCAGATAGGCAATGTCCAGTTTGGCGGCCTGGCGCATCAGCTCTGCATGGGTGGCCTCAGAATTCTCATCCGAGGTGTCGTTGAAGGTGTTACCGGGGTTCAGGCGCAGGCCGACGCGGTCAATCCCAATCGCGTCGCCCATGGCAGCCAGACACTCCACCGCAAAGCGCGCACGGCTGGCCGCGTTGCCACCGTATTCGTCGGTGCGCTGATTGGTGCTGGAGTGCAGAAACTGCAGGCTCAGATAGCCACTGGTACCGTGCAGCTCTACGCCATCAAAACCCGCATCCACAGCGCGCTTGGCGGCTGCGGCGTGCTCGGCAATGGCTTTGCGCACTTCGTCAGCGCTCAAGGCGTGAGGCACATCAAAGTCCTGCATACCAGCGACATCGGTCCAGATCTTGCCCTGCGCCTGAATGGCCGACGGTGACACCGAGCGCACACCCGCAGGCTTGATCTGGCTACTGCCAATGCGACCCGAATGCATGATCTGCAGCACGATGGAGCCACCGCGTGCATGCACCGCATCCGTCACCTTGCGCCAGCCGCGCACATGCTCGGCCGTTTCAATGCCGGGCTGGCGGCAATAGGCTTGACCCGTCACTTCAGGCCATGCACCTTCAGCCACGATCAAACCCGCATCACCGCGCTGACCATAGTGCTCGGCCATGATGTCCGTTGGCGTGCCATCTCCCTCGGCGCGGTTGCGTGTCATGGGTGCCATGACCACGCGGTTTTGCAGTGCAATCTTGCCGAACTGGGTGGGCGTAAAAAGCGTTTGATTCATACCGACTCCTTAGCGCACACGCATGCGCGGCGCGGGCGTGCCACGGCGCATGGTTTTGAGAAACTGCTCCAGCGGCGCAGGTGCGGCCACTTGCGGCAGCTCATCCTTGCCGGGGCGGTTAGCCCAGAATTCTTTCCAGCTTGGGAACAGGTCGTGGAAAGCACCGTGATAGGGCTCACGACCGGGCCAGCGCATCTTCATGTCGCCAATAGGCGGCTTATTCAGATCGGTGGCATACCAATAGCAGGGCAGACGGCGGCGGAAGAACCACTGACCGTCAATGCGCTCGTAGTCATCCCAGTACAGCATCTGCATGATGACCCACTCGGCACCGCACTCATGCTCGTTCTTGGAATAAACCACGCCGGTAGCGTGATCCTTGTCCACGAACTCGATGATGTGCTGCCCAAGATGATGGGAAGTGCCCGTGAACTGGTCACGCAGCGTACTGTCCTGCCAGGCCATGAAATGATCGCGCCCAACCTTGTCTTTGCCCACCTTGATATCGGGTGCAAACAGGTTGACGTGAGCATCCATGTCACGCATGTCCAGCGACAGGGAGTACTTGCCAGCCAGCTGACGAATCGCATCCAGCGACTCCAGGCGGTCGATACGCTCTTCCAGCGTTTGTGGCCACAGATTCACGGGTTCACTCATCTTCAACTCTCTCTTACAGCGCCGTCACCAGCACAGCCGAACGACCGCCATCCACAGGCAGCGAAGCACCGGTCACATAGCTGGCCTCATCGCTGGCCAGGAACAAAATGGCATTGGCCACTTCTTGCGACTGACCGACGCGGCCCATAGGGATCAGCTTTTCCGTGGTCTGACGAGACGCTTCATCCGCCAGCATGCCGGCAGTGGCGGGCGTCTCGATCACCGCAGGAATGATCACGTTCACGCGCACACCCGCTGCTGCACCTTCGGCAGCCGCTGCGCGCGAGAAGTTAATCACCGCAGCCTTGGCTGCTGAGTAACCCGCCATATAGGGCGTGCCCAGCGTGCCGCAAATTGAGCTGAGGTTGATGATGGAGCCGCCACCATTTTTCATCAGCTTCAAGGCCGTGCGCGTACCCCAGAAAGTACCGTCCACCGATGTGCCGAAGTTGGCTTGCCAGTCCTGCGTGGACATGGCTTCAATGCCACCCCAGGTATAGGCCATGGCGTTGTTCACCAGAATGTCCAGCTTGCCGTGAGCCTGCGCAGTTTGCTCCAGCGCGCCCACAATTTGAGCCTCAACACCCACATCAGCCACAACCGCTTCAGCCTTGCCACCCGCTGCCTTGATCTTGGCAACGACCTCATCCAGCGCTTCCTTGCGGCGACCACAAATCACCACCATGGCACCCTCTTGGGCGAACCGCTCTGCCGTTGAAGCACCAATGCCGGAGCTACCACCGGTAACGAATGCCACTTTGCCTTCCAGACGCTTGCTCATATTCATACTCCTTACAGGAAGGCGCTGCCGCCGTTAACAGCCACGTTCTGACCGGTCACAAAACCGCTGTCATCGCTGGCCAGGAACACTGCCACCTTGGCGATGTCATCGGGTTCAGCCATGCGACCCATGGGCACGCCAGCGATGATGGCGTCAGCCCATTCCTGAGGAATGCCTTGCATCATGGGTGTGTTGGTGGGGCCGGGAACCAGCGTGTTCACGCGGATCTTCTTGGAAGCCAGCTCCTTGGCCATGCCACGGGTCAACCCCATCAGTGCAGCCTTGGAAGCGCAGTAGTGCGCAGGGCCGTCACCGCTGACAGCCGAGGTGCTGGAGATGTTGACGATGGCACCGCCCTTGCCATCCTGCATATGCTTGACCGCTGCACGGGCGCAGTAGAAAGCACCATTCAGGTTCACGCCAATCACGCGCTCCCAAGTGGCATCGGTGATATCGGCAAACTGATCCACAGAGCCCACGCCTGCGTTGTTCACCAGAACATCCACAGGGCCCAGGTTTTGCTTGATTTCAGCAAACAGCGTGTCGATAGCAGCGCTGTCACCCACATTGACAGAGCGAGCCAGATGCTTGCCGCTCTTGCCTTCCAGCGTCTGCTTGGCCGCTTCTTCGTTCAGATCAACCGCCACCACAATGGCGCCTTCATCTGCAAAACGCTGTGCAATCGCACGGCCCATGCCTTGGCCAGCCCCTGTGACCACGGCCACTTTTCCTGTTAAACGCATTTTTGTCTCCTTGTTGATGTGCAATCAAGATATGGAGACAGCGTAAAAAGAAAATGGATTCAGCCCATCGTCCATCAAGACTAAGCAAATTTGTTTAATTTGCTACTCAATCAGGAGCATTCAGCGCAATACTGGTGCTTGGAAAGAGCATTTTTGATCTGAAATAAAAAAAGCCAGAACTCGTGAGAGTTCTGGCTTATCTTGGAGGCGCGAACCAGAGTCGAACTGGTCTAACCGGATTTGCAATCCGGGGCATAACCGCTTTGCTATCGCGCCGTCATCACAAAAAACCTGGAGCGGGAAAACGGGTTCGAACCGTCGACCTATACCTTGGCAAGGTATCGCT
>ERZ724525.5-NODE-5-length-121483-cov-7.632754_pt1 | contig 121483 bp, 106 predicted proteins | sample MGYA00376058_ERZ724525 | MGnify/ENA primary metagenome ERZ724525 (study PRJEB28724, sample SAMN07190888) | wastewater metagenome | isolation source: influent of sewage treatment plant in Hong Hong | place: USA: Christiansburg, Virginia | collected 2016-03-01 ... | reverse complement strand
CATATAAACCTATATATAAGCAAACAGGCCACAAGACGCGATTGTCTTGTGGCCTGTTTCATTCAAGCAAGGCGCGCAGATCAGGCGGCGACTTCCGCTTCTTTCACGCTAGCCACCGCAGCCTGACGGCGCTGGAGCACGGCTTGCGACAGCTCTTCGATCGTGGCCACAGAATCTTCCCAGTTCAGGCAGGCATCGGTAATGCTCTGGCCATAGGTCAGCTTGCTGACCTCGTCCTTGCCGGGGGTGAACTTCTGGGCACCGCCGACCAGGTGGCCTTCAATCATCACGCCGAACACGCTGTTCGAGCCACCGGCGATCTGAGCGGCGATATCGCGGGCGACATCCTTCTGGCGCTCGTGTTGCTTGCTGCTGTTGGCGTGGCTGCAGTCCACCATCAAGGTAGGCGTCAGGCCTGCAGCTTCCAGATCCTTGCAAGCGGCTGCCACATGATCCGCATCATAGTTAGGCGTCTTACCGCCGCGCAAAATGACGTGGCAATCTTGATTGCCGCCAGTGTGCACGATGGCGACCTGACCATTCTTGTGCACCGACAAGAAGTGGTGACCACGGCTAGCGGACTGGATAGCGTCTGTTGCAATGCGAATATTGCCATCTGTGCCGTTCTTGAAGCCGATGGGTGCCGAGATACCCGAAGCAAGCTCGCGGTGCACCTGGCTTTCTGTCGTACGGGCACCAATCGCACCCCAGCTAATCAGGTCGGCGATGTACTGGGGGGAGATCACGTCCAGGAATTCACTGGCAGCAGGCACGCCCAGGCGGTTGATGTCGATCAGCAACTGGCGTGCAATGCGCAGGCCTTCATCAATGCGGTAGCTTTGGTCCAAGTAGGGGTCGTTGATCAGACCCTTCCAGCCCACCGTGGTACGGGGCTTCTCGAAGTACACGCGCATCACCACTTCCAGCGTGTCCTTGTACTGCTCACGCACCACGGCCAGGCGGCGGGCGTATTCCAGAGCAGCAGCAGGATCGTGAATCGAGCAAGGGCCGACGATAACCAGCAGGCGGTCATCCTCGGCACGCATGATGTTGTGAATGCTGCGGCGGGTGTCGCTGATCAGAGTCTCCACGGCAGTGCCGCAGATGGGGAAGAAGCGAATGAGGTGCTCTGGAGGGGGTAACACTGTGATGTCCTTGATACGTGCGTCATCGGTCTGGCCTGTCTTTGGAGAACCGGAGCGATACCAGGAGTCAGTGGCGGAAGTGTTCAGAGCAGTCATGGCAATCTTTCGTGAAGTCTTTGATCTTTGAAAACCGGGGGAGCTGGAACGTGGGCATAAAAAAACCGCCGGGCTTTGCAGCTTCGGCGGTTCTTTGGGAGGTGTTTGCGGGGTGCGCGCTATTACCTCTCAGCCGCCTGGGGTGAGAGCCAAAAGTAAAAGAAATAAGCGCGTTGGGTTTGCATGTCTTTCAATGTAGCACAGCTCTTTTGCAATGCAACATCAGCAGCAGGCGCAAAAGTCTTGTCAAAAAAACACTGCCCCTCTGAATACAGGAATTTTTTTATTAATTTTCAAACGCAGTATTTTTGCGTTTTTTTTATTTTTTTAGAATTTTATTGATTTACAAACGATTTATTCCAAAATCAATGCAATTTTTCAGCGATGTCGCAATATTTATCGCTTAGCCATTCAATACCCTGAGAAACCGCTCTTTTCAAGCATTTTTCAGAGCCCAGAAATAACAAAACCCCGGCCTGCCATGCAGAGCGGGGTTGAGCGTTTCAGCGGGCAAGCCGCCGAAAAGTGCCGTATCAGGCCGTTCCGCCGACCGTCAGGCCGTCGATGCGCAGCGTAGGCTGACCCACGCCCACAGGTACGCTCTGACCTTCCTTGCCGCAGGTGCCCACGCCGGAGTCCAGGCGCATATCGTTGCCGATCATGCTGATGTGCTTGAGCGACTCTGGGCCGCTACCGATGATGGTCGCTCCCTTGACGGGGTACTGGATCTTGCCGTCTTCTACCCAATAGGCTTCGCTGGCCGAGAACACAAACTTGCCGCTGGTGATGTCCCCCTGCCCGCCGGCGAAGTTGCTCGCGTACAGGCCCTTTTTGATGGAGCCGATGATTTCCTGCGGGTCCTTATCGCCACCCAGCATGTAGGTGTTGGTCATGCGCGGCATAGGGATGTGCGCATAGCTTTCACGGCGGCCATTACCCGTGGGCTTGACGCCCATGAGGCGGGCATTCATCGAATCCTGAATGTAGCCCTTCAAAATACCGTCCTCAATCAGCACATTGCGCTGGCTAACGTGTCCTTCGTCATCCACATTGAGCGAGCCACGGCGATCGGGGATCGTGCCGTCGTCCAGCACGGTGACGCCCTTGGCGGCCACGCGCTGACCGATGCGGCCACTGAAGGCGCTGGAGCCCTTGCGGTTGAAATCGCCTTCCAGGCCATGACCCACGGCTTCATGGAACAGCACGCCGGGCCAGCCCGAGCCGAGCACCACCGTCATCACGCCCGCAGGCGCGGGGCGTGATTCGAGGTTGACCAGTGCGGAGTGCACCGCTTCATCCACGTACTGGGTGATTTGCTCGTCACTGAAGTAAGCCAGACCGAAGCGTCCGCCGCCGCCGGAAGAGCCCACCTCACGGCGACCCTTTTGCTCAGCAATGACGGTGACGGACAGGCGTACCAGCGGTCGCACGTCAGCGGCCAGCGTGCCATCGGCACGGGCGACCATCACCACATCGTATTCGCTGGCCAGACCGGCCATGACCTGCACCACGCGAGGGTCCTTGGCACGTGCCAGCTTTTCCACCTTGCCCAGCAGCTCGACCTTGGCCGTGCTGTCCATCGTGCTGATGGGGTCCAGTTCAGGGTAGAGAGAGCGGCTTTGCGCAATTTTCTGGACGCCAGCCTTGACGCGGCGAGTCTGGGTTGCGCTGGAGATGGAGCGCACAGTGCGTGCGGCATCCAGCAAGGAGGCTTCGGAAATATCGTCGGAATAGGCAAATGCCGTCTTCTCGCCGCTGACAGCGCGAACGCCCACGCCTTGATCAATGGAGAAGGAGCCGGTCTTGACGATGCCCTCTTCCAGGCTCCAGCCTTCGGCGCGGGTGTACTGGAAGTAGAGATCGGCGTCATCCACCTGGTGCGAGCGAATTTCGGCAAGCGCGCGCGCAAGATGGGTTTCGTCCAGGCCGAAAGGCTCAAGCAGCAACTGACGGGCCGTGGCCAAGCGTTCGATGGTGGGTTCGCGGGAAATCATGGATACATTGTAGAGATAGCTACAAGTCCTGACGCGTTGGTGGATGCACCATAAAAAAGAGCGGAATGTCCCCCCACCAGGCTGGACAACATTCCGCTCTATTCACTCGCGCAGGTTTCTGTGCTGCCCGCATTGCATCACAGAAGCCCCTTGGGCCTTTGCCGCTCCCGCATGATCGGTCTTCTGGCCCCTCCAGAGTCCTTTGTAAACGCTGTTCATACTCCAGGCAAGAGGTCAAAGGGAACTACTGGCTATTTTCAATGCTCTAAACGCCCCGCCGATTCATTAAATCAGAGTCAAATCACGCGCTACCGCTTTATGAATAAGCGCTGACAGCTTCTTTTTTAATAGCATTTAGCTTTCCCCGGATTTTTACCCATGGGGAATATGCCCATCACCTCCCGGCAACTGACGCTGCGCCCGCGAAACTGACATCAGCACACCTAGCGCCAGCCCCAGCGTGACCATGGCGGTTCCGCCATAGCTGATAAAGGGCAATGGCACGCCCACCACGGGAAGAATGCCGCTGACCATGCCCATGTTCACAAAGGCATAGGTAAAGAAAATCATAGCCACCGCTGCAGCCATCAGGCGACCGAACAGCGAGTTGGCGTGCATGGCAATCGCTAGGCCGCGCCAGACCAGCAGCAAGAAGCCGACGATGATGAACAGGTTGCCCACCAGCCCGAACTCTTCGGAATAGGCTGCAAAAATGAAGTCGGTGGTGCGCTCGGGGATGAATTCAAGGTGGGTCTGCGTGCCAGCCATAAAGCCCTTGCCCCAGATACCGCCCGAGCCGATGGCGATCATGCCCTGAATGATGTGAAAGCCCTTGCCCAAAGGGTCACGCGTAGGGTCCAGCAGCGTGCAGACTCTGGTGCGCTGGTAGTCATGCAGCAGATACCAGCTCACGCCGTCAGCGCAGAGCTGCGGCTCGAACCAGACGATAAGAAAAATGCCGACCACGGCCAGCACCACAGGCGGCACGATCAGTTTCCAGGGCAGACCCGCAAAAAAAATGACGGACAGGCCCGCAGCCATCACCAGCAGCGAGGTGCCCAAGTCAGGCTGCTTCATGATCAGCCCCACGGGAACCATGAGCAGCACAAAGGCAATGGCAAAGTCTGAAGCACGCAAATTACCTTCGCGGCGCTGAAACCACCAAGCCAGCATCAGCGGCGTGGCAATTTTCAAAATCTCAGAGGGCTGAATCACCACGCCCACATTCACCCAGCGCGTAGCCCCCTTCTTGGTAATACCAAAAAGCACCACGGCCACCAGCAGCGCCACACCCACGGCATACAGCGGCACCGCCACCTTCATCATCTGCTGCGGCGGTATCTGCGCCAGCAAAAACAGCAGGCCCGCCGCAATCAGCATGTTGCGCCCGTGATCCACAAAGCGCGTACCGTGATCGAAGCCCGCCGAATACATGGCCAGCAACCCGGCCCCCGCCAGCATGGCTATAAACAAAAGCAGCAGGAAGTCAAAGCCGCGAAACAGCGGAACAATGCGCTGCAACAGCGAGGGTTTATCGAATTCGATGGCGGACATGGGCGGCAATTATCGGGGGAGCAGACCTCCGTGCGCATTGCAAGGTTGAGCTTTGCTGACGGCTCAATACTGATGCACCCGATTCAACCCACTACAGGCCTTCCCCGCTGATAGGCTAAGGCGTAAACAGTCCACAATGCTCAGGACTGAAAAGCTGTTTTATTTATGAGAGGAGATTGCCGCCATGACAACCACCCACCTGCTTTATCTGCACGGCTTTCGCTCCTCCCCTCAATCCAACAAGGCCCGCATCATGGCGGACTACGTCAGCGCCAAGCACCCCAAGGTGCGCTGGTGGTGCCCACAGTTGCCGCCTTCCCCGCGCGATGCCGCGTCTTTGATTGCCGAAGGCATTGCCAACTGGCCGCGCCAGAGCATGGCCGTCATGGGCTCTTCGCTTGGCGGTTACTACGCCAGCTGGGTGGCGCAGCTGGCCCGCTGCAAGAGCGTGCTGATCAACCCAGCCGTGAACCCGGCCCGTGATCTGGAGAAATACATTGGCGAGCAAGCCAGCTGGCATGACCCGGAAGAAAAATTCTTCTTTCGCCCTGAATACATCGATGAATTGCGCCTTCTAGACACCCGCAACATGACGCCAGCAGCCCCGGAGATGGTTTTGATCGCCCAGGGCGACGAGGTGCTGGACTGGACAGAAATGAGTGAACGCTACCCCCACGCCCTTCAACTGGTGCAGGAAGGTGGCGATCATGCCCTGTCTAATTTTGAGGAATACCTGAGCCGCGTGGAAGAATTTCTGACCCTGCCTTGAGCTCAACCAGGAATTCAGACCACGCTAGGTCGTCCGCTCGTGGGAAAATACGCGGCTATGCACGCACTGTTTGAAGAAGCCGGCAAATTTCTGGCCGGACGCATCCTCTCTGAAGCCGAATCCTCTGCCCAAGTCGAACTGGACTCGGGCAAACGGGTCAAGGTCAAGTCCACCAATATCCTGCTCAAGTTCGAGAAGCCGGCTCCCGCCGAGCTGATGGCCCAGGGCCAGGCACTGGCGAGCGAGATCGATCTGGATCTGGCCTGGGAATTTGCGCCCGATGAAGAGTTCGGCTTTGCCGACTTGGCGCGCGACTATTTTTCCGAATCTGCCACGCTGGCACAGCAGGCCGGCGCGCTGTTCTGCTTGTTTGATGCACCGCACTACTTCCGCCGCGCTGGCAAGGGCCGCTTCAAGAAGGCGTCCGCTGAAATCCTGCAGCAGGCGCTGGCCGCCATTGAAAAGAAAAAGCTGATCCAGGCGCAGATTGACGGCTGGGCCGAAGAGCTGGGCCGCGGCGAATGCCCTCAGGCCATTCGCGAACAGCTCTACAAAATTCTGTTCAAGCCTGACAAGAACGCGCCTGAATACAAGGCCGTGGTCGAGGCCAGCCGCGCCACCCGCATGGCCCCGCTGGACCTGCTGCACCGTGCAGGCGCCATCGACTCCGCCTACCAGTTCCACTGGAAGCGCTTCCTGTTCGACAACTTCCCCAAGGGCACGGGCTTCCCGGCTCTGGAAGCGCCTCAGCCACCTGCAGACCTGCCTCTGGCCGAGGTCAAGGCGTTCTCTATCGACGATTCGGCCACCACCGAAATCGACGACGCCCTGTCCGTCACCGGTCTGGGTACGGGCACTGTCACCGTGGGTATTCACATTGCCGCCCCAGGCCTGGCCATCACGCCCGGCAGTGAACTGGACAAGCTGGGGCGCAACCGCCTGTCCACGGTCTACATGCCCGGCTACAAGATCACCATGCTGCCCGATGAGGTGGTGCAGATCTACACGCTGGATGAAGGCCGCGCCAACCCCGCCGTGTCGCTGTACGTGACCATCAACGAGGAAACGCTGGAGACCACGGCCACCGAAACCCGCCTTGAGCGCGTGCCCGTGGATGTCAACTTCCGCTACGACAAGCTTGACCACATCGTGACTGAAGAATGGCTGAGCGATCCATCGATTGAGGTCGAAAATACGCCAGAGTCCTTGCTGAACAAGCGCAAGGAGCTCACATTTTTGCAGCGCTGGTCCAAATTCCTCAAGGCCAACCGCGAAGTGGTGCGCGGCAAGCCCGAGAACTTCAGCCGCCCGGACTACAACTTCCGACTCGTCGGCAACGACGGCGCCGAGCCCAATGGCAACGAGCAGGTGCATATCTCCGTGCGCAAGCGCGGCGCGCCGCTGGACCTGATCGTTGCCGAAGCCGCGATTGTGGCCAACAGCACCTGGGGCCTGATGCTGGCCGAGCACGGCGTGCCCGGCATCTACCGCAGCCAGGCCAGCCTGGCCCCCGGCATGAAGGTGCGCATGAGCACCAAGGCGCTGCCCCACGCCGGTATTGGCGTGAAGGCCTATTCCTGGGCCACCTCGCCGCTGCGCCGCTATGTGGATCTGGTCAACCAGTGGCAGATCATTGCCTGTGCCCGCCACGGCAAGACTGCCGCGCTGGCTGCGCCCTTCAAGCCCAAGGATGCTGAGCTGTTCGGCATCATCAGCAGCTTTGACGGTGCCTACAGCGCCTACAACAGCTATCAGGGCGGCATGGAGCGCTTCTGGACACTCAAGTATCTGGAGCAGAACGGCATTACCGAGCTGACGGCCAGCGTATTCAAGGAAGGCCCCAATGGTTCTTTCCTGGTGCGTGCCGACAATCTGCCGCTGGTGCTGCCCGTGCTTGGCGCGCAAAACCTGCCACGTGGTGCACATATCCGCATCAAGCTCGGCGAGATTGACGAAATCTCGCTGGACATCACCGGTACGCTGATCGAACGTCTGGATGCCAGCGCCGATGCGCAGGCCGAAGGTGACGACAGCGGCGAAGACGATGACGACACCGTGGCCGGCCCCATCGCCATTGCGGTGGACATGAACGACGCCGAAGCCCCTGCCGCCGACAAGCCACAGTCCTGACCTCTACTCACCTTCGCCCTGACGCCGCCGTGAAACTGCCCTCCTCTCTTCAACGACTGAGCACGCTGCAACTGGCGCTGGGCGTGTCGATTGCCGTACATGCCGTATTGCTGACCATCCGGTTTGTAGGCCCTGAGAACTTCGAGCGCGTGTTTCAGGACACGCCACTTGAAGTGATTCTGGTCAACGCCCGCGCCAACGAGACACCGGACAAGGCTGCGGCCATTGCCCAGACCTCGCTGGCCGGCGGCGGCGATGCGGAAAAGGGCCGGGCCACCAGCCCCATGCCCTACTCGGCTCTCACCGCGGTGGGCGATGATTTTGAGGAAAAGCAGCGCCAGCTCGACACCATGGAAGAGCAGCAACATCATTTGCTGACCCAACTGCGCCAGCAGGTCGCCGCGCTGCCGCCCATGGACCCGCGCCTGAATGCCGAGAATCCGGCCAAGGAATCGCAGGAAGAAAAGCGGCTACAACTCATCAAGATGCTGGCCGAGATTGAAAAGCGTATCAACGCCGAGAATGCTCGCCCCAAAAAGCGCTACATCAGCCCCGCGACCAAGGAAGCGGTGTATGCCGTCTATTACGATGCGCTGCGCCGCAAGGTGGAAGACAAGGGCACAGAGAACTTCCCAGAAAACAAGGGCCAGAAGCTCTACGGCGAACTGGTCCTTGTGATGACCGTGAACCACGACGGCCATGTGCTGTCCACCGAAGTGGTGCAAGGCTCGGGCAACCGCATGCTGGATACCCGTGCCGAAGCCATTGCCCGCGCCGCCGGCCCCTACGGCCACTTTGGCCCGGCCATGCGCACCAAGGCCGATCAGATCGCCGTGGTCTCGCGCTTTCTCTTCACCCGCGACCAGACGCTGGAAACCAGCGTGCACTAAGCTCCGGCTGCGCCCTACCCGCATCACCAGCGGCTGCTGCGGCAGCCCCGACTTTCATGACCGCTATCACCGACTCTTACTGCGTTGCAGGCAACCCCGTTGCCCATAGCCGCTCCCCCTGGATTCACGCCCGCTTTGCAGAACTGACAGGCCAGCAGCTGAGCTATGAACGCGCGTTGGTCCCGCTCGACGGCTTTGTCGCCTTTGTGCAGGACTTCGCCGCCGCCGGTGGCAAGGGCTGCAACGTCACCGTGCCTTTCAAGCTGCAGGCGGCGGAGCTGGCCACCAGCGCCAGCGAGCGTGTGCGCCTGGCCGGTGCCGCCAACACCCTGGTATTCAGCGCCAGCGGCATTCATGCCGACAACACCGATGGTCTGGGCATCGTGGCCGATATCACCCGCAACGCATGCATACCGATTGCCGGGTGCGATGTACTGCTGCTGGGTGCAGGTGGCGCAGCGGCTGGCGCTTTAGGCTCATTGCTGGAGCAAAATCCCCGCCGCATTGCCGTGGTGAACCGCACCCACGCCAGAGCCCAAGCACTGGTCGCCCAGCACGCCCCTATCGCCGCGCTACATAAAGTAGAGCTGGTATCGCTTGAAAGACAAGCACTAGAGGCCGATTTGACCCAATGTTTCGACATCGTCATCAACGCAACCGCCAGCAGCCTGGCCGGGGCTGGTGTGCCTGCGCCCGCCAGCGTGCTGCACGCACGCACTCTGGCCTACGACATGATGTATGGCCCCGCTGCTCAGAATTTTCTGGACTGGGCCAGCAGCCATGGTGCCCTGGCCCGCGACGGCCTGGGCATGCTGGTGGAGCAAGCCGCTGAATCCTTTGCCATGTGGCGCGGCGTGCGCCCGCCATCGGCTCAAGTACTGGCTGAATTACGCGAACTGCTGCAAACCGAAGCAGCACGTTAATACAGCCTGCTCGCCATGAAAGCCTTTGCCCGTCTGCTCCTGCTAGTGCTTTGCGCAGCTTTGCTGCTGCAATTATTTTTTGTAGCACGCATCGCAGTCATGGCTTGGCTTGACCCGGAATCCACGACCTATCAGCGCTCTGAAGCGTGGCAATTGGCACAAAGCGAAGACGGTCTGCGCTGGCGCCAGCAATGGGTGGACTACGGAAACATCTCCAGCAATTTGACGCGTGCGGTGATTGCATCTGAAGACGCTGGCTTTATGGAGCACCACGGCGTGCAGTGGGATGCGATCCAGAAGGCTTGGCAGCGCAACGCAAAGGCCGAAGCCAAGGCGGGGCAGAGCGATAGCGGAAAACCGGCCAAGGTCTATGGTGGCTCCACCATCACCCAGCAGCTGGCCAAGAACCTGCTGCTGTCTGGTGAGCGCAATTTTCTGCGCAAGGGGCAAGAGCTGCTGCTGGCCCAGTTGCTGGAACTGATGCTGAGCAAGCAGCGCATTCTGGAGATTTATCTCAACAACGTGGAATGGGGCCATGGCGTGTTTGGTGCCGAAGCTGCTGCCCAGCACTACTTTCGCAAAAGCGCCGCCCAGCTCAGCGCCAGTGAAGCAGCCCGGCTTGCCGCCATGCTGCCTGCGCCCAAGCGCTTTGAAAAAATGCCGCAGTCGCGCTATCTGGCGCAGCGCACGCGCACTATTGCAAGATACATACCGATGGTGACCGCTCCTTGAGAGGCGCTACATTCAAACCATGCGAATTCTAGGAATCGACCCCGGTCTGCAGACCACGGGCTTTGGCGTTATCGACATGGCAGGCCAGCGCCTGAGCTATGTGGCCAGTGGCACCATACGCACCAACAAGATGGAGCTGGGCGATCTGCCGGGTCGCCTCAAAGTGCTGTTTGACGGTATTTCGGAAGTCGCATCACGCTACAGCCCTGATTGCTCTGCGGTTGAAATCGTCTTCGTCAACGTCAACCCCCAATCCACCTTGCTGCTGGGGCAAGCACGCGGCGCAGCGCTGACGGCACTGGTCAATGCCAACCTGCCTGTGTCTGAGTACACCGCCCTGCAGATGAAAAAAGCCGTGACCGGCCATGGCCGTGCGGCCAAGAATCAGATTCAGGAAATGGTCAAACGCCTGCTGCAACTGCCCGGCCTGCCCGGCACCGATGCCGCCGATGCACTGGGGCTGGCCATTACCCATGCTCACGCTCACGCGGCCATGAGCTTGATGGCTAAGTCCACCGATCTGCAACGCAAGCAGCACGCGATGTTCAAGGGCGGAAGAGTTTATTGATTCACCCTGCCGCTTTGCGTCTTCGCCCTGAGGGGACGACAGCCTCTAAGTCAGGCCGTGCGATTTTGATACCCAGACGCAAAAAAACCGTGGCTCGCCACGGCTTTTCTTGTGCTCGTTCAGGTTCTTAATAACTGCCTAGCACCATGGAGGCGATCACGCCCGTGGCAATGCCTATCAGCAGATAGTCGCTGCCGTTCTGCACCCATTGATACCCACGCGGAGGTGCCGAGAGGTGGTGGCCGCGCCAGTCGTTGACGACATAGTGGTGCGATCGGTACTGGGGCGGCACGCGGTAGCCGCGCTGCCAGTTGTGGTCAGGGCCTGCGCCACGGCGGTCGTCATAACGGCGATCGTCACGGCGCTGGTTGTCGTTGTTGCGGCCACGGTCATCATGGCGGCCGCCATGGCGCATGTCTTGCGAACCATGGCCGGGAGGCGGGCCGGGCTGGGCCTGAACGGCAAGACTCCCCAGACCCAGACAGGCAGCGATGGAGGCGGAAAGAATGCGAGAGGTCAGACGGGACATAGTTTTTCCTTTCTGAAGCAAGGCACTCAACAGATTGCGAGGCCATGCATGCATCTTCGCCAAATCACGCCCAGCGGCAAGCTGAACCAGGGTCTTTTACCGCTTTTTTGCCTGTGCTTTACAAAGCAAATACAGCTGTAGCGCTTATGTATCAAGCACTGACAGCTATGCATTTCAAATGCATCAGCATCCGCGTGGTGCCAATGTCTAGATAACGCGGCCCACAAACATCACGGCAAAAAAGGCCAAACCGGCAATCACCGTCCACTTGAACAACAAAAAGCCCAGATGCTTGTACGACTGCTGACCAGTCCCGAGATAGAAGGCAAAGCTCAAAGCCGAAGCCAGAATCAGCAGCGTGGCCAGCCAGCGAAAGATCAGCATGCTGTCTCGCTTACCAGGCCTGCGCCGGCAGAGCAAAACCTTGAGGTGCCTGACGCTCGTTCTCGAAGGTCACGATTTCCCAGGTCTCTGGCTGAGCCATCATGGCGCGCAACAGCTTGTTATTCAGGCCGTGGCCCGAGCGGAAGGCGCTATAGGCTCCGAGGATGGGCTTGCCGATCAGGTACAGGTCTCCGATGGCATCCAGAATCTTGTGCTTGGCAAACTCGTCGTCGTAGCGCAGGCCATCGCTATTGAGCACTTTGTAGTCGTCCATGACGATGGCGTTATCCAGACCACCGCCCAGCGCCAGACCGTTGTTGCGCAGCATTTCCACATCCTTGGTAAAGCCAAAGGTGCGGGCACGGGCGATGTCGCGGGTGTAGTTGTCCAGCCCCATATCAAACTCCACACACTGCCCCGTGGAATCCACCGCAGGGTGGGCAAAGTCGATCTCAAAGCGCAGCTTGAAGCCATGATAGGGGTCGAAGCGCGCCCATTTGAGGCTCTGACCTTCACCTTCGCGCACTTCAACCGGGCTCTTGATGCGGATAAAGCGCTTGGGGGCTTTTTGCAGCTCAATGCCTGCGCTTTGCAGCAAAAACACGAAGGACGAAGACGATCCATCCAGAATCGGCACTTCTTCAGCCGTGATGTCCACATAGATGTTATCGATGCCCAGACCGGCAATGGCCGACATCAAATGCTCCACCGTGTGCACCTTGGCACCACCGGTACCGATGGTGGACGCCATGCGCGTATCCGTCACGGCCTCGGGAGAAATAGGAATTTCCACAGGTTCAGGCAAATCCACGCGACGAAACACGATGCCGGTATCAGGCTGGGCAGGGCGTAGTGTCAACTCGACACGCTGGCCGCTGTGCAGGCCCACGCCTACGGCACGGGAAATAGTCTTGATGGTGCGTTGCTGAAGCATGTCGTTATTTTAAATGCGACAACCCTGAGAAGGCATAGGCCCACCCAGGGTTGTCTTAATCGCGGTGATAAAGCGAACTGATGGAGGCCTCAGCACTTAACGCGCCAGAAGCCTTTGCGGCTGACCAGCGATGCCCGAACTGGCATGCACCAAGTCAAGGGCAGCGAGCAAGGGCCGCCCCGCAGCGAAGCTGTCGTCCCCCTCCCATAGCGCGCAGCGCGTAGAGAGAGAGGGGGAAGCGGCAAAGCCGCTCAGGGGGAGCTTAATCCGCCTGCTTGCGCAGGAATGCAGGGATCTCCACATCGTCCATGCCGCCAGACGCCAGTGCGCTCACACGCTCCGAAGCCTGGGTGCGGTTGGTGCGCCAGACGCTAGGCACATTGGTGTTCGCCGTGCCGTAGTCCAGACCGCCCATTGGAGGCAGACCCACTGCGACGTTGTCAGTACCAGTGCGCAAACCGCCCTGCACCACCTGAATGTTCTGGCGGCGCACATTGGGACGCGACAGGCCGGTAGCCACCACGGTCACACGGATTTCGTCACCCAGCGAGTCATCGTAGGCAGCGCCGTAGATCACATGGGCATCAGGCGAAGCGTAGGCATTGATGGTGGACATGGCCAGGCGCGACTCGGACAGCTTCAGGCTGCCCTTGGCGGCTGTCACCAGCACCAGCACGCCCTTGGCGCCAGACAGATCGATGCCTTCCAGCAGTGGGCAGGCCACCGCTTGCTCAGCAGCGATGCGGGCACGGTCAGGGCCTGCGGCCTTGGCGGTACCCATCATGGCCTTGCCAGGCTCGCCCATCACGGTGCGCACGTCTTCAAAGTCGACGTTCACATGGCCGTACTCGTTGATGATTTCGGCAATGCCGCCCACGGCGTTCTTCAGAACATCGTTGGCATGGGCAAAAGCCTCATCCTGGGAGATATCGTCACCCAGCACATCGAGCAGCTTTTCGTTGAGAACCACGATCAGCGAGTCCACGTTCGCTTCCAGCTCGGCCAGGCCGTTGCCAGCGTTTTGCATGCGGCGGCCGCCTTCCCAGTCGAAAGGCTTGGTCACCACACCCACCGTCAGAATGCCCATTTCCTTGGCCACTCGTGCGATCACAGGAGATGCACCGGTACCCGTACCACCACCCATGCCGGCTGTAATGAAGAGCATGTGCGCGCCTTCAATCGCTGCACGAATATCGTCCACAGCCAGCTCAGCAGACTCACGACCCTTTTCAGGCTTGCTACCTGCGCCCAGGCCGCTGCCACCCAGATGGATGGTGCGGTGGGCGCGACTGCGCAGCAGAGCCTGAGCATCGGTATTGGCGGTGATGAATTCAACGCCTTGCACGCTGCGCTCAATCATGTGGTCAACGGCGTTGCCGCCGCCGCCGCCGACGCCGATCACCTTGATCTGCGTGCCTTGGTTGAATTCTTCAGTTTCAATCATGTCGATAGGCATGGTGATGCTCCTGTTCTCTAGTGGTGGTCTGTCGCTGCTGTGGAAAAGAAATCGTCGAAACGTGAGGCGTTTGCTGTCGTCGCCTTCGATACCGAAAAAAATCCATCGAAGGGGGGCCGGTAATGAACATGCGATGAGGGTTCATTTCAGAAGTTCCCCACGATAAAGTCCTTGAACCGGCCAAAAGCAGTCTTCATGGAACCGCTCTTCTGGGCCACCTTGTAGCCGCGCATGCGTGCCAAGCGAGCTTCATCAAGCAAGCCCATCACGGTGGCGGCACGGGGCTGGGCAACCATGTCGGCCAGCGCACCCGAATATTTAGGAAGACCACGGCGCACGGGCTTGAGGAAGATGTCCTCACCCAGCTCAATCATTCCGGGCATGACAGCGCTGCCGCCGGTGAGCACGATGCCCGAGGACAGTACTTCTTCGTAGCCCGACTCGCGGATGACTTGCTGCACCAGCGAGAAAATTTCTTCTACGCGCGGCTCAATCACACCTGCCAGCGCCTGCTTGCTGATCATGCGGGGGCTGCGGTCACCCAGGCCCGGCACTTCGACTTGCGCATCGGGGTCGGCCAGCAGTTGCTTGGCATAGCCGCTTTCGACCTTGATATCTTCCGCATCCTTGGTGGGCGTGCGCAGCGCCATGGCGATGTCGCTGGTGATCAGGTCACCGGCAATCGGAATCACGGCCGTGTGACGAATAGCGCCACCCGTGAAGATGGCCACATCGGTCGCACCCGCACCGATATCGACCACCGCTACGCCCAGCTCACGCTCATCGTCGGTCAGCACGGCTTGCGCGGATGCCAGTGGGTTGAGCAGCAACTGCTCCACTTCCAGGCCGCAGCGGCGCACGCACTTGATGATGTTCTCGGCAGCACTTTGCGCACCGGTCACGATATGAATCTTGGCTTCGAGGCGAATGCCGCTCATGCCGATGGGCTCTCGCACTTCATGCCCGTCAATGACGAACTCCTGCGCTTCCACCAGCAGCAGTCGCTGGTAGGACGAGATATTGATGGCCTTGGCGGTTTCCATCACACGGGCCATATCGGTGGACGAAACCTCTTTGTCCTTGATGGCCACCATGCCGCTGGAATTAAGGCCACGGATATGGCTGCCCGTGATGCCTGTGCACACCCGCTGAATTTTGCAGTCGGCCATCAGCTCGGCCTCTTTCAAAGCCTGCTGAATGCTCTGCACAGTGGCGTCAATATTGACAACCACGCCGCGCTTGAGGCCGTTGCTGGGCGCTACACCCAGACCTGCCAGCTTGAGCTCTCCATTGGACAGAACCTCAGCCACCACAGCCATGACTTTGGCTGTGCCGATATCCAGCCCAACGATCACATCCTTGTATTCTCTTGCCATATCAGCATCCGCCCTCGGTAAGTTCCGTCTTGTCTTTATGTGCGCCTTGCATACCTGCGTTCCTGCTCCGGTTCATCGTCTGGGCCTGGCGGTTGCCGGCGCAGAGGATCCAGTGGTTACGCCCTTGAGTCGCAAGGCATAGCCGTCTTCGTAGCGCAAATCAGCGGATGCAAGATCCGCAGCCGAGCGCTGGTATTGAGAGGTAATCTGAGGCAGCGTGCGCACCAGGCGCTGCACGCGCAGCAGCACGTCTTCCGTCGTGCCGCCACCCAGTTCAATCTGGGCATCGTTGTCCAGCACAGCATCCCAGCTGCCACGTGCATTCAGCGTCAGGCTGTCCAGCCCCACATGCAGTGGCTTCAGGGCGGGAGCCAGCGAGTGGTACATCTGCAGCACGCGCGGGGCCGAACCTTCAGGCCCTTGCAGGCGCGGCAGACCTTCGCGGTCCAGCTCACCCAGGTTGGCTTCAAACACCTCACCAGCCTTATTGACCAGACCAGTGCTGGTCTCCGGGCCCCAGAAAGCCTCAGCCATATGCTCCTTCAGAGACACGCGCAGGCCGTTCGGATATTCGCGGCGCACCTGCGCCTCCTGAACCCATGGCACTTGCTCAAAGGCATGCTGAGCCGCCTTCAGGTCCACGGTAAAGAAGTTGCCTTTGAGCACGGGCGCCACATTGGCGCGCAGCGTCACGGCGTTGTTGTGCACCAGCTCACCTTCCACCACGATGCGGCCAATATTGAAGGCCGGAGTTCGCATCAACCACCACCCCACGGTCATCACACACGCGGCCAAGCACCCCATGAACATGACCGTGGCGGTGATGTTCATGAGCTTGACGTCGAACGGGACGACAGATGTGGGCTGGCTGCGGTTCATGGCTTCTCCGCGTCTCCATCCAGTGCGCTCATGGCCAGAATGCCCAGGCACAGGTTTTCATAACTCACGCCGGAGGCACGCGCAGCCATGGGGACGAGAGAATGCCCTGTCATGCCCGGCGATGTATTGATCTCCAGCAAGAAAGGCTTGCGATCGCTCCCGCGAATCATGATGTCGGCACGTGCCCAGCCACGGCAGCCCAGCGTGCGGAAGGCTTTTTCCACAATGCGCTGGATCTCGGCCTCTTCATCTGTCGGCAGACCGCTGGGGCAGTGGTATTGCGTGGTGTCGGTGAAGTACTTGTTCTGATAGTCGTAGTTGCCTTCGGGCGCCACGATGCGAATCACAGGCAGCGCGCCAGCCTTGGCACCAGTGCCAAGCACGGGGCAGGTGGTTTCATCACCCGTGATGAATTCCTCGCACAGCACTTCTGCGTCGTACTGTGCAGCCAGCGCATAGGCCTTGGCACATTCGTCGACATTCATCACCTTGGTCAGGCCGATACTGGAGCCATCACGTGCGGGTTTGACAATCATGGGCGCACCCAGCGCTTCAAACGCAGCGCGGGTTTCATCGGCCGAAGCCACCATGCGCCAGTCCGGTGTGGGCAGGCCTTCGAAGCGCCAGATGCGCTTGGTCATGACCTTGTCCATGGCAATGCTCGAAGCCATCACGCCTGAGCCGGAGTAAGGAATGCCCAGCAACTCCAGCGCCCCCTGCACCGTGCCGTCTTCACCAAAGCGGCCATGCAGCGCGATAAAGCAGCGATCAAAGCCTTGGATCTTGAGCAGGTCCAGCGTCTGCTCTGACGGATCAAACTTGTGAGCATCCACACCCTTGGACTGCAGCGCGGCCAGCACACCCGAGCCCGACATCAGCGAGACTTCACGCTCGGACGAGCGACCGCCCATCAGCACGGCAACCTTGCCCAATGCCTTCACATCAATATTTGTGCCAAATGTGCTCATTGCGCGCTCCCAGCGGGCGCAGCCAGCTCTTGTTTTTGAAGCATTTCAACCAGTTTCCCAGGCACGGCACCGATAGAGCCAGCACCCATGCACAGCAATACATCACCGCCCTGCGCGTTGGCCGCAATGGCCGCCGGCATATCGGCAATGTCTTCCACAAAAATAGGCTCGACCTTGCCAGCCACGCGCAGTGCGCGGGACAGAGAGCGGCCATCCGCCGCCACAATAGGCGCCTCGCCAGCGGCATAGACCTCGGCCAGCAGTACCGAATCAGCGTTGCCGATGACCTTCACAAAGTCCTCAAAGCAGTCGCGCGTGCGGCTGTAGCGGTGAGGCTGGAAGGCCAACACCAGGCGCTGGCCAGGGAAGGCTCCACGTGCTGCAGCCAGCGTGGCCGCCATTTCAACGGGGTGGTGACCGTAGTCGTCAATGACGGTGAATGTGCCGCCATTGCTGGCTGGCAGATCGCCGTAACGCTGAAAGCGACGGTCCACGCCCTTGAAACCTTCGAGCGCACGCAACAGTGCCTCGTCGGAAATTTCCAGCTCCATGGCCACGACCACGGCAGACAGCGCGTTGAGCACGTTGTGCTCGCCGGGCAGGCTCAGTACCACATCCAGATCGGGGTAGGTTTGCTCGCCCAGGCAGCGCTTGACCGTAAAGCACATTCGACCGGCTTCGGCTCGCACATTGATGGCACGCACCTGAGCGTCTTCGGCAAAGCCGTAAGTCGTCACCGGGCGGGCCAGCTTGGGCAAAATTTCTCGCACCGCAGGGCTATCCAGACACAGGATGGCGCGGCCATAGAACGGCATGCGGTGCAGAAAATCGACAAATGCCTGCTTCAGACGACCAAAGTCATGCCCATAGGTTTCCATATGGTCGGCGTCAATATTGGTGACGACAGCCATCACGGGCAGCAGGTTCAGGAAGGATGCATCGGACTCATCGGCCTCGACCACGATGTAGTCGCCCTGCCCCAGCTTGGCATTGGCGCCAGCGCTATTGAGCTTTCCGCCGATCACAAATGTGGGGTCCAGACCGGCTTCGGCCAGCACGCTGGTCACCAGGCTGGTGGTTGTGGTTTTGCCGTGCGCGCCAGCAATCGCAATACCGTGCTTGAAGCGCATGAGCTCAGCGAGCATCAGCGCGCGGGGCACGACGGGGATTTTTTTCTCGCGGGCGGCCACGACTTCGGGGTTGTCGCCCTGCACGGCGGTCGAGGTGACCACGGCATCAGCGGCCGAAATATTCTCCGCCGCATGACCCACAAAGGTCTTGATACCAAGACCCGACAGGCGGCGCAGCGTGGCGCTATCAGCCAGGTCGGAGCCCGAAATAACGTAACCCAGGTTATGCAGAACTTCTGCAATACCGCTCATGCCGGAGCCACCAATACCGACAAAGTGAATGTGTTGAATGGCGTGTTTCATTCGGCCAATTCCTCACAAGCGGCGACCACCTTTTCAGTGGCATCAATCTTTTGCATTTTCTTCGCGAGTTCAGCGCGCTCCAACAGCGTAGCGCGCTGCATATTTTGTAGCATTTCAGCCAACCCGTGGGGGCTCAGAGTACTTTGTGGCATCAACCATCCAGCTCCGGCATCGACCAAAAAACGGGCATTGCTTGTCTGATGGTCGTCCACCGCTGCTGGGAAGGGCACATAAACCGCTGCAGCTCCCACGGCGGCAATCTCGGTCACGGTGCTCGCACCGGCGCGGCAGACGATGACATCCGCCTCAGCAAAGGCTTTGGCCGTGTCATCAATAAAGGGGGTCAGCTCGGCCTGTACACCAGCCGTCTGATAGTTGGCACGCAGTGCATCGATCTGCGCAGCACCGCTCTGGTGCGTGACCTGAGGGCGCTGGTCGGCAGGGATCAGGGCCAGTGCCTTGGGTACGATCTCATTCAGCGCCTTCGCGCCCAGACTGCCACCCACGATCAGCAGCTTGAGCGTGCCAGTGCGGCCTGCAAAGCGCTGGGCAGGTGCACCCTGCTCCAGAAACGGCTGACGCAGCGGGTTACCCACCCACTCGCCCTGGGCAAACACCTCGGGGAAAGCAGTGAACACGCGCTTGGCAACCTTGGCCACCACCTTGTTGGCCATGCCGGCTACAGAGTTCTGCTCATGCAACACCACAGGCACACCAGACATAGCGGCCATCAGGCCACCGGGCACAGTGAGGTAGCCCCCCAGACCGATGACCACATCGGGCTGCACGTGCTTGATCACGCCACGCGCCTGAGAGAAAGCCTTGAGCAGCTTGAACGGCAGTTGCAGCAGGGTCTTGATGCCCTTGCCGCGCACGCCGCCAAACTCGATCAGCTCCAGTGCAAAGCCTTGAGGGGGCACGATGCGCGACTCCATGGAGCCGGGAGCGCCCAGCCAGTGCACGTTCCAGCCGCGCGCACGCAACTCTTGCGCCACAGCCAGACCAGGGAAGATATGGCCACCCGTGCCGCCCGCCATGACTAGCGCGGTGCGTTGCTTGTTTTTAGAAACAGGGAGATTCATGCGTGACCTCCCTTCATCAGCAGCTTGTTTTCGTAATCAACTCTGAGCACAACAGCTATCGCAATCAAATTCATCAAAATGGCCGAACCACCAAAACTCATTAACGGAAGAGTCAGACCTTTGGTTGGCAGCGCGCCCAAATTAACACCCATGTTGATAAACGCCTGAAAGCCCATCCAGATCGCCACGCCCTCAGCCACCAGCCCGGCAAACACACGGTCAAGGGCGATGGCCTGGCGGCCGATCAGCATGATGCGGCGGGTCAGCCAGAAGAAGACGGCGGCAATCACCAGCAGGCCAATCAGACCGAACTCTTCACCAATCACGGCCAGCAAGAAGTCGGTATGCGCTTCGGGCAGCCAGTGCAGCTTTTCCACGCTGCGGCCCAGACCAACACCAAAAATTTCACCGCGACCAATGGCAATCAGCGCGTGCGAGAGCTGGTAGCCTTTGCCCAGCGCGTGCTTCTCATCCCATGGATCGAGGTAGGCAAAAATACGTTCGCGCCGCCATTCCGAGGTCGCAATAATCATGGCGAACGCAGCGACCACCAGCAGCGCGATGATGAAGAACATGCGTGCATTCACGCCGCCCAGAAACAGAATGCCCATGGAGATCACAACGATCACCATGAAAGCGCCCATGTCAGGCTCGGCCAGCAACAGCACACCCACCACCACCACGGCCAACCCCATGGGCAGCACCGCGCGGAAGAAGCGCTCTTTGACTTCCATCTTGCGCACCATGTAGTCGGCGGCATAGATCAAGATAGAGAATTTGGCCAGCTCAGACGGCTGGAAGTTCATGATGCCTAGCGACAGCCAGCGCCGCGCGCCGTTGACCACCGTGCCCACGTGCGGAATCAGCACCGCAACCAGCAACAGAATGGAAACAACAAACAGCTTGCGCGCCACCTTCTCCCAGACATTCATGGGCACCTGGAAGGCCAGCAGCGCGCCCACGAATGCCATGCCGATAGACATGGTGTGGCGCAGCAGGAAGTGATAGGGCTGAATCTTGCCGAATCGCGGGTTATCCGGCATCGCAATCGATGCCGAATAGACCATGACCAGACTCCAGGACAGCAAGGCGATGACAACCCAGATCAATGCCTGATCAAGTCCCAACACGCTGGCCGGCGTGCGAGTGGGTCGGTCATACAACGGCCCGCCCACGCGCACGGGAAGTACGTCAATGGGCTTGTCCTCAGCGCTGCGAAACCACGAGCGCATGCGGCCGGAGAGGCTGGTCAGGAAGGCGGCAGTCATGCACCGTCCTCCAGTTGCTGGCCTGTGTCCAGCGCCAGCTCACGTACCGCTTCCACAAACTGGTGGGCGCGGTCCGCGTAGTCTTTGAACATATCCATGCTCGCGCAGGCAGGCGATAGCAGCACGGCATCATTGGCATGGGCCAGACGGGCGGCATGCTGCACGGCATCCTGCATGGTGGTCGCATCAACCAGCGTCACGCCGCAGTCGGCCAGAGCTTCACGAATGAGAGGCGCATCCTGACCAATCAGCACCGCCGCGCGCACATAGCGCGAAACCGGGGCAGCCAGTGGCGCAAAATCCTGCCCCTTGCCCAGCCCCCCCAGAATCACCACGATGCGGTGATCAGGGCCCAGCCCCATGAGAGCAGCCACGGTGGCACCCACGTTCGTGCCCTTGCTGTCGTCAAAGTATTCGACATCGCTCACACGGCCAATGGGCTGCACGCGATGTGGCTCACCACGATATTCACGCAGGCCGTAGAGCAGCGGAGCCAGATTGCAGCCCGCGCCCGTTGCCAGCGCCAGTGCTGACAAGGCATTGATGGCGTTGTGACGACCACGAATGCGCAGTGCATCCGCCGGCATCAGGCGGGTAATGTACAGGTCGTCGGCATGCTTGCCCTTGCTGGTTTCATCAGCCTCATGGGCGCGCACCAGCCAGGTCATGCCGTTGACCGTTTCCAGACCAAAGTCGCCTGGGCGGCGCGGCATGTCGCCACCAAAGGTGACATAAGCACGCTGGAAAGTCTTGCCGCGCTTGCCGGGAACCGGCACTGCGGCGGGCAGCATGGCCATGACCACAGGGTCTTCACGGTTCAGCACCATCAGACCCTGCTCGCCAAAGACATGAGCCTTGGCTGCCGCATAGGCCGGCATACCGCCATGCCAGTCCAGATGGTCTTGGGTGATATTGAGCACCGTGGCCGCCGTGGGCTCAAAGCCCTTGTCTCCCACGTTCAAGTCGTCGAGCTGGAAGCTGGACAACTCCAGCACCCAAGCCTGAGGCAGCGTTTCTGCATCTATGCGCTGGGACAACGTATCGAGCAGAGTCGGCCCGATATTGCCAGCCACACCCACAGACAAACCGGCGTTTTCCATCAACTGCCCGGTCAGCGAGGTAACCGTGGTCTTGCCATTGGTGCCAGTAATGCCCAGCACCTTAGGCGCGTAGCCATGGGCTTCGCGCAGACCCTTGAGGGCGAAGGCGAACAGATCCAGTTCACCGCCCGTGGGCAGGCCAATACTGCGTGCGGCATTAAAAACGGCGGCGACACTTGCAGGGCTCAAGCCCGGCGAACGGTAAACGGAACTCAGGCTCTGGCCATCGACCAGTGCCGCAGTGAAATCACCGGCCACAAAGCGCACGCCGGGCAACTCAGCCTGCAGAGCAGGCAGGAAAGGCGGCGTCTCGCGCGTATCGGCCACAGTGACATCGGCACCGGCGCGCGCGCACCAGCGTGCCATGGCGATGCCCGAAATTCCCAGACCCAGAATCAGTACACGCTGGCCCTGCAGATGCTGGGCTGCGCCTTGAGGCCACAACGCAGGCACGGGCGGCAAATCCACCACTTCCGCTTCAGCCACTTCGGGCTCCTCTTGGGCCTGCGTGACTTCGCCGTCTGCGGCATCAGAAATGCTGGGATCGGCAAAAATTTGCGCCACAAAAGCCGCAGCATCTCTGGCGGCCGTCAAGGTGGAGATATCAGGAATCGGCTCGGCATCCACAGTCGAGCGCAGACCTTCAGCGACGGCTGGCATCACCTGCACTGCTTCAAATTCAGTAGCAGATACCGCTTCAAATTCATTCACTTCAGCTGCAATTGCCTCTGAAGTCACTTGCAGATGTGCATCAACTGCTTGCATTTGCATAGCATCTGCCGACTCCTGCATCAGAGCCTGATCGCCGTGCTTGAGGTCTTCGTCCTGCATGGCGATTACCTCAGCTTCAGGGTCGACAGACCCAGCAGGCACAGCAGCATGGTGATGATCCAGAAGCGGGTCACAACCTGCGTTTCCTTCCAGCCGCTCTTTTCAAAGTGGTGGTGCAAAGGAGCCATCTTCAAGAGGCGGCGGCCTTCGCCATAGCGCTTCTTGGTGTATTTGAAGTACGTCACCTGCAGCATCACGGACACGGCTTCGGCCACAAAGATGCCGCCCATGATGGCCAGCACGATTTCCTGGCGCACGATCACGGCGATAGTGCCTAAAGCAGCGCCCAGCGCCAGAGCCCCCACGTCACCCATAAAAACCTGAGCGGGGTGGGCATTGAACCAGAGGAAGGCCAGACCGGCCCCGGCCATGGCACCGCAGAACACCATCAACTCGCCCGTGCCGGGAATGCTGGGGAACAGCAGGTACTTGGCGTAGGTGGCGTTACCCGTCACATAGGCAAAAATGCCCAGTGCCGTGCCCACCATGATGACCGGCATGATGGCCAGACCATCAAGGCCGTCAGTCAGGTTGACCGCATTGCTGGCACCCACGATGACCAAATAGGTCATGACGATAAAGCCCAGCACGCCCAGCGGGTAGCTGACTTCCTTGAAGAACGGCACCATAAGGCCCGCCTTGGGCGGCAAGTCCATAGAGAAGCCGGACTGCACCCAGGAGATGAATAAGCCGAAGACTTCGGCATTGTTGTTCTCGGAAATACAGAACACCAGATACAGCGCAGCCAGCAGACCGATGACGGACTGCCAGAAATACTTTTCGCCCGAACGCATGCCCTCGGGATCCTTGTTCACGACCTTGCGCCAGTCGTCCACCCAGCCAATCGCGCCAAAGCCCAGTGTGACCAGCAGCACGATCCAGACAAAGCGGTTGGACAGGTCAAACCACAACAGGGTAGAGACAGCGATAGAGAACAAAATCAGCACGCCACCCATGGTGGGAGTGCCGCTTTTGACCAGATGGGTCTCCATGCCGTAGCCACGCACGGGCTGACCGATCTTGAGCGCGGTCAGCATGCGAATCGCCTTGGGGCCAACGATCAAACCAATCAGCAAGGCTGTGACGGCGGCCAGCACTGCGCGCAGCGTCAGGTACTGAAAGACGCGCAGGAAACCAAACTCGGGCGAGATGCCCTGCAACCATTGAGCGAGCATCAGCAGCATGCAGTTTTCTCCCCGCAGTTGCCCTGCTCTTTGTCTGCACAGGCTTGCACAGCCTGCACCACTTGCTCCATCTTCATGAACCGTGAACCTTTGACCAACACACTGCCCAGACTGGGCAAGACCTCGCATGTCGCCTCTTGCAAGGCAGCCATGCTCTCAAAATGCTGAGCGCCGCTGCCAAAGGCAGTAGCTGCAAATGCGCTTTGTGCGCCCAGCGTGTACAAATATTCAATGCCAGCCTGCTTGGCCAGCGCACCCGCTTCGGCGTGGAACTGCGGGCCGTTGTCACCCACCTCACCCATGTCACCCATGGCCAGCAAGCGCGGTGCGGGCAGCTCGGCTAGCACGGCAATCGCTGCCGCCACAGAGTCGGGGTTGGCGTTATAGGTGTCATCCACCACGGTCACGCTCTGGCCATGGATCTGCACAGCCAGCGCACGCGAGCGACCTGTCACCGGCTCAAAGCCGGAGAGACCCTGCGCAATGGCAGCCAGCGGCACACCGGCGGCATGAGCGCAAGCGGCTGAGGCCAGTGCATTGCCCACGTTGTGGCGACCTGCAATGTGCAACTGCACTGCGGCACTACCTTGCGGGGTGTTCAGCACAAAGCTCCAGGCACCGTTTGTCCATGCCACATCCGTGGCAAAAACCTGCGCGCCATCGGCGGCGTCACCAAACATCAGACTGGGACGGCCTGCAGCCAGTTCAGTCCACAGCCGCGTGTATTCATCACCCGCGGGGAAGATGGCCACGCCATCCTGGGGCAGAAAACTCAGGACCGAGCCGTTTTCACGCGCCACGGCTTCCACCGTGTGCATGAATTCCTGGTGCTCACGCTGGGCATTGTTAACCAGCGCCACCGTGGGCTGGCCAATGGCAGCCAGCTCGGCGATTTCGCCGGGATGGTTCATGCCCATTTCCAGCACGGCAATGCGGTGCTCGCCCGACATGCGCAGCAGATTCAGCGGCATGCCGATGGAATTGTTGAAGTTGCCACGCGTGGCCAGCGCGGCTTCCCCCGCCCCGCCCACATGCGTGCGCAGAATGGAGGCGATCATCTGTGTGACGGTGGTCTTGCCGTTGCTGCCGGTCACGGCAATCAGTGGCAGATCAAACTGTGCGCGCCATGCGCGTGCCAGTGCGCCCAGCGCCAGCAAGGTGTCGGGCACTTCAATACCGGACAGACCCGCTTGCGCCAGACCATGACTGGCCAGCGCAGCCACAGCACCCGCGCCTTTAGCCTGCGGCAGAAAAGCATGGGCGTCAAAACGCTCGCCCTTCAGGGCTACGAACAAATCCCCACTTTGCAGCGTGCGCGTATCGGTGTGCACGCGCGCCAGCACAATCTTGCCGTCGCCGATCAGGCGGGCTTGGGGGATATGCGTCTGGATCAGCTCCAGCGCTTTTGCCAGGGTCATCATGACCGTATCTTTCCTTCGCGGACTGTCAGCGCTTTTTGCGCTTCGGCCATATCGGAGAACGGCTGGCGAACGCCCTTCGTCTCCTGGTAATCTTCATGTCCCTTGCCTGCAATCAGCACCACGTCGCGCGCCTCGGCCTGGGCAATGGCGTGCGAAATGGCCACCGCACGGTCGGCCTGAACATGCAATGTCTCGCCCTGCTGCATGCCGGCCAGAATCTGGTCGATGATGCTTTCGGGCTGCTCGCTGCGCGGGTTATCGCTGGTGACGAGCACGCAGTCGGCATTCGCCTGCGCGGCTTGCCCCATCAAGGGGCGCTTGCTGTTATCACGGTCGCCGCCACAGCCAAACACGCACCAGAGCTTGCCGCCGCGCTGCTGGGCTGCTGGCTGCAGCGCACGCAAGGCTTTTTCAAGAGCGTCAGGGGTGTGGGCGTAATCCACGGCAATCAGCGGCAGATCGGGCTTGGCAATTTGCTGCATGCGACCGGGCACGGGCTCCAGATCGGCACAGGCGGCAACGGCCTCTTCCAGCGACAGACCCAGACTGCGCAAGGTCGCCAGCACGCCCAGCAGATTGGAGACGTTGTATTGACCAACCAGACGCGTATTCATGCGCAGGCTGTGACCCGCTTCCATCACGGTGAAGTTCAGGCCCTCGTCGCCCAGACCAATGTCCTTGGCTTGCAGGCGCGCCGGACCTTGAATGGAGACACTCCACACATCCAGCGACTTGGCCTGCAACTTGGCCCACAGCTTGGCACCATGGGCATCATCAATATTGACCACCGCAGCCTGCAGACCCGGCCAGTCAAACAACTGGGCCTTGGCTTGCCAGTAGGCGTCCATGCTGCCGTGGTAGTCCAGATGGTCTTGCGTGAAGTTGGTGAACAGCGCCACGCGAATTTGGCTGCCGTCCAGGCGATGCTCGACCATGCCAATGGACGATGCCTCAATCGCACAGGCAGCCAAGCCTTGATCGGCATAGCTGCGGAAGACGCGCTGCAGCAGCACCGGGTCGGGCGTGGTCATGCCAGTTGATTCGAGTGCCGGCGGAACGCCAACCCCTAAAGTGCCCACCAGCGCACAGCCAGTGCGCGCATTCAGCTTCACTTTTGATAGTGCATGAGCCAGCCACCAGGCCGTGGTGGTCTTGCCATTGGTGCCGGTCACTGCCAGCACGTCCAATTCGCGGCTGGGGTGCGCAAACCATTCGTCGGCGATCAGGCCGGTGGCGGCCTTCAAGCCCTTGAGAGCGGCAACCTTGTCGCTGCTCAGATCAAAGGCGTCAAGACCATCGGCTTCTACCAGCACGGCGGCAGCGCCCAGCTCCAGCGCCTTGGCAACATAAGCACGGCCATCGGTAGCAGCGCCCGGCCAGGCGATAAAGGCATCGCCCGCCTTGACCTTGCGGCTATCAGTCTGCAGGTCGCCCTGCACGCGGGTACGCAGCCAGGCGACGGCCTCGGCTGCGTTGTTCAGTGTTTGAATCAGAGTGCTCATAGCACAGGCTCCTCAGGCGGCGCAGCCACGATCAGAGGCTTGACTTCCTTGTCGGGCTGAACGCCCATAAAACGCAGCGTCTGCTGCACCACATCGGCAAAAACGGGGCCGGCCACGGTACCGCCGTAGTAAGAACCAGCGGTGGGCTCATCCACCATCACGGCCACGATGATGCGAGGCTTGTCGATAGGGGCGATGCCGGTGAACCAGGCGCGGTACTTGCCGGCTGCATAACTTTTACCGACCTGCTTGCGGGCCGTACCGGACTTGCCACCAATGGTGTAGCCCTCGGCCTGAGCCTTCTGACCGGTACCGCCGGGGCCTGCAGCCATGCGCAGCATGTGCAGCACGGCGGCTGCATTTTCTTTAGAGATCACGCGCACGCCTACGGGCGGCTCGCTCGTTTTCAGAATCGTGGACGGGATGACGTTGCCATCGTTGGAAAACACGGTGTACGAGCGTGCCATCTGGAACAACGAGGCTGACAAGCCATAGCCATAGGACATGGTGGCTTGCTCAATCGGCTTCCAGGTTTTCCAGGCACGCAGGCGGCCCGAGACCGCACCAGGAAACTGGATTTGTGGCTTCTGGCCAAAGCCAAGAGCGCTGAAGTACTCCCACATCTCCTGTGGCGAGAGCTTTTGCGCGACCTTGGTCGCACCCACGTTACTGGACTTCTGGATCACGCCTTCCACCGTCAGCGCGCCATAGTTGTGCGTATCGGTGATGGTCGAGCCCGTCACCGTATAGCGGCCGGGTGCAGTATCAATAATGGTGGAAGGCTTGACCCGCTTAAGCTCTAGCGCCGCAGCAACGGTAATGGGCTTCATGGTCGAGCCGGGCTCAAACGTGTCGGTCAGCGCGCGGTTGCGCAGCTGCTCGCCCGTCAGATTCTTGCGGTGTCCGGGGTCGTAGCTGGGGTAGTTGGCCAGCGCCAGCAATTCGCCGGTGTGGGCATCCATCACCACCACGCTGCCAGCCTTGGCCTTGCTGATTTCAACCTGCTGCTTGAGCTTCTGGTAGGCGTAGTACTGGACCTTGCTGTCGATAGACAGCTGAATGTCCTGACCGTCCTGCGGCGGCACTTCATCGCCCACGCCTTCGACCACGCGGCCCAGCCTATCCTTGATAACGCGTCGCGAGCCGGGCTTGCCGGCCAAATCCTTGTCAAAGGCCAGCTCCATGCCTTCCTGACCATGGTCTTCCACATTGGTGAAGCCCACGATATGCGCAGCCGACTCCCCTTCGGGGTACTGGCGCTTGTATTCCTTGCGGTTGTAGATGCCCTTGATATTGAGCGCCACAATCTTCTGGCCCACATCCCAGTCCAGCTGCCGCTTGACCCAGACAAAGGACTTGTCCTCAACGTCCAGCTTCTCCATCAAAGTCTTCAGAGGCATGTCCATGAGCTTGGCCACGTCTTTGAGCTTTACCTGAACCTCGGGGTCCTTCAGATCAAGATCTTCAGGAATAGCCCAGATGCTGGCCGCAGGCACGCTGGACGCCAGAATCAGGCCATTGCGATCAAGCAGGCGGCCACGGTTGGCCGGCAACTCCAGCGTGCGTGCAAAGCGCACCAGGCCTTGGCGCTTGAAGAAATCGTTGGCATATACCTGCACATAGGCCGCACGTGCGCCCAGACCCACAAAGCCCAGCGCCAGCGCAGCCACAATGAACTTGCTGCGCCACAGCGGAGTCTTGGATGCCAGCAAAGGGCTGGTGGTGTAGAGAACACTGCGCGTCATTGCACTGTGGCTCCGGTTGCGGAGCCTTCCTGCACGTACTGGGTAATGGCTGGCGAAGCCTGCTTCATCTGCAGCTTGTCACGCGCCAGCGTCTCGATGCGCTGAGGCGTGGCCTGCGCACGTTTTTCCACCTGCAGTCGCAGCTGATCCGTTGCCAAACGGCGCGATTCATTCTCGGCGCGATCCAGCTCGGTAAAAAGTCGACGCGACTCATACTGGGTATGCACCAGAAAAATGGCGCTCATCATCACCGCCAGCAGCAGCAGCAGGTTTATGCGCAGCACGGCAGCCCTCCCGCAGCCATGCACTGAGCGGCATGGCGGTGCATCATGCAGGCACCTCGGTGCGCTCAGCCACACGCATCACTGCAGAGCGTGAGCGCGGGTTGCCGCCCACTTCAGCAGCGCTGGGCTTGATGCGGTCCAGCGCCTTCAGGCGCATGGGCGTGGGCAGTGCAAACGGCGCACGGCGGTCATAGACCTCCTTGGAGTGCTTGGCGATGAACTGCTTGACGATGCGGTCTTCCAGCGAGTGGAAGCTGATCACGGCCAGACGCCCGCCGGGTGCCAGCACGCGCAGGCTTGCTTCTAGCGCTTGTTCAAGCTCCTGAAGTTCGGCATTGATGAAAATCCGAAGAGCCTGGAAGGTCCGTGTAGCCGGATTCTGCCCAGCTTCGCGGGTCCTGACTTGGCCAGCCACGAGCTGGGCAAGCTCACCGGTAGTGCGCAATGGCCCCTGGCTTTCGCGCCTAGCAACAATCGCCTTTGCAATGGGGCCAGCAAACCGTTCTTCGCCGTAATCACGTATCACCTCCGCAATCTGCTGCACTTCCGCGTCTTCCAGCCACTCGGCAACGCTCTGGCCACGGGTGGTGTCCATGCGCATATCGAGAGGGCCATCAAAGCGGAAGCTGAAGCCCCGGTCCGGGTTGTCAATCTGGGGTGAGCTCACGCCCAGATCCATCAATACCCCTTGCACGCTGCCTTCGGGCAGTTCATTGAGGTGACTGAATCCTTCGTGCCGAATCGAAAAACGCGCATCGGTGATGCGCGCCGCTTCAGCGATTGCGTCCGGATCTTTGTCGAACGCAACCAGTCGGCCATCTGGCCCTAATCGCTGCAATATGAGCCGGGAATGACCTCCCCGGCCGAACGTTGCATCCACCCATTGGCCCGCGGGCGGCTGAGCAGCACCACCTAACAGGGCGTCCACGGCCTCGTCAAGCAAGACGGTGATATGTTGCAACGGCTGATTCACAAGCTCTTCCTACAAAACAAAATCCTGGAAAGCCGCCGGCATCGGTTGCTGGCGTGCTTCCGCTTCGCGCATTTCATACGTGGCCTTATCCCAGACCTCGAAATGCGCCCCCATGCCCAGCATCAAGACCTCTTTGGTCAGACCTGTAGCCTCACGTAACTCAGGCGAGATCAGCAGTCGGCCGGTCGCATCCATATCCACATCCATCGCGTTGCCCAGAAAAATGCGCTTCCACCACTGAGCGGTGATCGGCAGCTGCGCGACACGTTCGCGAAACTGCAGCCACTCAGGCCGCGGAAACAGCAACAGACAACCATCGGGATGCTTGGTGAAGGTGACCTGGCCTTCAGCCATCGACAAAAGGGCGTCACGATGCCGGGTCGGCACAGACAGCCTCCCCTTTCCATCGATATTCAGCGAAGACGCCCCTTGAAACACAGCTAATTGCTCCGGTCATCTGGAGCCACTCGTTCCTTAAAAAGCAGGCACGAGGGCAGCTTTCACCACTTAATTGCACTTTTTTGCACTGTATCAGCAATTTCAGGGTATTCCAAACGCAAAGGAACAATTATTTGCAATGAAATCAAGCACTTAGAGCAAAAAACAAAAGGCCCACTTTGAAAATACCTTTCCTTTACAAGCACTTAGCAAACTCAATGCATGTGGACTCTCATTCGACCCGTCAATTGCAACCAAGCAATTCAATGGAAAGAACTGATTTAACTCTGGCCCTTCTCCTACAAATGCAAACTGCCCGCACAGGCGGGCAGCTCGAATCAAGCGCTCAGAACTTCAAAGAATGAAGCGCGACAGGTCTTCATCCTGACTCAGCATTTGCAGGCGTTGGTCCACATAGACCGCGTCAATGATGACGGTCTGGCCCGAAAGCTTGACCGCATCGAAGCTGACTTCATCCAGCAGACGCTCCATCACCGTGGACAGACGGCGCGCACCAATGTTCTCGGTGCGCTCATTCACATCAAAGGCAATCGTGGCCAGGCGGGTGATACCGTCAGGTTGGAACTCCAGCGTCACACCTTCAGTCGCCAGAAGCGCCTGATACTGCTTGACCAGCGAGGCGTGAGTCTGCATGAGAATCGCCTCGAAGTCCTGAACCGACAGCGATTCCAACTCCACGCGAATGGGGAAACGTCCCTGCAGCTCAGGAATCAGATCACTGGGTTTGGACAGGTGAAACGCACCCGAAGCAATGAACAAGATGTGATCGGTCTTGACCACGCCGTACTTGGTAGACACCGAGGTGCCCTCCACCAACGGCAGCAGGTCACGCTGCACGCCTTGGCGTGAAACGTCAGAGCCACTGGTTTCCTGGCGCGTCGCGACTTTGTCGATTTCGTCGATGAAGACGATGCCGTTCTGCTCCATATTGGCAATGGCGCGCGTCTTGGCATCTTCCTCGTTCACCAGCTTGGCGGCTTCTTCGTCGGTCAACAGCTTCAGCGCCTCTTTAATAGGCAACTTGCGGGTCTTGCGCTTTTCCTGGCCCATATGGCTGAACATGCCGCGCAGCTGCTCGGCCATTTCTTCCATACCCGGCTGCTGACCCATGATCTGCACCTGGGGCAATTGCTCTGCGATATCGATCTCGATTTCCTTGTCATCAAGCTGGCCTTCGCGCAGCTTTTTGCGGAAAACCTGGCGGGCGGTGTTATCGGCCGTCACCTCACCGGTGCGGGCCGGTGGCACCAGCACATCGAGAATGCGGTCTTCGGCCGAATCTTCGGCGCGGGCACGCATCTTCTTCATGTCCGACTCGCGGGTCTGCTTGACAGCGACCTCGGCCAGATCACGAATGATCGCGTCCACATCCTTGCCCACGTAACCCACTTCGGTGAACTTGGTTGCTTCGACCTTGATGAAAGGCGCATCGGCTAATTTTGCAAGGCGGCGCGCAATTTCGGTCTTGCCCACGCCAGTGGGGCCGATCATCAGAATGTTCTTGGGCGTGATTTCCTGGCGCAGGCCATCAGGCACTTGCTGACGGCGCCAGCGGTTACGCAGCGCAATCGACACGGCGCGCTTGGCACCGTGCTGGCCGACGATGTGCTTATCCAGCTCGGAGACGATCTCCTGGGGAGTCATGGCAGAAGACATGGGATTTTCTCAGTCAAATGGCCGCTAGCGCTTATCAATCAAGTGCAAGCAGCTATCAAATTAGATAGATGAAGCGCTTACAGCGTCTCAATCGTGTGATTCATGTTCGTGTAGATGCACAGCTCACCAGCAATCCCCAGCGACTTGCGCACAATGTCTTCGGCTGACAGCTCGGTGTTGTTGAGCAACGCTTTGGCAGCAGAGTGCGCATAGGCACCGCCTGAGCCGATGGAGACAATGCCCTGCTCGGGCTCGAGCACATCGCCATTGCCAGTAATGATGAGGGAGGTGGTGGCATCGGCCACGGCCAGCATGGCTTCGAGCTTGCGCAGCACACGGTCGGTGCGCCACTCCTTGGTCAGCTCAATGGCCGCGCGGGTCAAGTTGCCCTGGTGCTTTTCCAGCTTGGCTTCAAAGCGCTCAAACAGTGTGAAAGCGTCTGCGGTCGCGCCCGCAAACCCCGCAAGCACCTTGCCGTGGTAAAGCTTGCGCACCTTGCGCGCTGTGCCCTTGATGACGATGTGACCCAATGTGACCTGACCATCACCACCGATGGCGACTTGTACGCCCTCGGGAGTCTGGCGGCGCACGCTAATGATGGTGGTGCCGTGAAACTGTTCCATCTGCTGCAGATGGGGCAAGCTACAGCGACCTCAAGAGCCCAAACAAATTAAATTTGAAGAAAGTACCCAGCAAAAAACGGTGCGGCGCAGCACCAGAGACGCTAAGCAAGAGCCGTCTTGCGGCGATGGCGTCACCCCTTCGCGCAAGAGGGACGGCGCAAAACGCCTCAGGTGGGGTGTCAGTCTTTTCGAGGAGTCAGCTGAGCGTGCTCTTGAATGCCCACGACATTGAAGAACACGGCCAGCAACTGGTGCAACTGGCTGAACTGCAGAACGTGACCCAGCTCTTGCATCTGTGCAGCCCAGTTCAGCACCGATCCCGCTGCCGCAAAGTCCATGCGCACCAATCGTGTGCAGTCAATGGCAAGGGCTTCGCCCAGCTTGGCCTTGCCCTGCACTTCGGTGAGCCAGGGCAGCGCATCGCCGTCAATCACACCTTGCAGGGCAAAGCGTGGCTTGCGCTCCTTCCAGAGCATGCTCGGCTGAACCGTATCAGGGGCCATCAACAGGCTGTCCTGATAAGCAAGCTTTTGAACCTGACCTTCGTTCGCATAGCCGCAGACAGGGTCAACCCAGGATGGCGGCGACAGCTCGTAGGTCACGCAGTAATCCAGTGCCGTCAATTCAAAATCATCTTGCAGATGCATCAGGCGCTGCATGACCAGTCGCAAATGCCACCAGCCCTGATCAACCGCACGATCACCCGAAGGCGCATGCTTGCCGAGTACCGAAAGCAGTCGCTCATGCCCGGCAAAAACCAGTTGCCCATTTTGAGCCGACCATTCCTCGGCGGCTTCCAGCAGCGGAGCCTTCACGGCCGGGTCAATCACCTCAAGGGCGCTCCAATCCATCACCCACGGGCCAGGGCTACGCGCTTTGCTGACCTGCAAAGCCCTGAGGCTGGATTCGCCCAGTTGCACAGGCGCAGACCAGTGAAAGCCTGTCTGAGATGCTTCTGGCATTGTTTCACTGAGCTTGCCGGCCTGCTGAGGCATGGCAAACCATTGCGGCGCGGAGCGTCCAAAGCGCGCCACAAAGTCCATGGCAGCGTCTTCAAACTGGGCCTGCATGCCAGCCGCACGGTACATATCTAGCAAAGCCAGCCATACCGGCAGCTGCGAAGGCGTGTCCTGGGTGCGCTGGGCAATCAGAGCCTTGAGGCTGGCCTCGGCCCCTTCGTTATCGCCACTGGCAAAAACAATGGCCGCATCTTCCAGCTCCGCATCATGCTCAAAACGCACAAAGGAAGGCGGGACCATGCCGACTTCTATCGGGGCGGAGACCTCGGTCGATGCAAAGCCTGGGGAAAAATCTGTGTAGCCTCGCAAGGGCTTGATGTCTGCACCGGGCTGAGGCAGTGTGAAACCACTGGGCAAGGCATCACTGAGCATGGGCAGTGAGCTTTCCGGCACGGGAGGCTGCGTTCTGAAGACCGAAGGCATGGTGTTGCCGCCCTCAGGCAGCTGCAGCGGCATGGTGGCCGCGTCTGCGACCTGTTTGCCGCGCCACCATTGCTGAGCCATCTGCGCTTCGATTTCATCAATTTTCTTGATGGTGTCTGCACGCTCTCCAAGAATGGAGTTTTGCGCAGTCTGCAAAAAGGCCGATGCGGCTAATGGGGTGGGCGTCTCCAGCGGAGCTCTGGCGGTGACCGAGGCTTTGGCCAGCTGTGCCTGACGCATCTTGCGCAGCTGCTCAAATTCGCGCTTGCGCACAAAGTCATTCTGGCGCTTGCGCTCCAGCATTTCCTTGAGCGCCTGCTTGCTGTACTGGCTCTCGTCGCTGTCCTGGTCCAGATTCTCCAACTCGGACCAATTGACGGTCGGATGGCGCACAAAGCGCGCCACCTTGGACAGCAATCCTCCCGATTTGTTTTCTTCTTTAGCCATGGTCCTCTACTTTGATGCCTGCAGCCCCATCAACATTTGATGCAAATCAATCGCCGTACATCTTCTGCTTGAGTTCACGGCGTTGCTGGGCTTCCAGCGACAGTGTAGCCGTGGGACGTGCCAGCAGTCGGCCTACACCGATAGGCTCGCCAGTTTCGTCGCAGTATCCGTAATCACCTGCATCAATACGGGCGATGGACTGATCAATCTTCTTGAGCAGCTTGCGCTCGCGGTCCCGGGTACGCAGCTCCAGAGCATGCTCTTCTTCGATCGTGGCACGGTCTGCGGGGTCAGGCACCACCACGGTATCTTCACGCAGGTTTTCTGCGGTTTCACCGGCATTCGTGTGCATGTCGTTCTTGAGCGTGACCAGCTTGCGGCGGAAGTAAGCCAGCTGGGCATCGTTCATGTAGTCGTCGTCAGACATGGCCAGCACCTCAGCATCGGTCAATTCCTCCACCGACTTGGTTTTCCAGGCATTGGCCAGCTTGGGATCCTTCTTGATCGCGGCTTGCTTTGTGTTGGTCATAGCTTTCTTATCACTTTGGGTTGCCGCTGCCGTGGCGCTGATTGGAGCCAGGGGCGGAACATCTGTTTCAGGCTGCCGCGCAGAAGGCGTTGCAGATCGTTTGGGTTTGGGTGCGCTGGAAGAGATCCCCTGTACCCCGGGTGCCAGCTGCGCTTTGCCCGCAGCCATACCCGCCAAAGAGGACCCGGCACCACCAGAGTGCAAAGCAGTGGCTGCGGCTTTAACCGCTGCCTTGGTTTGCTTGGCTTTCACAGTGTTCATGTCCTGTCTCCTCACAGTACAGTGTCCTTGCAGAGCAAGATTGCACTAACACCCTCTTTAGGGGCGGCATTGTAGCCACGACCGCCGTCTCATCCTCCAACCGTTGCACATACCCCACAATTTCAAAAACTGACGTCGTCCATATCCAGAGCAGTTTGCGAGAAATTTCAAACAAAAAAACGGCCTGCAATGCAGGCCGTCAGTCATTGTCAGCAATGCCGGACCGCTGGTCCAGCCTCACTCTCAAGCCGTTACACCAGACACTGATCCAGGCCTTGGCGCAGGATGTCCTGAGGCAGGTCGATGCCGATGAAGACCATTTTGCTGACATGCTTCTCGCCCTCTTCCCACTCTGGGCCCAGATCGCTGCCCATGAGCTGGTGCACGCCCTGGAAGATCACCTTGCGGCTGGTCCCCTTCATGTCCAGAACGCCCTTGTAGCGCAGCATCTTGGGGCCATAAATATTGACAATGGCACCCAGAAAATCTTCCAGCTTGGCGGGGTCAAACGGGCGATCAGCACGGTAGACAAAGCTCTTCACATCATCATCGTAGTGGTGGTGATGTGGGTGGTTGCAGTGCTCGCCATGCTCGTGATCATGGTGGTCGTGACCGCAATGCTCATCATGCACATGTTCCTGCTTGTGCTCATGGGCGTGATCGTCATGCTCGCATTGGCCATGGTCGTGATCGCAGGCGCTGTGGTCATGTGCATGGTCATGCTCATCTTCCTTGAGGAAGTCAGGGTCGATGTCCAGCTTGGCATTCAGGTTGAAGCCGCGCAGGTCAAACACTTCGCTCAGGGGCACATCGCCAAAGTGCACGGTGCGAATGGGCGCACGGGGATTCATGTGCTTGAGGCGGTGGGTCAGCGCGTCCTTTTCCGCGTCTGTCACCAGATCGGTCTTGGACATGAACATCTGATCCGCAAAGCCCACCTGACGGCGCGCTTCCTGGCGGTTATCCAGCTGCTGGTTGGCGTGCTTGGCGTCGACCAGCGTAATGATGGAGTCGATCAGATAGGTCTCGGCAATCTCATCGTCCATGAAGAAAGTCTGAGCCACGGGGCCGGGATCGGCCAGGCCGGTGGTTTCGATCACGATGCGATCAAAGTCCACCAGACCCTTGCGGCGCTTGGCGGCCAGCAATTGCAGGGCTTCGCGCAGGTCTTCGCGGATGGTGCAGCAGATGCAGCCATTGCTCATCTGCAGAATCTGCTCTTTGGACTCGGTCTTGAGAATGTCGGTGTCGATGTTTTCCTCACCGAACTCGTTCTCGATCACGGCAATCTTCATGCCGTGCGACTCGTGCAGCACGCGCTTGAGCAGCGTGGTTTTGCCAGAGCCCAGAAAGCCCGTGAGGATAGTGACTGGAATGAGAGCCATGCGTTGAAACCTCTTGCTGAGGCAGCCGCTACATGCTGCTGCCTAAAAAACACGCGGGCGCAGCTCGAACAGCTCGCCCCGGTGGTAAACAGCTGGGGAGTGTAGCGGCGCTTTCAAGCGCTCACGGCCAGCAGGGCCGGGCAAAAATACAAAGAAAATTGGCCTCTAACGCTTATTTCAATTGCGCTATCCGCTATCAAATCAGGACTAATTAATCCTCAACCTCATCGCCGCTGGCATCTGGCATCTTGTGCCGTGGCTTGGGCTTTTCATCCCCGCTCTGGCGCTGCGCGCGCGGGTGGGCGTTTTCATAGGCCTGGGCCAGATGCTGAAAATCCAGCCGCGTATAGATCTGCGTGGTGGCAATGCTGGAGTGGCCCAGCAGCTCCTGCACGGCCCGCAGATCACCGCTGGACTGCAGCATATGGCTGGCAAAAGAGTGGCGCAGCACATGCGGATGCACGCCAGACGCCAGCCCGGCTTGCTGCCCGCGCTGCTTGAGCCTGGCCCAGACGGACTGGCCTGTCAGTCGCTCGCCCCGGCGGCCGATGAACAAGGCAGCCTCGCCCTGCGCCTTGACCTGCGCAGTCCCTGACAGAGCGCTGCTGCGCAGCGCCAGCCACTTTGTCAGCGCCTGCAGCGCCATGCGCCCCACGGGCACGCTGCGGCGCTTGCCGCCCTTGCCCTGCACATGAGCGTCGCCCGCGTCCAGATCTATCCAGCCCCGGCCCTGCTGCTGCGTGGTCTGATCGGGCCTGACATCCAGACCCACCAGCTCGCCCACTCGCAGGCCGCAGCTGTAGAGCAGCTCGGTCATGGCGACGTCACGCGCTTCAATCCACGGGTCCGCTTCTGGGTTTTGAAAGCTGGCCAGTTGCACGGCGTCATCCACAGCCAAGGCCTTGGGCAAGGGTTTGGGTGCCTTGGGGCCGCGCACGCCTTCCACAGGGTTAAAGGGCACCAGTTCCTGCTGCGCCGCCCAGCGATAAAAGCTGCGCCAGCCCGAAAGAATCAGTGCAATGCCGCGTGCGCTGCGGCCTGCGCTATGCATTTGCGCAGCAAAACGGCGGATATGCATGGGCTGCAGCGCCAGCAGCTCTTGGTTGACCACCCGCGCAAAGTCTTGCAGCTTGATCAAATCCAGCGCGTAAAGCATGTGCGTGCGGTCCGCCAGGCGCTTTTGCACCCGCACATGCTCAAGGTAGCTGTGGACAAGATCCGGCAGCTGCGCGTATTGCTCCTCAAAAGAGAGCTTTTCGCGCTCTTGCATCAAGGGTTACAGCCCGTTTTCGCCTGAATTAGCCATGAGCCAGCGTCAAAGCAGGCAGGCGCATGCGCGAAAGCGATGCACTGGTCAGCTCGGAAATCCGCGCGAGGAATTCAAGGCCCATGGTCGCGTCAAAACGCAGCGGATCGGGCGAGCCCAGCACCAGCATGCCAAAGGCGTTGGAGGTACTGTCCATCGCACCATCGTGCAAGGTCAGCAGCGCCACGGACTGCACGGCATTGGGGTTGGGCAGCCAGTTCACGGGCTCAAAACCCATATTGGGGCCGCAGAACGGCATGGTCAGCGATGCGGCAAAAGCCTTGGCATCATCGCTGACGCCCATGGTGTAGACGGTGCCGCTGTGCGCGCCCGCCACATTCCACAGGCGCAGCGCCACTTGGGGTACCTCAAAAATATGCTGCAGGCTGGCGGTGAGCGCATGGGGCAGCTCGCGCAGGTCCTGCACCTTGACGAGGGCATGCGTCCACTGGTGAATTTTGTTGGCGATGCTCGCGTTCTCGCTACCGTGGCGCACCATGTCCATGATGCGGTGCTCCAGCCCCTTAATTTTTTCGCGCAGCATCTCCGCCTGGCGCTCCTGCAAGCTCACGGCACGCGGGCCATGGCCGCTGATCAGGCGCACGCCAGTCAGCATTTCGGCATGGCGCTCGAAGAATTCGGGGTTTTGCTGAAGATAGTCGGTAATCGAATCTTCGGTCACTGCAATGTCGGTCAAGCTGTTCATAACGTATCGGGAATGTCGATCTGGCCTTCAAAAACAAACTCGGCGGGGCCGGTCATGCGCACACGGTCCTGCGCGCCACCTGCCCACTCAATGGTCAGCAGACCACCACGGGTGTGCACATCCACACGGCTATCCAGCAGCCCCCAGCCAATGCCAGCCACGATGGCCGCACAGGCACCGGTGCCGCAGGCCAGCGTCTCGCCTGAGCCGCGCTCATAGACGCGCAGATTGACGGCACTGCGGTTGATGACCTGCATGAAGCCGGCATTCACGCGCTGCGGAAAACATGCATGGCGCTCGATCAGCGGGCCATGCACCTCGACCAGCGCAGTGTTCACATCGTCGACCAGTTGCACGGCGTGGGGGTTACCCATGGAGACGGGCGCTATCCAAACCGTAGCTGCCTGCCCATTCACATCAAGCGCCAGAGGCCATTTTTGTGCAAAACCCAGTGTCTCAGGCTGCAAGCCTTCGGTCGTGAAAGGCACCTTGGCGGGGTCGAGCTGCGGCGCGCCCATGTCCACGGTTACGCGGCCGTTGCTGTGAATTTCGGGGGCGATGATGCCCGACAGCGTCTGCACGCGAATCACGCTTTTATCGGTCAGCCCCTTGTCATGCACATAGCGGGCAAAGCAGCGCGCGCCATTGCCGCACTGCTCGACCTCGCCGCCGTCGGCGTTGTGAATAACGTATTCAAAATCCACGCCCTCTGCCGGGGCGGGGCGGACGGTCAGAATCTGATCGGCACCCACGCCGAAGTGGCGATTGGCCAGATAACGGTATTGGGCTGCGTTCAGGCCCAGGCGGGCCCGGGTTTCGTCGAGCACGACAAAGTCGTTGCCCGCGCCTTGCATCTTGGTGAAGCGAATCTGCATGATGCTGGGCATTATCGCGCCGGGCACGCGGTCTGCGCCATCGGACAACCTTAGCGGTATAGCTTTTGCAACAGCTCTCTGAGCTGCGCCTGTTCCATTTCGCTCAAGTGAGCGATGGATTGCGCCTCGCGGCTCTTGAGTTCTGGCTCGGCGGCATCGACCAGCTCACGCCCCGCAGCGCTCAGATACAGACCTGTGGCGCGGCCGTCACGCGGGTGCGGACGGCGCTCCAGAAAACCCCGTTTACCCAGAACATCGATCATGCCCACCATATTGGGCGGCAGCACCGCCAGTTGCTGGCAGAGCTGGCGCGAAGTGATACCCGCATTGCTGCCGATCAACGACAGCACGGAGAACTCCACAATCTTGAGATCAAAGCGTTCCATGCTCTCGACAAAGACGCCCACCAGCGACAGCGATGCACGGCGCGCGTTGTAGCCCAGCAGCGACTCGAGAAAGCTGGCGTCCACACGATCCACAGCAAACACTTCGACCGCCTCACTGCTACCCTGCTCCGGGCTTGCGGCGCCAGAGTCCTCAGCCTTGCTGCGCGTATTACGCACAGCGCGAGCAGGCTTTGAGGCAGTTTCTTTAACAGGGGTTTCGGCAGTCTTGTGAGCGAGCATTGGACGAGTCAAATTCTGTAGCAAGAGAGCAAGCAATCAAGGGCGCAACAGCCCAACGAATGCTATGAACAGTCCATAATTTTGCCGGTTTTAGTGACATCTTGCAGGCATATTTAATCAGTTTGTCGCTGCATACAGCTGGTTGCCGTGCACAACAGAAGCCTGCGCCCACTGCAATTTCATCAGACTCATGCGCCAGTCCATTTCAGGCAGGATTCGCTGCTGCACCTGCTTGAGCGGGCCTTGCCAGCGCTCATCGTCTGTACCTTCCGTGGCGGCAATACGTGCCCAGGACCAGCCCAGCAACAGCACGGCCACGCAGCGCAGGTAGTCATCGGCCACGCGCCAGGCCAGGGTGTCGTCTTCCTTGCAGGCCTGCGCCAGCACGGTGGTGAAGTAGCGCAACTGCGCAAGGCCACGCAAAACCTCGGCATCCAGCGGGCGGCCTGCATCCAGCGACTTGCGTAAAAACAAAAGCCACTGGCCCATGGCCTGCCCACCATCAGGCAGCACTTTGCGCACCAGCAGGTCAATGGCCTGAATCTCGTTCGTGCCCTCATAAATCATGGCCACACGCGAGTCGCGCACGATCTGCTCAATGCCCCACTCACGGATATAGCCGTGGCCGCCAAAAACCTGCAGGCAGGCACTTGCGCCTTCAAACGCCTGCTGCGTCCATGCGGCTTTGAGCACCGGTGTGATCAGACTGCACCACTGCTGGGCCTGCTCGCGCTCTTTGGCGCTTTCTGCATGGCGCGCCACATCGAGGTAAACGCCAGTCTGGTAGGCCAGCACGCGCCCGCCATCCACCCATGCGCGCTGCACATCCAGCGTGCGGGCAATGGTCGGGTGCTCAATGATCAAATCCGCCGTATCGCCCGCGCCGCGCGAGGCAGGCACCGCGCCCGGCGCGCGCATCTGGCGGCGCTCCAGCGCATAGGCATGGGCTTTTTGCCATGCTGCATCCAGCAAACCCATGCCTTGCAGCGCCACATGCAGACGGGCGGCATTCATCATCACAAACATGGCGTTCAGGCCTGCGCCGGGCTGACCAATCAGCCAACCGGTGGCAGCGTCAAAGCGCATCACACAGGTGGGGCTGCCGTGCAGGCCCATCTTCTCTTCAATACGCTCGCAGACCACGGCATTGCGCTCACCGTCTGGCAGCCCCTTGGGCACCAGAAACAGCGACAGTCCCTTGGGCCCGGCAGGTGCACCGGGCAAACGTGCCAGCACCAGGTGAACAATGTTGTCGGTCAAGTCATGCTCGCCGCCCGAGATAAAAATCTTGCCGCCGCTGATGGTGAAACTCTCACCCAGTGGCGAATCACCCGCTGGGACAGCCTGCGTGCGCACCTGCCCCAGATCGCTACCCGCATGCGCTTCCGTCAGGCACATGGTGGCCAGCCATTCACCGCTGGCAATTTTTGACAGATAAGCTGCCTTGAGCGCATCGCTGCCGTGGTGCTTGAGGCATTCATACGCCCCATGCAGCAGGCCCGGCGCCATGGTCCAGCCATGATTGGCGGCGCTCAGCCATTCATAAAGCACGCCTTCCAGCACCCATGGCAGGCCCTGCCCACCATCTTCCTCAGCACAGGCCAGCGCAGGCCAGCCGGCCTGCCAGAAGTCCTGATACGCACTGGCAAAACCAGGCGGCGCGGTCACACGGCCCGCATCAAACAGCGCACCGGTTTCATCGCCACTGCGCGACAACGGGCCCACCACATCGCCCACCCATTTGCCTGCTTCATCCAGCACCTGCTGCATCAAAGCCTGATCCGTACCCGCATGGGCAGGCAGGCGCTGCAACTGCTCATCAGCCTTGAGTACATCAAAAAGAAGAAACGCGTTATCAGCGCTGGCAGGCAAATAGGACATACAAAAAGACCGCGATGGCAATCGAAGAAAAGGGAAGTGAAGGTCAACCGGATAGGCACAGACGCATGCCATCGGGAAATCTGGGACGCCAGGCAAGCGCCGCCTTAGGGAGATGCAGCCCCCTCCCGCGAAGCGAGAGAGGGGTAGCCGCAAAGCGGCTCAGGGTTGAAATCAGGAGTCTGCCGTGAAGCCGATCTGCTTGACCAGCGGCCCCCAGCGATCAAACTCCGCCTGCTGCGAGCGGGCCATTTCCTCAGGCGTAGAGCTGGTTGCAATCAGCCCCACCACGCCCACACTGTCCTTGAGCGCATCGCTCTTGAGTGCCGCCGTGATGGCAGCATGCGCACGCTGGCGCACATCGGCAGGCGTCTTGGCATTCGCATAGAAGCCAAACCACTCTTCGGCGATCAGATCGCTAAAGCCCTGCTCTGCAAACGTAGGCACATTGGGCAGATAGGGGTTGCGCTGCGGACCGCTGGTGGCCAGCACGCGCAGCTTTCCGGCCTTGTAGTAGCTCAAGAAATCTCCACTGGGGCCCATGACGGCCGCAATCTGGCCGCCCGCCAGGTCAGACACTGCAGGGGCCGTTCCGCGATAAGGCACATGGCTGAGCTTGACGCCGGAGCGCAGGCTGAGCAACGCGCCAATCAGGTGGGGCTGGGTGCCGGCACCGGGGCTGCCAAAGCTGGCCTTGTCGGGGTTGTTCTTGCTCCATGCCAGAAAGTCTTTCAGCGTCTTGACCTCGGCAGGCACTGCCGGGCCGACCGCCAGACCGTGGTGCATGATGGCACCAATAGAAATCGGCTCGAAGTCCTTTGCCTGATAGGGGAGCTTGCTATAAATATGGGGGTAGATAGAGAAGGCGGAGACCTGCGAGAGCACGATCACCGAACCATCGCCCACAGAGCCGCGCAGGCTTTCCAGCGCAATGCGGCCACCGGCACCGGGCTTGTTTTCCACCACGCCCATATTCTTTGAATAGCTGGTGCCACCAATCTTCTCAGCCACGCGGCGCGCCACCGAGTCACCGGCGCTGCCCGCCGGGAAGCCGTAAAGAATGCGAACTTGCTCCAGCGGGCTACCGCCCTGTGCATAAGCACTGCGACTGGCGATACCGCCGAACGCGGCCAGCGCAGCGCCAGCACTCAGACTTTTGACGAAATTGCGACGATCTTGCATGGTTTGTCTCCTATTAGAAATAAACGGAATCTTCGTTCCTGTGAAATCGATATGTGGCAGCGCGCAGCGCTTTGGGGGGATTCGTTACCTCGGTGCCATGCGCAGCGCACCATCGAGGCGAATCACTTCACCATTGAGATGATCGTTGTGCACGATGTGCACGGCCAAATCTGCAAACTCAGCAGGCTTGCCAAGGCGCGACGGGAAGGGGATGGATGCCGCCAGCGACTGCTGCACCGCCTCGGGCAATTCTTGCATCAAAGGCGTGGCAAACAGGCCCGGTGCCACGGTGCAGACGCGAATGCCGTGCTGGGCCAAGTCTCGTGCCATGGGCAGCGTCATACCGACCAACCCGCCCTTGGATGCGCTGTATGCCTGCTGGCCTACTTGCCCATCAAAAGCCGCGACGGATGCGGTGTAGACAACCACGCCGCGCGCACCATCCTCCAGTGCTGCCAGCTTGGCGCAGCGCGCAGCAAACAGGCGCGTCATGTTGTAGCTGCCAATCAGGTTGACGCGAATGACGCGCTCAAAATCTTCCAGCGGCGCAGGCTCTCCATCCCTACTGATCACACGTTTGGCCGTGCCAATGCCCGCGACGTTCATCAAAATTCGGGCATCTGCACCCCAGTGCGCCTTGATCTGATCGAGCGCAGCCATCACGCTGGCCGTATCGCAGATATCGCACTCCAGCGCCAAGCCGCCAATCTCGGCCGCTACGGCCTTGGCTTTGTCCAGCTGGCGATCCAGCACTGCGACTTTGGCCCCGGCCGCAGCCAGAGCACGGGCGGTGGCTTCACCCAGCCCCGAGGCTGCGCCAGTGACGATGGCAATCTGATCTTGAACTTGCATTTCACTATCCTTTTAAAAGCTTCTCACGCTTTCTGCTATTGGGTTTAAGCCTGATTTGGCTTCAAGATCAAGGCCAGAGTCTCGTCATACAAACCCGCCACCACATCGGCACGATGCTGGAGCACGGCGCGCTGGTTGATGGAGCCTTTGTCTGTAACTTCACCCAAGTCCAGCGATGGCGCACGCGTAGCGGCCACGGCACGCGCAATGCGGCTGGCACTGCCGGTCGCGGTTTGCGCCAGCTGGTTGAGCACGGTCTGCAGATGCTGCTGCACGGGTGCGCTGTGCATGATTTGCTCTTGCGTGGCACCGGCACCCAGTCCGCTCAGTGCTGCGCAAGCCGGGGTGCCGAAGATGATGGCACCCACCTCTTTGCGATCAAGCCCGGTCACCACCACATCCTGGATATAGGGCGCCCCGGCATGAATGACCTTGGCACGCAGCGGACCCACGTTCACAAAGGTGCCAGTGGCCAGCTTGAAGTCTTCGGCAATGCGGCCATCAAAGCGCAGGCCCTGATGGTGGTCTTGCGGATCGCGCCACTGCACGGCATCGCCGGTGCAGAAGAACCCTTCTTCATCAAAAGCCTCGGCCGTCGCCTCTGGCGCACGCCAGTAGCCGGGCGTGACATTGGGGCCGCGGTAGCGCACCTCCAGCTTGCCCGCCGCAGGAGCCAGCTTGAGCTCCAGCCCCGGCACGGGCACACCCAGATCGCCAGAGCGCACATCGACCCTGTTCACAAAAAGTGCCGACGGCGATGACTCTGTCATGCCCAGCCCTGTGCCCATCACCACGCGGTGGCCCAGCTCCTTTTCCTGCGTGCGGTACAGGCTGTCCCACACGGGCTGAGCCAGCGATGCACCGGCGTAATAAAACATGCTCAAGCGCTTGAGCAGGCTGCTGCGCAACACGGCGTCGTTCTCCATCGCACCGGCAATGTATTCAAAACCGGTGGGGACATTGAAGTAGGCCGTGGGCGATATTTCGCGCAGATTGCGCAGCGTCTCTCCAATGCCTGCCGCCGTGGGTTTGCCTTCGTCGATATAGAGCGTTCCGCCGTGGTAGAGCGTCATGCCAATATTTTTGTTGCCGCCAAACGTGTGGTTCCATGGCAGCCAGTCCACCAGCACGGGCGGGCCTTTGACCATATCTGGCATGGTCTGGGCAATTTGCTGCTGGTTGGCGCACCACATGCCGTGGGTATTGATGACCGCCTTGGGCAGCTTGGTCGAGCCCGAGGTGAACAGGAATTTGGTGATCGTTTCTGGCCCCGTGGCCTGCATGGCGGCATCGACGGCAGGCGTGGCCTGCGTCGCCACCAGCTCGGCAAACAAAGTGTGCGCCTGGGCATCCACAGCGGGCTTGGCATAGACCACTTCACAGCCCTCAGGCAGCACGGCCTGCACGGCTTTTTCATAGCGCGCAGCATCGCTGGCAAAGATCAGGCCGGGGGTGAGCGTGTTCACCACATGGCGCAGCTTGGCGTAATCAGTGCTGACCAGCGAGTACGCGGTGGAAGCCGAGCAGTACGGCACGCCCGCATACAGGCAGCCCATGGCCAGCATGGCGTGTTCCAGGTCGTTTTCGCTGAGGATGATGACCGGACGTTCTGCCGACAGTTTTCGGTCAATCAACGCCTGAGCAATGCTGCGCGCAGCGGTCAGCGTCTGCGCATAGCTAATGTGTTTCCAGTCACCCGTACCGCCATCTGCCAGGCGCTCGCGCTGGGCGATAAAAGTGTGATCGGGTGTAGCCTGTGCCCAGTGCACCAGCCGGTCCGTCATGCGTTTGGCATACGGGGCCAGCTCCTGATCGGCCCGGGCATAGCTCGTTCCGTCACTCCTCTCATCGACTTTGAGGCTGCACACGCCGAACTCCAGCGCGCGGTACTTGGGGCTTTGGCCCTCTTTCTGTACCTCTTGCATGCGGCTGTTGGCCTGCATAGCTGTACTTGTTTCTTGCATGGTTTTTGTCTCCATCGCTTGATTGTGATGCGCCAGGTTTTCAGTCTGTGCTGACCTTGGCGGCTCGCCCAGACAGGAACTCCTGCAGGCGGAATTTGGCTTCCGGCGCGCTTTGCGCCACAGCGGCCATCAGCGCTTCGGTCATCAGACCTTGGTCTGACGGCTGCTCGGCAATGCGGGGCAGCGCATGCACCAGCGCGTAATTGGTCATGGGGGCGTTTTCGGCAATTCGCAGCGCCAGCTCCACCGCCTTATCCAGCGCCTGACCTTCAGGCACCAGGTATTGCGACAGGCCAATGCGCTCACCCTCTTCGGCCTTGTAGACGCGGCCGGTGAACATCATGTCCGCCATGCGCGCCGCGCCAATCAGGCGCGGAATGCGCACCGAACCACCACCGCCGACAAAGATGCCGCGCGAGCCTTCAGGCAGTGCATAAAACGTGCTGCTGTCTGCCACGCGAATATGGCAGGCACTGGCCAGCTCCAGCCCGCCGCCCACCACCGCTCCATGCAAGGCCGCCACCACGGGCACGGCACCAAACTGCACCTGACGCAAGGCTTCATGCCACATGCGTGAGTGCAAAACGCCCTGCGAGGCATCGCGCTCGCCCAGCTCGCTCAAGTCCAGCCCCGCGCAGAAGTGCGGGCCATCGCCATCCACCACAGCGGCGCGCACGCTGGCGGGCAGGTTCATGAATACATCGCGCAGCCCCAGCACCAGCCCATCCGACAAGGCATTGCGCTTGGCGGAGCGCATCAGGCGAATGACTGCCACCTGCTGGGCTTCACCCCGAAATTCCACTGCAATTTCTTTATGAGTCATAACCATTCCTTTGATTCATTATTGTTATCTTCAATAACCAAATGCAAGCAACTGAGCACGGTTTACTCTCAGTGCTTTCCCCGATTTGACGCGCAGCAACGACGCAACTAGTCCAGATATGGCATCCAATGCACAGCGCATTTCGCATAATTCAAGCCATGACCCCACCCAGCCAGCCCCGCCCCAGCCTGCTTCTTCAGCCCCAGCGCGATCCGGTTCCCGCACGCGAAGCCTCCACCATCCTGCTGCTGCGAGATTGCACCGACGGCTTTGAAGTCCTGATGACAAGGCGCGCCGACCAAGGAATTTTTGCCAATGCCTATGTGTTCCCTGGCGGCGGACTGGAAGATCAGGATGCCGACCCGGCCAACCACGCGCTGGCCCGCATCCGCCCCAGCATGGTTGAGGTGGGTGGCGATGAGCGCATCACACAGGCGCTGGCCGGCATTCGCGAAACGTTTGAAGAACTGGGCATCTTGCTGGCCTATGACGAAGCGGGCCAGCCCGTCGCTCCTGCACAGGTGCAGCAACTGGACCGCCATGCATCGCTGTATGAGCAATGCCGCGCGCGCAGCTGGACGCTGGCGGTCGACCAGCTCTGGTATCTGGCGAACTGGACAGCACCTTTTGACCTGCCCAAGCGCTTCAACGTCCCGTTTTTTGTAGCGCGCATGCCTGAAGGGCAAACGCCGGTGGCCGATGAAACCGAGCAGTTCGAGCCCACCTGGATTCGCCCGCAAGATGCGGTGGAGCGCTTTAAAGAAAAAAATCTCTTCATCCTCTTCCCCACCCTGCGTACGCTGGAGCGAATCTCTGCGCTGCCTGACACGCAGGCCCTGATCAACACACTGCAAAGCGAAAAACCGCTGTGGCAGGCCTGCCCGCGCGGTGGCCACCTGCTGGGCAAGGACACACGCCACACCGAAACTGACATGGCCTATGGCGAGCTGGAAATGGTGCTGCCCGACAGCCACGGTATTCATCACCTGGACTGGCAAAACGAAAAGGCCGTGCCGCTGCGCAAAAACCTGATGCGCCTGACGGCCCCCAACCCCGGAATGATGAGCGGCCCCGGCACCAACACCTATCTGGTGGGTGATGCCAGCAGCGGCTACATCGTCATCGACCCAGGCCCCAACGAGCCTGAACACCTGCAGCGCATTCATGCCGCAACGGGTGGTGACATCCGCTTCATCGTCTGCACCCACTCCCACCCCGACCACTCGCCGGGTGCTGCGCCGCTGCAGGCACTGGTGGAGCAATCCGGTCAGGGCAAGCCCCCTGTCATGGGCATGACTTCAGCCCCCACGGCGCGGGCCAATAGTCGCTTCAAGCCCGATGTACCGCTACAAGATAGAGAGCGCGTGACGCTGACCGGGAAAGGGCCAGATGGCGAAATTACGCATACGCTGCAAGCCATTTTCACGCCCGGCCATGCGGCCAACCACCTGTGCTTTTTGCTGGAAGAAGATGCGCTGCTGTTCAGCGGCGACCACATCCTCAACGGCAGCACCACCGTGATCAGCCCGCCAGACGGCAACATGATCGATTACCTGGCTTCGCTGGACAAGCTGCATGCGCTGTGCCTTGAGCGGGGCATTCGCTACATCCTGCCCGCCCACGGCTATGTGCTGGGCTTTGCGCCGCATCAGATCACCAAGCTCAAGGCCCATCGACTGGCGCGCGAGTCCAAGGTGCACAACGCCATGCGCACCAAGCCCGACGGCAGCATTCAGGACTGGGTAGCCATTGCCTATGCCGACACGCCGCCCGCGCTGTGGCCCGTGGCTCAGCAGTCGCTGCTGGCCCATGTGGAGCGAATTCAGAAGCTCTGTCTGGGCAGATAAGCCAGCAACCGCCCTGCTAGACCTGTGGACAACTAGGACATGGCCGTGGCATTAAGCTATCACCATGTCTGAATCACAGCCCGAACAAAAAGAAAGCATCCGCCTGTCCAAGCGAGTTGCAGAGCAAGAACAATGCTCGCGCCGCGAGGCCGAGTTGCATATCGAAGCGGGCAATGTCCAGGTCGATGGCAAAGTCGTGCAAGTGCCCGAAACTCGGGTCAGCCCCGAGCAAGAAGTCATCGTGCGCGCCGGTGCCAAGCCCGAGGCGCTGCCCCCCGTCACCATTCTGATGAACAAGCCTTCGGGCTACACGCAAGGCCCCGCTTATGGTCGCACACGCAGCGCGCATTCGCTGCTGAGCGAAGCCACCAAGGCCCAGCTGGACACCCCCATGCCCCAGCTGGTGCTGGACCATCACTTCAAGAACCTGGAGTCGTTCCTCACGATTCCACTGCCCGCCAGCGGCCTGATCGTCTATACGCAAGACAAGCGCATCATCCGCAAGCTGGCTGAAGAAGGTAAATGGCTGGAGCAGGAAATCATCGTCGGCGTGGAAGGCCAGATCATTGAAGATGGTCTTGAAATTCTCTACGAAGGCCTGCCTATCCCCGGTGGCAACGGCCACCGCCGCATGCCCCCCTGCCATGTGAGCTGGCAAAACGAAGGCCATTTGCGCTTTGCACTCAAGGGCATTGCGCCTGAAGAGATCGAAAAGATGTGCGACGCCATTGGCCTGCGCGTGACCAGCATGCGCCGCCTGCGCATTGGCCGCGTCTCCCTGCTCAAGGTGCCTGAAGGCCAGTGGCGCTACCTGATGCCTTGGGAACGCTTCTAAGTCAGCCTACTATCAAAAAAAGAGCTTCCAGCGCTTTATACATAAGCGCTGGAAGCTCTTTTTATTTGGAATAAGTGTGAAGTGCGCCGATAAGCCGGATTCTGTGCACAACGGTTGCCCGCCATGTGACCGCCATTAATCTTGGCTGCCAGTCGCCTGACAGCTCGGTGCTACCTACCCGCACACTCCGGGGGCCCCGTCAACGTGTGCCTACTTGGTATTGCTGCGCGTAGAGATTGCCCGTTTCACCCCCGGTGGTTTACCTTGCGGCACTCCCCCGGGACTCGTCTCTGTTGCTCTGATCCTCACCTCACGGTGGACAGCTGTTAGCTGCTACGCCGCCCTATGCAGTCCGGACGTTCCTCCAGTACGATCTTTCGACCCAACGCAAGCGTTGGCCTTTCGGCTAGTACCAGCGGCGGTCTGGCGCACTTCACGGATGGCATTATCTCGCGTTCACAAAGAGCTTGCACTGAACTCGCGCCGAAACTGCTCGGGCGGCAGGCCTGATTCACGCTGAAACATGGCAATAAAGGCCGAAGGCGTGCTGTAACCCAGGTCGTAGGCAATGCGTTGCACGGTGTGGCCAGCCTCCAGCGCATCAATCGCGCACAGGTAGCGCATGCGCTGGCGCCACTCCCCCAGACTCATGCCCAGCTCGCGCTGGCAGTGGCGGGCCAGCGTGCGCTCGGTCATGTGCACGGTCTCGGCCCACTCAGCCAGACTGCGGTGATCACCCGGCCCGGCCTGCATCGCGTCCAGCACCTGCACCAGCGCCGGGTGCTGGGCCATGGGCAGAAAACTCAGCTCCAGCGGCGTGGCGCATAACTGGTCATGCACCACCTGCGCCAGCCTCAGATCTGCGGCGGCGGCTGGCGTCTGCACTCCGCGCAGGCCAAAGTCCAGCAAGATGGCTTTGACAATGGGGCCCATCCGCATGCAGCCCGCCACCTGCGGCAAGGCTTCGCACAGCTGAGGGGCTAAATAGACGGAGCGGTACTGCACCGCGTGCTGCAGATAGCAGCTGTGCACCACACCGGGCGGAATCCAAACCCCATGCTGGGGCGGACAGAGAATGCGGCCCGCAGGCACCTCCATGCTCAGGCTGCCATGCGAGGCATAGTTCAAATGCCCCCAGCGGTGCGAATGTGGCGGTGCCTCGCTGTGCGCGCCAAACTCGTCGTAGCGAAAGTAATAACTGCCCTGCACCTGATCCGTATCCAGAATGGCGACGGAATGGCGCTGGGCCGCGGCTTGATTGGTCTTCATCAGCTTCGTCCAGCTTGCGCTATGGTTTGTCTGAAATCAGCAATGCACTTTAAATACGTCAGTCGCATGATAGACCCATCAAGGAGTTTTCATGGGTGCATACCTATTACCGCTGGGTGCGGTGCTTATCTGGTCGGTCAATACCGTGGTCAGCAAAATGGCAGCGGGCAGCATCAGCGCGTCTGAGATTGGTTTTTTCCGCTGGGTGGTGGCCGCCCTGCTGTTCACCCCGTTTGTGCTTCCAGGCATCTGGCGCCTGCGCGCAGTCATCAAGCCGCTGCTGCCCCGCATCACGGCGCTGGGCGTGCTGGGCATGGTGATTTATCAAAGTCTGGCGTACTACGCGGCCCACTACACCACCGCCACGCATATGGGCATCATCGGCTCGCTCACGCCCATGCTGGTGCTGGCTCTGGCCGTGTTTCTGCTGGGCCAGCCATTGACGCGCGGCGGGGTCTGGGGTTCGCTGCTGGCTATTTTGGGGGTCGCGCTGGTGGTGTCGTCAGGCAATCTTGCGCATCTGGCATCTGAAGGCCTGAATCTGGGCGACGCAATGATGCTGCTGGCCATGCTGGCCTATGCCATCTACAACATTTTGCTCAAGCGCTGGCCCATGCCTGCGCTCAAAACGGTGCAGCTGCTGTATCTGCAAATTCTGGTGGCGGTGGTGGTGCAGTTTCCGCTGTACCTGTTTTCACCCAAGACGGGGCTGAACGCCAGCAATATGGGGCTGGTCGCCTTTGCCGGCATCATGGCCTCCATCGCCGCGCCGCTGTTGTGGATGAAGGCCATCAACGCGCTGGGTCCCAGCCGCTCCAGCATGTTCTTCAACCTGATCCCGGTGTTCACCGCCATCGTGGCGTTTGCCACGCTCCATGAACCACTGGCGCTGTACCACGCTGTGGGCGGTGTCATGACGGTTGCCGGCCTGCTGCTGGCCGAGTTATGGAAAACGCCGCTGCGCGCCCCCAAACCTGCGGATCAGGCTACGCCTAGCTCAGCAATTTGACGATGGAGTGACTCATCAGCGAGAGCAGCGCCACCACGGCCGCCAGCATTAGCCAGGGTGCCCAGCGCTGCTCACGCCATGAAAAGCCCACCAGCAACGTGGTGCAACTGGCAGCCAGTGCCATCAAGATCGCGTTGAAAGAAAGCATGGGAGCATCCTCCGAGAAACAGCTCAATCCCATTCTTGCCATGCATGCGCCAGCGCGGTGATCTGTCTGGCCTGTGCTTGATCTGCGGCAGGCATATTCATATTCCTGTACGGCAGAACAACTGCGCCACAATGCATGCATAGGGCCTTGCTCGCCCCTCTGTACTCTTATCCACACCCGGAGGCTTCATGAAGTTCGACAACGTTCTGCAAACCATTGGCAACACGCCCGTCATTCACATCAACCGCCTGTTTGGTGACAACACCAACGTGTGGATCAAGTCCGAGCGCGGCAACCCTGGCGGCTCCATCAAGGACCGCATTGCACTGGCCATGGTGGAAGATGCGGAAAAATCCGGTGCCTTGAAGCCAGGCGGCACCATCATTGAACCCACCAGCGGCAACACCGGCGTGGGTCTGGCTCTGGTAGCCGCCGTTAAGGGCTACAAGCTGATTCTGGTCATGCCCGAGAGCATGAGCATCGAGCGCCGCCGCCTGATGCTGGCCTACGGTGCAACGTTTGATCTGACCCCTAAGGAAAAAGGCATGAAGGGCGCCATCGCCCGCGCGCAGGAACTGGCTGCGCAAACGCCAGGCTCCTGGATTCCCCAGCAGTTCGAGAATCCCGCCAACGTGGCCGTGCATGAGACCACCACCGCGCAAGAAATTCTGCGTGACTTCCCCGAAGGTCTGGATGCTTTCATCACCGGCGTGGGCACGGGCGGCCATCTGTCTGGCGTAGCCAAGGTGCTCAAAGCCAAGTGGCCCAACCTCAAGGTCTACGCGGTGGAGCCTTCTGCATCGCCCGTGATCTCTGGCGGCCAGCCTGCACCTCACCCCATACAGGGCATTGGCGCGGGCTTTATCCCTAAGAATCTGGACACCAGCCTGCTGGACGGCGTGATCCTGGTCGAAGCAGAGCCTGCCCGTGAATACGCTCGCCGCATGGCCTCTGAAGAAGGCCTGCTGGTGGGTATTTCCTCCGGGGCCACACTGGCTGCCATTGCACAAAAGCTGCCTGAGCTGCCCGCTGGTGCCAAGGTGCTGGGCTTTGCCTATGACACGGGCGAACGCTACCTTTCCGTCGAAGGCTTTTTGCCGAACGCCTGATTCACGGGCTGACTGAGGCCCAATAAAAAAATGCCGCATACAATGCGGCATTTTTTTCGTTCAAATCAGGCTCTAACCTATTAAATACAAGCGCCTTTCGCTATTAATTTAATAACAAAAGTCTGTGATTGGCCCTTACCAGATCCACTTCACTCCAGTGGCTACGCCAATGCTGTGACCACCACCAGTCAGGCGCTTCTCATAGCGGCCCGAGGCGTAGATCGAGGTACTGGGAGTGAGCTTTGACTCCACCCCACCCGTCAGCGCCACCGAGGTGCCTTTAAGGCTGGACACCGCCGTCAACGGATAGGCACCCTGAAGCGTGCTGAGCGTAGTGTTGGTGCGCCCCTCAAACTCATGAATGACATCGAAACGGCCCCAGATATTGGTCGTATCAATGTTGCGCGACAGGCGCATGCCCGCACGCGCGCTCAGCGAATTGAAGTTACCAAAACGCACCAGACTGGCTCCGTCATTGGCGTTATCAAAACTGCCGTGCTGGGCACGCAACTGCAGCTGAGGCTCCAGCTTCACGCCGGGGCTCAGCTCAAAGGCATGACCGCCCTCCACCGACACACTCACGCTATCCCCGTGAGTCTTCAGTGGCTTGACACTGGGGTTCTGGTAGCTGGACTTCAAGGTGCTGTAGCTGTACTGACCCACGACATCCAGATAGGAACCTTGCGGGAAAAAGCGGGTCCAGTACGCACCCAGGCTCGTGCCGTTGAGTGAGTTCTTGCCAGCGTTACGACCGTCGTAATGGGTCACATCCCCACTCGAATAAGCCTGTGCAAGATACAAGCCCGCCGCCGTTTTCTGACCTTGGCCGTCGTCCTCGCGCAGCACGTCCACGCCAAGCTGCAGCGCATAAGTACGGTAGTCAAAAGCGGCTCCATTGCCGCCCGCAATGCCACGCCCCTCGGGCCGGACGTTACCGCCATCGCCAATCACACGTGCCCACAGCCGGCCCTGGTCGGCACGATCGCCCGTCATCGGTCCGTAGGCTGCGCCACCCATACGCTGATGCAGGCTGTCGACCAACGCTGCATTTTGCAAAATGGCCAAGCTAGGTGCTGCGGAATACAGCGACACCGTAGGACTGATCGCATCCGGCGGTGGTGGTGGTGGTGGTGGTGGTGGTGGCGGTGGCGGTGGCGGTGGCGGTGGCGGTGGCGGTGGCGGTGTTGCAGCTGACGTCAAATACCAGCTCTCATCCGTGTTGCGCTTCAAGGAGTATTCATAGGCACCGGCAATCACCGTTCCGCCATACAGATTGAAGGCACTGGCATCTGTGGTGGCAGAGCCCAGAGCCTGCACGACCTGAATCCCCTTGGTATCACCCGTGGTTGAAGTAGGAGCGCCCAGTCCACCGGCATTGGTGACCTGCACCGTCGTCGTTCCCGTCGCCGTACCGCCGGAATTGAGCACCAGCTTGTCACTGAGTGAGCCACTGGCACCCAGGGAGGTGCGTACGGACATTTTGCCGTCCCCACCCCAGTAGTTATCTACAGTGACCGTGTGGAAATCCGATGCCGCCAATCCGCTCGTGGGCCCATTAAACGCAACCGTGCCCGCATTGTTGAGCTGGCTGAGCACAGAGTTGCCAGTGACACACCACACATTCCCCAGCAATGCGTTCGGTGGCGAGGGCGCAACCAAAGGAGGGGGTGCCGCCATGGCCAGCAAATTCAAATCTGCCTTGGGTGCATTGATGGAGCCCGTCAAGCTGCTGCCATTGGCCAGCTCCATATGGAGCGGTGAGCTGGCATCGGCGATGACATTACCTTTGAGCTGACTGCCGCCGGCCAGAAACGCCAGCGCAGGGCTGTTGCTTACCTCCAGCAAGGTGTAGGAGCCCGCCGCATTGGCTTGCGCATTCACATAGTTCAGCTTGATTTCAGACGACCCGGAGGTCTGATCAGCCTTCATCAGCGATGCCTGCGCCCGTGGTGCTCATGCTGTCCAGACCACTCAGGCTGACCTTCATGGTCTGACCTGCGCTCATATCCACAGCGGGGCCGCCCACGAGGATATGACCGCCGCTCGCGGCTTGAGCGGCTGTGAAAGAGGAGTTATCGCCAGAGACCGCCACACCCGTGCCGGTGCTGGAATCCATCTGCACAGTGCCCACCACCGTGATAGCGCCGCCATTGATAGCCGACGCACCCGTTGCCTGCTCCTGGGTTTTCAAATGGCCGCCCAGCGAGATCGCACCCAGGTTCTGAGCGCTGACGCCAAAACCACTACCCACAGCGGCACCTGAGGCGGCAACACTCACATCTCCTGAGGCTTTGATCTGCGCCGCGTTGCTGGCATACAGGCCACCATTGCCTGTGCCGGTGGACTGCATCGTGGCCGTATTGAGCTGCACCTGCGCTCCACTGCCAGAGGCGTTGACGCCATAGGCATTGCTGCCGCTTGTGGCAGTCGCCAATGCACCACCCACGCTCACGCCATTGCCGTTATTGGCAGCATTGGTTGTCGCGGAATCCACAGAGATCGCATGCGATCCCAGGCCGTGGGTGGTAATGGCCGTATCGCCTGCCACCGCCACATAACCGCCCTGAGTCGCCTGAATGCCATAGCCGCTGGCATTTTGAGTCTCAATATTCGCTGCACCGGCAGTGATCTGGCTGGCACCGGCTACGCCACTGCCCGTCGCTTGAACGCCCAATTGCTGCGCATTGACCTTGATGGCGCCGCCCACAGCGACTGAGCCACCAGCGATGGCCTGCACACCGTTCGCGCTCGGCGCTCCAGGAACGGTACCCAAGCCTGTCACATCCGTAGTCAGGTTCCCTGCAACGGTGATATTGCCCAGGTTGGCTACCGCTGCAAAACCATCTGCGCCTTGCGCCAACCCGTTGGCGTTGCCCATGCTGATCTTGGATCCGCCTCCCACTGCATAGATGGCGTGGGTGCCCGCCTTGGTAGTCATGGCCGAGGTGGTTCCGGTGGATTCCACAATACCGCCAGTTGAAGCCATCACGCCGTGGTAGAGGTTGCTCAGCACCGTAGCGTCGCCATATTTAACGGTACTGGCAAGGGTCTGAGCGGTATTGGCACCGAATGCAATGATGCCCACCCCAGTGGGATGATTTGCCCCTTGCAATGGTTGCGTTGTTCCGTTGTTGATGACGGGCACACCCACCTTGACATCCAGCGTGCCGCCACTGAAATCGACCAGCCCCCCTTGGTAGGCCGCAATACCGGGCGAGCCCTCAGTGCGTACCGTCACCTTTCCATTGGTAACGCCATTACCAAACCGAACCGTGGATTGCTTAACGCCTGAAGCCTCTGCAGCAATGGCGCCGCCTCCAAGTTCATTGCCAGCGAAATCCACAGTGGTGTTCTGACCCAGCTGCACCACGCCGCCAAATTGGGCATCAATAGGAGTGATGTAGTCCGTGCCCGATACCCGTATATAGGTGTCGCCTGTCACGTTGATCAAGCCACCGCCACGCGCACTTAAGCCCGATGACGTTCGGTTTCCCAGCATATAGATGGAAACATCTTTGAGATTGATGACACCCTGATTGGCATCGTCATAAACATTGGTTCCAGCCACTACGGGGCCACTGAAAGCATCGGCTGTGTTCGCCGAATAAATGCTGAGTTTTCCCGTCGAATTAATCACACCGCCTTTGGTCACATACAGACCTTTGGCAGCTACTCCATTAATGAAAATCGACGTATCGCCGTTCAAATTGACGGTACCCGTATTGGTGGCAAACACTGCCATACCAGAGGCACCTGGTTTGCTGACGGGCATCGCGTCCGGCGGTGCCACCGCCGCCAAGCCAAATAAGGGAGCCAGGTCGATGGGAGCGCCACTTGCCCCTTGCAAGGTAGGGCTGGAGGTGACGTTAAGCACGCTCCCTCCATTGACTGCAGAAAGCGTTCCTACATAGCTTGGCAAACCTGCACTACATGTCTCTCCCGTGCTGACCGCGACCCCATTCACGCTATCTGCAGGGCATGCAGCCCATACCGCCTGCGAGACTGCAGACAGCACAAAGCCCATCGAAAGAGCACCCAAACCTCTCTTCAGCGATCTGCGAGCCCCGGACCGGCTTGCCTTGCCGCACGCTGCAGCCCATTCGGGCACTGCGACCCAACTACTCAGAGCCTCATTCCAGATGCTGCGATAAATCGTATTCATGCATCAGCCTTTCAAAACATGTCCATTCCGACAAAGAGCCGGAATGATTGATTGAGAGGTGGAGCCAGACCGTCGTCCAACAGGAAGTAGGCTTTGTAGGACAATCAATACAATAAAACTATTAGATATAGATTGTTAATCTTTATTAACTATCGCACCAATGCAAAACACCGCCGCCTTCCTGTCGAGAAAAGCGGCGACTTGTATCTTTATGTTATCCACGCAACAGAAAAATTCAAGCACTCGAAGTCGAAATGCAAGAGTCCTCGATGTCATCGGCGTGTCAACTGACAGAACGGATGCACGCTCGCCCTCGCTCCCATGGTTCAAGCGAGGGACGAACCTCTTCGGTCAAAGCGAACGTTTAGCGATGTGGCTAAAGCTGGTATCTACAGAATTCCAGGTGAGTGGATCACACCGCTTGCCAAGGCTTTCCGTCTGCGGCCAGAGTCTCACCCTTTTTTTGCACGATCAAGCCATAGCACTCGGGGTGGCGATGCAGGTCAAAGTTGAAGGTCGTGCGCTTGTAGATGGCGCAAAAATCTAGATCGGCACGGCCCAGCACCACTTCATCGCCCTGGGTAATGCAGCGCGCCACCACTTCGCCAGAAGGTGCCACCAGCAGACTGCCCGCAATGCTTTGCACGCCTTCTTCCAGGCCGCCCTTGGCCACGCTTGCCACCCAACAGCCGTTTTGATATGCACCCGCCTGCACCGCCAGCTGGTTATGAAATAGCGAAAGATCATCGTGCTGCGGCGCGGGGGCGTTATGCACCGGCGTGTTGTAGCCAATAAAGATCATCTCCGCCCCCTGCAGCGCCATGACGCGGTAACTTTCGGCCCAGCGCCGGTCGTTGCACAGTGCCATGCCCACAGTGCCGCCAAAGGCCTGATGCACATCGAAGGACTTGCCGGGGGTGAAATAGCGCTTTTCCAGGTGCTGAAATTTGCGCCATGGCTCGTGCTCAAAGTGACCGGGCACATGAATCTTGCGGTACTTGCCAACGATGGAACCCGTCTTATCCACCAGCATGGCGGTGTTGTACAGAATCAGCGCTCCGGCTTCTTCGGCCAGCTCCGCATAGCCCAGATAAAAGCCAATGCCCAGCTCTTTGGCCAGCTCGAACAGGGGCAAAGTCTCACGGCTGGGCATTTCGCGTTCGTAGTAGCTGTGCAGCTCGGCCACGTCTTCGATGTACCAGCGAGGGAAGAAGGTGGTCAGCGCCAGCTCGGGGTAGGCGATGACATCAGCACCCAGACTTTTGGCCTCGCGCATCATGGCGCACAGGCGGCGCACCACACTGGCGCGTGAGTCGATTTTCTGAACTGGGCCCAGCTGGCCCAAGGCGATATTGACAATACGGGTCATGGCAGTTGTTCTCTTTTTGATAGCTGCTTGCGCTTTAGAGATAAGCGCTAGCAGCCTTTTTCATTCAAATTTCATAAGAGCGGCGAACGCACGATTGAAACGAGGCGTGAAGCGCTAGGCAGTACCCAAGTGCGACAAGGCGAAGCAACGACGTATCAAGGATTGCGTTAGCGGCTCTCCATATCAGGCGCGCTGTGCACGCTCCAGTAGCACTTGCAGAAGCACGTTGGCACCTTGCTCCAGCTGCAGAGCATCGGTGTGCTCACGCACGTTGTGCGACAGGCCACCGGCGGATGGCACAAACACCATGGCGGTGGGGCAGATACGCGCCAGCATTTGCGCGTCGTGGCCAGCGCCGCTGGGCATGCGCAAAGTGCTTAAGCCCTGCGCTTTGGCGTGCTTCTCCACGCTGCTCAACAGCGCCGCATCAAACGCCACGGGTGCGAAATCAGCCAACTGGCGGTGAGAGAAATTCACCCCGTTTTCTGCTGCAACCTTGCGGGCAAAGGCCAGCACTTCGGCCTGTGCCTGCTGCAGCTTGTCCCCATCGGTGTTTCGTAAATCCACGCTCATCACCGCCTGCGCCGCAATCACATTGATCAGATTGGGTTTGAGCTGCACAGCGCCCACGGTACCCAGCTGGCGGCCGCCATAACGCTGGGCCAGTTCCGCAATAAAGACTGCGACTCGCATGGCACAGATGCCCGCATCGTGGCGCAAGGCCATGGGTGTGGTGCCCGCGTGGTTGCTGGAGCCATCAAACCTGAACTCCATCCAGCAGATACCTTGCACGCCTTCCACCACGCCGATGGTCACGCCTTGCTGCTCCAGCACGGGGCCTTGCTCGATGTGCAGCTCTACAAAGCTGTCCACCTGCGGCGTATCCGCAGCCATTTCACCGGCATAGCCAATACGCGCCAGCTCATCACCCAGGGTCGCACCGTTATCCACAGCCTGCACCGCCAGCGCTTGCGCCAGCGACATGCCGCCCACCATGACAAGGCTTCCCAGCATGTCGGGCTGAAAGCGCGCCCCCTCTTCGTTGGTGAAGAACGCCACCTGAATGGGCCTGCGCGTGCGCAAACCCGCATCACGCAGCGTGGCCACCACTTCAAGGCCTGCCATCACGCCATAGTTACCGTCGTACAGGCCGCCGGTGCGCACGGTGTCGATATGGCTGCCTGTCATCACGGGCAGCCCGCCTTGCGTCCCGGCATAAGTCGCCACCACATTGCCAATGGCATCGACCTGAACCGACATCCCCAGAGCCTGCATCTGGCCCACCGTCCAGTCACGCCCCGCACGGTCGGCATCGCTGAGCGCGAGTCGGTTAGTGCCACCACCTTCCAGCGCACCAAACTGGCTCAGATCCTTCAAGCGTTGCAGCAGGCGCGTTCCATCAATTCGCAAAGCAGAAAACTCACTCATGCCGCCGCCCGGCCTTGTTCAGCGGCGCGCTGCGCCACCGCTTCTGCGCTTTCGCCCAGCAGTTGTGCATACAGCACAGGATCGGTCGCAGCCTCGCTGCCAAAGAACAGAATGCGGCTATCGGCGCGAAGCCCCAGTTGCAGGCGCGCTGCAGCGCTCTGGCTGACGCCGATGGCGGCTGCCACTCCGGCCACGGCAGACTCGCCTGCCACAATCACCGGGTCGTTACCCAGCGGGCGGGCCAGCAGACGCATGGCTCCCACGGCTGCGTCATCGGCAATCACGCAAAACGCATCCGCGCCTTGTTCCAAAATTTCCCACGCCAGGTGCGATACCTCACCGCAGGCCAGCCCCGCCATCAGCGTGTCGATATCGCCAGTCACGGCCGTCAACTGGCCGGCCCTGGCGCTTTGCGTCAGGCAGTCGGCCTTATCGGGCTCCACCACCACATAGATGGGGCGGTCGCCGCCATCACGCTCCCAGAAATAACCACAGACCGCAGCCGCCAGGCCGCCCACGCCGGCCTGCACAAAGATATGAGTGGGGCGCTGCTCAAGCTGCGTGGCGGCTTCTTCCACCATCAACTGGTAGCCCTGCATCACATCGCGCGGAACATCCATGTAGCCGGGGTAGGAGGTATCAGAAATCACAAAGCGATCGTGCTGTTTGGCATCCAGATCGGCCTGACGCACGGCATCGTCGTAGTTGCCTGCCGTACGAACGACCTGCGCCCCATAAAAAGCAATGGCATCCTTGCGACCTTCGCTCACCGTGGCGTGAATGTAGATCACACACTGGCATCCAAACAGCTGCGCCCCCCAGGCGACTGAGCGGCCATGATTGCCGTCGGTAGCGCAGGTGACCGTGAACGCTGCGCACAGCGCACGCAGCTCGGGCGTCAGCAAATCCTGCGTCGTCAGCTTGCGGCCCAGACGAGCACTCAGTTCGCGACACAGCAGGCGGGCCACGGCATAAGCGCCGCCCAGTGCCTTGAAGCTACCCAGACCAAAGCGCCCGCCTTCATCTTTGTAGTGCACGCAGGCCACATTCAAAGCTCCGGCCAATGCGGGCAAGCTGTGCATTGGCGTGAGGGCGTAGCCTTGCCACTGCGAGAGTTCACGCTGTGCCAGCGCCAGGGCATCGGCACCCAGAATTTCTGTGCGCCGTGCGCCATAAGGCTCCATGCGATTGGCGGCGGGATTGGCAAAGGTTTCTACGGCAATGGCGGGGAGAGAGGCGGTCGTCATAAGGGGTTCCAGAGATTCAGACAAGAGTGAGGAAAATTCGCAGCCGTCATAGCTGCGGATGAAGATCGTCAAGCGCTACGTGCATGCGCTCTATGCGTGCAAGGCGCTCTTGCGTACCCGATCGCAGTTGCTGCGCGACAGAGGCGGCGAGAAAATTCACCAGGCTTACCGCGCAAACATAGGAGTCAAACAGCCCCTGCTGCTCTGCAGCGCCACAGCGCAGCACCACATTGCTTTGCATGGCCAGCGCAGAGACCGGCGCATCGGTCAGCACGAGCACCTGTGCGCCAGCCGTGCGTGCCGCCGCCAGAACTGAAGGCAGGCGCTGGCTGCGACGCCGAAAGTCCACCGCCAGCACCACATCTTTCTCACTGGCACAGGCCAGCAAATCAGCCTCCCGGCCCGCGGCATCGTTAAGACTCAGCACTTCGCCGCGCACCTGCGCCAGCAGTGAGTGGGCGTAGAACGCTGTCAGATGGCTGTGCCTATAGCCCACCACCCAAACCTTGCGCGCCTTGGTCAGCAACGCCAGCGCAGCCTCCAGCTGAGCATCTGGCAATGATTCGCTCCATTCACGCAGGCGTTCAGCGTCGTCCATCAAATGGGTCTTGAACTGCTGCACCGCACTGGTCTTGCTTCGCGCCCGTCCCATCCGAGCCAGCGGCGACTGCTGCTGCGCATCGCGCAAAGAGTGGCGAAAAGACTCATAGCTTTCGTAACCCAGGCTGCGAAAGAAACGCGCGGCGCTGGACTTTGACGTGCCCGCCAGCAGCGCCAGCTCGGTGGCGGAATAGCCCAGCAATTCACGCTGACGCGCCAGCACTACATCGGCCAGCTTTCGCTCTGCGGCGGAAAGCTGGGCATACACATGGCGAATACGTGCATCAAGAGTCGCAGTGTTCAAGGTTTCGGTCATGGCAACGTCTTTGCTCCAAATTGGTGAACAAGCACCATTTCAGGTACTTCCTGCACTGAAAAAGTGAAACGCTTGTGCCAATTTCATGAAATTTCGGCACCCGTGTTTCAAGATCAACACTGCTATGCAAAAGCAGTGCCTGCTTGCAAAAGCAGATGAGAACAAGTGCCGCCATAGAGGAAAGAGTCCGTTTGCGACGCCTTACACAAGCAGTGCTTGTCTGCGGCAAACCGCTTGAGAAACAAAAACGCTGAAACACCAGCACAACGGAAAAGAAACGCCTGTTTCAAAGTTGGCACGGTATGTGCTCAGACAGTGCATCTCGATTCTTTTTCCACTGGAGTGAGCACCATGTCTTTGAGCCGTCGCACTTTCACCGCGTCCACTGCCGCCGCACTGGCCCTGATCTTTTCCGCCAACGCTACCGCTCAGGAAGACAAGTCACTGCAGCGCATCCTCGAAAAAAAGGCCATCACCCTGGGTATTCCTACCGACTACCCGCCCTATGGCTTCATGGGCCCCGACTTCAAGCCCACGGGTGTGGATGTAGCCACCGCTCAACTGATTGCCGACAAGCTGGGCGTGAAGGCCGAGTTTGTGCCGGTCAGCACCCCCAACCGCATTCCCTATCTGCAGGCCAAGAAGATTGACCTGATCGTCTCTGCACTGGGCAAGAACGAGGAGCGCGCCAAGGTGATCGACTTCACCACCTCTTACGCACCGTTCTTTCAGGCCGTGTTTGGCCCCAAAGATGCAGTGATCAAGGGCTTTGACGACCTGGGTGGCAAGACACTGGCGGTGACGCGCGGCACCATTCAAGACGATGCGCTGCAGCAACTGGCCCCCAAGACTTTGAAGATTCAGCGCTTTGAAGACGACAACGCCACCATGGCTGCCTTCATGACCCAGCAAACCCAGTTTGTGGCAGTAGGTGCCGCCGTGGCAGGTGCAGCTCTGGCGAAGAACCCCAAGGTGCAGGCCGAGTACAAGCTGCTGATCAAAGACTCGCCCAACTACATCGGCGTGCGCAAGGGCGAGACGGCTCTGCTGAACAAGGTCAACACCATTCTTCATACCGCCAAGAAAGATGGGACGCTGAACTCTTACGCCAAGAAGTGGCTGGGCCGCGACATGGGCAACCTGCCGGACTGATCCATGAGCACGCTGCTGGCACCTGATCTGCCAGCAGTTTTTGGGGCGACTGTCATGCCAGGCGCGCACGGCTTGTGCGCCCCAGTCGGCACAGACAAGAGAGCGGGGATTGCCTGATGGAAATAGATTTTTTAACGGTGCTGGGCCAGTGGCCCATGCTCCTCAATGGCCTGTGGCTGACCTTGTTGTTGACCGCGCTGGCCGTACCGCTGGGCTTGCTGCTGGGAATTAGTTGCGCATGGATGCGCCTGCACGGCAACTTGCTGGTGCGCGTTGTGGCAGCCAGCTATGTGGAGGTGTTTCGCAACACGCCCTTCATCATTCAGCTCTTCTTTCTGTTTTTCGGTCTGCCATCGCTGGGGCTCAGACTATCGCCAGAGACGGCCAGCATTCTGGCTATGGCACTCAACCTGGGGGCTTATGCCTGCGAGCAGATTCGCGCCGGCATAGAAGCCACGCCACGCGGCCAGATTGAGGCGGCCCAGTGCCTTGCACTCAGCCCCTGGCAGATCTTCACTCGCGTGGTGCTGCCGCCTTCGCTGGGCCGTGTCTGGCCAGCGCTCACCGGGCAAATCATCATCGTGATGCTGGGCTCGGCCGTGTGCAGCCAGATTTCTACCGAAGAGATTTCCTATGCGGCCAACTTGATCTCCAGCCGCACCTTCCGCAGCCTTGAGTCTTACATCGTGGTCACGCTGATCTATCTGGGTCTGTCCGTGCTGCTACGCCAGTTTTTGAACTGGATCGGCCCCCGCTTTGTCTTTGGTCGCCGCTGATACAGGAGTTCCCCATGGTTGATTTCACGTTCTGGGATATTTCCTACCAGCTGCTGCTCGCGCTGCGCTGGACTGTTGGCCTGTCGCTGCTGGCCTTTGTCTGCGGCAGTGCGCTGGGATTGGCACTGCTGGTGCTGCGCCTGAGCAAGCTCAAAGGTGGCGCACGCTTTGTGTCGCTATACGTGCAGCTATTTCAGGGCGTGCCGCTGCTGATGCAGCTGTTTCTCACCTACTTCGGCATGGCCATGATCGGCATCGACACCTCGCCCCTGCTCGCCGCATCGGTCTGCCTGACGCTCTACTCCGCCGCCTACCTGTGCGACATCTGGCGCGGGTGTGTTGATGCTGTCCCCAAAGGCCAATGGGAGGCCTCTTCTTGTCTGGCCCTGAGCTTCACAGAGCAACTGCGCCACGTCATTCTTCCCCAGGCCATGCGCTTGGGCATTGCGCCAACGGCAGGCTTTATGGTGCAAATCGTCAAAGCCACGGCGCTCACCAGCGTCATCGGTTTTGTGGAGATCACCAAGGCCGGGCAACTCATCGCCAATGCCACCTTCGAGCCCTTCATGGTCTACGGCTTTGTGGCCGCCCTGTACTTCGCGCTGTGCTTTCCGCTGTCGCTGTGGAGCCAGCACCTTGAAAAGCGCCTGCGCCCCAAGACCTGAACACCGGCACCTTTTCCAGCTCATCCCCCATTTCGGATTACACGAATGACAGCTCCCGCCCTCCAGCCTTCCACCTTCCCTCTGGTTGATATCAACGGCCTGCGAAAACGCTATGGCAGCAACGAAGTCCTCAAGGGCGTTGACCTGCAGATTCAGCGCAGCGAAGTGGTCTCCATCATCGGCAAAAGCGGCTCTGGCAAAAGCACGCTGCTGCGCTGCATCAACGGACTTGAAAACTTTCAAGAAGGCCAGCTTCACGTTCACGGCCAGGCCCTACAGGCCGATAACGCTCAGTCGCTGCGCGAGCTGCGCAAGAACGTGGGCATGATTTTTCAGAGCTTCAACCTCTTTCCCCATCTCTCCGTGGGGCGCAACGTGATGCTGGCGCCTTCGCTGGTCATGAGCCAGCCGCATGAGGATGCACGCGCCAATGCCAAACGGCTGCTGGAGCGCGTGGGTCTGGCAGAGAAGTTTGACGCCATGCCGGACCAGCTCTCCGGCGGTCAGCAGCAGCGCGTAGCCATCGCACGCGCCCTGGCGATGGGGCCAGAAATTTTGCTCTGCGACGAAATCACCTCCGCTTTAGACCCAGAGCTGGTCTCCGAAGTGCTCAGTGTGGTTGAAAGCCTGGCCGCCCAGGGGATGACGCTCATCATGGTGACGCACGAAATGAGCTTTGCCCGAAAGGTCAGCGACAAAGTCGTCTTCATGCATCAGGGCAAGGTCCACGAAGTGGGAAGCCCAGAGCAAATATTCAGCGCGCCTCAGACCCCTGAGTTGCGCCAGTTTCTGGGAAAGACAGAGGCGTAAATAGCGTCAGAACTTTTATATAAAAAGGCTTTAGCCCTAATAGATAAAAGCGCTAGCAGCTATCAATCAAGGAGTATCTAAAGCCACCGCAGCCAGCATGCGCACCACCTGCGCCATGCGGGTGTAGTCCAACCGCTGCCATGTGTCGGTGCGCTGGTGGTAATGCGGGTTACGCATGAACGAGGTGTCCGTCACCATGAGGGCCGGATAGCCCAGCCGCCAGTAGTTCAGGTGGTCCGAAAAATCCACCCCATGCACAAAGCGCGGTGCATTGAGCGAATGCACGTCCAATGGATGCAGTCCACCGCCTGCGGCGCGCATGACAGCCTTGGTGCGGCGCATTTCGCTGAAGTTTTTCAGCTCGCCAATCAGGGCGATGAAGTTGCCCTTGTCCGGGTAAATCCAGCCCAGCGGTGCCAGTGGATAGCTCTGGCTTCCCGCCTCTTCGCTGTAGTAACCAATCATCTCCACAGACAGCATCAGCCGCACAGGCTGATTGCGCTGCTGCAGCGAAAGCGCATGGCGGTAGCTGCCCATATCGTTGGTGCGAAATTTGGGTGGCTCTTCCAGTGTGTAGAACACCAGCTCCACCGGCTGGCCGGGCGTGGCTTGCGTCAGCAAGCGGGCCAGCTCCAGCAGGCCTGCCACGCCGCTGGCGTTATCGTCCGCACCGGAGGTGGGTACGCCCTCATGCGTGAGTGCACTGTCGTAATGCGCTCCCATCACCAGCAGCGCCTTGGTGCCTTCCGCAGGCCCAAAGCGCGCTATCAAATTTTCATAACTTTGGCCATCCACCTCAAAGCGCTGGCGCTCTGCCATCACACCTGACTTGGCCAGCTCCGCCACGATGTAATCCGCAGCGCGTTGCAGTGTCTGAGGCTGGTCAAAACCTCGCCCCAGAAAATCCTCGCTCAGCACGCGCACATGGTCACGCAGCCGCTCTGGCGATGCATACAAATCGGGTGTTGCGGTATTCGCCAAACCCATCACAGGCTGAGCAATCACACAGCCGCTGATAGCCACAGTCAACACCGCCAGACTCATCGCAATGGCAGCGGCCATACGCCATCTGCGGGATGCAAAATCGTTATGAAGCAAAGAAGATGCAGCAGAAAATTTCATGGCTTTGAGGACGACAGGGTATGAGCCCATGGTCTGAGCGGGCTTGGCCGCATCATCACACCGCCGCCGCCCACTCCCCTACCATGACGAACAAAAGTGCCAATAGCTGGTACTGGGAGTATTGCCATCGTGTTCCGATTTTTTGAAAAACAGGTTCCCCCCTATCCCGCGCAGGAGCCCAAGGTTCCGCCCGTGGGCTTCTTCGCCTTTATCTGGGCCTGCACACAGGACATGCGCGGCTGGATTGGGTTGATGACGCTGACGTCCGCCCTGCTGGCAGCCTATGAGGCGGTGCTGTTCGCCATCATGAGCCGCGTGGTGGACTGGCTCAGCGCTGCCGCGCCCGCCGACTTCCTGGCAGAGCAGCGCGGCACGCTGATCGGTATTGCCGCCATCTTGCTGGGCAGTGTGGCGCTGCTGGCATTGCACACCACCGTCATGCACCAGGTGCTGGCCATCAACTTTCCCATGCGCCTGCGCTGGGTGTTCCACAAGCTGATGCTGGGCCAGAGCATGTCGTTCTATGCGGACGAATTTGCTGGCCGCATCACCACCAAGATCATGCAGACCGCGCTGTCCGTGCGCGAAGTGGTCTTCATGGTGGTCGATGTGTTTGTGGGCGTGGGCGTCTACATGATCGGCATTTTGATTCTGGCGGCCAGCTTTGAGTGGCGGCTGATGATTCCGTTTGCGCTGTGGTTTGTGGCGTACATCGCTGCCTGCTTTTACTTTGTGCCGCGTCTGGGCAAGATCGGCAAAGATCAGGCCGATGCCCGCTCGATGATGACGGGCCGCGTAACCGATGCGTATACCAACATCGCCACCGTCAAACTGTTCGCCCACACACGCCGCGAAGCCGAATACGCCCGCAATGCGATGGAATCGTTCAAGTCCACCGGTTATTCGCAGATGCGTCTGGTCAGCCTGTTCGAGATCACCAACCACCTGATGATTGCTCTGCTGCTGCTGGGCAGCGGCGGCACCGCGCTGTATTTGTGGACGCAAGGCCAAGCATCGGCCGGTGTGGTCGCCGCCGTCATTGCCATGGCGCTGCGCCTGATGGGCTATTCGCACTGGGTGATGTGGCAGATGACGGGCCTGTTTGAGAACGTGGGCACCATCCAGGATGGCATCACCACACTGACCAAACCCCGCACGATTGTGGATGACACCGACGCCAAGCCTCTGCAAGTGGCTAAGGGCGGCATTGCCTTTGAGGACGTGAGCTTTGGCTACAAGGCCGATGGCAAAAAGGTGATGAACCACCTGAACCTGCACATTCGCCCCGGCGAGCGCATTGGCCTGATTGGTCGATCGGGTGCGGGCAAATCCACGCTGGTCAACCTGCTGCTGCGCTTTCATGAAGTGCAAGGCGGGCGCATCACCATTGACGGCCAGGATATTCGCCACGTCACCCAGGACAGCCTGCGCGGCGCGATTGGCATGGTGACGCAAGACACCTCGCTACTGCATCGCTCCATGCGCGACAACATCCTCTACGGACGCCCCGATGCGACGGAAGCGCAGATGCTGGCCGCTGCTGACAAGGCAGAGGCATCCGACTTCATCGCCACGCTGACCGACCTGAAAGGCCGCAGCGGCTACGACGCCCAAGTGGGCGAACGCGGTGTCAAGCTCTCTGGCGGCCAGCGCCAGCGTGTGGCCATTGCCCGCGTGATGCTCAAAGACGCGCCCATTTTGCTGCTGGACGAAGCCACCAGCGCGCTGGATAGCGAGGTCGAAGCCGCCATCCAGCAGAGTCTGGACGGCCTGATGCAGGGCAAGACCGTGATTGCCATTGCCCACCGCCTGTCCACCATCGCCGCCATGGACCGTTTGATTGTGATGAACGACGGCCACATCGAAGAAGAAGGCACCCACCAGCAACTCCTGGCCAAGGGCGGCATCTACGCCAAGCTGTGGGCCCACCAGAGCGGCGGTTTTCTGGCCGAGGCTGACAACTCGGTTCTTTGATATCAATCAGTAGAAAATTTAAGTAAAACAGGCTGCAGCGCTTTATAGATAAGCGCTAGCAGCTCTCTTTATCAGAGCAAACAGCGGTTCGACTCAAGTGGCCTGCCTGCACCTAGTCCACTCGCACCAAGCGGCCTCGCCGCAGGTTTGCAAAAATGCAGACAACCCAGCCACACAGATCACCATGAGCATCGAACTCCCCAAGCACGCACAGCAACAGGCCATCACATCCATCGAGCGCTATTTCCGCGAGAACATGGACGAGCCCATCGGCAATATGCAGTCCGGCGCACTGCTCAACTTCTTTCTCGCCGAGATTGGCCCCACCATCTACAACAAGGCTGTCGCCGATGTTCAGGAGAATATTCAGGCCCGCCTGCAAGAGCTGGACTATGAAGTGGGCAAGGAAGAGTTCAGCTACTGGACGGCCAAGCGCCCCGGCCGCAAATAAAAGCAGCTTTCAAAGCATTACCAGCAGCCTGACACCCCCTGTCAGGATGTTTTGTTCTGATCTACGAGTCTTTGCCCGGCATCCCCTCGTAACATCAGCACATGCGCATCCTCCACACCTCTGACTGGCATCTGGGCCAGCATTTCATGGGCTACAGCCGTCAGGCCGAGCACCAGGCTCTGATCGACTGGCTTCTCACTCAGGTCCAGACCCAAGCGGTGGATGCCGTGCTCATCGCTGGCGATATTTTTGATACCGGCGCGCCGCCCAGCTATGCGCGCGAGCTGTACAACCAGCTCATTGTTCGCCTGCATGAAACAGGCGTGGCCTTGCTGCTGCTGGCCGGCAACCATGACTCGGTCAGCGTGCTCGATGAAAGCCGCGATCTGCTCTCACACCTTGGCACACAGGTCGTCAGCTCCACCGGCGACGATGCCTGGCATGTCGTCACGCTGCCGCTGAAAAATACCGACAAAGCACCCGGCTGCATCGTCTGCGCGCTGCCCTTTATCCGCCCGCGCGATGTGCAGCAAAGCCAGGCCGGGCAAAGCGCGCAGGACAAGCAGCAGGCACTGCAGAACGCCATCGCAGCCACCTACCAGCGCGTGTATGCCGCAGCCCAGCACAAGCAGGCAGAGTTGCTAACCAGCATGGGCCAGCAACTACCCATCATCGCCACCGGCCACCTGACCACCGTGGGTGCCAGCAGCAATGAATCGGTGCGCGAGATTTATGTGGGTGCGCTTGAAGCCTTTCCCACCAACGCCTTCCCGCCCGCCAGCTATATCGCACTGGGTCATATCCACAAGCCACAAACCGTGGGCGGCCTGGAACATATCCGCTACAGCGGCTCGCCCATCGCTTTGGGTTTTGACGAAGCCAAGCAAACCAAGCAAGTGCTACTGGTGGACTTGGATGAAAGCGGCCTGCAAGCCGTTACCGCTGTGCCTGTGCCAGTGTTCCAGGCCATGCTCGCCCTCAGCGGTAGCCTGGCCCAATTGCCCGCCTTGCTGCAAGATGCTGCAGCCAAAGCCAGTGTCGACACCACGGTCTGGGTAGAAGTCACGGTGCAGGAGGACGACTATCTGGCTGACATGGCCAGCCGCGTACAGAACATGGCCGAAGGTCTGCCACTGAACATTCTTCGCATCAAACGCCAGCGCGGCACAGCGGCTGCGCAATTGGCCAGCGATGCGCGCGAGTCGCTCGACGAACTGACCCCCCTCGATGTCTTTGAGCGCCGCTTGGCGCAAGAAAATCTGGAGCCGCCCCTGCAATCCGCCCTGACCGAGCGCTACCAGCAAGTGCTGCACAGCCTGAACGACACTGCGGGAGATGCAGCAGGAGGTGCCGCATGAGAATTCTGAAACTGCGCCTCAAAAACCTGAACTCGCTCAAGGGCGAGTGGAACATCGACTTCACCGCCGCGCCCTTTGCCGACAGCGGCTTGTTCGCCATCACCGGCCCCACGGGCGCGGGCAAGTCCACGCTGCTGGATGCCATTTGCCTGGCGCTGTACCACCAGACGCCCCGGCTGGAAACCATCAGCGGCCAAAACGACATCATGACCCGCCACACCGGCGAGTGCGAAGCCGAGGTGGAGTTTGAAGTCAAAGGCGTGGCCTACCGCTCCTTCTGGAGCCAGCGCCGCGCCCGCAACAAGCCAGATGCCGCCCTGCAAGCCCCAAAAGTGGAACTGGCACTGGTGGCCGACGGCAGCATACTCACCACCCATGTCAAAGACAAAACCAAGCGCATCGCCGACATCACCGGGCTGGACTTTGCGCGCTTTACCAAATCCATGCTGCTGGCCCAGGGCGGCTTTGCGGCCTTTCTGCAAGCCACTGCCAACGAGCGCGCCGAACTGCTGGAAGAGCTGACCGGCACCGACATCTACAGCCAGATCTCGCAAACCGTTTACAAGCACGCCAGCGAGGCCAAACATGCGCTGGAAAAACAGCAAGCTCAGGCCAACGGCATGCAGTTGCTGGATGAAGCCACGCGCAGCGATCTGCAAGCGCAGACCGAACAACTGAGCGTCGCGCTGGCCGATCTACAAACGCGCCACGCCCAGTTGCACGCCGTGCAGCAATGGCAAACGCAAACGGCCCGCACCAGCGCGGAAGTGGAGCAAGCCCGCAGCGCAGAAGCCTCAGCCCGGCAAGCGGCAGCAGATGCCGCGCCGGACTTGCAGCGCCTGCAAGCCCATGCGCCCGCCCTGGCGATTCGCCCATTGCACATGCAGTGGCAGCAATCCAGCCAGCAACTGGCCGCTGAAGACCGCCAGTTGCAAGGCCTGCACGCCAGCCAGCTGCAAGCTCAAACGGCCCAGTGGCATCAACACCAGCAAGCCCAGCAACTAAGCGCCAACGCGCTACAAAAATCACAGCTGCAACTGCAAACCACAAAAGCGCAGCAGGCTGATTTGACGACCTGGAGCCAGACCCATGCCAGCCACGCCCAGCTGGGCGAAAACCTCAGCGGCTGGCGCGAGCAATTGCAGCAACGCCAGCAACTGCAGCAGCAAACTGCGCAAGCTGAAAACCAGCTGCTGCAGCTGCAACGCACTGCCGCGCAACTGCAGCAACAAGCCAGCACCCAAGCCCAGCACACCGCGCAAGCTGCAGAGCAAGCAACCCACGTCCTGCAGCAACAACAAGCCGCAGAACAAGCCCAGCAGCAACGCCTCGCCGCCCATGGTGCCAGCCTGCCGCAGCTGCGCGCCAACTGGCAAACCGCACAACAGCAGCTGCACCACGGGCAGCAACTGCAAACCCACGCTGCGCTGCGCCAGTCTCTGGAACTGCAGCAGCAAGGCAATGCGCAAGCGCTGACGGCCAGCGAAGCCCGTGTTCAGCAACAGACGAGCCAGCGCGATGTTTTGCGCGCGCAGTATCGGGCCATCAAAGAAAAGGTCGCCGACAAGCAAGCCCTTCTGACCCAGGAGCAACGCATTCAAAGCCTGCAAGCCCACCGCGCCGCACTGCAGCCCGATGAAGCCTGCCCCTTGTGCGGATCGCATGAGCACCCTGCGATCACCGAATACGCGGCGCTCGATGTTTCGGCCACTGAAGCGGCCCTCAAGCAGGCGCAGCAAGAGCGCGATGCATTGCAGCAGCAAGGCGAGCAGCTGAACACCGCCCTCGCCACCACCCAGAGCCAGCAACAACACCAGCAAGCGCAGCGCGATGCCACCGCCACGCAAATTGCACAGTGGAAAGCACGCTGGAACTCTTTGCGTGCGCAAGCAACTGAGCCCGTGGCTGACACTGCATGGCAGCAGCCCGACGCTTTGAGCGCCGCCTGCGACAAGGCGAAGCAGCAAATCACCGAGCTGGAGAAAACCTTAGCCTCAGCCGATGCTGGCGAGCGCGATTTGCAAGCCGCAAAAGACGCCTGTCAGGCCGCGCTGCACCACCAGCAGCGGGCAGACCACGCACAGGCCAGCACCCAGCAAGCACTGCAAAGCAACACGCAGCAACATCTGCAAACCAGCCAAATGCTGCAAGCGGTGCAGCAGCAATCCACCGCCCTGCAAAACAGCTTGCAAGCCACCATGCAAGCCGCTGGCTACGCACTGCCTGCGGCGGCGGACACCGCCGATTGGCTGACCACCCGCCAGCAAGAATGGCAGCAATGGCAGCGCCAGCAAACGCTGCGGCAAGAGGTGGCGCACCAGATCGAAGTGCAGCAAGGCCAATGCGCCCAAGCCGCGCAAGATGCCGAGCTCTGGCTGCAGCGCAACAGCGCCTTGCCCGCACTGCCCGGCGATGTGCCGGCTTATTCCGTGACACCCGCCGCCACGCTGGCCGACTGCATCGTGCAGATGGAGCGCACTGCGCAGACACTGGCATCGCTGCAAGGCCAGATCACTCACGCCCAGAGCACGCTGGCGCAGTTGCAGCAATCGGCAGACAAGGCTCACGCCGTATGGCAGCAAGCGCTGCAAACCAGTCCATTTCCCGATGAAGTGCAGTACGCCGCAGCCCTGCTGCCTGATGCCGAGCACGGCAGATTGCAGGCGCTGAGCGATCAATTGCACGCCTCAGCGCAGCGCGCCAGCACCTTGCTGGCCGATGCAACCCAGCGGCTGGCTACGCTGCAAGCGCAGGCCTTGAGCGATGAGATGCCAGAGGCCATCACCCAGCAAATCACCCAGCTGGAAGCCGATCGCGCCCAGCAGGCTGAGCAGCTGGGCGCGCACCGCGCCCGCTTAACAGACGACGACCAGCGCCGCGCAGGCCAGCAAGCGCTGCTGGAGCAAATTGCAGCGCAGGAAAAAGACAGCGATCTGTGGCAGCGGCTAGACGGCCTAATTGGCTCCGCCAAGGGGGACAAATTCCGCAAGTTTGCGCAGGGACTGACGCTGGACCATCTGCTGCATCTGGCCAACCAGCACCTGCTGCGCCTGCATGGCCGTTACCTGCTGCGCCGCAAGCCCACGGGCGAGCTGGAGCTGGACATTGTGGACAGCTGGCAAGGCGATGTGGCGCGCGACACGCGCACGCTGTCGGGCGGCGAGGCATTCCTCGTCAGCCTGGCGCTGGCGCTGGCACTGTCCGATCTGGTCAGCAGCAAAACCTCTATCGATTCGCTGTTCCTCGACGAAGGCTTTGGCACGCTCGATGGCGACACGCTGGAAGTGGCGTTGTCTGCGCTGGATGCACTGAACGCCAGCGGCAAGATGATTGGCGTCATCAGCCATGTGGAGGCGCTCAAAGAGCGCATTCCGGCGCAGATCAGGGTCGAAAAGGCCGCAGGGATTGGTTATTCCAGGCTGGTGATCTAGCGCTACGTGATGTGGCCGTGATGTGACCGTGACGCACAGGGCGGCAGTATTCGATCCAATGCGCCGCCATCTTTGCTGCAGCCACGCATACCCTCAGCAGGCCTCAGATCGGCCTGTGACTGCTGCAGCTGCTCTGCAAGCCAAGCCGACAACTATCAAATCAGTAGCTGGTAGCGCTTGATATGCATTTATTTCAACTTGAAATCGATCCATACATGAATGGAATCAAGCGTAAGCCGCTCACTTTTTCAATGCCATAAGCACAACACAAACGCAGGTCACCGCCGCCTTGCTGCGCAGGCCTGCTGGCTTTGCCTTACCATCCAAGCCCTTGCTTGATAGGTACAAGCCATGATCCGCATCGCAGAACTCAAACTCCCTTTGTCGGCGGTGGAATTCCACCCCGAAAACCACACCGAATTTCAGCCCATTGAAAAGCTCACGGCTTTAGCCGCTGAGCGTCTGGGCTTGCCCGCCAAGGCCATTGCCGGCCTGCAGGTACACAAGCGCAGCTTTGATGCGCGCAAGTCCGAGCTGCTGGCGGTGTATATCGTCGACATCACGCTGGCCGATGAAAGCCAGGAAGCCGCGCTGCTGGCGCACTTTGCGGACCACTCCCACGTCAATCCTACGCCCGACATGCGCTGGACACCGGTGGGCCAGGCTCCCGCCGATATGGATGAGCGCCCCGTGGTCGTGGGCTTTGGCCCTTGCGGCATGTTTGCAGGCCTGGTGCTGGCCCAGATGGGTTTCAAGCCCATCGTGCTGGAGCGCGGCAAAAAAGTACGCGAGCGCACCAAGGACACCTGGCGCCTGTGGCGAAAGCGCGAGCTGACACCCGAATCCAACGTGCAGTACGGCGAAGGCGGTGCGGGCACGTTCTCTGACGGCAAGCTCTATAGCCAGATCAAGGACCCGCGCCATCTGGGCCGCAAGGTACTGACCGAATTTGTGACTTTCGGCGCGCCGCCAGAGATTCTCTACACCGCCCATCCCCACATCGGCACCTTCAAGCTGGTCAAGCTGGTAGAAGGCATTCGCGAAGAAATCGTGCGTCTAGGCGGCGAAGTGCGCTTTGAGCAGCGCGTCACCGATGTACAGATTGAGGGTGAAGGCGAGCAGCGCCAGCTGACGGGCCTGCAAGTGCTCAACCAGGTTACCGGCGAGAGCTATCACCTGCCCACCCATCACGCGGTGATGGCACTGGGCCATAGCGCACGCGATACCTTTGTCAACTTCTACGAGCGCGGCGTGGCCATGGAGGCCAAGCCCTTCTCCATCGGCTTCCGTATCGAGCACCCGCAAAGCGTGATTGACCGCGCCCGCTGGGGCAAAGATGCGGGTCACCCGCTGCTGGGCGCTGCGGATTACAAGCTGGTGCACCACGCCAAGAACGGCCGGGCTGTCTACAGCTTTTGCATGTGCCCCGGCGGCACCGTGGTGGCTGCGACCAGCGAGCCCGGCCGCGTCGTCACCAATGGCATGAGTCAGTATTCGCGCGCCGAGCGCAATGCCAATGCGGGCATGGTCTGCGCCATCAGCCCCGAAGACTATCCGCAAGACGCCGAGAGTTTTTCCTGGGCGTTTGACGGCAAAACCTTGGGCGTGGAAAAGCTGCAAAAAGGTGAGCATCACCCGCTTTCAGGCGTTGTGCTGCAGCGCCAACTGGAATCCAAAGCCTATGAGCTGGGCGGCCAGAACTACAGCGCACCCGGCCAGCTGGTGGGCGATTTTGTGGCGGGCACACCTTCGTCAGAATTTGGCGCAGTTCAGCCCTCCTACAAGCCCGGCATTCATCTGGGCGACCTGCACCAGGCCCTGCCCGCCTACGCGATTGAAGCCATGCGCGAGGCGCTGCCCGCGTTTGGCAAGAAGATTCGCGGCTACGACATGAATGATGCCGTGCTGACCGGGGTGGAAACACGCACCTCATCGCCCGTCAAAATTGGCCGTGGCGCTGATTTTCAGAGCGACAACACGCGCGGCCTGTACCCCGCAGGTGAAGGTGCCAGCTACGCTGGCGGCATTTTGTCGGCCGGTGTGGATGGCATCAAGGTCGGTGAAGCCGTGGTCTGCGCTATCTTGAACTTGCCTGTGCCTTCGTCCGGCTCACGTGGTTCTGGTGGTGCGCTGTAAACCACAGCCATAAGCCTCGCTACGCCCTATCCGCGCCCCGGTACGCCAGCCCTGCTGCTGGCGGTATCGGCCATGGGCGTGGTGGTGCTGGCCTCCAACATCTTCGTTCAGTACGCCATCAACGGCTGACTGATCTGGGGTGCCATCACCTACCCATTTACCTTTCTGGTCAGCGAGCTGGTGAACCAGCGCTTTGGCCCTGCGCCAGCGCAGCGCGTGGCATGGGTCGGTTTTGCGGTGGCAGTCGTCGCTTCCGCACTGCTGACTCCACCACGCATTGCGGCGGCTTCGGGGCTGGCGTTTGCCTGCTCGCAGATGCTGGATATTTCGGTGTTCGACAAACTGCGCCACCGCCACTGGTGGCGCACACCATTGATTGCCACGGTGCTGGCCGCCTGCCTGGATACAGCGGTCTTCTGGAGCATTGGCTTTGCCGGCGAAGACCTGCCCTGGATGACCTGGGCGCTGGATGATCTGGGTGTCCAACTGACCTTGGGTGTTTTTCTGTTGCTGCCATTTCGACTTTTGATGGGTCGAAAATACCAATCGCCATCGTTTTGACATTGTTTGGTCTCTGACTGACAAGGCCAAAACCCACGCATGGTTACGCTGAAGGCTTCATTGCACGCTAGGCATCATCATGAAAAATCTGTGCAGCGCTCATCCGTCCGTCTTCGCCCTTGGTCTCAGCAGCCTCATGGCCTGCACCACCGTCAGCGCACAAACCAGTGACCCAGCAAAAGTGACAGAAAAAGCGGGCAAGCCCTCGGCGCTGTCAGGCTGGATGTTTGGCTACGCCCCCTTTGACTGGCATTTCTCCGATGCCAAAAAGGAGAACGACTTTGAGCCCGACGAGCAAAAACATGCTTATGTCTGGCTGATTCAGGCCGAGAAAGAACTGGACGAACGCCATATCGCAGGCTTTGCCTATTTCAAGAACTCATTCGGCCAGCCCAGCCAGTACGCTTACTATGGCTGGCGCTTCAGGCCGCTCGACAGCGCCCCCAGTCTGTTTATCAAGCTCACGGGCGGCATCATTCACGGCTACAAATTTCCGTTCAACAAGAAAATTCCGCTCAACAACAAGCATGGCTGGGGCATCACGGCCATTCCAGCCTTGGGCTATGACTTCAACCGCAACTGGGGCGCACAGGTCAATGTGCTGGGCAATGCCGGCGTGATGTTCCAGCTGAATTACACGGTGCGTTAAGCCGCTTTATTCAGCGCTGCGCAGCCTGGCAAAGTCAGGCGCACGCTTTTCCAGAAATGCGCCAATGCCCTCGCGGGATTCTTCGCTGCCTTGGGCCTCGACCATATAGTCGGCCTCCAGCGCCAGTTGCTCTTCCAGACTGTGGTGGTGCGCCACGCGGCAAAGCGTCTTGATGCGGGCGGTAGCCACTTCCGGCCCCTGTGCCAGTTGCTGGGCCAGCGCCAGTGCAGCAGGCAAAGCAGCACCGGTTTCCGTCAAACGGTTGATGCAGCCCAGAGCATGTATGCGCTCGCCGCTGATGCGTTCGCCCGTCAGGCAAAGCTCGGTCAGCACCTGACGCGAGACAAACTCGGCCAGAAACGAAGTGGCACCGCCATCCGGCGTCAACCCCACTTTCACATAGGCCACCGAAAACACGGCAGACTTGGCAGCCACCAGCAGATCGCAGGCCATGGCCAGAGACAGGCCCGCGCCCGCTGCTGCGCCTTCAACCGCGGCAATCACCGGCTTGGGGCAGTCGCGTATGGCGCGAATGAGATGGTTGAGATCTTCGAGCTTGATGCGCCGCTCAGCCAGCGGCATGGCACGGCGCGTGGCCAGCTGGTTCAGATCACCACCAGCGCAGAAATGGCCGCCTTCACCCGTCAGGATGACTGCGGCCACTGAGGCATCGGTACCCGCAGCACGCAGGCCATCCATGACGGCGTGGTAGTACTCGGGCGACAGCGCATTGCGCGCTGCCGGGTTGTTGTTGGAGAGGATGAGAACAGCGCCTTCGCGCCGGGTGACAAGTGCAGAATTCATAGCAGACCTCCTGCACCCACTGTAGCGACAGCCGCCCAGCCCGCCTAGCGGGATAGCGCGGCCAGCTGTCACCTGGCGGACCGCTCGCGGGCGATCAGCGGCGCGGCCCCCAGTGACCACCATGTCCACGCCAGCCGCCGGGACCATGGTTCCACCCACCCTCATGCCAGCCATAACCAGGGCGCGGCGGCATGGACCAGCGACCGGGGTTCCAGTTGTAACGCCCGCCACCCCAGCCCCAGGCTCCACCAATCCAGACATAGCCTGGAGCAGGTGCCACCGGAATCACTTCATTGCGCAGAGGCGGCGGTGCCATGGGGGCATACACATCGCCGACCATGACTTCGTTGCCATAGGTCGAATAGCCGGGGTAAGCCGGAGCCACCACACAGCCGGTAAGCAGGGCCGTAGCACCGCCCAGCAACAAGGCTGGCAGCAGGCGACGGGTTGAAAGTTGAGAGATGAGAGACATAAGCGCTCCTGAAGATGCAAGCTTAGATCTACAACGCAAAAGCCCCTGCCATTTGTTGACAGGGGCTTGTGAAGGGCGCGTAAAGGCCGGCTGCGGCCGTTTACATATCAGCGTGCGTTTTGCAGGGCAGCAATGCGTTCTTCGATGGGGGGGTGAGTCGAGAACAGCTTACCGATACCACCGGCAATACCCATGGCGGCCACACTCTTGGGCAGCTCGCCGGGATGCATGCCGCCCAGACGGGCCAGCGCGTTCATCATGGGTTGACGGTTACCCATGAGCTGTGCGGCACCCGCGTCGGCACGGAATTCACGCTGACGCGAGAACCAGGCGACGATCATGGCGGCGACAAAGCCCAGCAAGATATCCAGCACGATGGTGGTCACGTAGTACCCAATGCCGGGGCCGGAGCTGTTTTCGTCGTTTTTGCGCAAGAAGCTGTCCACCGCATAGCCAATCACACGCGACAGGAAGACCACAAACGTGTTCATCACACCCTGAATCAGCGTCATGGTCACCATATCGCCATTGGCAATGTGAGCCACTTCGTGGCCGATCACGGCCTCAACCTCTTCACGGGTCATGCCTTCGAGCAGACCTGTGGACACGGCAACCAGGGCCGAGTTCTTGAAAGCACCGGTGGCAAAGGCATTGGGCTCGCCTTCGTAGATGCCGACTTCGGGCATGCCAATACCGGCCTTGTCGGCAAAGCCGCGCACGGTGTTGACGATCCAGGCCTCGTCAGCGTTGCGCGGCTCGTTAATGACTTGCACGCCCGAGGTCCACTTGGCCATGGGCTTGGAGATCAGCAGCGAGATGATGGCGCCGCCAAAACCCATGATGAAGGCAAAGCCCAGCAGGGAGCCCAGATTGAGGCCGTTGGCGGTGAGAAAGCGGTTGACGCCCAGCAGGTTGGCGACAATGCCCAGCACCGCCACAACGGCGATGTTGGTCAATAGAAATAAGGCAATACGTTTCATCGAGGGTGTACTCCACACAGGGGACAAAATGGCCAAAACCCCTCACGCACCGCCTGTGTGCGGCGAATGCTCATCAAGCCAGATCTCTTTCTGGCAGTACCGTTTGTTGTGGTGTTTGTGCGGTACGTGGGGCTCGGAAAACGAGAGAGTCATCATAGAAGGAAAAGTTCTGGTTCTGATGGCACCAGCCCGGGATTCCTAGTATGGGAATAGGTAGATAGGGTTTGTTTGCCAGATTGCAAGCTGCGCTGAGCAACTGCGCGCTCAACCACCCGTCGGCTGCCATCATGGAGGTGATGGGTGACGAGCCTTGCTCAAGCGGCACGCAGATCACATGCGCCGTAATCGCCTTGCGGGGCTGCACCAGCTTTTCCAGCAAGGCGTGGCCTATGGGGAAAAACTGGGCCTGCGCCCACAGATCACGCTGGCGCACAAACAAGTCCTGCCAGCGCTTTTCTCGCAATGCTTCGCACAAGGCCTGTGGGGCCAGCAGCAAACCGCCGTTTTCATCGAGAACCGTGACTGAATCACGCAAGCGTCCACGCTGCGCACCGACGCCTTGTCGCTCAATCTCGCCCGCCTGCAGCACATTGAGCTGCTGCTTGAGCCGGGGCCAGTGCAGCCAGATCAGGCCATTGAAGAAGTCATGCAAATTATCCCGAGTGGGAATGCAGCGCTGATTGCGAATAAAGGCCTCATAGGCCTGGCCTGCGGGCAACTGCTGCTGATCCACAAACTGCCAGCCCTGCAGCAAACCATGTGCCACCGCCACCTGCTGCAGCGCACTGGCCACCGTTGCCCCGCCCTGCATCAGTTCATGCGCCTGCTGGCCCAGCGCTCGCAGTTGCACAAGCCAAGGGGCTTGCCAGTCAATAGCCCAATCCGTCGCCAGCTCTGCGAGCAAGTTATCCACAGCTGTCAATTCGCCACCCCATCACCCGCCGCCCGTTTGTCGCGCACCGCCACGCGGGCCGTGCCTTCATCGCGCAGCTCAAAGGCCTGAGTCGCAGCCATGAGTTTGGTCAGCGAGGCATAGCCGTAGTTACGCGCATCAAAAGAGAGTTTGTTACCGATATGCGTGCCCACGGCGCTGACGCGTGCCCAGCCGGTTTCATCCTGCATGGCTTTGACGGCATCACGCAGCATGGCGATCAGCGGTCTGTCTTCACGCAGCAGATGCGATGGCACGCGCAAATTGGCACAGGCCGGTGCAGCCATGCCTGTACCGCCAGCGGCCTTGGCATTGCTGGTGGATTGAGCCTGTGCGGCTTGCTCTGCTGGCTGGCGCGCTGCGGCATCGGCTTCCTGCGATTCACGGCGATCGCTGCGGCTGGTGATGCCGTCGCCCAGCTCCAGCAGGGCCTCAAAGTACAGAAAGCGCGAGCAGGCGTTGACGAAGGCACGCGGCGTCTGCGCTGCGCCAAAGCCGTAGACAGCAGCGCCCTTGGCGCGCAGGTGCATGACCAGCGGAGTGAAGTCGGCATCCGACGAGACAATGCCAAAGGCGTCGGGCTTTTCTGTGTAGAGCAGCTCCATGGCATCGACCGTCATCGCCATGTCGGTGGCGTTCTTGCCTTTGGAGTAATCAAACTGCTGCATGGGCCGCACCGCATTTTCCAGCAGCTTGCTCTGCCAGCCATGCAGGCCGGGTTTGGTCCAGTTGCCATAGGCACGGCGAATGTTGATGAGGCCGAAGGTGGACAACTCGGTCAGGATTTCATCAATCATCTCGGCGGGCGCGTTGTCCGCATCAATCAACAAGGCAATCCGGGGCTGAACATCGGTCGGCATGCAATCTCCTGAGTGATCTTGTGATCCAAGACTAACCGAGCCACTCGACAACACCAAATAAACCCCCAATAAAAAAGGAGCAGCTTGCGCCACTCCTTTCTTGCTTTCAAGCTCAATACATCTGTAAACCTAGTAGATGCAAGCGCTTTCAGCTCACTTTTTAATCAAGCATCTTCCAGGGCAAGGCATCACCAAAGCGCAGTGGCTTGAGCTGAGCGCCTTCGCCGTACTCAAAGCTCACAGGCGGCGTCCAGCTTTCCTTGACCAGCGTGATGGTGTCGGTGTTGCGGGGCTGGCCGTAGAAGTCTGCACCGTTGAAGGAGGCAAAGCCTTCAAGCTTGTCCAGCGCGCCAACGGCGTCGAACACTTCGGCATACATCTCAATCGCGGCGTGGGCGCTGTAGCAGCCTGCACAGCCCGTGGCGGCTTCCTTGAGGTGAGCGGCGTGAGGAGCACTATCCGTGCCCAGGAAGAATTTCTTGCTGCCGCTGGTAGCAGCCTGCACCAGTGCAAGACGGTGGGTTTCGCGCTTCAGAACTGGCAGGCAGTAGAAGTGCGGGCGCACGCCGCCCAGGAAGATGGCGTTGCGGTTGAACAGCAAATGCTGGGGCGTGATGGTGGCTGCCAGAAAGTCATCGGCAGCGGCCACATATTCGGCGGCTTCCTTGGTCGTCACATGCTCCATGACGATCTTCAGCTCGGGGAAGTCCTTGCGCAGAGGCTTGAGCTGCTGCTCGATAAACATGGCCTCGCGGTCAAACAGGTCAACGCTCTGATCGGTGACTTCACCATGCACCAGTAGCACCAGGCCTTCGCGCTGCATGGCTTCGAGCGTGGGGTAAATCTTGCGCAGATCGGTCACGCCATGATCGGAATTGGTCGTGGCACCAGCGGGGTAGAGCTTGCAGGCCACCACACCAGCCGCCTTGGCACGCACGATTTCATCGGGGCCCAGGTTATCCGTCAGGTACAGCGTCATCAAAGGCTGAAATTGGCTGCCTGCGGGCACGGCCGACAGAATGCGATCACGGTAAGCAATAGCCAGCTCAGCCGTCGTCACAGGCGGCTTGAGGTTAGGCATGATGATGGCGCGACCCATTTGACGGGCAGTGTGCGGCACCACGCAGCGCATGGCATCGCCATCGCGCACGTGCAGGTGCCAGTCATCGGGGCGGGTGATCGTGAGAGTCTGAGTCATGCCGATATTGTCCCATCATCCCTGCTCGCCGCCGCAGCCTTTCCCCTGTACAGGCACCCCGGTTAACAGCCTCTGGCTTTCAGGGCGGAAATCCTCAAGAATGGGGCAAAGGAGGACACATCATGTCTATCCCTCAACGCCAGTCTGCAGGGCAAGTTCAGACCGACTTTCTCAGCGCCAGCGATGCGGCCCGTCTGGTCGCCCGCGTGGGCATTACCAAGGTGCTGCGCCTCATCACCGAAGCCATTGAAGCCGACTTTGGCCGCTGGCAAGATTTTGACAAAAGTGCACGCACTGCGGCGCATTCCCCCAGCGGCGTGATTGAGCTGATGCCCGTGGCCGATGCGCAGGACTACGCCTTCAAATACGTCAACGGCCACCCGCTCAACCCTAGCCATGGCCTGCCTACAGTGATGGCCTTCGGCGCGCTGGCCGATGTGGCCACCGGCATGCCTCGCGTTGTCAGCGAACTGACGCTGACCACCGCACTGCGTACCGCAGCTACATCTGCCATGGCTGCGCGCCTTCTCGCCCGAGGGAACAGCCGCAGCATGGCGCTGATTGGCAATGGCTCCCAAAGCGAGTTTCAGGCCTTGGCCTTCATGGAGCTACTCGGCGTCAGCGAGCTACGCCTGTTTGACATCGACCCGGCCGCGTCGCAAAAGCTGCTGCGCAATCTCCAGCCATTTTTGCCTCAGTTTGCAGCCACAGCCATCATCTGCTCCAGCGTGCCGGATGCCGTGGCAGGTACAGACATTGTGACCACCGTCACCGCCGACAAGACCCGCGCCGTCATCGTTGCAGGCCACCTGCTGGAGCCCGGCATGCATATCAACGCCGTGGGCGGAGACTGCCCGGGTAAGACCGAGTTCGATGCCCCAGCCTTGCACCGTGCGCAGGTCTTTGTCGAATACGAGCCACAGACACGCATCGAAGGCGAGCTGCAGCAAATGCCTGCCAACTTTGCCGTCACCGAGCTATGGCGTGTGCTGCAGGGACAGGCCCCCGGTCGCACCGCCCCAGAGCAGATCACCCTGTTCGACTCGGTGGGCTTTGCACTGGAAGACTACTCAGCCCTGCGCACCATGCACAGTCTTGCACGCCAGTTCGGCCTACTGTCCCAGATCGAGCTAGTGCCTGCTCTGACCGATCCCAAAGATTTGTTCGCCATGGTTCGACAGGCAACGAGCGCGCAAGCCATGAGCCTTGTGGAACGCAAAACGGCATAGCCATGAAAAACATGCCTTCACCCATCCCCGAAAGTCACACCATGCAAGCCACCTTGATTGGAATTCCCACCGATGTGGGCGCATCACGGCTGGGGGCAGCCATGGGACCTGATGCGCTGCGGGTTGCACAACTGGCCCCGGCACTTGAGCAGCTTGGCGTCGCAGTGAATGACCTAGGTAATCTAGCAGGCCCCGCCAACCCACGCGGCGGGCGCGATGCGCAGGGGCTGCGCAATCTGGCCGAATGCCTGCGCTGGAACCAAATCGCACATGACGCCGTGCTCCAGGTGCTGCAGCAAAGCCGCCTGCCCATCATGCTGGGGGGCGACCACACGCTAGCCACCGGCTCCATCAGCGCCATCGCCCGGCATTGCCGCGCCACGGGCAAGCGCCTTCGTGTGCTATGGCTTGATGCGCATTCAGACTGCAACACCCCCGAAAGCTCGCCCAGTGGCAATCTGCACGGCATGCCTGTCTCCAGCCTGTGTGGACTGGGGCCTGCGGAGCTGGCATCGCTGTCTGGTACGACACCCGCCCTGCCCGCTTCCGCCTTTTGCCAGATTGGGCTGCGCAGCGTGGATGCCAGCGAGAAGCTGATGATTCGCGAGCTGGGACTTGAGGTTTACGACATGCGCGCCATCGATGAGCTGGGTATGCGAGAAGTCATGCGCCGCGCGCTGGACGGGCTGCTGGGCACCGAAGGCGAAGACACTCACCTGCACCTGAGCTTTGATGTGGACTTTCTCGACCCCGATATTGCTCCCGGCACCGGCACAACGGTGCGCGGCGGCCCCACCTACCGTGAAGCCCAGCTATGCATGGAGATGATTGCAGACACAGGCCGCCTCGCATCCCTGGATATTGTGGAGCTGAACCCCGCGCTGGACTTGCGCAATCAGACGGCGGAGCTGGTCGTGGATTTGGTGCAAAGCCTGTTTGGCCAAAGCGTACTCATACGCTCCTCCTGAGGCACTTCACGCCTTCCTCCAGAAGGTCAGGATATCTTCGCCGCGAGGCGGCTCTTGCTCGGCATCTCTGACTTGGGGTGCATCAGTTTTGGGGCGTAAAAAAGGCGCTCTTTTGAGCGCCTTCTGAGTGATCTACTGCATCAGTGTTGCAGGATCTTGTTGAGGAATTCCTTGGTACGCGGCTGGCGGTTTTCGGGGTGACCGAAGAACTCTTCCTTGCTGCAGTCTTCCAGAATTTTTCCACCCACATCCATAAAGATCACGCGGCTGGCAACCTTCCGGGCAAAGCCCATTTCGTGGGTCACGCACATCATGGTCATGCCTTCGTGGGCCAGTCCCATCATCACGTCCAACACTTCGCCGACCATTTCAGGGTCCAGCGCCGAGGTGGGTTCATCAAACAGCATGACGATGGGGTCCATGGACAGCGCACGCGCAATAGCCACGCGCTGCTGCTGACCGCCCGAGAGTTGGCCTGGGAACTTGTCCTTGTGAGCGGTCAGGCCCACGCGGTCCAGCATTTTCAGCCCACGGGTCTTGGCATCGTCGGCACTGCGGCCCAGCACCTTCATCTGCGCGATGGTCAGGTTCTCGGTCACGGACAGATGAGGGAACAGCTCAAAGTGCTGAAACACCATGCCCACGCGGCTGCGCAGCTTAGGCAGGTTGGTCTTTGGGTCATGCACCGCAGTGCCGTCCACAAAGATCTCGCCCTTCTGGAAGGGCTCCAGCGCGTTGATGGTCTTGATCAGCGTGGACTTGCCCGAGCCCGAAGGCCCGCACACGACCACTACTTCACCTTTTTCGATATTGGTGGAGCAATCGGACAGCACCTGAAAGCTGCCGTACCACTTGGAAACGTTCTTGAGTTCAATCATTTTTAACTCCGACTCGTGTCAGTTATCCATCACAACGCCCGCAAGCAGCGGAGCCATTGTGCGAGATGGCCAGCAAGGCCCATACCGCAGCAAAGGCCGTCGTCCCCTTCAGGGGGAAGGCACGAAGCGACTCAGGGGAGATCATCGAATAATCGCGATTTTTTTATGCAACTGCTTGACGGACCAGGACAGTGCAAAGCAGATCACGAAATACGTCGCGGCGGCAGCCAGATAGGACTCGATGGGGCGACCAAAGTTCTTGCCCGCAATCTCGAAGCCCTTGAGCATGTCATAGGCACCGATGGCGTAGACCAGCGAAGTATCTTGGAACAAGATGATGGTCTGCGTCAGCAGCACGGGCAACATGTTACGGAAGGCTTGAGGCAGCACCACCAGACGCATGTTCTGGCTATAGGTCATACCCACCGCTTGGCCTGCATGGACCTGACCACGCGGAATGGACTGGATACCAGCGCGCATGATTTCAGAGAAGTACGCAGCCTCAAATGCCACAAAGGTAATGATGGCCGAGGTTTCCGCTCCAATCGGCTTGCCGATGATCATGGGCATCAGCAGGAAGAACCACAGAATCACCATCACCAGTGGAATGGAGCGCATGCCGTTGACATAGATGACAGCCGGAACTTCCAGCCACTTCTTGCCAGACAGACGCATCAGCGCCAGCAGCGTGCCAAAGATGATGCCGCCCAGCGTGGCGATCACCGTCAGGGTCAAGCTGAACACCAGGCCCTTGGCCACGAAGTTGGTGTACAGGTCCCAGGAGAAAAACGACCAGTCGAGGTTGAGATTCATATCAGTGGCCTCCACCGCTGGCTGCAATCAGGCCGGGAACGCGTGAGCGCTTCTCAATGAAAGCCATGATGCGGTTGATGACGAAGGCGGAAATCACATACAGACCCGTGACAGCCAGATAAATCTCGACGCCACGCGCGGTTTCTTCCTGTGCCTGCATGGCGAACATGGTCAGCTCGGCCACCGACACGGCAAACGCCACCGACGAGTTCTTGAAAATGTTCATGGTCTCGCTGGTCAGCGGCGGAATGATGATGCGAAACGCCATGGGCAGCAGCACATAGCGATAGGTCTGGAAGGTGGTGAAGCCCACCGCCATGCCCGCATAGCGCTGACCGCGTGGCAAAGCCTGAATGCCGGAGCGCACCTGCTCGGCAATACGCGCGGAGGTGAAAAAGCCAATCGCAAACACCACCAGCACATAGCTATCCAGCGACTTCATTGCAGGAATCATGGCTGGAATCACGTGATACCAGATGAACACCTGAACCAGCAGCGGAATATTGCGAAACAACTCTACCCAGGCATTGCCCAGGCGCACGATCCACGGTCGATCGGGCAAAGTACGCAAAGTGCCAATCAGGGCACCCAGCACCAATGCAATTACCAGCGACAGCAACGCCACCGAGACTGTCCAGCCCCAGGCGGACAGCATCCAGTCCAGATAGGTGATGTCGCCGTTTTTGCCAAAACAGCTCTGCCCGACCTCTTGGGTAATGGTGTCCTGACAGAACACCTGCCAATCCCAACTCATACGAGCACCTCTTTCATTCTTGGTTTACGAGGGCAAACACTCACACCGCACCTCTTAACAAAAAAGCCCCTTCAAACCGCGTGGCAGAAGGGGCGGTACACCAGTCAGGTGAGATTACTTGGCGTCGTACGCTTCCATGGGCTTGTCATTGGGGTGAGCCCATGCATCCTTGGTGGCAGCCGACAGAGGCAGGCCCACCTTCACGTTGTTAGGTGGGATGGGTTGCATGAACCACTTGTCGTACAGCTTGGTCAAAGAGCCATCCTTGATCTGGCGCACGATGGAATCGTCCACAGCCTTCTTGAAGGCGGGGTCGTCCTTGCGCATCATGCAGGCGATGGGTTCCACCGACAGCACTTCGCCAACGACCTTGTAATCGTTGGGAGCCTTGGACTTGGAGATGTTGGCGGCCAGGATGGAGCCGTCCATGATGAAGGCGTCGGCACGGCCGGTTTCCAGCATCAGGAAGCTGTCTGCGTGATCCTTGCCCATAACTTCCTTGAAAGTCAGGCCATCAGCGCGCTTGTTCTTGCGCAGGGTCTGCACCGAAGTCGTACCCGTCGTAGTCACAATGGTCTTGCCGTTGAGGTCCTTGATGCCGGTGATGCCGGAGTTGGCACGCGTGGCAATACGCACTTCTTCCACGTAGGTAGTGAAGGCAAATGCGGCGTCTTTCTGACGAGCCGTGTTGTTGGTGGTGGAGCCGCACTCGATATCCACCGTGCCGTTTTGCACCAGAGGAATACGGTTTTGCGAAGTCACAGGCTGGTACTTCACTTCCAGAGCCGTCAGACCCAGTTGCTTCTGAATATCTTTCAGAATGCGCTCGCCCATTTCTGTATGGAAGCCCACGTACTTGCCATTGCCCAGCGTGTAGCCCAGACCGGACGATTCACGCACGCCCAATGTGACGCTACCAGAGGACTTGATCTTGGCCAATGTGTCATTGGCTTGTGCAAACACGGTGCCTGCAGCCAGCGCAGTTACGGCGATGGCCAACAATTGCTTCTTCATATGGATCTCCATTGGTAAGGACCAAAAATGCTTGCTGTTCATTAACGCTCTGCCCCTTATGGGGGTAGACAAGCGAAATTTATAAACGTTCTGCACTCATTGTGCAGCCACGCAGGGCACTGCGATGCAAACATTTCTAGGACTTTTCCCGTAGGAAGATCTCAGGTGCGAGCGCGCACTTTCGACATAAATCCATTGCTGCAAAGCGGTACCGTTTTCGCGCAAGGTGCAAACTCTAATGCCTGACCTATTAATGAATCCAATGCCGATAGCAAAAATCCTTATGTCCTACTTGCATACTTGGTATTTACCCGAGACATAACTTAAGGGTTTTTACCAAGAAAATCACTAAGACCACCGCTTGAGCATCTGAAAAACAAAAAAGGGCCAGATGGCCCTTTTGGAGAAAAGCAACAGCGTGCTCAGGCTACACAGCCTTGATTTCGCCGTTGGCGGTCTCGCCCTGTTCCTTAAGGAAGGCCCAGAGCGCAGCAGCGCCGCCCTGCGGAGCATCACCCTGCGGTTTTTCACGATAGGCGCGCACTTCCATATCCATCTGGAAACCGTTCATTCCTTCTGGCACAGCACGTACCAGGCGGCCCGCCTCCAGATCGCCGCGCACGGCGCTGTAGGGCAGGAAAGCGACGCCATGGCCTTCCAGCGCCATAGCCTTGAGGCCTTCGGCCATATCGGTTTCATAGACGCGCTCAAGGTGCACGGCTTCGGAGGACTCCTTGAGGATCAGCTCCGTCACACGACCCAGATATGCGCCTGCGGCATAGCCCAGATAGGGCAGCGGCTGCCCCTGCTGACCGGGCAGCATGAAAATGGGATTGCCATCCGCATCGGGCTTGGAATAGGCCGCCAGCACCTCATGCCCCAAGCTCACCATTTCATAGCGTGCAGGGTCAAGCTGGAAAGGCTGGGAGGAGTGATAGTAGGCGATCAGCAGATCGCAACCACCCTCGACCAGCCGCATCACCGCATCGTGCACATTGAGCGCAAACAGGCGACTGCGGAATGGGCCAAACTTCTCGTGCACCGCCGAGACCCAGTTCGGGAAGAAAGTGAACGCCAATGTGTGCGGCACGGCAAAGCCCACCATGCCCTTGCCCGCACTGACGTGGGCGCGCAGCATGGTGCGGGTGCTTTGCAGGGACTGCAGTATTTCCAGCGCCTGCTCATACATCGTCTTGCCTGCGGGCGTCAGACGCGTCGGGTACGAGCTTCGATCGACCAGATCCGTTCCAGCCCAAGCCTCCAGTGCCTGAATCCGGCGCGAGAAAGCGGGCTGCGTCACGTGGCGCAACTGGGCCGAGCGGCTGAAACTGCGGGTTTCAGCAAGGCTGACAAAATCTTCAAGCCATTTGGTTTCCATAGACCACCATTATCCGCTGCCCCGCACCAAGGCAGTGCAACTGAAGTAATCCTTGTGGGCTAGTCAGCGCAGTTCAGCCGCCTGAGCAATATCGCCATGACCTCAATTACGCCTCTATCGCCGGTTATTCAAACAATCCCTAGGGTAATGCCTGCTATCCGATGTAAGCCCTGCGACATAGATAGCTTGATAATATTTAGTCACATCTATCCGATGTGTTGACTCGCTCCATACCATCCCGGTGCACAACACCGCGAAGGTCAAGGACAACATAAGAGCACTTTTTTTGAGTGTGCGCAGATCGCGCCATCCATACGAGCTGCCCTGATCCATGTGTGTTTTTCTGACTTCCCGCGTTCATGTCCTCCACTCCTCCCGAGACCGATGGTGCGGCCGATACCGGCACTCGCCCGGATGAGCCTCGCTCCCTTTGCATCGAAGACTGGCTGACGGTGATCATCATGGCGGCCCTCGCCTTGATCACCTTTGCCAATGTTCTGGTGCGCTATTTCACCAACTCCTCCTTTGCCTGGACCGAAGAGATCTCCGTCTTTCTGATGATCTTGCTGGCTCTGGTTGCAGGCTCTGCCGCCGTGGCGCGGAACCTGCACATTCGCATCGAATTCTTTGCCGAAGGTGGGTCTCTGGCCCGCCGCAAAGCACTAGCGCGCTTTGGCTCGCTGATGATGGCGCTGCTGTTTGCCCTGATCGCCGTGCTCAGCGTACGCGTGGTCTGGGACGACTTCCGCTACGAAGAAACCTCGCCCGGCATTGGCTTGCCACAGTGGTGGTATTCCATCTGGCTGCCCGTCTTCTCTGCGCTGATCACTCTGCGCGCTCTGGGTCTGTTCATTCGCCAAGGCAGGCCCGGCGCTTTCAGTGAAGAGCCTGTTGAAAAAGACCACAGCAAGGAGATCGCATGATTGCTACCTTGCTGTTTGTGGCCTTTCTCGGCCTGATGTTTATTGGCGTACCCATTGGTGCGGCACTGGGCTTGGCCGGAGCCACCGCTATTGCCCTGGCCAATGCCGATACCCAATGGTTTGGCCTGCTGGCCGTGCCGCAGAACTTCTATGCCGGTCTGGGCAAATATCCGCTGCTGGCTATTCCCATGTTTGTGCTGGTGGGCTCCATCTTTGACCGCTCTGGTGTGGCTCTGCGATTGGTGAACTTTGCCGTCGCCATCGTGGGGCGCGGCCCCGGCATGCTGCCACTGGTCGCCATTGCCGTGGCCATGTTTCTGGGCGGCATCTCGGGCTCTGGACCGGCCAATGCGGCCGCCGTGGGCGGCGTGATGATTGCGGCCATGAGCCGCGCCGGCTACCCCAAAAGCTTCTCGGCCAGCGTGGTTGGCGCAGCAGCGGCCACCGACATTCTGATTCCGCCATCGGTCGCCTTCATCATCTACTCCGTGCTGGTTCCCGGCGCCTCGGTGCCTGCGCTCTTTGCAGCGGGCATGATTCCCGGCATTTTGGCGGGCGTGGCGCTCATCATTCCTGCCGTGTGGATGGCGCGCAAGCACAAGATGGGCGCACTCGAAGCGTCTATGCCCCGCCCAGAATTCTGGAAAAGTCTGCGTGAAGCGGCCTGGGGTCTGGCCGCACCGGTGCTCATTCTGGGCGGCATGCGCATGGGCTGGTTCACCCCCACAGAAGCTGCCGTAGTCGCCGTGTTCTACGGTCTGTTCGTCGGCATGGTGATTCACCGCACCATCGGCGTGCGCGACCTGTTCCCCATCCTGCGTGAGGCAGGTGAGCTGTCCGCCATCATCTTGCTGGTGGTCTCGCTGGCCGGCATTTTTGCCTTCTCGCTATCCACGCTGGGCGTGATTGATCCGGTGGCAAACGCCATCGTCAACTCTGGCCTGGGTGAGTACGGCGTGCTGGGCTTGCTGATCTTGCTGCTGATCACCGTGGGCATGTTCCTGGACGGCATCTCGATCTTCCTAATCTTTGTGCCGCTGCTGCTGCCCATCATGAATCACTACCAGTGGGATCCCGTCTGGTTCGGCGTGATTCTGACGCTCAAGGTCGCACTGGGCCAGTTCACCCCCCCGCTGGCCGTGAACCTGATGGTCAGTTGCCGTATTGCTGGCGTGCGCATGGAATCCACTGTGCGCTGGGTCGGCTGGATGCTGCTGTCCATGTTCATGGTGATGATTCTGGTCATCGCCTTCCCTCAGCTTGCCTTGTGGTTGCCCGCAAGACTTGGTTATTGACCTGCCGCCTTCCCTCTCTCGCATCGCGGGAGTGGGGACGACACCAGCGCGGCGGGCGACCCTTGCGCGGTGCCTGCAGAAACAGGCCGTGATTGTTTAAAACATCAGTGCACCAAGCACTGAATCTTTTTCTTTAGGGAGACAAACCAATGAAACTGCGTACATTCCTCGCCTCCGCCGTGGCTACGGCTGCCGCTCTGGCCTTCGCATCGCCCATGGCCATGGCACAGACCAAGTACAAGAGCGAATACCGCATGTCGCTGGTGCTGGGCACCGCCTTCCCATGGGGCAAGGGCGGCGAGCTGTGGGCCGACAAGGTGCGCGAGCGCACTCAGGGCCGTATCAACATCAAGCTCTACCCCGGCACATCACTGGTACAAGGCGATCAGACGCGCGAATTCTCCGCGCTGCGCCAGGGCGTGATCGACATGGCAGTGGGCTCCACCATCAACTGGTCACCCCAGGTCAAGTCGCTGAACCTGTTCTCCATGCCCTTCCTCTTCCCCAACTTCAAGGCCGTGGATGCCGTGGTGCAGGGTGAAGTCGGCCAGGAAATCTTCAAGACGCTGGAAAAAAGCGGCGTCGTGCCACTGGCTTGGGGTGAGAACGGCTACCGTGAAATCTCCAACTCCAAGCACGCCATCAAGACGCCTGCAGACCTGAAGGGCATGAAGATCCGCGTCGTCGGCTCGCCCCTGTTCCTGGACACCTTCACCGCACTGGGCGCCAACCCCACGCAAATGAGCTGGGCCGATGCCCAGCCCGCCATGGCCAGCGGCGCTGTGGATGGTCAGGAGAACCCCATCGGCGTGTATATGGCCGCCAAGCTGCAGTCCGTGGGCCAGAAGCACCTGACCATGTGGGGCTACATGAACGACCCGCTGATCTTCGTCGTCAACAAGGATGTGTGGGCCAGCTGGACGCCTGCTGACCAAGCCATCGTCAAGCAAGCCGCGCTGGACGCAGCCAAGGAAGAAGTCGCCATCGCCCGCAAGGGTCTGGTTGAGGCCGATAAACCCTTGCTCAAAGACCTGGCCGCTCTGGGCGTGACCGTGACCACGCCCAACGCCGCCGAGCGCGAAGCCTTTGTCAAGGCCACCCGCCCCGTGTTCGACAAGTGGAAGAACCAGATCGGCGCACCTCTGGTGGAAAAGGCTGAAAAAGCCATCGCTGCCAGCCAAAAATAAGTTCCCCTGAGCCGCTGCGCGGCTTCCCCCTGAGGGGGACGACACCATTACTGCGGGGCGGCCCTTGCTTGGTGTCACTGGTTTGGTCCGCGCCAGTTTCATAGCGCCGCAGATAGTCAAAATCCCCGCCAGAGCGATCTGCGCGGGGATTTTTATTGCTATGAATATCAAAGCTGTCAGCGCCTGATATGGAATGATTTCAGTACCAAAGCACTGCAAACTCTTTATTTATCATGCGTAAGCAGCTTTCAATTCAATAGCAATTAAATGGGCGACACCAGCGGCTTGCCATCCAGATGGCAGCGCATATTGGCGATAAAACGGTCCACAGAGTTCTGCACAGCCTTGGGCGACCAGCCGCCCACATGGGGTGTGAGCACCACGGAGTCCAGCTCGATCAGCTCCTGCGGCGGCAACGGCTCGCTTTCGTACACATCAAGGCCCGCACCGGCCACACGGCCTTCGCGCACGGCATCAGCCAGCGCCTGGGTATCGACCACCGAGCCACGGGCAATGTTTACCAGAACGCCTTTTTCGCCCAGCGCATTCAGCACCTCGGCATTGATCAAATGCTTGGTACCGGCACCGCCGGGCGTCGCCACCAGCAACACATCGGCCCAGGCAGCCAGCGCCAGCAGATCGCCGAAATACTGATGGCTGACACCTTCGCGTGGCTGGCGGTTGTGATAGCCGATGGGCATGTCAAACGCTACCGCACGCTTGGCGATTTTTGCGCCAATGGTGCCCAGACCCACGATCCCCAGGCGCTTGCCCGAGACATTGGCTGGCAGCGGCATGGCCGAGCGCCAGATGCCTGCGCGCGTGGCCTTATCCAGCTTGACGATGCCGCGCACAGCCGCAATCAGCAGGCCCATGGCGTGATCGGCCACGCACTCATCATTCGTGCCCACACCGTTGCCCACAGCAATGCCATGCGCCTTGGCATAAGCCACGTCAATGTTCTCGTAGCCCGCGCCCATGGCACAGACCAGCGAAAGCTTGGGCATGCGCTGCATCTGCTCAGCGGACAAGCCCGTTGCGCCAATCGTGCAAACGCATTGCACGCGCGCGCCATGGGCGGCAATCGCTACTTCGGCCTGATCGGCCTCAGGCGCGTAGATCACGTCAAAGTCGGAGAAGGTCTGCACCATCTGTTCAAGATGGGCTGGGACTTGCAAATTCAGAACGAGCAGGACTGGCTTCATGGCAAACATCTGGCGCCGCAGGGTGCACGGCGCGCTTTCACATTAATGCCTGCCATTCTGAACACCAAGGCAGGCTGATGCCCGTATATGGTCATCAAAGATCAATCACCAACCTTGCGGACTTGGAGCGTGAGCAGCAAGGTGTGAACTGATCGTTGGCTGCTTGCTCATCTTCCGTCAGGTACATGTCCCGGTGATCGGGTTGACCAGAGATCACACGCGTCAAACAGGTTCCGCATACGCCTTGTTCACAAGACATTTGCACGCAAACGCCGATAGACTCCAGCGCCTGCGCCACGGTTTGATCGGGAGAGACTCGCACGACCTGGCCAGTGCTGGCGACTTCGACTTCGAAGCTCTCGTCATCCTCGCGATGCTCTACTTCGCCTGCAAAGAATTCATAGTGCAGCTGCTCTTGCGGCCAGCCAGCGGCCTTGGCCGTATTGAGCACTGCATCCATGAATCCTTTGGGTCCGCACACATAAAGGTGCAAGCCAGATTGCACGGTCTGCAGCAAAGCCTTCAAATCCAATGCGGACTGACCACCGACCTCATCCACATGCAACTGTGCACGCGCAGCCCAGTCTGCCGCTGCGATATCGCGGGTGAAAGCCATGCGATCAGAATTGCGCGCGCAGTAATGCAGGGCAAAGTCAGCCTGCTCACGCGCCAAATGACGCGCCATCGCCAGAATGGGCGTAATGCCAATACCACCGGCCAGCAACAAATGCTTTTGCGCTGTCGCATCGAGTGCGAAATGATTACGCGGGGCACTGATGCTCAGCACCTGGCCTTGTTGCAGTTGCTCATGCACAGCGGCAGAGCCACCACGTGAAGCAGACTCGCGCAGCACGGCAATCACATAGCGATCAGGCTCCGCACAGTCATTGCTCAGCGAATACTGGCGTACCAAGCCACCGGGCAAATGCACATCAACATGCGAACCTGCGCTGAATGCAGGCAGGCTTTGCCCGGGCAGCGGGCGCAACTCCAAACTGCAGATGTCCTGCGCTTCTTCTTGCTTGCGTGCAATCTGCACATTCATCGTGGTGTTACCGGTCATTGCCAAAACTTTCTGATTTCTTCTTTAAAGCGTTTGCGCCGCCTGCTGACGCTGCGCAGTCAGCTGCCTCAACCTGTCGATCACTCGGCGCGCGCGGTTGGGACCAACGTCCACATGGATATCAATCACGGAGCGCTGTCCAAAACGCTGCTGATTACGGAACTGCGCTTCAATCACGACCTTGTCCTCTTCAAAAGTGGCGGCCGTCTGATCAATGACCAGCTGTGTTGGATCCTGCATTTCTGGATGCGGGTTGGTGGCAATGGTCCAAAAATAATGCGCCGAATTCTCGGTCTCGGGCGTGACGCCGTGAAAGCCGCGCATGTGAAAGCCAGCACGCTGCGGGTTGTCCAGCGCATCGGCGCCGACGTCCATGGCGCCTGTCCAGATACGCACATGCGAGGGATGAAACTCCACCTCTTGCCAGCGATCAATATGAGTCTTGAAAGGCCAAGCCGCTGCATATGTGGGAGGCGGCTCGGAGTCCGGCATCCAGCGCACAACGCGCACACAATCGCCATCCTGGCTGACCTTGAGATCGGCATTCATGTGAATGCTGGCGTTGCCACCAATGGTCTTGAGGTGGACATAGCCAAGATGACTCAGATCCAGCAAATTGTCGTGAATCAACTGATAAGGCGCGTCGTAGTGGTACACGCCACCGCCAAAGCGGTAAGTGGGATCACTATGCACAGGATAGGCAGGGGGTTCTTGATTGGGCTGGGAATCAGATGTCGCACCCATCCAGATCCAGAGAATCTGATCGCGCTCACGCAACTCAAAAGACTGCACGCAGGCCTTGGCGGGAATGCGCACCTGCCCAGGAATCTCCAGACACTGCCCCTTCGGGCTGAAAAGCAGCCCGTGGTAGCCACAGCGCAGGCCTTGCGGCTCCACCGTGCCACACGACAGCGGCAGTTCTCGATGGCAGCAGCGGTCTTCCAAAGCCGCCACCTGCCCCTCGCTCGTACGGAACAAGACCAAGGCCCGACCCAGTAAAGTGCGCGCCAACGGCTTGTCGCCCAATTCCCAGGCAAAGCCCGCCACATACCATTGGTCCAGCGCAAAAGCAGGCAATGCAGCACCGCCAACTTGTGAAACGGAAGAGGAAGTAGTCATCGTGATTTTTCTCTTTGATAAGGGTTCAATGGGCTGCGGCAACAGAGGCAGCACCGCGTGCACTCACCGATGGTGCAGAGATGCGGTGCAAACTCACCACAACAGCAGCCAGCACAAACGCCACTCCATAACCCACATACAACTGACTTGGTGACCAGGCCGCATCGAGCAAGCCACCTGCGACTAAAGGCGAGACGATGGCACCAATACGGCCAATGCCAATGCCCCAGCCCACACCCGTCGCACGCACATCACTGCCATACACCACAGGGGCAATGGCATAAAGGCCGGCCACGCAGCCATTGACAAACACACCGATCAAAAAGGCCAAGGAATACGAGACCCATAACGCACCCGAGCCACCCACCAAAAAGCACAGCAAAACGGCAGTGATCACCATGAAAACAGCCAAGGCTTTATGGACGGCAAAGCGCGAAGCCAACAACCCCAGCAGCGTTGCCCCCAGAATGCCGCCAAGGCTCAAGAGCACACCGCTGGTCACGCCTTGCTCAGGCGTCAAGCCCGTGGCGGCAAGTAACTTGGGCGTCCAGCTCATCACGAAATAGAAGCCAAACATCACAGCGAAAAACGACAGCCAAACCAAAATGGTGGGACGACGCAGTTCAGGAGAAAACAGCTGCAGAGGGCCACGCGGCTTGGGCCCCGTCTGGGCACTCTTCAACGCAGGCAAAGATTGCAGTACTGGCATGCCCATCTTGCGCAGCAGTCCATTGAGTTTGGACAGCGCGGACTGAGGCCGGCGTGCCACCAAAAAGTCCAGCGACTCTGGCAAGGCGAACCAGGCAAGCACCATGACCACCAAGGTGCAAACACCGCCAAACATGAAGACCGAGCGCCAGCCGTGATGCCCCAGCAACCACACCGCAATGCTGCCGCCAATGCTGGCACCTAGCGCATAACCGGTGGATTGCAAAGTCACCGCCAGACTGCGCCAGCGCAGCGATGCGTATTCACTCGCAATCACGTTGCTGCAAGCCAAAATACCGCCGACACCGATGCCTGTGATCACGCGCAGAACTGCCAATTGCGTAGGTGTCTGGCTCCATGCCGAGGCCAACATACCCAGTCCAGAGATCGCCAAGCAAGCCAGAATCAGCGGACGGCGTCCCAGCTTGTCCGCCCAAGGAGCCAGCAGCAGTGAACCTGCCGCCATGCCAAACAAACCTGCGCTCAATAAAAAGCCCAGCTCTGAACCGCTCAGCTTCCAATGCGCTGACACAGAAGAGGCTGTGAAAGCCATCACCAGCACATCGAAGCCATCAATCATATTGAGCGCCATGCAAACGCCCACGACAGACCATTGAAAACCGGTCATTGCTCGCTGGTCCAGCTCGGTACGCAGGTCCTGGCTCATGCGTTCACCTCTTGCTGCACGTCAAAAACAGGTCCGCCGTAGCGTGCCTTTCGCTGGTTCTGTCTCATCGTCGTCTCCTTGATTATTTGAATTTCATTACGTACACTGAATCTCATTCAGTTTACTGAATGATAAGTTTTGTCTTACCTGGGATTACCCGCAAATATGCGGTTTTCAGTTTATGAAATGCCCCCACGCGCACCCTGAGTGCACTTGTGGGGCGCAAGGCTCAGAGCTTGTCGGTCGTCGCCTCAGACCCGCCAGCTTCTCCCGCATCGTGCAGCTGAACAAATTTGTGCAACAAACGCTTGAACTCCACCTGCTCCTCTGGCTCCAGTGCCGAAAGCATGCGGGAATGCAACTCGTGAACATTGGGCACAAAGGCAGCCAGCATGGCTTCTCCCTCTTGCGTCAGGCTGAGCTTGCGCTGGCGACGCGGCAAGAGTTCGCGATGAATCCAACCCTTGGTTTCGAGTCGCGCGGCAATATCGGCCGTTGTCGAGTTGTCCAATGCCACCAGACGCGCCAGCGTGACTTGATCAATACCCGGAGATTCCTGCAGCATCCGCAAAATGGCGTACTGCACCGGTGTCACATCGGAGCCCAGCACATCGCGAAATAGTTGCGAAGCAATCTGTTGGGCTCGTCGAATCAAATGACCAGGCTGGTCATACAGGTCTAGCGAAAGCGGATGAGGCGCAGGAGAGGACATGTGCAGATACGGCAAAAGCTGCCACAGCACAAGTCTGCAATGGCATCGGTTCAAGATGCCGCAAGGTTACTCCATCACTACGCATGATCCGCTTCGCACACCGACCAGCTACGCGGCGATCACTTCCGTCGCTACCAACGGCATTTTTCCCAGGCTTTGCTCCTGCGAAATCAGCCGCTCAATAATCTTTCGTGACTGCACACCACCTGCATCAATATTGAGCTTGAGCAACTGGCGCTCTGGGTACTCCGCCAGATTGCGCTGCTGCAATTCCAGCATTTCCAGGTCTTCGCTGAATATCTTGTGCTGACCTTGCTTGATGGCTTCGGTCACAGACGCATCAGCAGGGTTGAACTTGCGCGCCATGCCCCAGAAATACCACATGGATCCATCAGTCTCAGGTGTGATGAAGTCCACCACCATGCTGTAGACCTTGTGTTCGTCCGCTGCGTCGTAGCCACCCTTGCCAGCATGAGCCACTCCCACTTCGATCAGCACATGGCTGGGTGGGGTAAAGCGGCAGACTTGCCAACGGTCCACAGGCACATCGTCAGCCAAACCATTGCTGCGCAGCGCCATCTTCCAGAATGGAGGGGCCTCAATGTTCTCCATAAAACGACTGGTCACCACTTCGCTGTCGCCCAGCATCTCGGTCTTACATGGTGTCTCGTCGATCTCGGCTTGACCGATGGTGGAGGCATGCACATAAGTCTCGTGCGTCAGATCCATCAGGTTGTCGATCATCAGGCGATAGTCGGCCTTAATATGGAACAGCCCACCGTCATAGGCCCATTCGGGACTGTCATGCCATGGCAGTTGTGGAATCAGCGCCAGATCGGCTGCGTCCTTGTCACCAGGCCAGACCCAAATAAAACCATAGCGCTCTTCCACCGGATAGCTCTTGATCGCCGGAAAGCCACGCACGCGCTGGCCGGGCATCGCAATGGTCTTGCCATCACAACCCATCTCCAGACCGTGATATCCACAGACCAGCTTTCCCTCACAGACGCGCCCCAAAGACAGGGGTGCGCCACGATGCGGGCAGAAGTCCTCTACCGCCGCAATCTTGCCTTCCTGTGCGCGGAAGAAAACCATGCGTTCGCCGCAGATCTGACGCCCCAGAGGTTTGTCTGTAACTTCAGCGGTCGTTGCAGCTACGTACCACATATTGCGTGGATAGATAGGGGTTGTGAATTGGCTCATCGTGGAATCTCCTTGTTTTATGTGTATGCCCGCAGCAGCTGGGCACGGGACACCCGTAACCCGCCTCTAGCGGCTAGCTTGAATGAGCTTTACGCCCAACACACTCGTGCTCTCGGGCGACTGAAGTGCTTCGCGCAAATTGCTGCGTGCAATGCGCGAGTGCTCTTTCATTAAAGCCTCGGCACGCGCGCCTTCACGGTGCTCTATGGCATCCAGCACTTGGCGGTGGTGCTCTTGCGCGAGAATCAAACTACGGTGCGCACGCGGCGATTCGGAGCGCGCTACGACAAAACCTGAAGGCGATGCAAACGGCAGGCGCTTGACACGCTCCAGCTCCCGTTGCATGAAAGTGCTGCACGACATTTCAAGCAGTACATCGTGGAATTCTGAGTTCAGTGCCACATAGCGCGAAAAAGCTTCATCGCCCCAGCCCGTGGCATCCAACACGCGGTCAATCGCATCAAGGCAGCGCAAGGCCTTGCTCATCAACCACTCATCCACACCGCGCTCTGCGGCCATGCGTGCAGCCAAGCCTTCCAACGTACCGCGCAACTCAATGGCGTCGGAAACATCGGCTTCCGAAAACACACGCACCTTGTAGCCACGACCACCGGTAATGGATTCGAGCATGCCTTCTTGCTCCAGACGCATCAACGCTTCGCGAATCGGAGTACGAGAGATGCCCAACTTATGAACAATGTTCAGCTCGGCAATGCGCTCGCCTGCGACCAGCTCGCCCGCCAGAATCATCTCGCGCAATTGCAGCTGCGCTTTGACGACCTGAGAGTGACTTTCTTCCACTGCGGGGGCGGGCTCCAGCGTTCTTGGCATGTTTCATTCATTCAGTGTTATTTGCAATGAATGTATACATAAAAATCAATGAAAAGCCATAAATTGCATAAATCAAGGGAAAACACTTAATCACATGTATACATAAGTCAAGCCCCACCCATGAAAAAAGCCGCCCCAGAGGGCGGCCTCAGAATAATCTTGCAGGAGCCTCAATCAAGGCACAAGTTCGCCCTGGTTGAGTTGCATATTCCACATGCTGGCGTAGCGCCCGCCTGCAGCCAGCAACTCGTCATGCATGCCACGCTCAATGATGCGTCCGCTGTCCATGACCAGAATTTCATGCGCCTCAACCACGGTGGACAAGCGGTGCGCAATGACCAGCGATGTCTTGCCTTGCGCAGCGCTGCGCAGCTCATTTTGAATGGCACGTTCATTGGCGCTATCCAAGGCTGATGTGGCTTCATCGAAGATCAGAATCGGCGGATTTTTCAGCAACGTGCGGGCAATGGCCACGCGCTGCTTTTCACCGCCAGAGAGTTTGAGGCCGCGTTCACCCACGCGCGTTTCATAACCCAGCGGCGTGGCCACAATAAAGTCGTGAATACGCGCGGCTTTGGCGGCGGCTACGACCTGCTCGTGCGATGCACCGGGCTGGCCGTAGGCAATGTTGTATTCCACCGTGTCGTTGAACAGCACAGTGTCTTGCGGCACGATGCCTACCGCACGGCGTACGCTGGTTTGGGTCACATCGCGAATATCTTGGCCAGCAATACGCACATGACCAGCCTGCACGTCATAGAAGCGGAACAACAGGCGCGCCAGCGTGCTCTTTCCCGAGCCAGAGGGACCCACCACGGCCACCGTTTTTCCCGCCGGAATCGTGAAGCTCAGATCGTGCAGGATGGGACGCGCCGGGTCGTACGCAAACTGCACGTTTTCAAAGCGCACTTCAGGCGGTTGTCCATTCAGCGGCAGCGGCTGTGCATTGGGGGCATCGGCCACTTCGCGGTCTTGATCCATCAGCGTGAACATGCGGTTCAGATCGGTCAGGCTCTGCTTGATTTCGCGGTAGATAACGCCCAGAAAATTGAGCGGAATATAGAGCTGAATCATGAAGGCGTTGATCATGACCAGATCACCCAAGGTCAGGCGACCATCAACCACACCTTGCGTGGCACGCCACAAAATAGCGACCAGCGCAGTACCAATGATGAGTTGCTGACCTGCATTGAGCATGGACAGCGTAGTCTGGCTCTTCAGGCGCACGCGGCGCAGCTTTTCCAGGTTTTCGTCGTAGCGGGCAGCTTCAAACTCTTCGTTGTTGAAGTACTTGACGGTCTCGTAGTTCAGCAGCGAATCAATGGCTTTGGTATGCGCAGCAGACTCCTGCGCATTGGCTTCCTTGCGAAAGCGCGTGCGCCACTCGGTCACCGTGACGGTGAAGGTGATGTAGAACACCAGCGCTGCCAGCGTAATGATGGCAAACCAGGCGTCAAAACGCACAGCCAGAATGCCCAGCACCAACCCCATTTCAATTAGCGTGGGCAGGATGGAGTACAGAGAGTACGAGATCAGCGATTCCGTGCTGCGCACGCCGCGCTCGATATCGCGTGTCATGCCGCCGGTCTGGCGCTCCAGATGAAAGCGCAGGCCCAACGCATGCAGATGCTGAAAAGTCGAAAGTGCAATCGAGCGCGAAGTGCCCTGCGTGGCCTTGGCAAAGACCAGATCGCGCAGCTCGGTAAACATGGTGGTGGAAAAGCGCAACAAACCATAGGCCAGCAGCAGCCCCACGGGCACGACCAGCACCGCCTGGGCCTGACCGGGCTTTATGTCCAGCGCATCGACCAGATGCTTGAGCAGGACTGGCACGCCCACGTTGGCCAGTTTGGCGCCTAACATGAACAGCAGCGCCGCCAGCACGCGCCACTTGTATTGCAGGATGTAGGGGAGGAGGCGGCGCAGCGTGGCCGAGTCGGGGTTGGGTGCCGCTACTGCGGCTTCTTCAGGGGTTGTATGTGGCCGTGAACGCATTGTGGGGAGGTATCGCCTTGCAGGCAGTCTGAAGCTCGGTAAAAGGCTTCTATTTCTATGACGGGAATGAAATCGCCTGCGAATTCTGCCTGCCCCGTCACTTTTCCGCCAATCAAGCCCAAGGTAAACGGCTGCAGCAGCGTCCTGTCATAGTGTCCCGGCCCGCAGGCCTTGAAGAACGATGCATCGCGCGGCCAGCCCCAAAAGACCTTGGGGCTGAGTTCTGCATACAGCATGACCACGCAGTCGCGCCCTTCTTCAACGGCCTCGATCGTGCGCAGACCTCCGCCCCAGCAAACTCGCTGCCTTTTTGCGCTGGCAGCCAGTGCTTGCGTGGGAATGAGTGCCGAAAATGACCCAGCCTGTGCCTCAGCGTCCGTCAATCGATCGGGATGGCAGGATGACTGCTCGGCTGCGCCACTCAAGCCTTGCAACGGCGGCGATACAGGATCGCTTGTCTGATCGGTTCCCACAGGAGAAACGCCGCAGCCCGCCAATACTAGGCACAACACCCCATACAACGACCACGAAAGCAGATTCATAGTTACCACCTACTCACTTTCCTGAAACGGCGTCATTGGTATTTCCCAACAACATAGTAGAAACCCGAAGTTGAAGCACAATTCCACCTTTACCTCTGTGCCCACCACGTCCATGCCACCTCGTCCCAACCTCCCCCCTCAGCCTTTGCCCGAAGACAAGGAACTGGTTCTCAAAGTCGTCCCCATGCCTGCCGATGTCAACGCCAATGGCGACATCTTTGGTGGCTGGGTCATGGCTCAGGTGGACTTGGCAGGTTCGGTGCTGCCTCAGCGTATCAGCCACACCCGCATGGTGACCGTGGCGGTCAACGAATTCATCTTCAAGCAACCCGTGCGCGTGGGTGACATTTTGTCCTTCTACGCTGGTGTGCTGCATGTGGGCCGTACTTCGGTCACGGTGAATGTGGAAGTATTTGCCGAGCGTTTCTCGGATCAAGGCAAGTTCGTCAAAGTGACCGAAGCCCGCCTGACCTATGTGGCCATTGATGCCACCGGCAAGCCACAGGCCCTTCCCGATACCGATCAGACCCGTGCATGGCGCGAAGCCATTCAGTCGCAGGAGCAGAGCGTGCCTCCGAAAAGCTGAGCCCTCACTTCATGGCACAAAAAAAGCGACTCAATGAGTCGCTTTTTTCATGGGCTGTGCGCGGAATTTCAGGCAACGGCGGCGATGCCTGTTGCCTCTGCCGTGCTGGCGACCGCGCTCAAAGGGCTGGTGCTGAGCGTGCTGATGGATTTGCCCCGGCTGCTGCTGGTAGCACTTGCGCTGCTGGCTGCGGCTGAAAAGCCTGTACCGGCTTCAATCTGGCCCGTCAGCTCACCACCCTCTTCGATCACGACCTTGCCATAGCGAATCTTGCCGCTGACCTTGCCGGAACCATAGATCACCAGCTTCTCACGTACCGTCAACGAGCCATCAAAGCGGCCATGAATTTCGGCAATATCAATTTCTGCCGTGCCGTGAAAAGCACCGTTCTCGGCAATCTTGATGACGCGGGAGTTCATGGTCGCCTCAACCGTGCCTTCGACGACCAAAGTATCGCAGTCGGTAATTTCCACGCCCTTGAGCTTGATGTTGGGGCCCACCGTGAGCTGGCTGCCACTCGTAGCTTCAGCCACAGGAGCGGCAGGCGGCGTTGCCGGGCGCATAGTGCTGGAGGGCGGAATGCCCAGTCCAGAGCTGTTCAACGTGCCTGCCGAAGGCATCCCTGTCGCGGAATTGCGTGAAGAAAAAGTATCGTTTTCGCGTTTACCGAAGAACGGGTTTTGCACAGCCATGGCAGGAGCCTCCTTGTCAGAAAACGCCGATCCTACGCAGCATCAATGGCTATATTTGCCGTTATCTCGCAAGAACAGTAAGCAAAGCTTTCACAAGTTTCAGTTACTTGCATGCATTGCTTCATCTCACACCATGCAATATTTAGCTGCATCCGGGCAAGTGTTCACTTGCCTGTTTTTAAGGCAATTCAGACCTCTAGCCCAAGACTGGAGAGCGCGAGGCGCTCTCTTTTCAGGAGAAGCTCAAGAAACGATATAAGCCGCTGTCCCAGTGGACAACAGTTCGCCATCGACAGACAGAAACTCCATCTGGGTATTGGCAACGCGTGAGCCCAGGCGAATCACCTTGGCGGTGAGTAAGAATTCCTTGCCAATACCAGGGCGCAGATAGTCGACACGCAAATCAATCGTGCCCAGCCGGGAAAAGCGCTGCAGGCGCTGCATGGGCGTGTCATCCATATGGCGGGCGGCAATAGCGGCCATTACCGCCAGACCTCCCATAGAGTCCAGTCCCGCGCTGATAACGCCGCCATGAATGCGCTCATAGGCCTCGTGCCCTATCAACTCAGGTCGCATGGCGATCCGGCCATGCACCAGAGTTGGTGAAATTTCACCGATTTTGAGGCCAATGGTCTGATTGAATGCCACGCGTTTTTCAAAAATCTCGTGCAGACCGGCGAGAAATTCAGGCTCAAACTGAACAAGCTCTGGCTGAATATTCTTGCGAGTCTTAGGGGCGGGTGAGACCTGAGTTGTCATGGATTCGCTTTCAGACAAAAGAAAAAAGAATCGCCCAGCAACGGGCGATTTTCAGATCAGCACTTGCTGAAGTCAGGGTGATGCTTTTGGTGAAAGCATTACCCATCGCTTCACTGGCGTGGATTTCAGCAGTTGCTGAAATCCGGGTGGCGTTTTTCCATAAAAGATGTCAGCGCTTCTTTGGCGGCAGGCTCACGCAGCATGCGGGCGAAGACAGCCCCCTCTTCCGCAATGCGCTCGCTCACCGCCTTGACCTGGCCGCCCTTCATCAGGCGCTTGGTTTCGATCAGCGAAGACAGGGGCTTGCGCGCCAGCTTCTTGGCCTGCGCCTGTGCCACACCATTGCATTCGTTAGGGGGCACCACGCGATTGACCAGACCCACTTCCAGTGCGGCTTCAGCCATGAAGGGCTCGCCCAGCAGCAACGCTTCGGCCGCTCGGTGGTAACCCAGCATTTGCGGCAGCAACAAGCTGGATGCGGCTTCGGGGCAGACACCCAGGTTGATGAAGGGCAGCGAGAAGGCCGCGTTGTCGCCCGCATAAACCAGGTCGCAATGCAGCAGCAGCGTTGTACCAATGCCTACAGCCGGGCCACAGACGGCGGCAACCAGTGGCTTGGGGAAGGCCGAGACTTCCTGCAGAAAACGCCACACCGGCGCATCAGCCCCCATGGCTCCGGGTGTCGATGTTTGCTTGAGAAAGTCTGCAATATCGTTACCCGCGCTGAAGATGGCGATATCACCCTGGAACACCACCACGCGCACGCCTGCATCGGTCTTGGCCGATGCCAGCGCATCCGCCATCTGCGTGTACATGGCTTCGGTGAAGGAGTTTTTCTTCGCTACGCGGTTGAAGGTGATGGTGCAAACGCACTCTTCGGTGTGCACCAGAATGTCCTGGTTATCCTGGGTATTGCTCATGGTCTTGCCCTATCGAATGGTGAATAGGTCGCCGGATTCGGCGCCTTATTCCTTGTAATAAACAATCTGGTGGCTGGTGGCCAGCATCTGGCCAGACTTGCTCCACAGCTGGGCTGTCTGGTCAAAAAAGCCGTTGCGGAACTCCTGCCCGCGCGCCTGCGCCAGCAGCAGGTCATCGCCCACAGCGGCCAGTTCCTCACGCCCGGCATGAAAGTACACGGTGATGGACACCGTGCCCGCCGGCACGCGTTTGGCACGGCGCAGCCACGCCCGCGGAAAGAACACGTCAGAGACCGCAGCCAGCGACGCAAAATCCAGCGGACGCGGCGGATTGTCTCTCACCCACAGCTGCGTCAGAGAGTCGCGCTCTGAGCCGTCTTCCTCTTTAGGCAAAATACCGTTCACAAAACGCATCTCGTAGCGGGCCAGCCACTCAACACCTTTGAACAGAGGCGGTACACGCTCAAACTCTGCCGCTGGCTTGACGGCGGGCATGGGCATATCGCTCACGCTCCAGGTCTCGCGGCGCACAGCGGTTACGGCAGTGGCCGTGGTCACCACCTGCATCTTGCCGTCTGCATCGGGCTGCAGCACGGTCAAAATCCAGTGTTGGGTCGAGCGGTTGGTGCGCACCGGGTTGGCCTCAATCTCGAAAGCACCGGGGCCAACCGCCGCAGCGTAATTGACGGTGATGGAAATCGGGTCCCCCAGACATTGCGGGTGCTGCTGCATGGCCTGAACCAGACTGGCGGCTGTAATGCCGCCGTAGGGGCCGACCATATTCCAGTAATCCGGCGAAGCTTGGCCCCGGTACTGATTGGGCACTCCCGTGGCAGTCAGGGCCACGGCACGATCAAAGGGGTGGAGGTCTGTGCTCATAGGTTTCAGTGTTGCCCAAGGGCAGGAATGAAGGCCGTCAAACAGGTGACTCTTACGGCCTAAACAAGGGTTTGCCAGGGCTTCGATCACCCGCGCGCCAGCTCTGCAGCAATGGCAACAGGGGCCGCCACAGTAGCTCAGCCATCTCTTCTCTGAAATACCCCAGATGGCCTATGCGCCCTGACGGAGCAAGCGCCGCACTCACATGCTCCAGCGTGCTGGGCGCACTCTGGTACCAGCCCACCAGCGACTGCACGCTGGCCAGCGACATCATTTCGTCGTCTTCCATATACAAAGCGTGCAGCGGGTAATGGGCAGCGGCATAGGCATCGGCCGCCCATTCACCTTCAACGCCCATGGCGTAACGCGGATTCATGCACCAGCGCCGCCATTGCCAGAGCACACCTGCAGGCAAGTCACCCACCATGCCCAGCTTGCGCCCCGGAAATGAGCCGTACAGCCAGGTCGCCAACGGTGCCACGCCCCACCAGAAAAGTCGAATAACGCGTTTGGTCGGCGCAGCGTTATCGCGCCAGTAGCCGCTGCCACTGGCCACGGAAAGCAGGCCATTAATGGGCAAAGGCATTGAAGCCAGGCCCGGCAGTTGCGAGCCCATGCTGTGTCCAATCCAGATCAAGGCCTGGTCGGGAAATTGTTTTTTGAGCTGTGCCGCTACCTGCTCACAATCCTTGGCCCAGTCCAGCAGATCAGCCTTGGTATCGCGTATAGGCCCTTGCAGCGAAAGACCGTGACCGCGGTAGTCAAACGTGGTCACGCCATAACCCTGCTCTGCAAGCCAGCGCGCAAAGGGCTGGTAATAGCTTTGCTGTACCCCCATGGCGGGGGCCACCACCACCTGCGCCAGCGCCGCTGCCGCCGTGGGCTGACATTGGCGCAGCACCAGATGGGCCGGACCGACGGAGATGGGCAGGTTCATCTCCGTCCACTGCACTTCAGGCTGCTGCGCGGTCTGCATCAGGTGCCTGCGCTGCTTAAACGCGCTCGAAGATGCCGGCCGCGCCCTGCCCCATGCCCACGCACATGGTCACCATGCCGTACTTGAGCTGCTTGCGACGCAGCGCGTGCACCACGGTCGCCGCACGAATCGCACCCGTCGCACCCAGCGGGTGACCCAGCGCAATCGCGCCACCCATGGGATTGACCTTGCTGGGGTCGAGATTGAGGGTGTTGATTACCGCCAGAGACTGGGCTGCAAAAGCCTCGTTCAGCTCAATCCAGTCCATGTCGTTCTGGCTGAGTCCGGCGTAACGCAGCGCAGCCGGGATGGCCTCAATCGGGCCAATGCCCATGATGGAGGGCGGAACACCTCTGCTCGCATAGCTCACAAAGCGCGCCAGCGGCGTCAGGCCAAAGCGCTTGACGGCATCGCCACTGGCCAGAATCAGTGCGCCTGCACCATCGCTGGTTTGCGAGCTATTGCCTGCAGTTACCGAGCCGCGTGCCGCAAACACGGTGCGCAACTTGGCCAGACCTTCGATGCTGGTATCTGGGCGCGGGCCTTCATCCAGGCTCACGGTGCGAGTACTGATAACAGGTTCGCCAGTGGCAATGTTCAGCGTGCGGTCTGTCACTTCAATCGGCGTGATTTCGTCGGCAAACTCGCCCGCCTGCTGGGCTGCAATGGCACGGCGATGCGACTCCAGCGCAAACGCGTCCTGCGCCTCACGGCTGACCTGCCACTGCTGGGCCACCTTCTCAGCCGTCAGGCCCATGCCATAGGCAATACCCACATCGCCATCGCGCTCGAATATGGTGGGCGACAGGCTGGGCGAATTGCCCATCATGGGCACCATGCTCATGCTTTCCACACCGGCTGCAACCATCACATCGGCCTCGCCCACACGAATACGGTCAGCGGCCATGGCCACGGCAGACAAACCCGAGGCACAGAAGCGATTGACGGTAATCCCGCCAATGCTGGTGGGCAGCCCCGCCAGTACCGCGCCAATGCGCGCCACATTCAAGCCTTGTTGGCCTTCAGGAATGGCGCAGCCACAAATGATGTCTTCAATGGCCTTGGGATCCAGACCCGGAACCTGAGCCAGTGCTGCTTTCAGCGTGGTGGCCAGCAGATCGTCAGGACGGTAATTGCGGAAAAAACCTTTATGGGAACGACCGATCGGCGTGCGCGTTGCTGCAACGATGTAGGCGTCTTGTACTTGCTTCATTTTTGTTTCTCCTCGCTTCGCCTTAGTTGCGCACCGGCTTGCCGGTGTTGAGCATGCCGAGAATTCTCTCGTGCGTTTTAGGATGAGCAATCAAATGGCAGAACGCCTTGCGCTCCAGCTTCATCAGATAGGCTTCATCCACCAGGGTTCCGGCATCCACATCGCCGCCGCACACCACGTTGGCAATCATTCCTGCGATGTACTGGTCAAACTCGCTGATAAAGCCTCCGTCGCGCATATTCACCAGCGATCCCTTGATGGTGGCCTGACCGCTGCGGCCCGCAACGGGGAAGCTGCGCTTGTGCGGAGCACGCCAGCCGCTGGCAGCCATGGACTTGGCTTCGTTGATAGCCACAAACAGCACTTCATCTTTGTGGGCCACCACGATGTCGCTTTCCAGCAGATAGCCCAGCTTGCGCGACTCCAGAGCGCTAGTGCCCACCTTGGCCATGGCAGCCGCGGTAAAGCCTTCGGTGAGGAAGGGCAGCAAATCCTTGCCTGTGCTGGTGGCTGCATTTTCCGCAGCGCGGCGGGCGATATAGGTCAGGCCGCCTGCGCCGGGCACCAGGCCCACGCCGACTTCTACCAGACCGATATAGCTTTCCATATGGGCCACGCGGCGGGCCGAGTACACGGCCATTTCACAGCCGCCGCCCAGCGCCAGCCCATGAATGGCCGACACCACAGGCACCTGTGCATAACGCAGGCGCAGCATCAGGTTTTGCAGCTCTTGCTCGATGCTTTCGATGGCGTCTGCGCCGCCAATCACAAAGGCGGGCATGGTAGCTTCAAGGTCAGCCCCCACGCTGAAAGGCGAGTCGCCCGACCAGATGACCATGCCATCAAAATCGCTCTCGGCCACTTCCACTGCCTCCATCAGGCCTTCCATCACTTCGGGGCTGATGGCGTGCATCTTGTTCTTGATGCTGGCGATCAGAACTCGCTTACCGGAGGGGCTTTCATTCTCGTCGAGCGTCCAGGTACGCAGCGCTTTGGTTTCAGCAATCGTGGTGCCCGCCGTCTGCCAGTCGGGCAGGTTGGTTTCGCCCAGCAGCTTTTCAGGGAAGAGCTGGCGTTCGTACACCGGCAGCAAACGGCGCGGCACAAATTGGGCCTGAGATGCGCTCCACGAGCCATTGGCGGTGTGCACGCCACCGGCTTCGGCCACCGGGCCTTCAAACACCCATTGGGGCAACGGTGCCTTGCACAGCGCCTTGCCTGCATCAATGTCTTCCTGAACCATCTTGGCCACATCCAGCCAGCCAGCGTCCTGCCATAGCTCGAAGGGGCCTTGCTGCATGCCATAGCCCCAGCGCATGGCCTGATCCAGATCACGTGCGCAGTCGGCAATTGTGGACAGATGCACGGCAGCGTAGTGGAAGCTGTCACGCAGAATGGCCCAGAGGAACTGGCCTTCCTTGCCCTCGGCATTGCGCAGCAGTTTCAAGCGCTCAGCTGCGGGCTTTTTGAGCATGCGGCCATACACCTCGTCGGCCTTTCCGCCGGCTGGAATGTAGTCCTCGCTATCGAGCTCAAACTGCATGGTTTCTCGACCCACGCGCTTGTAAAAGCCCTGCTTGGTTTTATTACCCAGAAAGCCGAGATCCAGCAGCTTTTGCAGCACCTTGGGTGTGCCAAAGTTAGCAAAGAAGGGGTCGCTTTGCTCGTTCAGATTCTCCTGCATGGTCTTGATGACGTGGGCCATGGTGTCCAGGCCCACCACATCCGCCGTGCGGAAGGTACCGCTTGATGCGCGGCCCAGCTTTTTGCCGGTGAGGTCATCGACCACATCAAAGTTCAAACCAAAATTCTCGGCTTGCTTCATGGTGGAAAGCATGCCCGCAATACCAATGCGGTTGGCGATGAAGTTGGGCGTGTCATGCGCGCGCACCACCCCCTTGCCCAGCACCGCGGTCACAAAGGTTTCAAGCTGGTCCAGCACTTCGGACTGGGTGGTGGGCGTGTTGATCAACTCCACCAGCTGCATATAGCGCGGTGGGTTGAAGAAGTGAATGCCGCAAAAACGCGGCTTGATGGCATCGGGCAAAGCCTCGCTGAGCTTGGTAATGGACAGACCCGAAGTGTTGGAGGCCACCAGAGCATGCTTGGCAATAAAGGGGGCGACCTTGTGATACAGGTCCAGCTTCCAGTCCATGCGTTCGGCAATGGCTTCGATGACCAGATCGCAACCCTTGAGCAGCTTCATGTGCTCTTCGTAGTTGGCGGGCTGAATCAGATCCACATCATCGGCCACACCGATGGGTGAAGGCTTGAGCTTTTTGAGATTGGCGATGGCGCGCTCTGCAATGCCGCTCTTGGAGCCGTCTTTGGCGGGCAGATCAAACAAAATGACCGGCACCTTGACGTTGACCAGATGGGCCGCAATCTGCGCACCCATCACGCCCGCACCCAGCACGGCGACTTTTTTCACATTGAATCGGGACATGAGCAATGTTCCATTAAGGGCCAGCTGCTGCTTCACACAGCATCAAGCAGCTTCAGCGCTGGCTTTTTTGTCTTGAGATTTATTGAACGCGGATCCAAGTCTGCGTGCGCCAGAAGGGGCCGATGGAGCCGCGTACTTCCAGCTTTTTTCCGTCTTCGATGGGTGTCAGCCGCACGGTGTAGGTCTTGCCGTTTTCAGGGTCGAGAATCTTGCCGCCCTCCCAGACTTCCTTGCCCTCGGCCTTTTTGACGCCGCTGATCAGCGTCATGCCCACCATGGGCTTGTCTTTCAGCTCGTCCTTACACTCGGTGCACAGCTGATTGGGGTCTGCGCCTTTGCGCAGCAGCGCTTCGACCTTGCCAGAGACAATGCCCCCCGCTTCGGTGATCTTCACCTGCGCCTTGGGCGTATTTTCTTTCTCGTCCATGCTGCGCCAAGTGCCTACGGGCGACATCTGAGCCAATGCAGTGGACATGCCGCCCGCTACCAAAACAAGAGCTACCAGTGCTTTAATCTTCTTCATTTCCAAGTCCTTTAACGGTAAAACAAGGGATGAATCAGCGCATACAGCTACGCTTTCAATAGCGCGGCTGCATGGCTTTTGGAGCTTCAGGCCAGAGCGGCGTCGGTGTCCATCAGCGACTGGCTGCCCGCACGGGCAGTGCGCATCAGCGTCAGTGTTTCGGGGAACAGCTTGGCAAAGTAAAAACGTGCCGTCTGCAGCTTACCCAGATAGAAGGGGTCGGCATTGCCAGCAGCAATCTCGCGCAGGGCCACCTGCGCCATGCGGGCAAACAGGTAGCCAAAGACCAGGTGGCCGGCCACGCGCAAATAGTCCACAGATGCAGCGCCCACGTCGTCGGGGTTTTGCATGCCCTTGAAACCGATTTCGGTGGTGAACTTGGTCATCTGGTCGCCCAGCATGGCAATGGGCGTGATGAACTCGCTCATCTTTTCATTGACGCCCTCTTCCTCCACCAGCTTGCCAATCAGCTTGCCAAACTTCTTGAGCGTGGCGCCCTGGTTGCCCAGAATTTTGCGGCCCAGCAAGTCCAGCGCCTGCACGCCGTTGGTGCCTTCATAAATCATGTTGATGCGGTTATCGCGCACAAACTGCTCCATGCCCCATTCGGTGATGAAGCCGTGGCCGCCATAGACCTGCTGGCACATGGTGGTGGAGATCCAGCCGTTGTCGGTGATGAATGCTTTGACGATGGGCGTGAGCAGCGCGACCAGCTCGGCGCTGTCTTTGCGCACTTTTTCGTCAGGGTGGTTCAGTTCGGTGTCAATCAGCAGAGCGCTGAAAGTAGACAACGCGCGGCCGCCTTCGGCATAGGCCTTGGCGGTCATCAGCATGCGGCGCACATCGGGGTGCACGATGATGGGGTCGGCAGGCTTGTCTTTGGCCTTGACGCCAGTCAGAGAGCGCATCTGCAGCCTGTCCTTGGCATAGGCCAGCGCGTTCTGGAAAGCCACTTCGGTCAGGCCCAGCGACTGGTTGCCCACGCCCAGACGAGCGGCGTTCATCATCACAAACATGGCTTGCAGACCCTTGTTGGGCTCGCCCACCATGGTGCCGACGGCACCATCGATATTGATCTGCGCCGTGGCATTGCCGTGGATGCCCATCTTGTGCTCCAGCGCACCGCAGAAGATGGGGTTGCGCTCGCCCAGGGAGCCATCGGCCTTGATCAGGAATTTGGGCACCACAAACAGACTGATGCCCTTGGAGCCCACAGGCGCATCAGGCAGGCGGGCCAGCACCAGATGCACGATGTTTTCGGTGAAGTCGTGCTCACCGGCGGAGATGAAAATCTTGCTGCCGGTGATCTTGTAAGTGCCATCCGCCAGTGGCTCAGCCTTGCTGCGCAGCAGGCCCAGATCGGTGCCGCAATGCGACTCGGTCAGGCACATGGTGCCGGTCCATTCTCCGCTGGTCAGCTTGCCCAGATAGGTCTTCTTCTGCTCGGGTGTGCCGTAAGCATGCAGGGCTTCATAAGCACCATGGGAGAGGCCAGGGTACATGGTCCAGGCCTGATTGGCGCTGTTGAGCATTTCATACAGCGCCGAGTTCAGCACCATGGGCAGGCCCTGACCGCCGTATTCGGGGTCGCAGGACAATGCAGGCCAACCACCCTCCACAAACTGGGCATAGGCTTGCTTGAAGCCTTTGGGCGTAGTCACCTCATGCGTAACCTTGTCCAGCGTGCACCCCTCGGCATCGCCGCTGATGTTCAGCGGAAAGGTCACATTGGCCGCAAACTTGCCAGCCTCTTCCAGCACCGCATTGATGGTGTCTACATCCACCTCGGCGTGCGTGGGCATCTGCTGATAAGACTCAGCGACCTTGAAGACCTCATGCATGAGGAATTGCATATCACGCAGTGGCGGGTTGTAGCTGGGCATGTGTCGTCTCCTGAGGTAGTTTCGCGTTGGATAGGGTTGCTAGATGGACCTGTCGCTTGCCGTGTGGGGCGTCAGGCCGCTGGGGGCTCACTGGCGTAGCGCGCCAGAATGTTGTTGAAGCCTGCATGGGCACGCTCGATCGAGCCTTCGCTGTGCAAGAAGCGGGCTTCGTAGTGCAGAGCCAGAATCAGGCCGTGAATTTCAAACAGCAACTGGCTGGCATCGGCATCCGCACGCAGGTCGCCACACTCCTGGCTCTGCTCAATCGTGCGGCGCATGGCAGCCAGCCAGGTGCTGACGGACTCAACCAGCGCATCGCGTACGGGGCCAGTGCGGTCATCAAATTCCACGGCGCCGCTGATATAGATGCAGCCGGAATCAATCTCCATGGAAGTGCGCTTCATCCAGTTCCCAAACAGCTCACGCAGACGCGGTATGCCACGCTCTGCCTCGATGGCCGGGTAGAACACTTCTTGCTCAAAACGGTCGTGGTATTCGTGCACCACGGAAATCTGCAACTCTTCACGCGAGCCAAAGTGGGCAAACACGCCTGACTTGCTCATGCCAGTGAGTTCAGCAATCGCACCAATGGACAGGCCTTCCAGACCTATATGGGTTGCCAAATTAAGAGCGGACTCCACAATCGTGGCCTTGGTTTGCTGGCCTTTTGCCAATGAGCGCCCTGAAGTCTTGACGGCAGACTCAGTGCCCTCTGCCCTGGGGCTAGCAGCAGCTTGCGCAGCGGGCAGTGCCTTGCGAGACTTGGCAGCAGTCTTTGCAGGCATCTCTGGATGATTCAGCCCGGCACTCCCCTCTGCGCGGCCAGCCACATGCGCCGCATCCCGGCTAGCGGGAGAAGTTGAAGAACGGGGAACGGAAGACGAAACCATGAAATTCTCAATAAAACGAACGATCGTTCTATTTTGCACAGTTTCTTTATGGATTCAGGCATGCAAAGGGTAAATACCGATCCTTTCTTGCCAAGGATTTCCCTAGCTGCAACCTCCTCGCAGTCATGAAAAAACGCCGCCAGTCCTGCGACTGCGGCGTTTTTTCATGACGGGAAAGTCGCTGGATTACACCACGACCATCATGGCCAGGCTTGCATCCAGGTGCTCCGTCGGCAGGCGGCGAAAGCCCGAGCGGGCATAACGCTGCAGACGACCCAGCGCAAACGCAGTCAGCACGCTGGCTGCCACCGAAGCTTCAGCCGTAGGAGCAGAAGAACCCATGGCCCCCGCCGCAGGGCGCAGGCACTGGCGCAGGGTAGATTCAATGCGGTCAAAGAACTGATTCATGCGCGTTTGCAGACGCTCGTGTTCAAACACGATGGCATCGCCCACCATAACGCGCACCATGCCAGGGTTCTTCTCACCAAACTGCAGCAGCAGAGCAATCACGCGGTTGGCATTGCGCGCGCCTTCGATAGGACCGAGTGCTACCTCTGGCACATCACGGCCTACGATTTGTTGAATCATGGAGAAGACAGACTGCTCGATGAATTCGATCAGGCCTTCAAACATCTGGGCCTTGCTGGCGAAATGGCGATACAGCGCCGCCTCGCTCACGCTCAGATGGGCAGCCAGGGCAGCCGTCGTAATGCGATCGGCACCGGGCTTTTCCAGCATGGATGCCAGGGCCTGCAGGATCTGCTCACGACGCTCTCCAGGCTTGGGGCGCTTGCGCGCAGGGGCCAATGCAGGAGAGACGGATGTGTCCTCAGCTGGATTTTCGTTATTGGAAACAGGCGACAGGACTTCAGACTCAGACATAGGCGACTCAGTATTTATTAGCAATTTTCTCACAGCCAGTTGCACTGTTAAGCACACGACTCCCTAATAGGCAGGTTTTCAGGTTTGCAAAACCGTACTTAATCCGGTTTTGTGGTCTCCGCTCCTGAACATTCAACCCACCGCGCTCACCAACTCCCAAGCGTAACCGAGAAATCACTCTTTCAAACCTTCAGATGGATCATGGCTGCCTTCTGAAACTGATTGAACCGGAATTTCAAGCCTTACTAATAAGCCTTTACCTAAACTACCTTCGGCAAAACTCAAAACACCTTGATGGAGTTGAGTAATTTCATCGGCAATCGCCAAACCCAAACCCGTTCCCTCTTCCACCACGCCCTGAGCGCGATAAAAGCGCTGGGTAATCTGGTTGCGCTCTTCTTCAGGCACACCGGGGCCGTCGTCATCGACCTCGACATAGGCCCAATGCGCCACGCCGGGCATATTCAGCAGCGTGACATCATCCGTACCCACAGGCTGCGGGCGCAGTCCGCAAAGCAGCGTGACACTACCGCCTTGGGGCGTGTATTTAATGGCGTTTTCAACCAGGTTAGAGACCAGCTCACGCAGCAACCAGCTATGACCCCAGACAGAAGCTGGCTGAACCTCCAGCCCAAAGTCCAGCCCCTTGGCTGAGGCCCGATCAATAAAGGTCTCCAGCATGCTCTCGCACAGGTCTTTCAGGTCGACCTCTTGCAGCGGCTGCACCTCCGCATTGCGGGCATCCGCGCGCGACAAGGCCAGTAACTGGCGCGCCAGCTGAGAGGTGCGCCGCGTGGCATCACGCAACTGCTCAATCTGCTCCACATTCAGCACCACCTGTGCCTGCCCGCCGCTGCGCTTGGCAATGCGCTGCGCCTCTTGCGCGCTCAGCGCCCAGGCCTCAACCTGTGCCTGCAAGGCGGCAAGCGGCGTGCGCAACTGATGGGCCGCATCCGCCACAAATCGGCGCTGACCTTCGGCCTGTGCATTGACTAAAGAGAACAATCGATTGAGAGCACGCACCAGCGGGCGCACTTCAGCGGGCGATGTCTGCTCATCAATAGGGCTGAGGTCGCGCGGTGAGCGGCGCTCTACCGCCTGAGTCAACTTATGCAACGGCTTGAAGGCCCGACTAACCGACCAGTAAATCGCCACGGCCGCGCCGGCAATCAGCAGCAGATTGGGCAGCAGCACATGCATGATTAACTGGCGCACCCATTGCTGACGCACATCACTGCTATCCGCCAGCATGACGACCATCTCGCCCGCACCATAGGTTTCTGCCTTGAGCACGCCCACGCGGTAAGTCACGCCGTCATGCTCCTGGCTGTGAAATTCCGCCGTGCCCGTCGCCGGTACATCAAAGCGTATCCAGGCATCGCCCGCAACCACATTGCCTTGCAGATCGCCAATGGCATAAGCCACTTCATCGCCCTGATTGCGCAAAAAATCTTCCACCGAGGGAGTCAGCGACACCAGCGGCGGCGTGCCATCGGCAATCGACGGGGCCAGCACCGAATCCGCCAATGCGGGCAGCAATCGCAACAAGCGCTGGTCATGCTGGGTGGAAGCCTCATCAGCAGCGCTGTAACTGAACCAGCCGCCCATGACCCCCAGCAGCATCAGTGGTACCAGAAGCAAAACCAGCAGACGAAAGCGCAGATTGGCGGTCATTAATGCGTATGTGAATAAAGTGGCTGATAGCTCTATTTTTCATAGCCGCCACCTCTTTATTAATAAAGGATTAAGAGATATATCTATCTAAAATCAATATCAATCAAGCGCAAGAAGCTATCAGTTTGATGAATCAAAGTACTTTAATCAAAGAACTTCAGGCATCAATTCCAACCGATAACCAAAGCCACGAATAGAGCGCAGAGCCACGCCATGCGGCTCCAGTTTGCTGCGCAGGCGCGAGACATAAACCTCTACGGCATTGGGTGTGATTTCACGATCCCAGCCTGTCAGCGCCTGCAGCAATTTCTCTTTGCTTGCGGGCTTAGGCGCATTGAGCAGCAAATATTCAAGCACTGTCCATTCACGCGGGCCCAGATCAATCGCCAACAGCTTGCCCTCGTTCTCACCTTCTTGCGGCGCCTGGCGGGCACCCGCACGGCGACCCGCCGTATCCAGTTCAATACAGCCAAAGTTCAGCACAGCAGACGTTGCAGCCTGCGAACGGCGCATCAGCGCCCGCAGACGCGCCAGCAGCTCGGGAAGCTCAAAGGGCTTGACCATATAGTCATCCGCCCCCCAGTCCAGCCCCTGCACCCGATCCTGCAGCGCATCACGCGCAGTGAGGATCAACACCGGCATGGCCTTGCTTTCCACCTCGCTGCTGCGCAGGCGGCGGGTCAGCTCCAGCCCGTTGATGCCTGGCAGGCCGATATCGATCACCGCCACATCAAACGCCTCCTGAGCCAGCACCTCCAGCGCACGCTCAGCGCTACCGACCCAGTCCACGGCATAACCTGCATCGGACAGACCCAGCTTGATACCGCTGGCCACCATCACATCATCTTCCACCAGAAGCAAACGCATAAAGTCCTACCTAGCTCAAAAACAAAAGCCGCCCAAAGGCGGCTTGCGGCGGGATCCTGAGCTCAGGTCCGCCCGGAAAAGCCCTGCGACGATGTTAACGCTTTATGCGCCAAGCCACCCGGCACCGGCAGCCACACGTCAGGGCCAGACAGACTCATCAATGGCTACGAATCATCGTGCCATAAGCCTGATCCGTCAAAATTTCCAGCAGCATGGAATGCGGCACCCGACCATCAATGATGTGCACGGCGTTCACACCGGCCTTGGCTGCATCCAGAGCGCCCGCAATCTTGGGCAACATGCCGCCAGAAATCGTGCCATCGGCAAACAATCCATCGATTTCACGAGCCGTCAGATCGGTCAGCAGATTGCCTGCCTTGTCCAAAACGCCCGGAGTGTTGGTTAAAAGCACCAGTTTTTCAGCTTGCAACACAGTTGCCAACTTGCTGGCCACCACGTCGGCGTTGATGTTGTAACTCTCGTTCTCCTCGCCAAAACCGATAGGGCTGATGACTGGAATGAAAGCATCGTCCTGCAGCGCCTTCACCACACTGGGGTCGATGGCAACGATATCGCCCACCTGACCCACATCGTGCTCGATGCTCGGATCCTTGTTATCCAGCATCTTGAGCTTCTTGGCACGAATCAAGCCACCATCTCGCCCCGTCAGGCCCACGGCCTTGCCGCCGGCCTGATGGATCAGACCCACGATGTCCTGCTGCACCTCGCCAGCCAGCACCCACTCCACCACTTCCATGGTTTCTTCATCCGTGACACGCATGCCTTGAATGAATTCACCCTTCTTGCCAAGACGACCCAGCGCCGCCTCGATCTGAGGTCCACCACCATGAACCACCACCGGGTTGATTCCTACGAGCTTGAGCAACACAACGTCTTCCGCAAAGTCGGCCTGCAGGGCGGGATCGGTCATGGCGTTACCGCCATACTTGATAACCATGGTCTTCCCATGAAACTTGCGAATGTAAGGCAGTGCTTGCGCGAGGATTTCCGCTTTGTCGCGGGGGGCGATCTGGGTGGTGGAGTCAATGGTGGTCATAGATCAAAGCTCAGTCCCGTGGGACAATGTTCAAGTCAGATGGGCTGCATTGTGCCGCAAATGCTCTTGGAGACGAGCAAGATGCCAACTTCCCCGAGTCAGCTACCCTCGATATAAAACTTAAAACAATTCCACATCCACACACTCCATGAATTCGATTATTTTCTCTGTTCAAGAGTTATTCAGGTATGACGCGTTTCTTGCAGGCTTGGCTTCGTTTATTACCTGCGTGTTGCTGGTTACCACCAAGAAATGGCATGGCAGCTTTTCCATGGACTCCAGTAGTGGGGTACAAAAAGTTCACACCACCCCGACTCCCCGAATTGGCGGTATCGGTATTGCAATAGGCGTCTTTGCAGGTTTCGCGGCCTCAAGCCATGGCGCAGCTGCGGCAGAGAAGAGAATGATTCTTGGTGCCATCCTCATGGCTGGAATACCCGCTTTCATTTTTGGCCTTTTGGAAGATTTGACCAAGAAAGTATCGGTAAAAATCCGTCTTCTGGCCACCATGGCCTCTGGCGTACTGGGCTGGGGTATTACTGGTACATCGCTCACCCATGTCGATATTCCAGGCCTTGACTTCTTGCTGGGATTTACCATCATCTCGGTCATCTTCACTGCCATCGCTGTTGGCGGGGTTGCCAACTCCATCAACATCATCGATGGACTGAACGGCCTGACTGCAGGCACTGCAATGATTATTCTTGCTGCCTTCGGCATCATCGCTCGGCTGGTAGGAGATATTCCTCTTGCATTTACCTGCCTGATCATAGCGGGTGCTGTGGCAGGTTTCTTTTTTGTCAACTGGCCAAAGGGGAAGATATTTCTGGGGGACGGCGGAGCTTATTTCCTGGGCTTTACACTGGCATGGATTGCCGTGCTGCTACCCGAGCGCAATCACTCTGTTTCCCCCTGGACCAGCCTGTTGATTTGTTCCTACCCCATTATCGAAGTAGGTTTTAGCATTTTGCGAAGATCTCTCCGAGAGGGCTACAGTCCAACTGAGCCAGACTTCTTTCACCTGCACTCTTTGGCCAACAAACGCTGGGCACGAAAAATATTCGCCAATTTTTCAAAACCTATGCAAAATGGATTGACTTCACCTTTTCTTTGGGTATATGCAACAATTCCCTGCATATTAGCAGTTCTCACCTATCACAGCAAAATACTCACAGCACTTTCATTTATAGCCAGTTTTTTATGTTATTTATCATTTTATAACAAGTTAGCATTTTTTCGTTGGATTCCAAAAAAATGAAAATATCAGTCATCACTGTCTCTTTCAACAGCGAAAAAACCATAGAGCGCACAATAAAATCCGTTCTAAATCAAGATTACTTTGATTATGAATACATAATAATTGACGGAGAATCAAAAGATCGAACGCTGGAAATTTGTCAAAAATACTCAAGTAGAATTTCTAAAATTATTTCAGAAAAAGACTCTGGAATATATGATGCCATGAACAAAGGAATATCATTGGCCTCAGGAGAAATAATCGCCATATTGAATTCTGATGATTATTTCTCAAACAACCAAGTCTTGAAAACAGTATCAGAAAATTTCTCACCGGAAGCAGACCTCCTGCTAGGCAATGTGGAGATATTCAGCGAATCCACAAACAAGGTCAAGAGATTTTACTCATCCAAAATTTTCAATCCAAAATTGAGTAGATTCGGAATACAACCGCCACATCCAGCTGTCTTCATAAGAAAATCCGCATATAAAAAGCATGGAACCTATGACAAACATTTGAAAATTGCCGCAGACTTTGACTTATTGACCAGATTTTTATCTGTACTAAAGCTAAAATTCAAAAGAATCGACAAAACATTGGTTCTCATGAGCGATGGGGGAATTAGTAACAGCAGTCTAAGATCAAGGCACAAGGTTTCATATGAAATAATAAAATCTCTCAA
>ERZ724525.4-NODE-4-length-124231-cov-14.544034_pt1 | contig 124231 bp, 117 predicted proteins | sample MGYA00376058_ERZ724525 | MGnify/ENA primary metagenome ERZ724525 (study PRJEB28724, sample SAMN07190888) | wastewater metagenome | isolation source: influent of sewage treatment plant in Hong Hong | place: USA: Christiansburg, Virginia | collected 2016-03-01 ... | reverse complement strand
CAAAACTCCTTAACGAATACGTTAAAGAATAGTGTATCAAAGACCGTGGTGCTGGCAACTTGGCAAGCAGCAGTGCATCCAAACCAGCCCGGAATTAGGACGGGTTTAAATCACCTCTCCGGGTCGCGCGGAACGTCGATCAGCAGTGGCCCGTCTTCGGTCAGCACGGGCTACCCTTCCACCACCGTCACCACATCGTCGAACGAACGCGCAACCATATACTGGGCCGGCTGCTCGCCCACGGCGAGGGCCTGGAAGTGAGCACCACCGCAGGTGATCTTGGCGCGTTCGGTCTGGCGCAGATCGTCGGCGAACAGGCTGCCCTTGGTCTCGACGACGAAGTACAGCCTGTCACCCTCAGGCGTGGTCAGCAGGACCGCCCAGTCGGGGTTGTAGCTGCCCAGCGGGGTCGGCACCTTGAACCAGCCCGGCAGCTTCGCATAGACCTTGATCGCGCTGTTTTGCTCCAGCTGTTCGGCAAAGTCCTTCTCGATGTCCGAATCGTAGAATACGGACTGATAAACCGACTTTTCGGTGTCGCCGAGCATGTTCTTCAGGTAGCCGGTCAGTTCCTCCTTCTCGAACAGCTCCTGGGCGTAGTAGTCGTCCTCCCCCAAACGCTGGTAACGGATGCCATCCACCACCGCGATGCGTTTGCAGCGCTTGATCGCGTCGGCCACCGTCTCGATGAACTGCTGGGGGTTGCGCTTGAAGTCGTTCAGGCGGCGGCTCTCGACCAGAATACGGCCGATGCTGCGGCGGGTCAGCTGGGTGCGGTTTTGAAGCTCCGTGAGGATGTCGGGCAGCTCAATGTCGTCCTCGTTCAGTACAACGCTGTCGGCGCCGTTCTTGCGCTCCACGGCGGTCACACCGGCTTTCCCGATCTCCATACCGGCAGTACGCCACTGCAGCCGCGTCTTGCTGATGGGCGGCGCCTGGATCACCGCGGTGATGCAGTCCCGGATCAGCTTCTCGTTGTCGAACTGCACACGGTAGGTGGTCTTGTACTTGATCCGGTCCCACAGCGCCTTGAACTCGGGGCTGTCCAGCACGGCACGACGTACCGGCGCCTGGCGGCGCTCGTCGGCGTTCTTGATCTCCAGCCGCCCTGCCACCTTGCGCAGCCTCTCGATGATCTGGGCGCGCTGCGCTTCTACCTCGGGCGGCAGAACCAGGCTGCCATCCTTGAGGGCTTTGCGGAGGCTATCCTGGACCTTGCCCTTGGCGTCGATCAGTTTCTGGGCGCGCAGGTGCTCCGCGAGAATTCTGGACGCATCGAAACCCAGCGGCTTCTGCGTGCCGTCCGGCTGGATCACCGCGACGGCAGCAAACAGATGATCCGGCACCACGCCGAACTGGAAGCCATCGTCCTCGATCTCCTTCTGCAGGCTGTCGGCAAACTGCTGATAGCTCTCGTTGGCGATCACCGTCAGCGTGTTTACGTCGAAACCGCGTACCCGCACTCCATCCTGATTCACGCACAGGCGCAAGCCGCGGCCGATGGTCTGGCGCCGCCAGCGCTCCGTCTCGCGGGTGCTGAAATTGCAGATCTGGAAGACATTGGGGTTGTCCCAGCCTTCCTTGAGCGCCGAATGGCTGAAGATGAACTTCAGGGGCGACGAGAAACCCAGCAGCTTCTCCTTGTCCCGCATGATGAGATTGTAGGTGTCGTTGTCGGTGGCGGTGTCGCCACGGGTGTCCTTGAACACCTCGACCGTCTTGCCGCCGAGCTTCTTCCTGTCGATCGAGAAGTAGCCGTTATGGACATCCTCGACCGCCGCACGCATATCGACCTCGGCAAACAGGCTTTGGTAATCGGGGTGCCGCGCCCAGCGCGTGTACTCTTCCTCGAAGATCGTCGCGTACACGCCCTTCTGCGCACTACCCTGGGCGTCGTAGAGGCGGTACTTGTCCACCGCATCGATGAAGAACAGGCTCAAAACCTTGATGCCCAGCGGGCGCAGGCGCTTTTCCTTGTCCAGGTGCTCCTTGATCGTGCGGCGGATCATCTCGCGCTCGATCGCCAGCGGCTCGACGCCACCCCAACTGTCATCCAGGCGCAAATACACCTGACCGTCGGAAACGTGCAGCTCCAACAATTCGTCCTTCTTGGCGGTGCGAATCGCGCCGATGCGCATGTTGGCGTAAAGCTCACGCCCCGTGGCCTGCTCCAGATCGTCGGTGTCCTGCACCGTCACGGCCTTGCGGCGCACGCTGCCAGTGCGCTCAAGCACATCCAGCTCCACGCTCGCGGTGATCACGCCGCGCTTGTTGCTGACCGCCAGCAGCTTCACATAGGGCTTGTTGAAGCCTTGATCGATGGTCGCCGACGCCACTTCGATCTGTTTGACCAGCTTCTGCTCGTAGGCATCCACCGCGTCGAGGCGATAAACCATGTTGTGCTTGTCCACATGGGTCGCCGAGTAGCGCAGCGTGCACAGGGGGTGCAGGCGCGTCAGGGCCTTTTTGCCACGCCCGTCGATGCCGCCGTCCACGCTCTGGGGCTCATCCACAATCAGGATCGGCCGTGTGCCACGCACCAGGTCGATCGGCTTCTCGCCGCCGGTCTTTTCGCTGGCGCGATACATCACGTTCTTCGACTTCTCGCGACGCAGCGCCTCGTCGGCCTCTTCCGCTTCGGCCGCCTGCTCGTCGCCGAATTTGTTGATGGCGCCGACGGTGATCACCATGACCTGCACGTTCGGGCTGGTGGCGAAGTTGCGCACCTGGCCCAGCTTGGCCGAGTCGTACTGGAAGAACTCGTAGCCCTTGGCGCCGGGATAGAGGGTCTCGAAGTGCTCGCGGGTAATCTGCAGCGTCTTGTTTACGCCTTCCTTGATCGCCACCGATGGCACGACGATCACGAACTTGGTGAAGCCATAGCGACGGTTCAGCTCGAAGGCCGTGCGCAGATAAACGTAAGTCTTGCCGGTGCCGGTTTCCATCTCCACGGTGAAGTCGGGCGACAGCTTCGTGGTGGGTGGCAGGCCATTACGCAACTGGATGTCGCGGAGGTTCCCCTCAATCTGGTCGTCCAGCAGGGTCAGGCGGTTGCCGACGCCGCCCTGCTCGGTCGCGAGCATACCTTCCAGGGCGGCCTGCGCCGCCCCCGAATCGTCGGCAGGTCGTGCCGCGCGCACGGTGACGGTGAATTCGGTCCGGCATACCTCCTGGCCGTGAAACAGGTCGCACACCGCCTCGATGGCGGCACCCTGGTAGGGCAGGTCGGCTTCAAAGTGAAGTTTCACTGAAGCATCCCCAGCTCGCGAGGATCTATCCAGCCTTTGGATGCCAGAACATTCAGGGCGATACCGATCTGTCTGGGTGAGAACTGTTTCTTTCGCTCGTTCCAGGCATGCGTACTGGCGACCACATCGGCCACGTTGTGCACAGACTTGTCTCGCGTCGCAATCCAATGCACGGTGGCAAGTAATTCGAGGCCAAAAGGCGTCTCAAAACCATCAACCAGCTCACCCACACGATCGAATCTCTTTCGGGTTTCGCTATCCGATTCTATAAATGCGCGCGCATCCTCCACAGCACCGGGAACCAACGCCAAAGGCTTGTCTGGCGCATCGCCCCCGTCCGCATAGCCCGAAACCAGATGCCCCTCGATGGCATGCAGCACATGACGGAGATTTTCGGCATAGGGGCCGTAAAGCGCTTTCACGTAATTCAAACGCAGGGGCTGGCCGGCCTCCTGCAAAAAGTACATGAGTTTGTGCACCTCCAGCAGGCTGATCGTCGGATCAAGCAAGCCCCTCACATAACGATCCATCAATTCGACGAGCGCTGCGCGGCCCGCAGTCATGGCGGGGACGTCGCGGCGGTGCTGCATCGTGTCGGTCGCAGGCGCCCCTTTGGGTTCGTAGAGTCTAACCAGCACATCCGGCACCGCACTCATGGCCGCCTCAATCAGCGGCCGAACCTCTGACCACTCCAGCCCGCCCAGGCCGCTGCCCAGGGGTGGTATCGCAATCGATCTGATCCCGCGCGTCTGTATCTCGGACACCAACGCACGCAATCCCGACTCAATGTCTTCCATGCGACTCCTGCCGCGCCAATGGCGCTTGGTCGGAAAGTTAACGATGTAGCGTGGTGAAGTGAGCTGCCCCACCTCGAACATGAACATATGTCCCGGCTTCACTTCTTCACGTTTGCAGGCCGCTGCGTAGGCCTTGAAGTTTTCGGGCCAGGCGTTCTTGAATTGCAGCGCGATGCCGCGGCCCATCACCCCCACACAGTTCACCGTATTGACGATGGCCTCCGCCTCGTCCTTGAGGATGTCGCCGCTGGCCAGTTCAATCATGGCGCTCTCCATTTTTCAGTAATACCAATCGGGTCTAACTTCCACCACAGGGCGGTGGCCTTGCGCGGGTAGTGTGTGCGCCACCTGGGCGTGCACTGCGGTAGAGCAAACACCAATCCGTTCGACCAGTTGCCAAGGAAAGCCTTTTTCCACGAGAAACTCTGCTTGTTTGCCTTCCTTGCATTGCCGCCAGTCGCGCGCCAGTACCGCGCCCCAGTCGATCTCGTGTAACTGACCGAGATCGGCCCTATCCTCAAAGTAGCAGGCGCCAGCATTGGAAAGCGTAAACGCCCAACGCAGGGCACGATGATTTGCCCACTCCACTGCTGCAGCAAGATCGGCTTCCAAGTGAATGATCGCTCCCTGTCCTCCGCGATACGCGAGTTCGGCGTTACGCATATGGATCAGATACAGCATCACCGAACGCGGGCAAAAGTAAAACGGCACACACTGCCCGACATACAGGTCGGGATGACTCGTCAGCGTCAGCTCGTTCAAGCGACGCTGCTTGATGTTGTTCATGCCAATGACGGTCCCGGGTGTTGCCTGCTGCTGCACCCTTGCGTCCGACAGCAAACCACCACTGGCGACGATCGATGCCAGACGGTCCACATGACAGATGTGGTAGATCTTGGGGCGCTCGGGCTGCACCACAATCAAAGACTCCTGACCTTGGCGATGCCGAATTGCTCAAGAATCGCCGCCAGATTGGTCTTGGCTACGTCGTTGGCAAAGGCGCTGTCGCGGAAGACGCAGGTCACGTCACCGGCGGTGCCCAAGGCCTTGTGCCACGCGATGATGCCCAGCGCCAGGGGCTCCGCATCGGCGGCGGTGATCTGTGTGTCAAGGCAAGCCAGCAGCACCCCGCCACCGACGCTACTGACGGTTTTGCCGGCGATGGCCTTTTGTTCGACGGGAACGCACAGATCGAGGCCGAGTTTCAGCAGGAGTTCGTAAAGGACGTCGTCGTCGCTGCGGTCTGCGTCAACGTGGTCCAGTTGGTCAAACAGCGACTGGGCCAGGTTCTCGCGTTGTGGAGCCCAAGCTGTGATGTTCGAGGTATCGAGCTTGAACGTACGGAAGCCGACATCGCCTGCAAACATCGGATCGGCTTTCTTGTGGCGGAGCCCTGCGCTACGGATGCGGGCGCGGGTGATGTCGGCGATGGTGCTCCAGCCGGCAGCCTCTGCGCCTTCTAGCGGCTCGGGAAGCTGCACCAGGATGCAGCGACGCTTGCCTTGGTCTTCAGCATTCTGGGCGAATACAGCATCCATCGTCGTGCCCGTGCCGGCAAAGAAATCCAAAACAATATCTGGATCGGATGGAGATGACCCGACTTGAAGAATACGTCGTATCAATCGAGTAGGCTTCGGTGTATCGAAAACCAAATCAGAGTTCGGGAATGTAATCAATGCCAGTAGCTCTTTCTTCCCCTCTTGGGTGTGACCAACCTCGTCATACTTCCATAGGGTTTGGGGAACTCGACCCTCACCTACCTCTGATAGAAACCGCTTTACGCCTGGCTGGTTGCTCCCATCCAAGCCCCACCAAATACGGCCATCTGCATCTAATTGACGAAACTTCTCTTCTGAATAGACCCAGTACCTACCAGAAGGCGGGCCGTCAATGTGCCGTCCACTGGGTGCCGTAATAGGATAAGTGCCTTTGCTATAGAAATTCCTCGCGGACATTCCATCCGTCCGCCACACTCCTCGTGGATCATTGTCCGGGTTGGTGTAATGAGCATCCTGCTCAGCCGTTCTTGGTAGCGGTTTTGGCGTCCAGCTCTCGGCGTTCTTAGCGAACACAACTACATAATCGTGGTCCTCGGAGAAATGTCGCGCCGTGTTCTTAGGGGCGTAAACTTTTTGCCAAATGATCGCCGCGACGAAATTCTCTTCCCCGAAAATTTCATTCATGACTGCACGTAAATTGTGAATCTCGTGGTCCGCGATACTGACGAATATCACTCCGTCCTGCTGCAGCAAGCTGTGCGCCAGCTTCAGGCGCGGGTAGATCATATTCAACCAGTCGGTATGAAAGCGCCCGCTCGCATCCGTGTTGCTGGTAATCTTCTTGCCGCCCTCAACCTGACCAGTCAATTCCAGGTAGTTCTGGATGTTGTCCTGGAAGTTGTCCGGATAAACAAAGTCCTTGCCCGTGTTATACGGCGGATCGATATAGATCAGCTTGACCTTGCCGGCGTAGCTCTTTTGCAGGAGCTTGAGCACTTCCAGGTTGTCGCCCTCGATCATCAGGTTCTGGGTGGTGTCCCAATCCACGCTTTCTTCCGGGCACGGGCGCAGCGTGCCGGTGCTGGGCGTCAGGGCCAGTTGCCGGGCGGCGCGCTTGCCATGCCAGTTGAGCCCGTACTTCTCGTCCGCGTCGGTCACCGTCGCGTCGCCCACCAGGCTCTTCAGCACATCCACGTTGATGGCCGCGCCCTGTGGGCCTTCGGTCAACAGTTCGGGGAACAGGGCTTTCAGTTTGGCCAGGTTGTCGGCAATCAGGTCGGCGCTTTGGCTCTCGGGGGCGCCGAGGTCAATCTTCTCGATGGGCATGGGTTTCTCGGGTCTGGGCGTGGTGCTTGTTTTGTGTCTTCAAGGTGGGGGGAGATGCTCGGCGAACGCGACCTGAAGCTGGCCTACCCTGTGCATGGCGGCCTGCTGGCCGGCAAGGGCCGCCAGCAGCATCGCGGTCATCAACGAGAGGCCATTCGCGTTACGCAGCGCCCCCACGACGAGGGGCGGAGGATACCCTTGCGCATGGCGCTGCAGGGCATGGATGCCTCCATGTACGAACGAATTCAAGGCCGGCGAGTTGTTGTCCTTGAAGGCCCGCAGCCCTGCCAGAGCGGGTTCGGGGGCCTTGCCTTCGAGCTCCTTGAGCATCATTGCCATCATCGGCAGCTTGCCGGCGGCGGCCTCGGCCTCCCGTGACAAGGGCGCGGTGAGCTTGTCGATGGCCGGCTCAGGCGCGGCATAGAAGAGCCACACCCCCCGCGTCAGGGCTTCATGCTGCAAGCGGAGCAGGCTCAAAGCGGCCGTCGGCAATCCTTCGGCCAGCAGGGCGCGGACGGCCCGACCGTGCTCCACGGCAACGCTGGCAGCGGACACGGCGGCCAGCGAGCGGGGCGTGTAATCGAAGGGGCGGTAAGCTGCGCCGCCGATGGCGTGCATCAGTGCATCGTCCAATTCATCCGCACGCTTGAGTGCCCGGGAGATCGCCTCTTGTTCTGCGACGCCTTGAGCGAGGGGCTTGCTGCTCATGCTTGCGACACCTCGACCAGACTGGCTTGCAAGACTTGCAGCTCCCCCTGGATCTGGCGGAGTTCCTGGTTGAGGGCGATTTGGCGGGCCATCTGCTTTTCCTTGGCGGCTTGCCCGCGCAGCACGGTGACGCGGTCGTGCAAGGCCCGGCATTGCTGCAGAACCGCATGGCGGCCTGCTGCGTGCTCGCGGCCATGGCTGGGCTGGAAGCGGCCGGTTTCCCGAGCGATGTCCAACGCCCCGACGGTATCCATCCATCCCTGGTAAAGCGCAAAAAGGTCCGTCTGGGGCTGGCGCTCCAGGGCCATGGCGGCGAGGAAGTCCGGGGTGGAATCGATTGCGCCGACGCTGAGCAGATTGCCGTCCAGGACCGTTTTATCTGCCTCGTTCTGCGCCGTGCGCAGATGGGCCAGTGACAGTTTCAAGCCGGTTTCGGACTGGGTTATCAGGAGCACGGGATAGGGCACGGCACGATGCAGCAGTTCGGTCAGCCTGCCTGACTTGGCTCCGGGCTTGAGCGTGAGGCCAAGGACGGCCAGCTCGATGTAATGCCGGTGCACATCGCGGTACTCGGGTACACCGATGAGCTGCGGCTTCAGGGCTGCCAGCCAGGTGATCTCGTCGATACCTTCGTTGATGTAGCGCTTGTCTGCCGTGGTGGCCGCGGCTTGCTCGGCCAGCAGCTTCTTGGGAACACGCTGGTTGATGCGCGTGCTATCGGGCAGGGTCAGAGCCTCGATCAGTGCGTCGGCCGTCATGCGCTCGCCGCTCCGGGCAGGATGACCATCCAGGCCAGCACCTCGAAGTCGTTCATGCCGGCAAACTCGCCCTTCATCGCATGGGTGCCACCGGGCGTAAACAGGCTGGCAAGGGCGCGCTCTTCGTTCTTGCCCACGATGGAGGCCACCGCGGTGGCCAGCAAAGCCTGGGCGTGGCCCATATCCTCTCCCTGGCGGGTGGCCCTGGCGTGGCGGGAGGTCGCCCCGGCGTCGGGCAAGTCCCGCCCCATGCTCAAGCGCTTCAGGCGGTCGAGGATGTACTTGGCCTGGGTGTAGGGCAGCAGCACGCTGCCGCTTTCCCCCATATGCACCAGATAGATCGGCGCCAGCGGGTACGTGGGATCGACGGCCTTGTCCGCAGCAGCGCCTTCGGCACGCAGGCAGAAGATGATGCCGGCCGGTACGTCGGCATCGTGGGTGGTGGCGACCGCGCTGGCCCCCAAAGGCATGCCTTCGAGCTTGCCCGGGTGGGCCTTCAAGTAACGGGCGAGATCGATGCGGAAGTCAGTGAGGGTCAGGTCGGTGATCGACACGCCGCTGGACAGGTCTTCGAGGTCGATCACGGCATCCTGCAGCTTCAGGAGTTGCTTGCGGCGGTACTCCAGGTCATTCATCGGGTCGCCGGACTGCTGCTCGATGATGTTCTCTTCACCGGTGGCCGAAATATCCAGCAAGACCATGCGTCCGCTGACGCGCTGCTCGAGCTTGATGTACTCCTCGAGTTCCATGTTCGGCCAGAAGTTCACCAGTTGGATCGACGTGTTCGGCGAGCCGAGGCGGTCGATCCGGCCGAAGCGCTGGATGATCCGCACCGGGTTCCAGTGGATGTCGTAATTCACCAGCCAGTCGCAGTCCTGCAGGTTCTGGCCTTCGCTGATGCAGTCGGTGGCGATCAGCAGATCGAGCTCGCCCTCGTGGGCCAGGCTGGCCGGGCGCTCCTTGGCGCGGGGCGAGAAGCTCGTCAGAATCGAGGCCAGATCCTTGTGCAAGGCCGGCATCGTGGAACGATTGCGACCTGAGCCTGTGACGAGGGCGGTGTCGATATTGAGCTGCGTCTTGGCCCAATCGGCGAGATGGGCGTAAAGGTACTCTGCGGTATCGGCGAAGGCCGTAAAGACGATCATCTTGCGGTTGCCGGCATTGATCGGGTTACGCACCTTTTCGGCGATCCGTTCGCGCAGTTTGCCGAGCTTGTCGTCGCGGGAGGCATCGACTTGCTGGGCTGCCGCGTAGAGGGTGGCGAGGCGGTTTCGATCTTCCGTCAGGTCTTGGCGCCAGCGAAGCAAGTCCATGTCATCCATGAGCACCTTGACCTTTCGCCCCACCAGCAAAGGCTCGAAGGACGGGTCGTCCACGTCCACATCGGCGATGTCGATCTCCTCGAACTCATCGCGCTCGCCGTCCTTGGCCAGCTTGTGCGCTTCGATGCGGGCCAGCGTGGCGTCCACATCCTTGAGCTGGCGGCCTACCGTCAGGGCGAACGAGTACACGGAGCTTTCCATGCGCTTGAGTACATTGACGCGCATCAGGTGGATGAGGCTCTCTTCCCGGTCCACCTGGCGGAAGATGCTTTCGCCGCCGCGGATGGCGGTGCTGTACTTCTCGTCGTAGGCCGCGAGTTTGTGCTCTTTCACATAGCGCAGCGGGGCATAGCTGGCGAGCTTGAGCTGGCGAATCTCCAGGTTGATCCGCTTGATCGATTGAAACTCCCCCGCCTTGTCCACATCGGCCTTGATGTTGATCGGTGGCAGGCGACTGGGGAAGCGGCCGGTTTCGGCGGTGCCGTAGTACTTTTCGATGTGACGCCGCGACCGGGCGATGGTCAGGTGATCCAGCAGCGTGAAGTAGTCGAAGCCCAGCATTTCGACCAGCAACTGCGGGGTCTTCTCCTCATCGGCCAGATCGAGCCAGCGATTGAAGGCCTTCTGCGCCCTGCGGGTGGTGCTGTCGATGCTGGAAATCCCGTGCTCAAGCAGAGCGGTGTCGTCGCCTTCGGTGACGAAGGCGATCTGGTTCTTCAGGTCGGCCAGGCGGTTGTTGACCGGTGTGGCCGAAAGCATCAACACGCGGGTTTTCACGCCTTCGCGGATGATCCGGCGCATCAAGCGGTCGTAGCGGGTTTCGGCCCCCTGCTTGGGGGTTTTTTTGTTGCGGAAGTTATGGGACTCGTCGATCACCACCAGATCGTAATTGCCCCAGTTGACGTGGCCGAGATCGATATCGCCGGAGTGACCGTTCTCCCGCGACAAGTCGGTATGGTTGAGCACGTCGTAGTTGAATCGGTCGGTGGCCAGCACGTTGCGCGCATCGTTGGCCTTGTACAGCGTCCAGTTGTCGCGCAGGCGCTTCGGGCACAGCACCAGAACGCGGTCGTTGCGCAGTTCGTGGTATTTGATGACGGCGAGCGCCTCGAAGGTTTTACCCAGGCCGACGCTATCCGCGATGATGCAGCCGCCGAAGCGCTCCAGCTTGTCGATGGCGCCGACGACGCCATCGCGCTGGAACTTGTAGAGCTTCTTCCAGACCACCGTGTTGCGGATGCCGGTGGCGGCCTTGACGATGCGATCCTCGTCCATCTGCTCGCCCTTGTTGTAGAGCAGGTGGTAAAGAATCAAGGCGTAGATGGAGAATGGATCTCGCTGGCCGGCGACCTCGTGAAGTGCGGCAAGCAGTGCTTCGCGTGCTTCCGGATTGCTGCTGAGTACCGACCATTGGGAGTCGAACCACGCCGTCAGCGACGTGGCTTCTTCGGGCGACTCCGACACCTGGATCAAGCTCAAGGGGTTCCCCGGTGTAAGCCCCAAGCCATCCGTGCTGATCGATATTGATCCCAGGACGACCTGCTGGGCCGCCCCCTGAGCATCGCGGACGACTACCGTCCCCTGCGGGACTTGCGCCGTGGCACGGCGCACTTCAACCTGAGCTTGCATCCATTCCGCACACTGCTTCGCCAGCCAGGCTGTCTGCAGCTTGTTCCGGCCGGCACGGTCGGCATCGCATCCGACGAGGTCCAGCTCGGCCCCTTCTGGCGGCAAGATCAGTTGAGTCCGCGCCACGTTCCTCAAGATATCCATCAACTCCGCGAAGGCAAAAAGCGAGAACGTCGAACTGACGATCGCGAGTTGGCTGCCGGGGGTGAGCTTCGATCGTACAAGATCGATCACGCGGTCAGTTCCAGCGTTTTTTACAAGTCTCATCGAATCTGGTGTCGGACAGGCGATTGGAGGGTGCCAAGGGCGTCTGGGCCAGCTACTGTAATGCCGAATCGATGTCCGGGCCAATGCAGTAATACCAGTTGATTGCTTACTTACTCCACACCCGCTCCCCCATCACATGCGTGGCCACCACGCAGCGTTCATCGCCGAGGATCATCAGCGCAAAGAGCCGTTCGGCGAGTGTTTGCGTGCGTTCCATGCGCCAGGCCAGTTCCGGGGTGGCGGCCCAGTCGAGGACGACGAAGTCGGCTTCGCGGCCGGGCTGGAAGTTGCCGATGTGCGCGTCCAGGTAGAGCGCGCGGGCGCCGCCGAGGGTGGCCAGATACCAGCCGCGCATGGGCGATAGCGGCGTGGCGTGGGTCTGGCTGATTTCGTAGGCCTGGCCCAGGGTGCGGATCAGGCTGAAGCTGGTGCCGCCGCCCACGTCGGTGGCGAGGCCGACGCGCAGGCCGGCGGCGGTGCTGGCGGCGTAGTCGAAGAAGCCGCTGCCGAGGAAGAGGTTGGAGGTGGGGCAGAAGGCCGCGGCGGCGCCGGCGGCGGCCATGTCGGCGCGCTCGGCGGGTGTCAGGTGGATGCAGTGGCCGTAGATGCTGCGCGGGCCAAGCAGGCCGTAATGGGCGTAGACGTCGAGGTAGCTGCTGCGCTCGGGGAAGAGTTGCTGCACCCAGGCGATTTCGGCGGGGTTTTCGGCGAGGTGGGTTTGCAGGTGCAGGTCGGGGCGTGCCTGGAAGAGTTCGCCGGTGGCCTGCAGTTGTTCCCGCGTCGAGGTGGGGGCGAAGCGCGGTGTCAGGCTGTAGCCGAGGCGGCCGCGGCCGTGCCAGCGTTCGATCAGGGCCTGGCTGTCGGCGCGGCTGGATGCGGCGCTGTCGCGCAGATCGTCCGGGCAGTGGCGGTCCATCAGCACCTTGCCGCACAGCATGCGCAGGCCTTTGGCCTCGGCGGCGCTGAAGAAGGCATCCACCGAGTGGGCATGCACGGTGGCGAAGACCGAGGCGGTGGTGGTGCCGTGGGCGAGCAGGCGGTCGACGACGAAGGCGGCGCTCTTCTCGGCCTCGCTGTAATCGGCAAAGCGCGCTTCGGCCGGGAAGGTGTAGTCGTTGAGCCAGTCGAGCAGCTGCCGCCCGAAGGAGCCCATCACGCCGGCCTGCGGGTAGTGGATGTGGGTGTCCACCAGGCCGGGCAGGACCAGTTTGCCGCTGTGGTCATGGAAGCTGGCGGCCTTGCGGACCTGCGGGGCAAGGTTGGCGGTGACGGCCGCCCACGGGCCGACGCTCTGGACGTGGCCGTCGACGATCCACAGGGCGCCGTCGTCAAAGTACTCCCACGCCGCCGGATCGTCGCCCGGGCCGGGATCGGTGAGGTAGTGGAGGATCTGTCCGCGAACCAGGACATCTTGTTTTTTGGTGCTCATCAGGCCTCCATGAATTGTCGTGCAAGCAGGGGATTGGGGTGGGCCAGGGTGGCATCGTGCGGGCCTTCTTCGCGGGCTTCCTTCACCTGCAGCAGTTGGGCGGCGACGGCGGCGGCGATGGCGGCGGGATGCTTGCTGCGGATGCCGGCGATGCCGATCGGGCAGGTCAGCTCGGCGAGGCGCTGCGGGTCGAGTCCGCGGGCGAGCAGGCGATGTGCAAAGGTGGCGCGCTTGGTGGCCGAGCCGATCAGGCCGAAGTAGGCGAAATCGTGGCGGGCGAAAATGGCCTCGCAGAGTTCGAAATCGAGGCTGTGACTGTGGGTCAGGACCAGGAAGTAGCTGCCCGGCGGCGCGCTGCGCACCTCGGCGGTGGGTGTGTCACCGGCGATGGCGGTGACGCCCGGCGGCAGCTCGGCCGGGAAGGCGCCGTCGCGGCCGTCCATCCAGCTGATCTGGGCGCCCAGCGGGGCGAGGGCGCGGGCGATGGCTTCGCCCACGTGGCCGGCGCCGAACAGGTGCACCGGAAAGCGGCTTGTGGCCACTTGTTGTTCGAAGGTCCAGTGCTCGCCGTCATGCCGAAAACGGGGCTGCTCGTCCGGCTGCGCCGCGGACAGGGTCCAGCCGGAAGCGGCGTCGCCGGAGGCCAGTCGGCGCTGCAGGGTCTGGCCGGTGGTGACGGCTGCGGCACGGGTCCGCCAGTGGCCGGCTTGCTGCGGGTCGATCCGCTCCAGCAGCAGCCACACCACGCCGCCGCAGCACTGGCCGAGACTGGCGCCGAGGGCGAAGCGCATGAGGCGGGGCATGTCGCCTGTCACCTGCATTTCGCGGGCCGCAGAGGTGGCCAGCCATTCCAGGTGGCCGCCGCCGATGCTGTCGCGGCTGTCGGTATGGCCGACGAGCATGCTGGCGCCGGCCTCCCGGGGGGTCGAGCCGTCGGCGCGTACGACGGTGACGAGTACCGCGGTTTGTCCGGCCTCCAGCCAGTCGGGAAGGGCGAGGAGCCAGTCGTTCATGTCAGGGTGCCGCTAAAGCGCGCCGCGATAAATCAGCGGCTTGGTGTGAGATAAACGGGACGGATTTGATTTTCGCACAGGAGAAGTTAATTCCGTCCCAGACAACACCATCCAGAGACTAGACCTCGATCTCGACGAACGGGAGCGTCGGGGCTTCTCCTTCGATCACACCGCCCTGCCGAAAGTAGACCGAGACACCGATAGCCGCCGCTCCACGCGCACGACAGAGAGATCCGTCCGGCAGCGCTATGCGTAGATCCCCACCATCGCTGGCCACGACCTCGCCGACGAGAAGCGGAGACGATGGGATCAGATCCAAAAATGCCTTCAGTAGATTAGCCACGCGTCTCCACCTCCAAAATCTGACGAACCTTGATCGGGTCACTGGAGGTCGCCGAGGGGATGCTTGCCGATACCTTCAAGCTGCGCACAACACCCCTGCGCGCTACGCTGCGATGAGTCCAGTCCATGAGCGTGCCGACATGTATCAGTCCAGTGGCCGGCAGGACACCGGTCTCCAGCGTTGTCAGCCGCTTGCCGCCTGTATCACCGAGCACCTCCATTCCTCTGCCACGAGCAGCATCCGCATGCGTGATGAGCGGGTCGATGATCATCCCTGCGGCCACGTCGCCCGCAGTGCCGGCCCGTTTAATACGAGCACGCACGCCCTGCGCCTGGCCAGAGATATAGACCACGTTGTAGCCAGGCTGAATCACATGCTCGGTCCCTCTGTCGAGGACGGCAGCGGCAGGAAGAATTACAGACGGGGTGGCAGAACTCCACTCCCAAGGAGCGACCGAGTAGCGCTGCAACACGTGCAAAGTACGCGTTGCCGGATCGGCCTGCACATAGGCCCCTGCGGCAGCGGCCAGTGTCACGACGGCATCAAGGGGCGTGCCGCTGTGCAGCCAGACGCCAGCAGGAACGAGCCAGTCAACGGCTTGCCAATCGAGCGACCATCCGAGGGGCACGCCGTTGATCGACAGGGCCTCGGCAGCCAGCTGCTGTGCAGTCATTGCGCCACCGATGTTGTTGTGAGCGGAAACGGGATAGTTCGGCGCTGACAACTCGGCGGCGAGCCCACGGCCACCGATGGCCAGACCACTACCCAGGAATGCTTCGCGCTCCCGCACGCTCTGTATGAACAACCGGAAAACGCAGCCATTGACCACAGCCTCCAGCTCGACGAGCTGCCCGGGCGCATCCGGCTCGATGTCTGCGAGAGCCGCAAGAGGGAGCGATGCAGACCAGGTCCAGTGTGCGCTGCGGTCGTCGATCGACATGCTCAAGCCGAATGCCGGCAGCGCCAGGTTGTTGCTGACGCGGGAAAGCGACGCAGAATTGATCACGATATAGGCCCTGAGAGTGGGAATGATGACTGGGGCGTCGGGCTCGTTCGGATCGCCCGGCTCGACGACGACACTGGTCCCCGAGTCCGCGATGCGGCCCATGCCCCACGGCGAATACGTGCGGCTGTCGGCAGTCTCGGCGAGGCCCCAGGTGGCACGACGGGCGACGTGAGTGGCCACCAGCACCACACCGCCCGACCCCGGCAGATGTGTGACCAGGTCAGCGATCTGCGACACGCCCCACACGGCCCGCCGGCGGGTCTCGATGGCCACCAGCTGCGGCAGGCGCGAGGAGATCAAGCGAGCATGATCTGCGATCTGCGACACACCCCACGAAGAGCGAGCCGGAGCGATGTCTGCCGGCGGCGTGGCGCTGTCCCACACCGCCTGGATGCGGCGGTCAGCGACTAGGGCATCGCCCCACGCGCAGCCGCGGACAAGCTCCCGGGGCAGCGCGTCGGGCCACGCTGCCCGAGGCACAGCGTCGGCCTTGTGGGCTGCCGGGACGATGGACACACAGGCCCGCTCAGCGGCCCGGCTGCCCTGCCATCCTGCGGAGAGCCCAGCCGACGCGAGTGCCATCAGTCGATGTCGCCGCGAAACGCCACATAGAATGAATCCCCAGTCCGGGCAGCCCCGGCGAGGATCGTCCGCACAATGTCGATGGGCGCAGCCGCCGAAACGATGTTGAAGCGGACGTTGTTGCCGACCGACCAGCCACCAGCGCCCCAAACTTCTTTACGCAAAGTAAAAATCGTGGCGCCCGTCAGCGGGTTGACCGGCGCGATGTCGGCCGTGGCCAGGAACGTCCCAATCGAGCCCAGATCCTCACCAAAAATCTGGACGGTGAGCGGCGACACGCTGGTCACCTGAGCACGCCAGCGCTGCTTTTCCGCACCGTTGTTTTTGACCTCAATGGGGTACTGCAGGACGTTGTATTGCCCCGAACTCTCGGAGCCGATCAGGGTGTCGGACCAAACACCCGTCCAGGCCTGTTGATCAAACACATGCTCAACCCGGGCGGCCAGATCACCGAACAACAAGGCGGTCGAAAGATAGGCCGCGTCGGTGTAGGCGTAGAGCGTCGGAGACGAGAGCGCCACGTCGCCGTTGATCTGCGCATCCGCAATCGTGGCCATGTCCTCGATGCGATGGAACATCGTCAGCGGCTGCGTGTAGCCCGTCAAATCGAGCGGGCTGGCCAGCGTGATCGTGCCGGCGACCAGGTCGGCGGTATAGCGATCGGCGGGGATGAGCTGATTATCCGCATCCCTCAGTTCAATCGAGACTACCGCTGGGATTGTGATCTCGGCGCCTTCGCTGTCCGTCGTGACCCGTGGGGCGCGGCCGCTGCTGATCGTTGCGCTGGCCACCGCGGGATTGGGTAGCGTTACCCGGCCGGTCTCGTGCACGATCGCAACATCCCCCTGGCGCACAACAGGCACCCTGCCATCCGAGGGCAGGCGCAACGGATCGAGGCCGAGGATGTTGGCATCCAGCGGGATGTTGCTCAGCACGACACACGAGTACCGGATCGACGTAGGCCACACCTCGCGGGGCACCCACTCGGCGCCGACCAGGTCGCCAAACTCTACGGCTACCACGCCGCTCGGGGCATGTGCCACGCCGCGCAGATGCGTACCCGACATGACGCCATTTACGTCGGCTGTGCCCGAACACATCACCCCATCGACACCGAGCGCCTGGACATACACCGAGGCCGGCCGAACCGGGCTGCCAGCAGTCCGGAACACCGTATCGATCACGGAAAACGCCCCGCGGGTCGTCAAGCACGCGCGGATCGGCGTGACGTCCACGTGCATCGATACGTTGCTCGGCAGATCCATCAGCCGGGCAATGCCCACTTCGTAATCTACGGTCCCGCAGAGCGTCCCGAGGCCCGTCGTCGAGCTGAACGCGTAGTAAAGATTCCCTTGACGGTCATACAGCTCAAAGGTGCCGAAATCCAGATAGATCGACCCTGGCACAACGGCATCGCCCGTTGTTGCAGTCAGATCGAAGCTGTACCCGTAGTCGGCCACATCGATAGCCTCAGTTATGGTCACAAAGCTCGTGGCCACGGATTTCGTGCTGATGGAGTACTCACCGACTCCAGCAGCAATCGTGACCGTATTCGTTGCCCATGCCCCCCCAAAGCTATCGGCGCTCCACGTGCTTCGTTGCGCCGAAAACGACGCAAGCGCAACTTGCCCGGTGGTGTAATCGATCGTCCCGACGAACTGCCCTGCTTGCCAGCTAACCCGGTCCAGATAACTGCTGCCGGCGGTGCCGAACAACGTGATGAGCTGTCCGGCGCCGTTGTCGACGACTGTGACTTGCGCCGTCAATGGATTGTGGGTCCTTATCTCGTTGTAAAAAATGGGGAAGACGATCCGCACAGACCGGGGCGCGATATTCGTGACGCCGGCATCGATGTCGCCCGGGTTTGACACGGCGACGGTCGCCGAGGTCACCAGTGCACCGCCGCCGGTCGGCACCTCTTGCTGGTACTCGATCTCGATGAGCGTATCCAAGCCCGGGCGCCACCGCGAATAGGGGTTCGTCGGAACGGGGATGGCGATCTCCCCCGTCGTCGTATCGATCCGGCCCGGATAGTTGATCTGCCTGGAGTCAGAGCCGGAGAGCACCCCGGGGGCGGTCTCAGTGATCGTCATCTGTACGGATGCAGGGGTATTGCGCCACTTGAGCGATATCGAGCCCTGCTTGACGGGCAGGGATGAGAGCGCGAAGCGCAGCTCGGGGCGCAGGCTGTCATTTGCCGCCGTGGCCCCCGCCCGCAGCGTGTAGTGCGCGGGGGACGCCCACGAGATGATCACGCTGCTGTCGATGTCGGGCAGCGCGCCGAGCGTTGCGATCAGCGCGCCGGATGACGCTGACACCAAACCGCTGCCCTCGGCCGCTGAGTTGCCGACCAGGCCACCGCTGCCGTTGTCGCGCAGTCGATACCATTTACCCATGGCCCGGAACTCGACGACCAGCGACCCGGGCGCCGGCAGGGGGCTCATCGTGTACGTGTACACCGTGCCCCGGTTGCCCAGCGTGATCGGGATGCGATGCGTGTGCGCGCGTGTCTGCACGACGACCATCGGGGAGTAAGTCTGATTGCGCCCCGTACCGCCGGCGGACGACTCGGGGGCAAACGTGATCGTGACGGCACCGGACTCATAATCGATGCTCCCCGTCGTGCCGTACTGCCCGACGATGTTGCCGGCGCCGTCGTCGTGGATCGAATACTCGGACATCGACCACGACCCGGGAAAGATGGCCGTCGGCGCTTTGTAAGTCGCGGTCTGGCCACGCCACAAATAGCCGAGATAGACCGTAATGGGGTCACCCGTCCGCACGTACCCGAATGCCCCTTGCGGCTGTACCTGGCTGACCGGGGTCTCCCGCTCCGTCGATGGCACCAGCGGCGAATAAATGGAGCTTAGCTGCAGATTGAGGCTGCCGATGGCTGCTGCGGTGGCGAGCCGCTTGATGCCGAAATAGCGGGCTGAGTCCGCGACCTGCGTATCGCGCACTTTCGTAGCGCTACTGTCGATGGAGTAGCGGGACGGCTCGCCCCCCAGGAATGTTTGCGCCAGCGTTGACGTCAGTTTGATGGCGATCACCCGACGTGTGAAATCACCATCCGTATCCGTAAAGGTCCGCACATCGTGCGTTACCTCATCGATCCGCACGAACTGCTGGGCGCTGATGACACCCGCCGTCTCGACGGACAGCTGCAGCACGTTGCCGACGTCCGGCAGCGGCTCCTCGACGCGCTGATAACAGAGGATGGCACGCTGCCCCTGGGTCTGATTGCCATACAGCCGCAGCCGTGACAGGGGGCCGCCAACGACATAGCTCTCGATCCAGTTGCGCAGCTGGTCCCGCGTTGCCGAGTGCGACCCCGTCGAGAACAGGAGCACGCCGATCCGGCTGTTTGCCGGCGGGGTGAGGATCGCGGCATGCGCACCGGCGAACGTGTCTGCATTGTTGGACCGGACGGCGCCAAAGATCTGGCGCAAGTTGTCGCGACCGTAAACCGTGTCGAGGCGGCTGACTTTGGGAAAAATATTGCCGGCGACGCCGTCGGCGATCACCGTCGAAGTCATCCGGCCGCCGCCATCTGCGGCATCGGTCATGCGCTCGGATTCCAGGAGGACGATGTCGGTGGAGGGATTGATCATGTCAGGCGATCCGGGTGAATTTGAGTTTGAGAATGATCCGGTCGGTGGGATCGGGCATGTCGTAGTCGATCAAGTCAGTGCCGTCGAGCGCCGGCGGGTCTTCGTGCCGGAAGACAACGGCGAAGGCCTGGCCGCGGAATGTCAGCATGTATTCCTGCGCCGGGACGTCCGCGAGAGTGCGCAGCTGGGCATAGGTTTCGCGGGATACATCGCCCCAATACACATCGCCGCTGATGCCGCCGACGAGGGTGATCGGCTCACCAGCCAGGGCGACGGACACGTCGACCCAGATGGAACCGGAGAGGGTCTGAGTGACGGCTTGGCGGACGGGGCTGTAGCTGTGCTCGTCGGTGCGCATCAAGTCGTCGGGCAGCGTGACTGTTGTCGTGCCGTCTGTGATCGTCGTTGTCATGATTGGGCTGCTGCTCCCTCTTGCAAGGCACGCACAAGGTCATCCGCAGCCGCTTGATTGGCGACCTGGATGCGCGTGGTTTTGCCGTTGATGTTGAGATTTACTGTGACTGTCCGACCAGATGCAAAAAAGCCGCTGTTGACCATTTTCGTGCTGGCTTCAGAGTCTTTCGCAGTAGAGCGGCGGGCTGTTTCGAGGGCCTTTGTCTCGGCTTGACGCTGATACGACACATAGTCGTCAACCCCAAAAGCGACGCCGTTCGTAGCCTGGGCTTTGCCCCGCGCTTCAACGTTTGCACGAGTAATTTCGTCTGACAAAGCGGTCGCGAATACTTTTGCTTGGTCGCTCGTCAGGCCCAGCTCGATTCCCCTTGAGTAGTTGTCGGTCGTCGATGTCGTAACCGTGCGATTGACTGTGCCCGGGGGCGCCTGATCATTCTTGTTGACGTAATCCTCGATCTCGCGCGATGAGTACCCCATGCCCTTCATCTGCTCGGCCGTCACCCCGGCACGTCGCATGTCTTCATACGATCCGTTGTTTCCCATTGACTGATTGCCGAAGCTGTCGCCAAGCTGCTGGGTCTTGAGCCGGGCCAAGCGATCGGCGAGCTTCTCGGCGTCACTCCGGACCTTGTTCACTGCAGCGGCGGCATCGTCCATGCCGGTCTTGATGTCCTTGCCAGCTTGCCGGCCTGCTGCCGCGATCTTGTAAAGCTCATCTTGCAGGCGCATCGCCGGCGGCAGGATGCCGTTGTTTGCGGCTTTGGCCGCCTCGGAGTACTTGGTCCAGGCGGCGCCTTGCTCGGCGAGAGTCCCGCCATTTGACTTGATGTAATCGAAGGCTTCCTTCGCTGACTGCTCAGTCTGCTTGAGGGATTCGCGACTCTTCAGGCCGAGCTTTTCGAAGGCTTCGGCGAGTGAGTTGATGCCTGGGGCTGCCCCGTCCGCCTTCTGCTTGATCATCGTCAGCAGGCGGTCGACTTCCTCTTTCGCCAGCCCGGCCTTTAGTCCGACTTGCTCGACCTGGTCGGACAAAAACTTGAACTCTTGCCGACTCGATGCCTGGGGCAATGTCTTCGTGATCAGGTCAATGAAGACCCGGTCCGTCTCGATGCCTTTGGACTTCATTACATCGATGTTCTCGACGAGCAGCTTTACGTTGCTCGATGTCTCCAAGAACTTGGAAGTCATGCCATCGGCAGCGGTCGAGGCGCTCACTCCCGCTTTCAACAGTGCGGCATCGAGCTGCGAATCGACAGCGAAAGCGAGTTCCTCCGCACTGATCTTTCCGCGCTTAAAACTGAAGTCGGCCATCGTCGCGAAATCGCGCAGATCCTCGGTCGTCATTTGCTTCAGTCGATCGACGAGACTGACCCGGATCTCTTCGCCCGTGGCGCGGGCCGACCCTTCGATTTTATTCAAGCCGCGCAGCAGATCGGCAATGCCCTGGGGCGATTCGAACTTCGCGCCGTCGAGCGCGGCCTTCAGGGCTTCGCCAGTGTTTTTACCGGCGTCGGCGGCCTGGTGGAAGGCCGTGGCCAGCTCTTCAGTTTTGATGCGCGCCTGCGCGGCTTTCGTCTCGACGAATTCAAAATCCTTGGCCGGACCGTTGAGCTTTGTCGGCTCCATCAACCGCTTTGCGACTTTGTCAGTCTCGGCTGCGGCATCGCGAGCGCGCAGGAACTCAATGCCAAGAGCTGCAATCCCAACCGTCAATCCAACAGGCGATGCAATAGTGCGCATCGCGTTGCTCATCATTGAAAATGATGTCATGGACGTAGCGGTCACCGCATTCATCGCACGCATGGCAACGGTTGCAGCGACGGTCTCCCGGGCCATCACGCCAGTCGCAACCGAGGCCGCTGTTGCGGCTCCTCCAACTCCAGAAAGCATTGGAATCAGCGTCACTGCAGCGATTCGCCAAGCGACGTAGGCTTCGATTGCAGTCTTGATGACTCCAGACATGGCAACAACAGCCTCTACGGCCTTGCGTACCCCTTGTGCCATGGAGATGAAACTGTCCGCGATTGCCTTTGCTTTCGCCTGCAGCTCGCCATTCGCCTTCATCCTTTCGAATTCGACGAGCAGGCCTTGAATCTGCTTTGTCAGGTACTCCAGCACTCCGGACTGCGCGATCATCGAATAGAACTCGGAAAGCGCATCGTGGGCGTTCGAAACCGCACCATTGAACGTGGCCATGAGCTTTGCAGAGGCGCCCATGTTCTCTTGTCCAAGCGCATCGATCAGCTTGAGGATAACGGTTCGGCCGAGCGTCCCGGCTTCGGCCATCTTCTGCAGTTCAGCGGTGTTCTTCCCCGTCGCTGTCGCAAGCAGGTCCCAGACGGGTACGCCAGCCTCTGCAAGCTGCAGGATCTCGTCGCCCTGCAGCTTGCCCTTTGTCCAGGCCTGCCCAAGGGCGAGCGTGACGCGGGTCAATGCTTCGGTACCGCCGCCCAGCGTCGCAGCAGTGTCGGCAATCGACTGCATCTGCCGCATTGACGGTTGAAGCCCGAACGCCGTCAGCTTTACATAGGCTTCGGTCAGGCCCTGAACCTCAAACGGTGTGGTCTTCGCCAGCTCCTTTATCTGCGCGAAAACGTCTTTCGCCTTGTCGCTGCTGCCGAGCAAGCTGGAGAGGCGCCCTTCCAGCGTCTCGAAAGCAGCACCAGTATTGACCACGTCCTTAGCCAGGCCGGTCAGCCCCTGAAGGCCGACGACGGCCGCAGCCATGCCGGCAACCTGGCGGGCGGCGCCGGCGATCATGCCGCCGGCGGTCTCGGCCTGGCGGCCCAGCTCACTGACGCCGGCGGACGCGGCGGCGGTGGCAGGCTGCACACCGTGGGCCTCGGCACGCAATGCTGCCAGCCGGGCCTGAAACTGCGCGATCGCCTGCTGTTGCTCCGGACTCGTGATGCCCGATGCACGCACCTGGGCAAGTGCATCCTGCAGGCGCTTGGTTTCGGCGACCACTTCTTGCAGCGGCCGGATGCCCAGCTGCTTGAACGCATTGCTCAATGTCTCGGCTGCTGCGGCAGCTTCGCGCTGGCTCGCAACAATCTTGTTGCCCATCAGCACCGCTTCCTGGGCGGCGGTGGCCTCGGCGCGGGCCAGCTCTTGGGCGGCCATTCGTTGGCGGTTCAGGCTGGCTTCAACGATCTGCGCCAGGCGCTGCTCTTCGGCAGCGGCAGCACGGTCGGCGGCCTGCTTTTGCTGGGTGAGCTGCCGCGCATCTTCGATCGCCTGCCCATTGCGCCGGACGGCCTCGGTCGCCGCGTCGAGGTCGCCCTTCAGCCGGACTTGTTCGGCCGCCAGATTGCGGGTGTCGATACCTGCCGCCGCTGCAGCTGCCCGGGCTGTGTCGAGCTGCTGCCGAGACTTCGACCAAGCCGCTTCAGACAGCGTCACTTCCTTGTTGGCGTCTTTCAGCTCTTGGGCAAGCAGCTTGAGGGCGCCAGCATTGGCACCGGCGCCCTTTGCGGCTGCGAGCTGCTCATCGAGCACCTGGGCGGCGCGCTGCGCCTCCAGCATTGCCGCGCGGGCATCCTTCGCGGACTGGATGGCGCCTTCGAGAATCTTGACCTTGCGGCCGGTTGCATCCAGCTTGGCCAGATCTGCTTCCGACTCGGCAAGAGCAGTGCGCAAGCCACGCGGATCGCCGTCAATGACTACCTGGGCGCGAATGGGATTGTTCATGATCTAGGGTCGAGTCAGGGCGGAAAAAAGGGCCGGCGAACCGGCCCGGGAGTTACACCAGGTACGGTCAGGCCTCGACCCGCTCTTCGACGACGAAGGGCGGAACATTCACAGACGGCACTTCCAGCGTGCCCTTCAGCTTCAGCTCCGCAATGTCGCCCTGGAGGAAGTCGAAAGCCTGGTCAGACGTGACAACCGCACGAGGAGCGAGAAATTCCACGTCGGCGCCGTTGGCCAAGTTCTGCAGATCTCCTTCGATCTTCAGCACATGCTGATACTTGCGCGCACCGTTGATGCGGGTGCCAGTGGTGGCTACAGCAGTGCCAGAGGCAAGCAACGCCTGCGCAGCAGTGATTGCGCCGCCGGGAATCGCGCGCAGCTTGCCGAGGCGATGGTTGATTTCGTAGTCCGTATCCTTGCCATAGGTTGTGGTGCCCGCCGAGTTCTTGATGGCCAGGCCAGCAACGGCAATGTTCTTGCGGCCGATGTCCACCCAGCCGTCCAGTGCGGCAGTGACAGGCAGATCAGCGAAGGCCCCACCGGCGACGGTCAGCGCTTCGAGTTCGCCGGACAGCTGCACGGCCAGGAGGGAGCGCGTCATCTCGTTGAACGTGATCGCGAACTCAGTCGGCTCGGCGAGCTGAATACTGACGAAGGCCTGGCCGTAGTCGGAGCGGTTCTTCGACTTCTTCTGCTTCTTGGTACTCGGGGTAGTGACGGAAAGCAGATCGGTACGGATCAGCACAGCCGGGCCGAATACACCCGGGGTGGTCTCGAAGCTGATGTACAGGTCGCCGGCGAAAAGTTGGGCGTTTTGACTCATGGTGTTTGCTCCTGGTGATTAACGCTTGGGTCGGACGGGCACCCGATGGGTGACCTTCCACGCGATTGGGTAGTAGCCGAAGCCGGCCTTGAAGGCTGGCTTCATGGGGGTGTCGAGATGCAAGGTGCCAAATCCATCGAGAGGCACCGCCCACGGCCTGAGGGCATTGATCGTCGCCATCATCAACGGGCCGGCATCGAGCTCGCTGGATGCCGCACCCGGCAACGAGGCCACATTGCGTACAACAATGACCGTTATCCAGCGCTGCTCAAGCTCTTCCCAGGCGGCATTGCCTGCACGAGGCATAAACCCGCCAAACAGCACATGCACGGCTGGCGCCGGTTGCTGCTGCTCAGTGATCGATGCCAGATCCTTGGAGTCGAGCACGAAGACCTGCGGCGGCAGAGTTTCCCGAAGCTTGGCCTGCACAAGCGGGCCAAGGGCCAGAAAGTCGAGCAGCGGTGCACTCATGCAAAGCCCCGCAGATCGTCGTCGGTCACTGAGCGAGGGCTGAACTCATACAGCACCTCGGCATCGGTCGAAGTTGCACCAGCGCCGGCAGCCTGGCCGAGGCTGACAACCCCGTTGGCCACCGCCAACAAATAATCGTCAGCCCACTTCGTGGCCTTGATGACAGTCTCTTCAACCGTCTGGCCATACATGCGGCGCATCGTGATCGTGGCCACCACGGTAGAGAGATCGGACACCGCCAACTGCTCGGCACTCAATCCACCCGGGTAGCGGGCAGTCAGGAAGGTGTCAGCATGGCGACTGGTAGCCGCCAGCTGGGCGTTGAGCTGCGTGACGCCATCCATGGCCAGACCTACCGACTCCGGCGACCAGGCTGACGTATCGGCGCCGGATGCCACAGCGCGGAGCAGCTCACCAGGCACACGGGCATCGCGGGTTACACGCTGGGCCAACTCGGCCCAGCCGCCGACAGACACGCGCACCAGGTCGTCGAGAGTCGCGTAGATCATGGTCAGGTGTGACGATGCGGCAGGATGCGAATTTCGACGAGCTGCCCCGCCGCCGATGCGCTGCTGCCCGGCATCACCCGGCCGCAATGGTCAGTGGCCGTACCGGTGATGACCTTGCCCGAAGCGTCAGCTGCGGGCTTCACGAAGGCGTGCTCGGCAAGCGCTTCACCGGACAACACCAGGGCTGAAAAGCCGGTGATGACAGAGAAGGCATCGCCGATTGCCGCCGAGCTTTCGGACACGCCGAGCGTGTCCTTGGCCGCGCCGGCGCTGGTCGCATAGCCCGCATCGTGAGCGATGAAGCGATTGGCCTCGACTGCCGACAGAGCGAGCAGCGTGACCGCGTTGGTCTTTTGATACTGGCGTCCCATGAGCGGGTCTCCTATTTAGATAGCGGTTTCTGGATCAGGCCTTGGGGCGGCGGCGGCCCGGCGCCTTTTCTTCAGTCTTCTGCGCAGGCGCAGCGCTGTCCGGTGCCGAGGTCTCGCCCACTTCGCCGGGGCCGGGCTCCAGCGAAGCCTCGGAAATGCCGCCGGCGGCGACCGCATCACCCTGGCTGGCCACGCCGGCACCGGGGAAATCTGCAGGCAGATTGAGAACGGCGCTATCCAGCGTCCCAGCGCCCGCGATATCAACAACAGCATCAGTGGCCTCCGTGTCGGGATTCGGCGTGATGTCGATCTCCTCAACCGCCTTGAGGCGCAGCAGATCGTCCAGGGCTTCCGGATCAAGGCCCTCGGGCAGCGGACTGCCCGGGGCAATCTCGCGCTTCACGCCGTCAAAGAAGGCGACAACCACATGCACAGCAATCAGCTTTTTCATTGCAGGCCTCACTTCGGGTTCTGGAAGAGAACGGCGGCCGTGTTGTAGGCCACGTTCGGCCGGCGCTCGTAAGTGGCGCCGTAGATCCAGCTCTTCGCCGAGTTGTCGTAGTACGGGGTCTCGGCGTAAGGGTGGCCATCCATCACATTGGTAAAGCCGAATGCCGGCTCGGCCAACGAGATGTCGCCGGAGCTGTTGGCGAACTCGGGCACGTAGGACAGCACGGCGTTGTTGCCCCACACATCCAGGCCAGTGTCGGTCTCGTCCTTCCAGATCGCATCACCGATCTCGATCACCTTCACGTTGAAGATGTTCGCCAGCTGGGCGAGGGTCGGGGCGCCGAGTTGGGAGTCCGGCAGGTAACTGCGCACCTGGAGATTGTTCTTGACCGCGATAAAGGCATCGGCCGACAACACCAGCTTGTTGGCGCGCTTGCCGATCTTCTTGCGGATCAAGTTGTGCGCGGCATCGATGTCATCGACGGGCGTACCGGTTTCGGCGCTCCACTTGGTGGCCCCAGCCAGCGCCATCACATGGCCAGACGCATAGGTGGCCGGCGTGGTGGCCAGGGTCGCGACCTCGATTTCGTAATCGAGCGCCAAGATGTCGTTGGCAGTCACCATCGCGATGCGCGAGATATCCAGGTAATTGCCGACATTCAGGCGGCGCGACTCATCGCTTTCGCGGAGCAGCTCGCGGGGGAGCGGCACTTCGACCGAATACTGATCGACGGTGTAGACCTTGCCGTCGTACTTGATGTCGATGCGCTTGGTCGGGGCGCCCGGGGCGCGGCGCAGGTTGTACTTGCGGAAGCGCTCGTCGCTCACCTGGGCCAGCATCACGCTGGAAAGGGATTGCGGAAGGCGCGGGAACAGTTTCTCGGCAATGAAAGTGCCCTGACCCATACCCAGCAACAGGCTGGTGAGGATCGGGTTCTGCTTCAGCCGGATTTCAGCGGGAGTCATCATTGTGTTGAGTCCTTACGTAGTGAATGGGAATCAGCTGGTAAAGCCGACGACGGCCGAGAGGGCTTCGGCGTACTGCACCTTGTGCTGGGTCGCATAGGCCTTCGCCGCGGTATCGATCTCGGCGTCGGACTTGCCCTTGGCGCTGCCTTGATCGACCGTCTCGGCGCCGCCCGGGGCGAACTCACCGAACTGCACAACCGGCGTGCTGCCCGTGACGAAGCTCTTCAGCCACTCGGCCGGCGACACCTTCTTGGTTGCGCCGGCCTCGGCGAACTCGACGGGGGCGCTGTCAGCCAGCGCGGTCAGGACGGCGGGCAGCGCAGCGGCATCGGGGCGCTTCAGCTTGCCGGCGGCCAGTTGGGCCTCGGCAAACTGCACGAAACCCTGGTGGCGCTCGGTACGGCGCTGTTCGGCAAACTGCGCCAACTGAGCCTTGGCCTCGGCGGCTTCCTGCTCGGCCTTGGCCTGAGCCTCTTTCGCGGCCTTGGCTTCGGCCTCGAGGCGATCCTTTTCTTCCATGGATAACTCCTGCGTGGTGATGGTTGTGGCGGGACCGCCGCCTTCGGAAAAGCAGACGAAGCCGGAGCCGGCTTCAGATTCGGAAAACTGGGGGTCTTTCAGCCCTGACACGGCCGGCGGCTGCGCGCCCAGAAAAGCGACGTGGCGCAGATACCAGGTGCCGGGCTTCGGGTTGTTGGGGTGCTGCGGGGTGTAGAAGGCCGCGCTGCGCTTCTTGAAGCGCCCGGTGGCAACCATCTCGGCGAACTGGGACTCGACCTGGTGCGGGTCCATCACGAGCCGTTCGTCCTTGTTGACGGACAGACCTTTCACCCAGCCATAGGCCGGCAGGTTCGATTCGGGGTGCCCGACGCACAGAGGGGCTTCACGCAGTGCCGGGTCGTAGGCGGTAGCCATCGCCGCGATGTCGGCCGACGTGAAGATGTGCTCCACACCCGAGTCGTCAATCTGACGACCGGGGCGGAAGATCTCGATAGCGGGAGGGAGTGTCGTTGCCATGCCCGCAATCTTCGCGCGGGCGTGGAATGCGGCTTAAATGATGGATGTCACTTATTAAGGAGTGGCAGGCGATGCGGAGAAGCCAGTTCGAGCACCTCCCACTTTGTAGACTTTGCAGTCAGTCCGCGGTCGTTCAGATACATCTTGGTCATGTCGGGATCGCTGTGACCCAAGAGCCGCTGTACATCGATACCCATCAGTACGTAGAGGCGGCCTGAAAGACTGCGGACTTCATGCAAACAAATCGGATCGCCCGGACCCACGTGGGGCGGGAGCGCCTCCTCTCGCACCATTTCAAATCGTGCCGAGAGCGAAGCGGCCGACAATTGACAGCCCGTCGACTTGCGGATCAGAAAGCTATTCTGGTCGTCATTCAGAGGGGCATAACCGCGGCAGGTATCGATTACGTCACCGATACTGAAACCGATTTCAGGAAGATATAAGGCCAGCGGCAAAGCGATTCGAGAGCCAGTCTTCTGCTGAATCACGTGTAGATGACCGTCCCAAACATCGGCGAACGTCATCTTGCGCAGGTCTCCTCTGCGCTGGCCTGTCACCAGCGCCAGCAGCAGCAACCTGGCGGCCCAAGGCGGGCTGTTTTTTACTGCATGAGCGTACATCGTGCGCCAGTCCTCCAGGCTCATCCGGCGGCGCATCACCTTTATCCTTGGATTCTTCAATACAGCTGCTGGATTGATGTCGATCCAGCCATTCAATAGCGCCTCACCGAACATCATCCTGGCTTCGATCAGCGTGCGTAGCGCTGCGACTGGATGTACCGCACCGAGCGCTGAAATGACCGCGAAAATCTCGTAGGGTCGGATACTGCCAATCGCCCGCTCTCCAAATGCGGAAACCAAGCGGCGGATATGACAGAGCCGGTTCGCTTGGGTCTTTGATGTGATGGACTGCCCTTCGACGATCTTCCGATAAACCACAACCCACTGCGACACCGTCCGATACCGCGGTATGAATCGGCCGAGAGTCGCAGCGAGGATGTTCATGTCGTCATCTCATCCGATCGAGGGCAGCGCGCGGCGGGGGTTAGATTTACTGCTTCCGCAGGCAAATGGCCGCGCCATCAGTCCCGGTCGCCATAGCGACCGTCGCAGCCGTCGTCGGCCACGCTCCATAGGTCATGGCCGCAGAGTAATAGCGGCCGGCGTTGCCGCCGGTCAGGTCCGCTGCGCTGCCGCCGATGACCGCCCCCAGCGTCGCGCCGCTCACGCGCTTGACGGTCGGCATTGTCCCTGCCGCGTTGAAAACGGCTGCCAAAAAATACAGGCCGGGATTGATCGTGATGCCGGTGGAAATTGTGAGCAGCCCCGACCCCGACGACAAATCAAGCTCGCCAAAATCCGACCGCAGGTAGCCCGGCAGGCCCCCAACGCCGTGATAGAGGGCCAGCCGGGCCTTCGCGCCGGCCTGAGAAGTCACAAGGGACAAGCCGATTTTGTCTACCGCGGTCGTTTCGCGGATCAAGATCGGCAGATAGACCGCTGTGTTTGCAGTCGGCTGGCTGTCGCCGAGCGCAGTGATGTACTCCGGCACGCGGTACGTGCCGGACGGCCAGCCATAGCCGACGGCAACGGGGCGCCATTTCGCGCTGCCCGTGGTTGTGTCGGTGCAGATCCATTCGACACCTGTTTGCGCGTTGAGCCAGCGTGACGAGACGGCGTAACCGGCAACGTCATCATCGGCGATGCTCGGGTCGCAGTGAGCAACGTTGTCTTTTGCAAGCATCAGATAGCTCCCAGGAAAGTGTTGAGTGCGGCGGCGTACATGGCTTTGCGAGCCAGTGACGTATCAAACGGGCACGGGCGCTCGGTAACACCCCAGGAGTTGTAAGTGTCCCCGAGGTTCCAGAAGCTGATGTGCTGACGCTGTGCAGCGGGCACAATGCTGAAATACGTCTCCAGCGTCGCTGCCAGCAATTCGGCAGCGCGGCGGTCAAATTCCTGCGTACTGCCCGACCAGCCGCCGGCCGGCATCCGGACGTCGATTTCCGTGATGTTGATAATCAAGCCCAAATCGACAAGAGATTTCAGGAAGTCGCGATGCTTCGCGCGGTCGGTCCGGTACTGATAAGTCGGGTCGACGACGACGTGCCATTGCGAGCTATAACCGTCAATTGGTACGCCCGTTGCACGCAGTCGCGTCAGAGCCGCGACCATATTCGTTTTTTGAGCGTTGCGACTAGAGTCGTTGCCTTGCTCTGTGCCGTTGTCGCAATAAAACAGTGGCATTCCGGGCGGAGCATAGTGTCGAGCACGCTCGAAACAGTGCGCCATCAGCGTATCGCCATCCTGAGCCGCCTGCATCCACACGGAGTCTTTGTACCCATTGGCAAAAGGAGCTGACGTGCCGATCAGGAACAGCTCGTTGATAACATCTAGGCCGACGAGAGTTGGGTAGCGCGGACAGCACTGCGCCATGTGTGCGTCAACCAGCGCCTGCCAGTTAGCGGCAGTGACGTTGCCGGTGTTTTGCCAGGATGGCGGGTGGTCCGGGTACATCAGCGTGTGACCTCGCACCGGCTTTCCTGCCGCATTTGCGATGGCCATGAATGCGTCGGCGCCGCTGAAATCCCACGTCCCGGGGGCCGTCCAGGTGCGCGCATCTTTCATGGAGTTTTCGGGGGTCCAGAGGTCGCATTCGTCGCGGAGCAGTTGAGCATACGGCGCGTTGCCCGCGTAGACGGTTTCGTCAAACGCGGCCCCCATCTTGATCCCGAGCGCCGCAGCAGCGTCTTTGAGACGGACGGATACCGCAGGGGTCGGCAGCGTCGAGACTGCAAGCACATCGGTCCCGCTGCGCACTTTTACAACCCCCTGGGCCGACACTTTGGAAGTCACGAACTTTTCGCCGGGCGCCAGCATGACCCCAGTCCTTCGCAGGACCTCTTTGATTCTCGAAATACCACTCATACGATCACTCCCTCAAATGACGAGCTTCAGTTACTTGCAATGAGGGATTGATACGCGAGATTTTCCTCTGCCTTAAATGAAGGACTTCAATTACTCGCAAATAAGGCTTGAGTCGAAAGGGATCTATGAAGCGGGGCAGGAAGCCCCCAGGTCGTCCGGCAAAGCCTCCCAATCCATCCCGTTTGATCCCAAACGGGAAAGACGGGCTAGGAGGTGTGATCGAAGTCGAAACCGCCCTGGCGGGCCGAGAACTCCTGGCGGCGCAGGATCTTGAAAATCTCGTGCAGACGCCGGGGGGTGACGTCTGTTTCGTGTGCCAGGGCGGCGAGGTTGCGGCCGGTGAAGCGCTGGTAAAGCTTGCCGTACTTCTCTGCGTTCTCGTAGTCCATGCCCACCGGCAAGTAGGGCTGCGAGCCGCCCAGCTCCGCACGCTGGGTGTTGGCGATGAACAGCGCGAGCTCGACACGGGTCGCATTGTCGAGCTCGACTGTAGCTGGGAACGCGTCGAGTGCGATCAGCACGCACTCGGCGATCGTCAGCCAGATTTCCGGATACTCCGGGCCTACGACTGCCGCCAAGGGCTCAAGAGCCGTTGACGGCGTGCTGCTCAGTCGCGGGACCGGGCGGCGCTCAGGCACGATCCACCCACTTCTTCATGGACTCGATCAACGTGCGCTCCTGGGCGGCAGACAAGAAGGCCAGCGCCTCTATGCCGTTCTCGGTCTGGGCCTTTACCCACGCCAAAAGGCCTTTCATGGTGCGGTCACGCACCTTGCCCTGGTCTGCGAGTTGTTGCCACAGAGACCACATCTTCTTCTGAGACGCCGACAACACGATGCGCTTGGGCCCGCCGCCCGGGCGCGGGAAGCCGGTAGCGTGGAAGTGCTCGATTACGGCTTCGAGCTCGGCGATGGTGCAGGCCTTGCTGCTGGCCTTGCCACCCGATCGGGCCGACAAGGCGGCACGATAGGTGTCTTCGTCGAGCTTGAGCCAAGTCTTCGCTGCATGCACCTGGCGCACCAGGCGGGCATGCTGGCTGGCGCGGGCGGCGGCGAAAGGTGCGGTGGCCATCAGATGTCCTCCTTCATTTCGCCGCCCAGCACATTGACCAGGGCGGGAATCAGCCGGGCCAGCTCGCCGCTCATCAGTGCGAAGTCCGCTTCCACCTGCATGTCGGTGGCGTCGCCCTGGCGCTCGGCCTCTTCCTTGATGATGTCGAGGAAGGCCACCCGCTTGATCTCCATCTTCTCGGTCAGGATGATCGAGATGCGGTCGTCGAAAGTCAGGGCCAAGCGCGTCGGCAACTTGCCGGCAGCCAGGTGGTCTTGCACGTCCTTGCCGTCCAGGGTGTGGTGCACGTAGCGCACGGCGGCATGCTCGTCGGTCACGGCGCGCAGCTCGCAGTCGAGGTCGATGGTGAAGTTTCCGGCGGCCTGGTTGGCGGTCAGCCAGTCGGTCATCACCGACACCGGCGACAACTGGGTCTTGACCATCTTCACCGGCAGCTCGTCGAGGCTGTCACGCAGGGCATCCAGCAGTTCCTGAGCCCGGCCGGCACTCACTGCATCGACGACCAGCCAGCCCCCGGCCGGGTCGATCCAGGCCGACAGGCGCCGGCGCTGGGTGAAGGCACGCGGCAGCAGCTCCTGGAGCACGGCTTCCTTGATCTCCTTCATCTGCTTGCGGGACGGCTTGAAGCCCTGCTGCGCTTCGATGTCCTCGGCCTTGTCGGCCGCCACCTGATTGACCACGGAGGCCGGCAGCAGCTTCTGCTCAACCATCAGGGAGACCAGGAAATGCCCGCCCACAGCCAGCACGAAGCGGTCATCCTTGGTCGGAGAACTCCATCCGCAGCTCGCCATGTCCTGGCTGCCACAAGGCATGAAGGGCCGCGCAGCAAGCTTGTCCTGCAGGGCGCCGGCGGTCAGCCCCCAATTCACGGGGAGGCGGTAAATTTGAAGATTGGTGAACCACATGGTCAGGTCTCCACAAACATGTCGATAGTCTCGCTGCAACGCTCGGCCGGGGCGGGCTGATCCGGGTAGCGGAACGCTGTGCACTTCGGCTGGCCATCGGCGCCGTACTGCCACTGCTCCGGATACTCCGAATCGGCTTCGCAGTAAGCGAAGGTGGCAGTCAAGATCTCGCAAGTGCTTTCGTCATTCCCACACTTGCCACACCAGGAAGCAATGAAGACCTCGCCCTCGGTCCCGTTGCTCGGGCGCCACTTTTCGCCGGCATAGGCCTTGAATGACTCGCCCTGCTCAGGCGGATAGATTCCGTGTGGCATGGTCAGCCCTCCTCCCCGACGTACAGTGCTTCGGCGGCGGCCTCGGCCTTGCCAGCGAGCTCGTAGAGCAGCTCGATGTTTCCTTCGTCGCGATCCGCCCATTCATCGCCCATCGCGCGCAGCTTGCGGGCGTGGGCTTTCAGGCTGCGGCGCTGGCCGGCCACTATCTGTTTAAAGGTGCGTTCAGCCATGGTCAGTTCCCTTCCGCCGGCTCAAAGCGCCTTGAGCCATTGCACAGCGTGGCGATGGTCTGACCTTTGGCGTCGACGAGCTTGAAATGGGTCCGCCGATCGCTGAGCCAGTGCAGTCGTGCACAGCTCTCGTCGAGATCACGGCGGATGCCGGGCGTGTCGTCAAAGCGGCCGAGGATCGCCCAGATCCCGGCAGCGTTGGTCATCACAGTAATGCGTGTGGTTTCCATCTCTGCCCCCTACACCGCAGCCAAGTCCAACGTGATCGCGCGGTACTTTTCCGACTGACCGATCCGCTCGTAGACCCGCACATACACGGCAGTGCCATTGGCTTGAATGCTGTCGCGGATAGCCTGCATTGCCTGCACCCACTCCTCGTCGTCGATCTCGTAGCGAAGCAGGTCGAGGACTTCGGACATCTTGAGTTCGCCCTTGCTGTTGGCCCGGAAGGCCCGGTCGGCGAAGGTCCGGATGTAGGGATTAGCGCCTTCACCCCAGCGCTGAATGCACTGATAAATCAGCTTTTCGGCCGCCTTGATCTCTTCGGTGAAGGTGATCTGCTCAGCGTAGGTGCGCTGAATCTTGTAACGGCCGTCGAAGCTTGTAACGCTCACGTTGCCCTTTTCACCACCCATCTTCACGCCGTAACGCTCGGCGCTGATCGTGATCAGGTCGGCAATGTCACTGAGCGCAGCGGCCTTGAAATCGACCAGGGCCTTGTTGATGGCCACGGACTTTTCAGCCAGTGCACGCACGGTTGCATCGCGCAGCAGGTCGTGTTCGCGGACTTGCTCACGCGGAACGAGGTGGCCCAGTCCGTTGCGCAAGTAGCCTTCAGGAACAGCAGTTTTAGTTTCAGCCATGGTGGGCAGTCCTTTCAGTTACAGCATTCAGGGGATGGAAAACCGTGGGCAATGCGCCGGGCACGGGGGTGGGGTCGATCCAGGTGACTTCGCACCCGGCATAGGGCGCTGCGTAGTGGGTCTGGCCATCGAAGATGCAGCGTGTGTAGCGGCCAGCGAGGCGGGTGATCTCAGCGTGCTCGACGACATGGATCGACGGGGCCTTGCTGGGCCTGACTTCGGCACTGAGTATCTCGATGCCAGCTGCCCGCAGCTGGGCCACCGCCCGGCGCATGGCCTCGATGTTGGCGTCGATGGATGCAGGGGTTTTCATGCCTGATTTCCCCCATAGACAGACCTGGGCGTGATAACGATTGCAGGGCTGCGGGCCTTGGGTCCGGGCCCAGTCGTCGGGATGCGGCCCATGGGATAGACAACCTGGCTCGACAGGCCGGCTTTCCAGACGACGGCCGTCATCACCAGGCGGGCAGCAATCAGGCCTTCCAGGGCCCGCCAGGCGCTGGCCTCATCGTTGCCGATGCGGGCGATCAGATCGCCAGCCAACATCGGTGCCGCGGCGCTGGATCGACTCAGCAGCGTGAGGATGCGTTTCTGGATGATTTCGCTGGGCGTCGGCCCCCGATGCCGGCCCGGCTCCCACTCGCCAGCCCGGGCTGGCTCAATGGGGCCTTCCTGTACTTCAACCCGGGGCGGGATGCTGATGTCGGGCATCGGTGCCGGGGCAACGACGGCGGGTGCCTGGGCAGCGAAGGCATGCGCACTACTCGTGCTTGCGATTGCTTCCTCCAGCGCATTTATCACAGGCGTCGGGTTGGCGGCGTAGTAGCCATTCAGCACATTCAGGATCGACGACTTACCGTATGTCACTCGTGCGATAAACCATTGACGCCCGCGCTTCGTGGCTTTAAGCCATGCAAGTACGGCCTGAATGCGCTTGGTGTCCATCTGGCTGTAGTGCGCCGGCCACGCTTTCTTTGCTTTTATCATTGCCCCACTCCCGGCCGGCGGGCCCAGTGCGTGACGTGGGTGGCGATGGTTGAATCGATGAACCACCAGCCCAGCGGGTCCCAGTAGCCGAGCCACGGGCCGGCATCCATGCCGCTCTCGGGCTCGGTCCAGATCAACACGGTTTCAGTCGTGTCCGGGTGCCCGTCGGCGATGGTGTAGCGCTCGACCAGGAATGCACCAGTGACCGGATCGGGCGTCGAGAGGGCCAGCCCGTCGGCGTAGGCGCCGAGCAGGTCGGCGGCAAAGCTCAGGTCGATGGCAACCTGGCGCAGCTCAGTGGCGCTCTGGGCATGGGTCTCGGTGCTGGCAGCGCCGGTGACATCGGCGGACAGGCCAGACAGCACGCCGATCAGTCGGGTGACCTCGGCGTGGTCGGCATCACGATTGCGAGGGGCGTTCATGCGTTGTCTCCGGGGGCAGATTGCGGGTCGGCGATCATCTCGACGGGGCCGGGCTCGATGCACTCAAGGGCCATGCGGCGGGCGGCGTGGATGCGCGCTTCGGCGTCGGTGCCGACGCGCTCCAGCGTCAGGAGCACGCCGAGGCCGAAGGCAATGACGACAGCCAAGGCCATGCGTTGGCGTTGCGTGGTCATGTCAGCAGCCCCCCACAACCTGCGCATCCACCTTCGGATAACCGACCGCCGCCGCGGCATTGATGGCGCGGCACACCAGGTTGTTGACCACCAGCGGGTAGCAGATCGACACGGCATCGCTGGCCTTTCCGCCGCGGGGGATGCGCACAAGGCGGGCGCGGATGGCGTCAATGGCGTCGTCGGTAAACACGTCTTCGAGGCGCACGTCCATGCGGGCGAACTTGTGCTTGATGTAGTCGCCGAGGTCGTTATCGAGGGGGCGCATATCGACGACTTCGCAGCGCTGCACAATCTCGCGAACCTCGGGGTTTTGCTCCGAGAGCAGCACGCGCAGTTCGGTCTGGCCGATGAGGGCAACGCCCAGCAGCCGCTGCATGCCGCGCTTCAATTCCATGAAGCCCTTGAGGTGCTTGAGCGTGGCCTTCGGCAGGCGGTGGGCTTCTTCAATGATCAGGAGGTGCGAAAAGCCAGATGCCACAGAGGCGGAGAGCAGCTCGTGCGCCTGCTTGGCCCGGGCCTGGGGGCTGCTCTTCATCGACGTGCTGGGGGCCAGCGTGGTGATGATGGCTTCGGCGATCTGGCCGCTCTTCATGGCGCGGCCCTTGTTGTCGTCGGGCTCCATCTCAAGCACATAGGGCTTGATGACGATGACAGGGCGGTTCTCGTCGAGGATGCGCTGCTCCAGCTCTTCACGCAGGGTGCTCTTGCCAGAGCCGGACTCGCCGATGAGGGCGAGGAAACCGTGGTTCAGCGCAGCATCAAGCAGCGCAGCACGGGCCATGCGCATGCCCGGGCTCGCGAACACGTCGGCGCGGGTAGCGATGTCGTCGATGAAAGGGCTGCGGCGAAGGCTGAAGTGGGCTTTGGCTTCCGGCGTCAGGTTTTCGTTGCGTAGTAACATGGGGTCCTCTTGTAGTGCTTGCGTGGTTGCGGGTGCTTCAGGGGTGGCCTCGGCAAGGTGCGAACTTGCCGGGGCCGTTTCGTTTTTGATGGGGCCTTGCAGAAAGCGCAGATCGGCGGCATCGGCGCCATTGGCGGCAAGCCAGATGGCGATGCTGTCGCGGTGGATATGTGCCTTGCGCTTTGGCCATTCGTCGTAAGTGACGATGCGGCTGCACACCGACCGGGACATGCCGATGCCCCGGTACAGATCGCCCTGGGAGTGACCCAGCTTGGCGAGCAAGCGGGCCAGCGGCGTGGTGGACTTGGATTCCATGGTCAGGCTCCTCCCACAACACGCAGGCCGGCACGCACGGTGAGGCGCTGCGCAAGATTGTCGAGCTCGGTTTCCGGAACGCCGTCGGGATGCCAGGCGGCGATCTGGCGGTTCTTTTCAAGGGTCATCTCGACACCACGGCGGCGCAGCTCGGCGGCGGCTTCGAAGTGGGTCAGGATCTGGGTTGCAGCCGTTGCCGCAGTGGTGCCGACGGTCAGGTCGGTGCCACGACGCGGCAGGAATGTGGGCAACGGGGTGTTGTCGATTTCCTTCCAGGGGTCGATGCGGCCACCGAATGGCAGCGCCTTGGCTTTGCGTGCGGCATCGGCGGCTTCGTCGGTGTCGGCATCCATGGCCACACGATTCACAAGCTTGCGGTTGGTGTCGGCCAGGCTGTCCGCCGGGCGCGCCCAGTCTTCGCCGATCACATTGGCGTCGGCGCGGAAGCCGGCATCGTTGCGAGCCACAAGCGGGATGGGCGTGAGGGTCTCGGCGCCATCAGCATCGGTATCGACGACCAAGGCCGCATTCGGCTGATACGGGCTGTACGTGATGTTCAGCCACTCGCCGACCATCACCCGCGCTACGGCGCGTACATCGAATTCCTGACCCCCGAATTGCACAGTGAGGGTGTCGGACACCTTGCGGCGTTCCGGCGTGTGCGTGAGCAGGCGGCGGGCCAGATCGATATCCACCAAGCGCAACTGCTCGGTAAGGATGGTGGCCCACTGGGCATAACGGGTCTTGCCGTGGCGGCTGTGCACCTTGATGGCGTTGTACCAGCGGGCCCACTTGCGCGCCTGGGCATTGAGCTCGGCAATGCCGGCAACCGGGGCGAAGCGCAGGCCGGACTCAAACGAGCGCTCAATGATGTTCCGGGCGTTTTCCACCTGGCCAGTGGCCCGGGCGTTTTCCGGGGCGTGGGCAATGGTCTGCACCATCAGCCGACGGGTGAGGTTCTTGAAGCTGCCCGAGGTGTTGGCGCTGCCCATGTCCATCATCAAAATGAAGGGCACGCCGTGCAGCTTCATCGGGTCGGCCGGGTCCGGCTGGGTAGCCAGCAGGAAGGACTCGGCCAGGTTGGCGGCGCTCTCGGCACCCATCACGTAGTTGAGGAAGATGGCGCCGGAGTTGTGATCGGTCACTTCATACGACCAGACCCGGTCGGCTTCGATGCGCTTGAGATTGGCGGGCTTGTTCTTGTAGAACTTCTCGCGTGCCATCACCTGCAGGCCGGCCTCCTTCTCGGTGCGGGCGTTGAGGTAGTACAGCACGCACAGGGATGCATCGATCTGCCACACGTGGTTCGGGTGCAGGCTGGCGAGTTCGACAGCAGCGGACGGCCGCAGGAGCTGATCCGGATGCAGGGCATAGCCACGCAGGGCGCGGGCAATGGCGCTGTCGGACAGGGGCAGGCATTCACCGGTAGTCGGGTCGATACGCTCGGCCCGAATCTCGGCATTGGCGCGCAGCATTGATACGGCCTGACCGATGGACAGCAGGCGCTTGGCGTTCTTGCGCAGGCTTTCCATCAGGGTCGCACTGATCAGCACGGCTTCATCACGCGTCAATGACACAACACCGGCGTCGTTGCGCTGCTTGCGGGCCGGTCGCACCACGGCTTCTTTCAGCCGGCGGTGCAGCGTGGCCCGTGTCATGCCAAGGCGCTTGCACGCATCGGCATAGACGGCTTCCTTGCCACCGTGTCCGGCTGCGGCGGCAGCCCGATTCACGGCGAGGATGGCGTCGAGTTCAGCGGGGTTCATGGCATCACCCTCGATCACGACTCGATCCACTCCGGCACCGCAGCTGCGGACACGTCGGGAATACCGAACTCATCACGCAGTGCGACGAGGTCTGCCGTGAGCTGGCCGACCACGCCGGCCATCCAGATGATGCTGTCACCGGCGCCGGCGTTGTCGTGGTGTTTCTGCAGTGCCTGCATTCCGGCACGCAGTTGGCCGACGATGGCGCCGCGGGCGTCGTTGGCGATCGCGGTGACTTCCTTGCGCAACTGGTCAAGGGCTTCGTCCGGCGGCGCGGCTTGCACCCGCTTGGACTTGGCGCGCTCGGCGTCGATGGTCTTGTTCTTCTCGGCGAGCAGCTCGGCGGTTGCCTTCTCTTCGGCGCGGGCTTCACGCAGGGCGGCGCGGAGTTCCTTGACGGACATGGAGGCGATGTCATCAAGCGACAGGTCACCGGTCTGGCCAGTCAGTTCCAGTTCTTCTATTTGCTCATCGTCGAGGACCAGCAGCTCGAAGAGCTTCGATTGGGTTCCTACGGCGTCCGTCAAAACGTGCGACGTCGCACGATTTGAAAATTTATGGGTAGCCTGCATGAAACGCCGTGCGACGCTTTGGTCGATGCCGAGTACGTCGAGACGACCAATGAACTGTCCATGCTCGCAAGCAGCGCGCAGCACCGTCAGCCCACGCCCCACTTCAAGGCACGCCTCAACACTGCGGCGCATGTTGGCCGAGATGTCGCGCTGAATGAGATCCGGGTCGGCGCAGTCGGCCGGCAACTGGTAGCCCACTTGCAGGGCCGTCGCACGCACCAGGGCTTCGTGCTGAGAGATGGCCAGGGCACGGTCTTTTCCGTCCTGCACCATCACGGCATGGGCGTTGTCGATGCGCGGCTGATCAAGCACCGGGTCGATGATTTCCACGCCTTCCGTGGGTTTGCGTCCTCTTGTTGTCATTGTCTTGTCCCTCAATCCGGGTTACGGGTGAAACGTTGCTTGGCTTCTTGCACGCGCTGCTCGGCGCGGTCGATGGCGGACCACACCTTGATGGTTTGCTGCGGCAGGCGCGGGGTAAGGGTCCAACGGCCGGTTTCGGCGTCCTGCCGGGCAAAGCCGGCGGTGTCGAGGTTGTCGAGATCGCGGGTCATGGTTCCGGCCGAGCAGCCCACAAACTTCTGCAGCTCGCTGGGCAGGTAGCCATTGACCACGTCGCCAAACATGGCGAGCACGATCTTGAGGAGGCGCTGCTGCGCGTCGTTGGTGTATTTGCCGGCCATCACTCGCCCCCCAGGTCAAGTTCGGGCTGGTCGGATTTGCGGACGTTCTCGCGATGCCAGGCGAGCCCTTCCAGGGCGGCGCCGAGCTTGCCGATGGTGGCGTCGCGGTCGGAGTCGCCCCGCATGTAGCCCAGCAGGGCGCCCACCGCGCCGTTTAGGTTTTCCTGCAGCGCATGCACATCGTTGGCGGTGGAGGAACGACCGGCAGGGACGGACACCACAACGCAGGATTCGCAGGCGGCCAGATAGCGGGCGACGTGGTTGGCACCGGTGAGGTGCTGCCAGGCAATCAGCGCCCGGGCGGGCATGGATTCCTGCTCAAGCCACTTGTAAAGGGTGGCCGGGGTGGTGGCCATCAGCTCGGCGAGGCGTTCGATGGACAGGCGCCGGTGCTTGAGGGCGGCGGCTTTGTCCGCTTCGAAGGCGGCGCGCAGGCTCGTCGGAACGGGTTTCGAATGGCGGGTTGTCATTGGAAGTAGGCTGGTTTAGTGGTTACTAAACAAATGAGCTGTTCGATACGGCTAAAATGTGTTTTCCGTGGCTAAACTTTTAAGCATCAAAACCAGCCCGGAGAACGAAATGCCCAACCCCACGGCTTCACGCTGCCCGAATGCACAGGCCTGCTCGGCTTGGGACCAGTACGGCCCTGATTGCGAAGGCGGCGTAGTGATGCAGAAGTGCTTTGCAGCTCTGCACAAGGAGCTTCAGCAGCTGCAGTTCTTTGCGCGAGTTGCTGCGGGTCAAGACGCACTTGAACAGGCGAACCAGGCATTACGCCAACAAAGCAGAGCAGCGGGGTCGCCTGGATGGATCGAAGGACGCCGGTCATCTCCTCCCTAAATACAACCAGGAGGCGATGCGGGTTCTTGGGTTGAGCCGGGATGCTGACGCGATCCCCTGCGCAGACGCTTGAGCAACTGGAGACATCCCAGAAACGGCCTTCGGCGTGAATACAGAGGCTGTCATCGACGAGGCGCGAACCGCTGGGGATGGACTGAGCGAGATCTGAGGGCATGGCGAACCTCACGCAGCGAGCTGTTCAGGCGCGGGCTTGAGGCCCAGCTTGACGGCGATTTCGTGGGCGCGGCCGTAGTGGCCTTTGTCAACGCCGCCGAGGACGCGATAGACGCGGTCACGGGCATAGCCGTTTTCGGCAGCCCACTGGGTGATCGTCTTGCCCTCTCGGCGGAGGCGGGCCTTGACTTGATCGGGGGTCATTGCGGTGACTCCTTTCGGGTTGATGTGCGGTGAATGTGGAGAGAATCATAAGGTGTTCAAACGAGCACCGTCAACACTTATTAGGGTTCAAATGAGCACCATTGGGGAAAGGCTTCGGGAAGAGCGCGACAAGCTGAAGTTGAGCCAGACCGAATTCGGAAAAATCGGTGGGGTTCAAAAGCGTGCTCAGGTCAATTACGAAGGGGATGAACGCCTTCCGGATGCCGGCTATCTCTCAGCAGTCGCGAAGGCTGGTGTAGATGTGCTGTACGTGCTGACGGGGAGCCGCCCCATCACGTCCTATGGAACGTCATCACCCCCAGCGGCGGCGACTGGCGGCGGAACCGTCACCGGATTGCCGGTCAGTGAATCCGGCGGATTGACGTGGCAGGAAGTGCTGGGTGTGGTGCTGGATGCCATCTACACCGCGAAGAAAGTTCTGCCGGCGAAGACGGTGATTGCGCTGGTGGACGCGGCGATGGCGGTTCAGCGGGCTGGAATTCCCGTGAATAAATCCGCAGTTGTGGAGCAACTCCGACAGGTAAAGTGACTTGGTTCACTTCACGAGTGCGTCATATCCCACTAAGGTCGACACAAAAATTTAGGGGAATTGCGATGCACAGGGATGAGTTTTCGGAGGTCCTTAGAGCGGCGTTACTGGATGCTCTTTGCCAGGCAGACAGCCCTTTGCAAGCCATTGTGCAAGGGCCTCGGGATGGCAGCTCTATCGTGTCAGTCAGTTTGGGGGGCATCACTATCGAGCGGATGACGGTGGAGCTGTCTGGAAGCTGATGAAGATCACAGCCCGTCTTGATGTCAACATCGATCAGGAGTTTTCTCGACTGAACAAGGATGCGACCGCCGCAAAGCAGAGAGGCGATTGGCGGGAGGCAATTCGCTTATTGCGCACAGCGAAGCAGCGGCAAGGCCCAATGTATGCGGAAACGCGGCTGGCTAAATTCCTTCAGCAGGCCGGGCTGTTCGACGAGGCCATAGAGGAAATCGAGTGGTTGATTGAACATAGCAATCACTGGGCGGAAACGCTGTTCGGGCACCAACCGCGCAGTGTTCGGCGTTCGGCGCAAGCCAGCTGGATCAGCCGTATCAACAAGGATGCGGCCTTGATTTGCAAGCGAGCCAAGGACGCAGCACGGCAAAAGCATCACGAGCGGGAACATGAGCGTTGGCTGGCAGTACACCGAAAGCTGAACGAGACGGCTCAGAAAGAAAAGGCAGCCGAAAGGCTGGGCTGGGAAGAGGCCAAGAAGCTCGGCATCGCTGCAATGGCCAAATTTCTTGAGAAGAAGCGTTCAGGAAAACTGCCCTAAAATCCAAGTGACCTTTTTACTTGTGCAACCATCATGACGACCTGCCCGAAGTGCCACTACACCCGCCGCCCCGAGGACACCTCGCCGGACTATGAGTGCCCGAAGTGCGGGGTGGTCTATGCCAAGTTCAGCGCAGATGCTGATCTGAAGGATCGTGTTCTTCGGGCGCGCTCGACAGGAAACTGGATGGGCATCCCCCGTGAGCATGTCCCCCGCGAGATGCTTGGCCAGGTGATTGCACGCATACCTGCGTCAACAACGCCCTTCATCCCTGGTCGTGACATCCTGGAGGCAGTCGATGTGGTGTCGGCGGAGTGCGCCTACGGGATGAATGTGTTCAAAGACTTCTTCACCGGCGTGACCGATAAGGTGGGGGGGCGCAGTGGAACCACCGAAAGCACACTGCGCGGCGCCCGACAGGCAGTTATGTCGGAGCTCCGCGCAGAGGCTTTTGCATGTGGCGCTGACGGCCTGATCGGCGTGAGCCTGAGTTACAGCGAGTTCTCAGGCGGCGGGAAGTCGATGCTGTTCGTCGTGGCCACCGGGACAGCGGTAAAGCTCGGTCAGGCTTCCTTGACGACCAGGTAACGCGTGCTCGTGAGGTAACAATCGTCACCGGTCATTGCCGTCGGATGATCCAGATTGATCGTTTTGGCGAGGATATCCGGACCGCCGTTCTGGCCCTTGTCCCAGATTTCGACGACGACCTTGTAGTCGGCGGTATCTGCGTTTTCAATGCGGACTCTCTTGGTCATATTCCGTTTCCTTGACATGAATTGAGGGGTGCAGCAGCCTGCATCCTCCCCCCGCGCGTGCGAGACCATTAATTGATCTCCATCATTTATTGAGCATGCGCGCATGTCGGCAATCTGGCCGGCATGCCTCTGCTCTTCCGCACCTCTTCCCGTGGCCTCTCGCTGATCAAGTCCTTTGAGGACTTTTCGGCGGTGGCCTACTTGTGCCCTGCCAAGGTCTGGACGATTGGCTACGGGCACGTCATCCGCAAAAACGAACCGCATCTGCACAAGGCCACGCTGACTGTCAGCGAGGCCGAGGCCATGCTGCGCGACGACTGCCGCACGGTCGAGACGTATCTGAATGCCGTCCTGCCCGACTGGATTCGGGCGCATCACTTTGATGCCCTGGTGAGCTTTGCTTTTAACGTGGGGGTGGGTGCGTTTGATGGCTCAACCCTGCGGGTGAAGCTCAAGGCCGGGGATCGACTGGCCGCGCAGGCGGAGTTCGGCAAGTGGGTGCTTGCCAAGGGGAAGCGGGTGCGGGGGCTGGCTATACGGCGTGCGTGTGAGCAGCTGATGTTTGCGGGGTGCTCGGACAACGCCATCGAAACCGAGAGGCGCCGCCTCGCTGCCCTGAAAGGTCTATTGTCATGAGCATCCGCTTTTCCATTTCTGCAGCATCGGACAGCGCGAACGATGCGCCGGTCGTGATCGATGCGTTCCACATTCCCACGGATGGCTCGTGGTTCGCGCATCCGATTCGCTCGCACAACCTGCGCCTGGGCTTTCGGCTGGATCTGCTGGCACACGTGGCGCTGGGCTTTGTCGTGCACAAGGGCGATCGCGAGGATCTGACCCTGGCGCTGACCCACGACGACCCGAAGGCCCAGCACGGGCTGGAGCTGGTGGTGATGGATGTGCCGACGCTGCCTGGCGCTGATGGCTATCGGGAAGGCGATGACGCGTGTGAATTGAGCCGGAACCTGGTTGCCCCGGGTGGGGCACTTTCCATCACGCTGAGTCGCGGCACGTCGGTGCGGATTCGTGAGGTGCTGATGAGCGAGGCCGACCATGGCTAAGTCCTGGTGGAAGTCCCGGACGATCCGTGTCAATGCGCTGGCCAGTGCGCTGGTGGCTCTGGAGGCGGGCACCGGGCTGCTGCAGCCGATCCTGCCCGTCAATTTCTACACGTTGGTCGCCGTGGCGTTGCCGGTGGTCAATGCCGTGCTGCGGGTTGTGACGAAGCAGGCGCTGACCCCATGACTGATATTGCAGATCGCGCAAGCGAGCGCGAAGCGGAATTTACTGGGGATGCGCTCGAAGAGCTGCACCGCCACGACCCGACAGTGGGCAAGACCGTGGCCGACAGCGCCGAGGTGTGCGACGGCTGCGGCCAGGCGATTGCCGAGGGCCGTCGCACGGCGGTGCCGGGGGTACGCCTGTGCTTCGACTGCCAAGACGAGGCGAACTGGCTTGAGGCGGCGGCACGGCGCAATGGGAGGCACCTGTGAATCTGAGCCCGGAAGACCTGAAATTATTGCTCCAGGTGGTGAACCTGGGGGCGGTGGTGTGGCTGGCATTGTCGGGCCGCAACCGCGTAACTAAGGAGGCGCTGGATACCAAGCTCGCCAGCTTTGGCGACCGCCTGACGGCGATTGAGCGGGACCAGCGCCATGCGCCGAGTCACGAAGACCTGAAGCGCATTCATAGCCGGCTGGACGATGTATCTGAAGGCATGGCTACGCTTGTGGGGGAGCTGAAAGGAGTCACCCACATTCTGAATCTTCTGCATGAAGACCGACTGAAGGAGGGACGCTCATGAGCTACGCCGATTTGCTGCGCGAGGACGTGCGCCTGGTGATTCTGCGCACCCTTTCCGAGCTGCCCAGCTACAGGGGGAACAGCTCGGTGCTGTGCACGATCCTGGATCAACAATACGGCCATTCGGTGACACGGGATGCCGTGAAGACTGAGCTGCGCTGGCTGGAGGAACAGGGTCTCATCGAGATTGACCAGGCCGGGTCGGTGCTGGTGGCCACGCTTAAGGAGCGCGGTGAGGAAGTGGCCCGCGGCCGGGCCCGGGTGGATGGCGTCAAGCGCCCCGGAGCCTGACCATGGGCCGCCGAAGCAGTATTGATCAAGGGTCGCCCGGTGTGCGCAAGCACATCCTGATGCGCTTGCGAGAAAACCGCCTGACGCTGGCCGAGCTGCGGGCCGATCTGGAGGCGTTGTTTCCGGCCGAGAAGATCCCGAGTAAGTCGGCCCTCGGACGGCACCGGGCGAGCATCGAAGAGATGATCTCGCACGAGCGTGAGATGGCGGTGGCCGCCGAAGCCATGGTGGCAGAGCTGGGCGAAGGTTTCGACGCGAAGTCGGGTGCGCTGTTGGCCCAGGCGGTGACGACGCTGGCCAGCCGCACAGCCATGAACAGGCTGAGCTCTGGCGCGGACATGGATATCGCGGATGTGCTCGACCTGGCACGGGCTGCAAAAGCCGCGCAAGAGGCGCGCTCGCTCAATTTGAAGGAGCGCAACGAGGTAGCCAGGCTGGCGCGGGAGAAGCTGCTGGCCGAGCAGGATGAGAAGCTGAAGAGCACGGCCAAGGCGCAGGGAATGACCGAAGACCAGGTTGATTTCTGGCGCCGCAAGGTACTGGGTATCGGGGCATGAGCGCTCAGGAGATGAAGCCCCGGGCGGACACCGTCCGCTATGTTGAGTGGGACGAGTTGCCGCCGTCGGTGAAGGACATCCCGAAGGACTTGAATCCCCTTTCCGGCGGCGTGCTGATGAAGCACCAGGGCGAATGGTGTGCGCTGCAGGCTGATTTGAAGTTGGCATCGAAGGGCCGGCGGACGGGCATCACGTTTGCCGAGGCGCTGGATGACACGCTGATTGCTGGCAGCCAGAAGAAGGCCGGCGGCGACAACATCTATTACATCCCCGACACGAAGGACAAGGGCCTGGAGTTCATTGGCTATTGCTCACACTTCGCCCGGGTGATCGCGGAGGCGCAGTCGAGCGGGATTTCCCGGATTGAGGAGTTCCTGTTCGAGGACCAGGCGGAGGACGGCAGCACGCGGATGATCAACGCGTACCGCATCCGCTTCTCATCGGGCTTTTCCATCGTTGCACTGTCGAGCCGGCCGGCGAACATCCGGGGCTTGCAGGGCATTGTCGTGATCGATGAGGCGGCATTTCACCAGAACGTTGCGGCCGTCCTCGAGGCGGCAACGGCCCTGCTGATCTGGGGCGGCAAGATCCGGGTTATCTCAAGCCACAACGGCCGGAAGAACGCGTTCAATCAGCTGCGCGATGACATCGAGAAAGGCCGCTACGGTACGGATGCCAAGGTCTATACGGCGACGTTCGACGACGCGGTGCGCAACGGCCTGTTCGAGCGCGTTTGCATGATGCGCCAGTGGGAGGCGACGGCCGAGGCGAAGAAGAAGTGGTACACGAAAATCCGCAGCTCCTACGGGCCGCGCAAGGCGGCAATGCGGGAGGAGCTGGATGCAATTCCGCGGGACGGTGGCGGCAAGTCGATTCCGGGGGTGTGGATTGATCGGTCGATGAAGTCCGGCCGGCCGGTGTTGCGGCTGTCGATGGACGATGACTTCGTGAAGAAGCCGGACTTCGAGCGAAAGCTGCATGCCGAAGTCTTCATTCAGACGCAGCTCTTGCCCTTGATGAAGCTGCTCGACCCACGCCTGCAGACGGTGTTCGGGATGGACTTTGCGCGGCACCGCAACTTCACGGTGATTACGCCACTGCAGATCATGCAGACCCTGCGGAGGAGCGCACCCTTTGTGCTTGAGCTGCACAACGTGCCATCACGCCAGCAGGAACAGATCTTGTGGGCCTTTATCAAGATGCTGCCGATGTGGCGCGGTGGCGCCATGGATGCGACGGGCCCCGGTTTGACCCTGGCGGAATACACGGCCGACGAGTTCGGCCACGACATGATTCACCAGGTGATGCTGAGCAAGGGCTGGTACGCGGAGTTCATGCCGAAGATGGTGAAGAACTTCGAGGATGACCAGTACGACCTGCCGGCCGACGTGAACATCGATGAGGACTTGCGGGCCGTGGAGGACGTGGACGGCATTCCGCGGGTGCCGGAGGTGAACACGAAGGACTTGAAGGAACCGGAGCTGTTTCGGCACGGGGACTTTGCGATCTCCCTGGTTCTGGCCGAATTCTCGGCGATCAACATGAGTGCCCCGATGGAGTTCACCAGCGATGGGATGAGCCGCGGCGGCGATCTGGAAGGATTCTTGTATGGCTAGAAAAAACCGCTCAGCGCCGGCTACCGTGCGGCCGGAACTGGAAACTGAAGTTGCCAACCGGCTGCGCGACCCCTTCGAGCAGAACTACATGGGGGTGTTGCAGACCGACGACCCATTGCTGCTGGAAAAGGGGGATCAGAACGGCGAGATCTATCGCAATCTGAAGCGCGACGGGAAGGTGTTCTCGTGCCTGCAAAAACGCAAGCTGGCCCTGATCGGCCGGGAATGGCAGGTGGTGCCGATTGAAGAAGGTGACGCGCAGAGCGCAGATGCGGCGATCGTCGCCAACATTCTGAAGCGCTGCTCCTTCGACCAGGTGTGTCAGGACTTGCTGGATGCGCTGTTGCGTGGCTATGCGGTGTCGGAGATCGTGTGGACGGTGCGGGACGGCTACTACGTGCCGGCGCGGATTGTGAAGCGTGCGCAGCGCCGCTTCAAGTTCGTCCAGGCCGATGAGAACAGCCCGCCGGAGCTGCGCCTGCTGACGAAGAACAACATGCTCACCGGTGAGCCGCTGCCCGAGCGCAAATTCATCACGCACAGGGTGAATCCCGAGGACGACAACCCCTACGGCACAGGCCTGGGGCTGCAGTTGTACTGGCCGGAATTCTTCAAGCGCAAGGGGCTGGTCAGTTGGAACAAGCTCAACGACCGCTTCGGGTCGCCCACGCCCTGGGGGCGTTACCCCCGTAATGCCGGACCGAAGGAAAAGAGCACGCTGTTTTCGGCGCTGAAGGCCATGAGTAACGACGGTGTGCTGATGACGCCGGAAGGCATGGCCATCGAGCTCTTGGAGACGAAGCTGACGGGCTCGGTGACGACTCAGCAGGCGCTGTGCGAGTACATGGACGACTGGATCGCGGAAGTGATCCTCGGGCAGGAGCCGCGCAAGTCGGGTGGCGGTGCGCTGGCGGCTGCGAGCAAGGAACGCGCTTCCGTGCGGCTCGACCTGGTGCAGGCCGACAGCGACCTGCTGTCAGTGACGCTCAATGAGTCGCTGATTTTATGGATCTGCGAACTCAACGGGCTGGCGACGTGCCAAGTGTCGCGCGAGATCTCGGAGGAGGAGGACAAAAAGGCCGAGTCCGAGACCGACAAGAACGTGACGGAGATGGGCTTCGAGTTGTCTGAAGAGGCCGTACAGGAGAAGTACGGCCAGGGGTGGAGCAAGAAGGTCGAAGCTGTTGTGCCGCCATCTGATGGCACGGTCAAAACAAGCGCTGACGGCACAAATCCGGATGCAGCTGCGGCTGCGGCAACCGGCACAGAGGCCCAGAAGTTCGACGCATCGATGATCAATGCCTACTCGATGGGTATCGATCGGTTTGCACAGCTGGGCATGGACATCCCGCAGAACTTCGTGCGCAGCTTGTTCAGCATCCCCGCGCCGAAGGGCGGCGAGCCTTTGCTTGCGCGGGCAGCTCCGGCGCAGGGCGGGCAGCTTTCCAACTTCGCCGAGCCGGGCGGCGTGGATGCGATCGATGCGCTGGTTGAGGAGGCCATGGGGGACTGGCAGACCATGATGCAGCCCATGGCAGATCCACTGCAGGCGGCGCTTGATGCGTCGGTGGCGGCTGGCGAGACGGCCGAGCAGTTCCTGGCTCGCCTGCCGGCGCTTCTCGAGGAGATGGACCCGGCGCAGTTGCATGCCCGTCTGGCAAAAGCGGCGTTCACGTCGCGTTTGGGTGGCAATGCGGGGGTGGGTGATGCCTGAAAAGTCTTCCGCGCAGGCCTTCGCTGACGCCTATCGGCTCCCGCCCGCCGAGGCGCTGGCCTACATGCAGCGCCGGGACACGCTGACGAAGACCTACGACTGGCGTGATTTGTGGCAGGACGAGCACGCGCATCAATTTACGGTGTCGCGGCTGGCCCGGATGGATCTGCTGGAGTCGATCCGCGACCGGATCACACGGTCGGTGGGCGGTGACTTGAGCCGGCGCGATTTCATGCGGGACGGCGAAGCTCTGCTGGCTGATGCCGGCTGGTGGGGCGAGAAGACCATCATCGATCCAGCTACGGGCGATGCGGTGACGACGACTTTCGACCCGGCCAGGTTGAAGCTGATTTTCGACGTGAACACGCGGATGGCCTACTCCGCGGGGCAATGGGAGCGGGTACAGCGCAATGTCCGGACGCATCCATATATCCGGTACATCACGAAAGGGGATGAGCGGGTACGGGCATCGCATGCGGTCTGGAACAACCTGGTGCTGCCGGCTGATGACCCGGTCTGGCAAACCCGTTGGCCACCGAACGGGTGGCGCTGCCGCTGCCGGGTCGTGGCGATCAGCCAACGCGACTACGACAAGGGGACAGCGCCGGACGGCAGCCCATTCAACAAGACGCCGCCGGACGATCAGACGCGGGAGTGGGTGAACCAGCGGACTGGCGAGGTGATGGATGTGCCGGTTGGTGTGGATCCGGGCTTCGACTACAACCCGGGGGTGAGCGCCGCCCGCAAGCAGGGCCTTCAGAAGGTTGTCGTCGAGAAGCTGGCGGCAGTGCCGGCCGAACTTGCACGGGCGGCCCGGAAGGCGGGGCTGTTCCAGCCTGTTTCGGTCGCTGACTTTGCCGAGGCCGGGCGGCAGATCGTCAGTGAGCTGCCGGATGGTGATGCGATGCCGCTCGCCTGCCGTGGCGCACTGCTGGCCAGGCTGGCGGATGAGGTCGGGATCTCGAAGCCGGCGAAGGTGGCGTCGAAAGGCGCCGGGGCCAAGCTGGTGCAGGATGCGTCGAAGCTGTTCCCCGACGCATGGACCGAGGCGGCGGATGCGTTCGGGCCGCTGTATGTAAAGGCCAAAGCCGGGGTGCGAGGCTGGCACTACACCGAAACCCGGAACCTGCCAGGCAGCAAGCTGCGCTTGAACGACTTTGGCACGGTGGCGGCCGAACAGGGCGCGGGCTATATGGTTGTGCGATCGGGCGCTCTGGATAACGCGGTGCACGAGTTCTCGCACCGTCTGCAGAGTGCCCTGCCGGCGCTTGATGGACTGTTCCAGGACCTTCATCGCCAACGCACGGCAGGCGAGGAGCTGGAGCAACTGAGTCGCATCACGGGCTACAGCTACAAGCCCGACGAGGTGACCCGAAAGGACAAGTACGTCAATCCCTATCAGGGCAAGGAATATGGGCAGCGTGGGGCGCTGGAAGTGATGACGATGGCGCTGGAGGCTGTGCTGGGCGGTGGAACCACCGGGGCGGCGCGTCAGTTTCGCGAGGTCTATACTAATGACCGGGCCATGTTCGATTTCGTTGTTGGTCTGCTGTTCCACTGGAAACCATGATTTCGTTCAACTGCAAACCTCTCTCTGCCAATCCGCTCGTCGAGCCGCTCGTGTTCGACTGGGATCCGGTCGCCGGTACCGTATCGGGGATCAGTGCCGAGCTGATCCGGCAGGCCGCCGCCGAGGGCGGAACGCGGGTGCATCCGATGCCGGCGTTTCATGAGTTCGGTGCCGAGCCGCTGAAGAGTCGTACCGACATGGCGGCGATCGTCGGGCTGCTTCACCAGCTGCCTACCGAGTTGGCTGATGCCTACCCCGTTGTCGATGATGAGCCGGAAACCGTCGAGGTTCTCGATGCCGACGGCCAGGTCATCGAGACCGTCAACGTCGTCTTTTGAGATCATGAGCGGCGAGATCACCCTGAACGACCGGCCGCTGATCGAATTCTTCGAGCAGCTTAGAAGGAAGATCGACGACCTGACCCCGGTGATGGATAGGATCGGCGCGGCGATGGAAACGCGGGTGTCCAACCGCTTCGAAACTCAGTCTGATCCGATGGGTGTGCCGTGGTCGCCATGGGCGGACTCGACTCGCAAGACCTACCCCGAGGATGGCAACGGCCAGTTGCTCGATCGCTACGGCGACATGCTGGCCAGCCTGGGGCACCAGGCCGCCGAGTCGAGTGTGACCTACGGCTTCGCGATGCCCTACGCGGCGTATCACGAGTTCGGTACCGACAGGATGCCGCGGCGCGGAATGCTCTACGCTGATCCGGAGGCCGGAACGCTGGCGCCGGACGACGAAGCCGCGGTCCTCGACATCGTGCAGCTGTATCTCTCCGACACCTGATCGGGCGGCGCGCGGCGGCCTTTCGCCACAGAGAACAATCTTTCACGGGGCCGCCCGCTATTTCCCCCTATCAACCAGTAATTCCCGGATTTATCGCACCCCGGGTCTGGTGAATATCTCAGTTCTTCTTATGCCGCCATGCAGGGCCTTGAGGATGGCTTCCGGCGTGGCAGGGGCATCGAGTTGCGGGCGGGCGTCCGGCCCGAGGGCTGCCGCCACCGCGTCGCGCAGGGCGAAGAACACCGAGAAGGCCAGCATCAGCGGCGGCTCGCCGACGGCCTTGGCGCGGTGGATGCTGTCTTCCGCGTTGGCGTTGTCGAACAGGCGCACGTTGAAGACCGGCGGCAGGTCGGAGACGGCGGGGATCTTGTAGGTGGACGGGGCGTGGGTGGCGAGGCTGCCGTCGGCCTTGTAGACCAGCTCCTCGGTGGTCAGCCAGCCCATGCCCTGGATGAAGCCGCCCTCGATCTGGCCGATGTCGATGGCCGGATTGATGCTCTTGCCCACGTCATGAAGGATGTCCACGCGCAGCACCTTGTATTCGCCGGTGAGGGTGTCGATGGCCACTTCGCTGACCGCGGCGCCATAGGCGAAGTAGTAGAAGGGGCGGCCCTGCATGGTGACCGGGTCGTAGTGAATCCTGGGTGTCTTGTAGAAGCCGGCGTCCCACAGTTGCACGCGGGCCCGGTAGGCGTCCGCCACCACCTGGGCGAAGGTGGCGTCGAAGCCCGGCGCACTGACCTGTCCGGCGGTGAAGATCACGGCGTCCGCGCTGACCCCCAGCCGTTCGGCGACGAAGCCGGCGATGCGTCGGCGGATCGTCTGGCAGGCCACCTGGGCCGCCTTGCCGTTGAGATCGGTGCCGGATGAGGCGGCCGTCGCCGAGGTATTCGGCACCCGGCTGGTGTCGGTGGAGGAGAGCCGCACGTCCTCGACCGGCAGGCCGAATTCGTGGGCGACGATCTGCCGGACCTTGGTGTACAGGCCCTGGCCCATCTCGGTGCCGCCGTGGCTGACCAGCACGGTGCCGTCGTTGTAGACGTGCACCAGCGCGCCGGCCTGGTTGTAGAAGGTGGCGGTGAAGGAGATGCCGAACTTCACTGGCGTCAGCGCCAGGCCGCGCTTGATGACCGGGCTGGCGGCATTGAAGGCGGCGATGGCGTCGCACCGGTGGGCGTAGTCGGCGTCCTGCGCCAGCTGGGCGACGAGGGGCGCGATCACGTTGTCCTCGACCTTCATGCCGTAGTGGGTGGTGTTGCGCAGCTCGCCGTGGCTGTCGCCGTAGAAGTTGGCCTGGCGCACGGCCAGCGGGTCGCGTTGCAGGTGACGGGCGATGTCGTCGAGCACCGATTCGATGGCGAACATGCCCTGCGGCCCGCCAAAACCGCGGAAGGCGGTATTCGAAACCGTATGGGTGAGGCCGCGCAGGCTGCGGATGGCCACCGCATCCAGGTAATAGGCGTTGTCGGCGTGGAAGACCGCCCGGTCGTTCACCGGCCCCGACAGGTCGGCTGAAAAGCCGCAGCGCGAGGCCAGATGCAGCGTGAGGCCGTGGAGCACGCCGTTGTCGTCGAAACCGGCCTCGTACTGGATGTGGAAGTCGTGACGCTTGCCGGTGATGCGCATGTCGTCGTCCCGGTCGAGGCGCAGCTTGATCGCCCGGCCGGTGCGCACCGCCAGCACGGCGGCGACGCAGGCGATCTGGGCCGATTGCGACTCCTTGCCACCAAAGCCGCCGCCCATGCGCCGGCATTCGGCGGTGACCTGGTGCGCCCGCCAGCCCAGCGCGTGGGCCACTGCGTGTTGCATCTCGGTGGGATGCTGGGTGGAGCTGTGGACGTGCAGCGTGTTGTCGTCACCGGGGATGGCGCAGGCGATCTGGCCTTCGAGGTAGAAGTGCTCCTGGCCGCCCAGTGTGACCTGGCCGGCCAGGCGGTGGGGGGCGGCGGCGAGGGCGGCCTCGGCGTCGCCCCGGCGCACATCGACCGGCGGCAGCACCCACGACGCTGCCTCGGCGGCGGCTTCGGCGCTGAGGATGGCTGGCAGTGCGTCGATGTCTACCGTTGCCAGGCGGGCGGCGCGGCGGGCTTGCTCGTGGCTGTCGGCGGCGACGGCGAAGAGTGGCTGGCCGTGGAACATCACCAGGCCGTCGGCGAGAATCGGGTCGTCGTGCTTTACCGGGCCACAGTCGTTTACGCCGGGAATGTCGGCCGCCACGATGACCGCGCGTACGCCGGGGGCCGCGCGCACGGCCGACAGGTCGATGGCGCGGATGCGTCCGTGGGCGACGTTCGACAGGCCCAGCGCGGCGTGCAGGGTGCCGGTGGGTTCCGGCAGGTCGTCGGTATAGCTGGCCGTGCCGGCGACGTGCAGGTGGGCGCTCTCGTGGGGCAGGCCGGCGCCGATGCCCGGGGGCGGGCTGCGGTAGGGGGCGTTCATGGCAGGGTCTCCACATCGGCGAGGCGCACCGGCGTGCCGGACGCAGCGCTGTTTTCCAGCCACAGGCGGCGCAGCAGGCTGGCCGTGACCTGGCGCCGGTAGGCGGCGGAGGCGCGCAGGTCGGACAGCGGTGTGTACTCGTTTTTGAGTACATCCATGGCGGCCTCGACGGTGGCGGCGCACCACGGCTTGTCGAGCAGGAAGCGTTCGGTGGCGCGGGCGCGCAGCGGCGTGGCGGCAACACCACCGAAGGCGATGCGGGCCTGGCTGACGATGTCGCCGGTAAGCGTCAGCGCGAAGGCGCCGCATACCGCGGAGATGTCCTGATCCGTGCGCTTGGCGATCTTCCAGGTGCGGAACAACTGGTCGGCCGGCGGCGCTGGAATCAGCACGGCCTGCACGAATTCACCGGGAGTCAGGGCGGTTTGCTGGTAGGCCAGGTAGAAGTCTTCCAGTGGCAGCCGACGCCTCTGCTCGCCCTTGTGCAGCACGATCTGTGCGCCGAGGGCGATCAGGCCGGGCATGGCGTCGCCGATGGGCGAGCCGTTGGCGACGTTGCCGCCCAGGGTGCCGGCGTTGCGAATCGGTGTCGAGGCGAAGCGGCGGGCCAGCTCCGTCCAGGCCGGCTCGAACGCATTGAGGGCGTCGAAGGCATCGGTGAGGCTGACGCCAGCGCCGATGAAGAGGCCTTCTTCATCGACGCGGATGACCTTCAGCTCGGGCACTGCGCCCAGGTAGATCAGGTCGTCGAGTTGGCGCAGCTGCTTGGTGACCCACAGGCCCACGTCGGTGGCGCCGGCCAGCAGGCGGGCTTGAGGGCGCGCCAGGCGGGTGGCGGCCAGTTCGGCCAGGCTGCGCGGGGCGATGAAGCGTTGCCCGGCAGCGGCATAGTCGAGGGTCGGCAGCGCGGCCATTTCATCGAGGGCGGCCAGCACCGCGGGCCGGTCGAGGCTGACCCGTTTCCGGGCGTAGGCGGCGGGCACTGCGTCGAGAATCGGCCGGTAGCCGGTGCACCGGCACAGGTTGCCCGATAGCGCGTCGCAGACGGCGGCGCGGCTCGGGCATTGCGGGTTGTTCTCGTAGAGGGCGAACAGCGACATGGCGAAACCCGGCGTGCAGAAGCCGCACTGGGAGGCATGCCGGTCCACCAGCCCCTGCTGCACCGGGTGGAGCAGGCCGGTTCTGGCGGACGGGCCGATGGTGGCCAGGTCTTCGACGGTGAACAGCGCCTTGCCGTCGAGGGTGGGTACGAACTGGAGGCAGGCATTGACCGCCCGCAGTTGCAGCGCGCCATCCACCTTTTCTCCGAGCACCACCGTGCACGCGCCGCAGTCGCCCTCGGCACAGCCTTCCTTGGTGCCGGTGGCGTGCGCGTCCTCGCGCAGGTATTGCAGCACCGTGCGGGTTGGCGCGGCACCTTCGAGTTGCCGGATCGCGCCGCGGAAGTAGAACTGGATGGTTCTTTCACTCATGGCTCAGGCTCGCTTGCTCTGGGTGGCAGGGGAGAGCTTGACGTTAACACACCGCGGCGGGTGGCGGATATGGATGTGATCCGCCCCCGCGCGATGTTTGCGCGATGAGGTTTTGCCCGCGTCTTTCGGCCCTGATGCGCCTTGTATTGCGCCATGATGTGCCGGCTGGCGCCGCAGTCAGGGCGGATTTGAAAACCGAAAACGGCTGTGTCGCGGACTGCCGCTGGACCGTGCGCTACGCCCGGCTGTGCTGATTACGGCGTGGCCGGGCAGCCGATGACCAGTACCGACATGTCGTCATGGGCGGCGGCGCCTTTCAGGTGAGCGTTGAGGGCGGCGTGGAGGCTGCCGATCAGGTCGTCGTTCTGCGTGTGGGTGTGTGTGAGGGCTTCGAGCAGGCGCGCTTCGCCAAAGGCTTCGCCCGCCGCGGAGGTGGCTTCAACCACCCCGTCGGAGAGCATCACCAGCCGCGCCGGGCTGTCCCAGGTGAAATTTTCCACACTGCCGATGGCATCCGCCTCGCGGCTGACGCCCAGGGGCAGGCAGCGGGAGTCGAAGCGCCGCACGTACTGGTGCGCGGTGTCGATCAACATCACGTCCGGAATGCCGCCGACCCACACTTCGCCCTGGTGCTTCCCTTCATCGAGACAGACCAGCGCAGCGGCCACGAAGCGGCCCAGCGGCAGTGAGTTGACGAGCACGAAGTTGATCGATTCGACGATGCCGATGAGCGGCTGGCCCTGCTCGACGAGGCGGTAGAACTCCTGCACCACGGGCAGTACGCTGACTGCCGCGGCCAGGCCGTGGCCGGTGGCGTCGGCCAGCATGGCGTAGAGCCGGCCGTCGGGCGCGCGGGCGGCGAGGACCATGTCGCCCGAGAAGTTGGTGGCCGGCATGACCGCGTATTTCACGCCGGACTGGAGCATCAGGTCGCTGCGGATCTGGTGGTCGAGGATGCGTCGGGCCATTTCGGCTTCGCGCTGGTTTTGCTCGTAATGAATCTGCAGGATGCTGGCTTGTTCCTGCACGCGAAGCTGGGTCAGCTTGCTGTCGGTGTTGTCGCGCAGGGTTTCGACAACCGCGATGAGCTGTCCGGCACCGTCGAAGACCGGGCCGGCGTCCACCGCCAGATAACGCTGCTCGCCGCGGGCCGGCATGCTGCACCAGTTTTCGGCATGTACGCCATGGTCCGGGGTGCTTGGGTCGTCATGTGTTGTGTAGAGCTTGTTGATGGCGCTCCAGTCACTGGTGGCCACCAGGTCGGCCAGGCATGGGCGCGGTGCGTCGTAGAAGGCCCGCCAGTGTTCGCGGGTGCCCATCACCTGGCTGGCAGGGATGCCGGTGAGGCGTTCGCAGGCCCGGTTCCATACGATCACCCGCTGCTCGGCGTCGAGCACGAAAGTGGGCACCACCAAGTGCTCCATCAGGGTGACGGCGAAGGCGGTGGGGTGGGTCGGCTCGGTGGCTGCGGTGCCCGGGTGGGCGCCGTTGGTATTCGACATGGACTCTCTCTCCGGCAAGGGCTGCGACAGCCACCCCGCGGCGGCTTCGGTCTTCATTAACGGCGCCGGCGTCCCGATCTTGCGCTGTTCGTGCCGTATGCCGTCAGGTTCCCCGTCCAGGGCCGTGGGCGAGGATCCGCTCCATGCCGGACATCACTGTCAGGTTGGCCTCTTCCATGCTGGTCAGGGCCTCCAGGGCGCCGGAGAAATCCCCGCTGCGGTAGCGCTCCACGGCTTGGCGGGCGTAGTCGTGCACCGCCTTGTGGGGGGCTTCCATTTCCCGGTAGCCAGGCAGGCGCGAGAATGCAGCGCGCCCTTCGCCTTCGTAATACCAGCGGCCGAGGCGGCATTGGGTTTCGTCCGGCAGGTCGCGTGCCTGCAGTCCGGAAAGTCCGAGCAGCACCTTGTAGACCTCGAGCTTGAGGGTCAGCTCCTCGATGTTGGCCAGTTCGGCATTGGCCAGTTGCGAGGATGAGGCAATGGTGTTCTGCATGTGCTGCGAAAGCCCCAGTAGACGCTGCATGCTGTGCATGGCGGCCTGGCTTTCGGCGCCGTGGCTGGCCGCCGCGCCGGCCCCGACCTCCATGATCTTCTTGGCCTGGCCGGTTTCCGCCTGGATGCCGGTCACAAGGCCGCCGATCTCTGTCGTCGCCTTGGCGGTGCGTTCGGCCAGTTTGCGTACTTCGTCGGCTACCACCGCAAAGCCCCGGCCGGCATCGCCGGCGCGGGCCGCCTCGATGGCGGCGTTGAGGGCCAGGAGGTTGGTCTGTTCGGCGATTTCGCGGATGAGCTGGACGATGCCGCCAATTTCCGCCGCCCGCTGCGACAAACCTTCGATGCTGCTGCCGGCGGCGCTGATCCGCTCGAACATGGAGAGGAGGTCGTCGGCAATCTTCTGGAAGGCGGCCCGGTTGGCATCGGATTCGGTGGCGGCGGTGAGGGCCGATGCCTTGTCTTCATTCAACTGGTCCGACAGCCCCGAGAACGATTGTCGAATGCCCGACAGCGATTCGCCAAAGCGCGGGATGTTGCCCAGTACGCCGTCCAGCAGGGCCTGGCGCGTCGTGAGACGCAGGTTCTCGGCCTCGGCCCTGGCCAGGCGGGCTTGTGTTGCGGCCAGCTCGTCGTGAAGCGACTGCGTCCGGGCTCCGGCTGCCGTGTTTTCGGCCAGGGCTGCTGCCAGTTCCCGTCTTGTCTTTGAACCAAACATGTTTCCTCCGGCATCCGTCTGAATGCGCGTGTTTAATGTTGAGTAATTTGATCGGGTATTGAGTTGGCAGCCTTGATGGCGATCAAGGCAGGCCGGAGGTTGACGACATTGCGCATCCGGCAGTGCGTTGCTAACATAGAAGATGTATATTATGTATATCTTATAGGCACTCATTCGCCCATGCCCGAACAGCCCAAGCCGCAGCGCATCATCCCGATCCAGCCGTTGTTCAAGGCTGAACCGAAGGTTTATCCACGCACCATCGAGGGTTTCTTCCAGCGCTGGCGGTGGGGCTTCGTGTGGCTGACCCAGCTCATTTTCTATGGCCTGTGCTGGCTGCCGTGGAACGGGCGCCAGGCGGTGCTGTTCGACCTGGAGGCGCGGCGCTTTTATCTGTTCGATCTGGTGCTGTGGCCACAGGACACCATTTATCTGGCCATCCTGCTGGTGTTGTCGGCGCTGGCGCTGTTTCTTTTTACGGCGGTGGCCGGGCGCTTGTGGTGTGGCTACACCTGCCCGCAAACCGTCTATACGGAAATCTTTCTATGGATCGAGCAGTTGATCGAAGGTGATCGTCCGGCGCGCATGAAGCTGGACGCGGCGCCGATGACGTCCTCCAAGCTCGGCAAGAAGAGCCTCAAGCACACGCTGTGGATCGTCCTGTCCTTGTGGACCGGGATCACCTTCGTCGGCTATTTCACGCCGATCCGCGATCTGGGCAACGAGGCGCTGACGCTGTCGATGACGGGTGCCGAGATTTTCTGGATCCTGTTTTACGGGGCGGCGACCTACGGCAATGCGGGTTTCCTGCGCGAGCAGATGTGCAAGTACATCTGCCCGTATGCTCGTTTCCAGTTCGTGATGTTCGACTCGGACACGCTGATCATTACCTACGATGAAGCGCGTGGCGATCCGCGGGGAGGGCGCTCGAAGAAGGCTGACCCGCGTCAGCAGGGGCTGGGCGACTGCGTCGATTGCGGGATCTGCGTGCAGGTCTGTCCGACCGGTATCGACATTCGCGACGGGCTGCAGGTGGAGTGCATCGGCTGTGCGGCGTGCATCGATGCCTGCGACCAGGTGATGGACAAGATGGACTACCCGCGCGGGCTGATCCGCTATTCCACCGAGAATGCGCTGAAGGGCGGGCTGGGGCGCAGCGAGATCGTCAAGCGGGCCTTCCGTCCGCGTACGCTGGTCTATTCGGCGGTGTTCCTGATTCTGAGTGCCGCTACCGCCTGGTCGCTCACCCACCGGCCGCCGTTGCGCGTGGACATCGTGCGCGACCGCGGGGTGATGTCCCGCGAGGCCGACGATGGCAGCATCGAGAACGTCTTCCACCTGCAACTCATCAACACCAGTGAAGTGACCCGAACCTACGCGGTGAGCGTGGCGGGCATCGAGGGCATTCATCTGGCCCGCCCGGAGACGGTGACTGTGCCCGGCGCTGCCGCCGCATCGGCGACGATCACCGTGCGGGTGGGCGCCGAACAGGCAGAGAATCTGCATGGCGCGCGAGCCATGCGTTTTACGCTGGCCGATGTGGGGAGCCCCGATGTGCAGGTCGAGGAAGCCGCGAAATTCTGGCTGCCCTGAGCGGCCAGCCACTTGCGTGGCCGGTCGGGGCGCTGTTTCAGTGCTTGCGGCGGATGCCGAGCAGGCCCAGGGAGGCGAGCGTGGCGAGGGCCAGGGTGCCGGGTTCGGGAACGGTCATCGGCGCTAGCGTGACGTCGCCAACGCCATTCGGATTGCCGACATAGCCTGCACTGCCGGTCATGAAGGGGCCGACCAGAATTGCGTGCTGCCCGGTCAGGCTGGCGTCGAAGTCGATGACCAGGATTGCGCCGTCGGTCAGGCTGCCAGGGTCGGTGCCGATGGTGTGCGAGCCGAGCTGGTAGATCATGCCCCCGCCAGACATCAGTGACTGGAGAAAGTCGGCGTAATCGACGGTGAAGGCCCCGACCAGGGTGCCGCCGGAATAGGCGAGATGGAAGTCGGTGATTTCATCGGCCATGCCGGCAACGCCGATGACCATGCCGTCGCCGTCCAGATCGCTGCCGGTGAAGTAACCGGAGACCGAGCCACCACCGGCGAAGCCGTCCTGGTAGAGGTTATAGGTGCTTGCCTGGGCGGAAGCACAAAAAGCAGCCAGACCGAGGCTGGCAACCGCAGCAAGGCGGTTGAGGGTACGATTTTTGATCATGTCTAGGACCGGAGTGGTGAAGGCTTTTACCCTGCAATGCGCTGATGTTTTTGTGACTTTATTCATTGAGGGTGTGTGAATTATATGCTTTTAAGGTATATGTTTTGCATTTTCGATCGTTTCTCCAAAGCTTGGGCGTGGCGACCTACAATTAAGCAAGACGCCACCCGGAGAAACCCATGACCGCACCCGACCCGCTGACTCTCGCCCTTGGCATGCCCAAGGCCGAACTTCATGTGCATATCGAAGGCACCCTTGAGCCGGAGCTGGCCTTCGCCCTGGCCCGTCGCAACGGCATCACGCTGCCCTACGCCGACGAAGCTGCCCTCAAGGCCGCCTACGCCTTCGACAGCCTGCAGAGCTTTCTCGACCTGTACTACGCCTGCGCCGACGTGCTGAGGACCCGGGAAGATTTTTACGACCTGATGCTCGCCTACCTGAAAAGGGCGGCGGCGGACAAGGTGATTCACGTGGAGGTCTTCTTCGATCCGCAGACCCACACCGCCCGCGGCATTCCCTTTACGACCGTGCTCGAAGGGCTCGAGGACGGACTCGCCGAAGGCCTGGCGCGCTACGGCATCTCCGGTCGGCTGATCCTGTGCTTCCTGCGTCATCTACCGGAAGAAGAATGTCTGGCGACGCTGGCCGAAGTCGAACCGTGGCTCGAACGGATCCACGGCTTCGGGCTGGATTCATCCGAAAAAGGCCATCCGCCGTCGAAGTTTGTCCGCCTGTTTGCCCGCTGCCGCGAACTCGGCAAGCCGGTGGTTGCTCACGCCGGCGAGGAAGGCCCGCCGGCCTACATCACCGAAGCGCTCGACCTGCTCGGTGCCCAGCGTATCGACCATGGCGTGCGGGCGGTGGAAGACGAGGCCGTGCTGGCGCGCCTGGTGCGCGAGGGCATTCCGCTGACGGTCTGCCCCCTATCCAATACTCGCCTGTGTGTATTCGCCAGGATGAGCGAGCACACTTTGCCGCGCCTGCTGGCGGCAGGTGCCCGGGTAACCCTCAACAGCGACGACCCGGCCTATTTTGGCGGTTACCTCAACGACAACATCCGTGCCGTGCAGGAGGCCTTTCACTTCGACGCCGCCACCTGGTACCGGCTGGCTCGCAACAGTTTCGAGGCGAGCTTTGCGAAGGCTGCGGAAAAGGCCGGCTGGATTGCCCGGCTGGACAAGTATTTTGTGGCCGCAGGAGTGCCGCCGGGCTGCGGCTAGGGGTAGCCTGCGAGCTGCCCTTTTTTGTTGCCGTCTCCTTGTCGCACAAATGGCATTCACGCATTAAAGTGGGACATGCAGCCGTATTGCAGGATGCTCTTGCTTTGCTGTGTTCAACATTGTGTCAATTCATTCTCGTGAAATGCGTTGATTCGCCAAGACGATAATCCCCCGCCCGCCAGACTGGCCGAAAAAGCCTTTCTTGGATGGGTTGCCGGTGCTGCCTGTGTGATGCTTGCGGTGATCGTCGGGCTGACTGCGCTGGCTGCGCACCAGAGCCTGATCCGCAGCCGTGAGCAGGCGCGCATCACCACGCAGAACCTGTCGATGCTGCTGGAGCAGTACCTCATCGCGATCATCGACAAGGCTGACGTGTCGCTCCAGTCCGTGGTTCTCGATGCCGAGCGGCAGATCAGGGGGCGCGGCTTCCATGCACAGGCACTGGAAAGGCTGGCGGAGGAACATAAGGCCATCGCTCCGGAGCTGAACTCCCTGCGGATTGCCGACACGGCCGGGACTGTCTGGCTCGGGCGCGGTGCGCCGGCCAACGCAACGCTGAATATTGCCGACCGGGATTACTTCATCCGCTTGCGTGACGATCCTGCCGCGGATCTGGTGGTGTCCGGGCCGCTGTTTGGTCGTAGCAGCAGCAAGTGGGTGATCGTTCTGGCCCGGCGCTTGAACCACCCGGACGGCACCCTGGCCGGCATCGCCCACGCCAGTATTCCGCTTGAGCGTTTCGAGCGCCTGTTTGCAGGCATGCAACTGGGCAGTTTCGGCGCCATCAGCATGCGCACCGAAGGGCTCAACATGGTGGTCAGTCATCCCCCCCTGCAGACGCGACAGGGCGTGATCGGTAGTAATACCGCCTCCGCCGAGGTGCGTACCGCCATGGATGCCCAGCCGCTCGCAGGCACTTATGTGGCGACCAGTCTGCTGGACGGTATCGAACGGATCAACGCTTATCGCAAGCTCTCTGGCTACCCTTTCTACATTACGGTGGGGCTGGCTACCGACGACTATTTGAGCGGCTGGCGCGCAGAGGTGCAGCGGCTGAGCGTACTCGCCGGGCTGGCGATCGTGCTGACACTGGTTTCCGCATGGCTGGTCTGTCGTTACTGGATGCGTCAGCGTGTTGCCGGCGCGGCGCTGGTGAGGGAGAGTGAGAGACGCCGCATGCTGCTTCAAAGCGCCAGCGACGGGGTGTATGTCCTCGACATGCAAGGCCGGGTGCTGGAGGTCAGCGATGCGCTGTGCAAAATGCTGGGCTACACGCGCAGCGAGCTGCTGAACATGCCTTTGTCGCGCTGGGAGGCGCGCTATGCGGCTGCTGACATCGAGTTGATGCTCTCCCGGCTGGCCGCCGGTGCGCCCCGCCCGGTCTTCGAGAGTGCGCTACAGCGTTGCGATGGCGAAGTCGTCGAGGTGGAGCTTACTGCTGCCCGTATCGAGCGGGACGGAGGGACCGAACTGTACGTGTCGGCCCGTGACATCACCGAGCGCAAGCTGGCGGAGCAGGCGATGAGGGAGGCCAAGGAGGTTACCGACGCGGCCGTGAAGGCCAGGAGTGCGTTCGTCGCCAACATGAGTCACGAAATCCGCACACCGCTGCACGTCATCATCGGTCTTGGCCAGCTGCTGCGTCGGGATGTCACCCTGCCCGGCCCGCGGCGCAAGCTGGACCGGCTGTGCGACAGCTCCGAGCATCTGCTGTCCCTGATCAACGATTTCCTGGATCTGTCCAAGATCGAAGCCCGGCGATTCGTCATCGACAGCGCCGACTTTCGTCTCGGTACGGTGGTCGATCGGGTCATGCACCTGTTCAGGGATCGGGCGCGAGAAAAGCGATTGACCCTGATTGCCGAGATCGCACCTGCCTTGCACGACCTGTCCCTGCAGGGCGATCCCTTGCGGCTGACCCAGGTTCTGATCAACCTGTGCAGCAATGCCATCAAATTCACCGACCAGGGCGGGGTGCGCCTGGGTATCGTTTGTGTGGCCGAGGATGCCATGAGCTGCACTTTGCGCTTCAGTGTCACGGATACCGGCTGCGGGGTTGCCCTGGTCGATCAGGCGCACATGTTCGAACCTTTCACCCAGCTTGATGCGTCGACGACCCGAAAGTATGGCGGGACCGGACTGGGCCTGACCATCAGCCAGCATCTGGTGTCCTGCATGGGGGGCGAAATCAAGGTCGACAGTCAGCCGGGTGTGGGCTGTACGTGCAGTTTCAAAGTGGTCCTGCCCCGTGCCACCGCAACCGTGCCGAGCACGGTCGTGGCGCCGGCCATGGCCTTGACGGACAGTTTCCAGGGGTCGCGCGTCTTGCTCGTCGAGGACCATCCGCAGAGCCAGGAAATGCTGCTCGAGATGCTGGAAATTCTCGGTTGTTCGGGGGATGTGGCTTCCGACGGCATCGAGGCCATCGAGTGCGTGCAGGCGCGTTCGTATGACCTGATCCTGATGGACATGCAGATGCCCCGGATGGACGGTCTTGACGCTACCCGCGCCATCCGCGCATTGCCGGGGGGCTGCGAGGTGCCCATCATCGCGCTGACGGCCAATGCATTTATCGAGGATCGCCAGCGTTGCCTGGCCGCCGGCATGAACAGCCACCTCGGCAAGCCGGTGACGCCGGCCATGCTCGCGACGGTCCTGGGCCAATGGTTGCCCGACTTTAGCGTTGTCAGCGATACCGCGCCGGACTGCGACAACGCGTTGAGCCGTGCCGTGCTGCAGATTCCCGGACTCAAGGCCGGCTCTTCCTGGCTCTCCTCGACAGAGCAGATCGTCGCTTATTGTGCGCAGCTGGCCCGCTTCATCAGCAGCAGCGAGCAGGAAATCACGCATCTGTGCGCGCGCCTGCAGGCCGGTGAGCGCGATGCTGCACAGGCCCTCGCGCACGGCCTGAAGGGGATCGCCGGATTGCTCGGTGCCCAGCGTGTTGCCGCGCTGGCCGCCGCGATGGAGGACGGTTTGCGCAATGGCGCCGGCGAGTCTGTCATCAAGCACCTGGCGGACGAATGCCGGGCCGAGCTGGGAGGCCTGAACGAGGCCCTCCACCTGCTCCCGACGCCGTAGCCGGCCAGCATCTTTTCCATACCTTCACGATCTTCGGTCTCCGGTCGGGCGGCGGTGAGGTGGGCGTATACGGGGTGTTTGTCCGGCTCGGTCACGACGATCTTGTTGTGGGGAGCGGAAACTGCACGCCGTAGGCCAGAGGAAGGATCTGTCGGTATTCAAGACTGCTTAAAAAAATCGTTCGGGATTATGGTGATTGAATTTTTGGTAGACTGCGTGCCTGTTTTTGATTTTCTTGCACAGTCGACTGTCCGGCGCAGAGTGTCTCGTTGCCGGCACGCCCCCGAGTCCCATGATGATTCACGCAATGAGCGCCAGTGCCCTTTCACAGATGGATCAGCCCGCCTTCGTGGCGGCCCTCGACGGTATCTTCGAGCACTCTCCCTGGGTGGCCGGACGGGCCTGGCCCCAGCGTCCCTTTGCCAGCCGGGAGGCACTTCTGGATTCCCTTGTTGACACCCTTCGGAGCGCCCCCCGGTCCGACCAGCTGGCGCTGATCCGTGCTCACCCGGAGCTGGCCGGCAAGCGGGCGATGCATGGCGCACTCAGCGCCGCCTCCATCCGCGAGCAGCTTGGCGCGGGGCTGCTGGCGTGCATGCCGGAGGAGTTCGCCCTGATCCGCGACTTCAACACGGCTTACAAGGCGAAGTTCGGTTTTCCTTTCGTGATCGCCATGTCCGGGCTGTGGCGTGGTGACATCATTGCCGCCATGGCGCGCCGGCTTGCCCATGAGCCAGAGGTCGAGTTTGCCGAGGCGCTGGCGCAGATTGCGCGGATCGCGGCATTGCGGCTGGCCGAGCGGGTGGCCGACTGAGGGGTGACGGGCAAAAAAGAAGGGGATGACGAGGCACGAGGGAGGTGTGCCCCGCCATCCCCGCGGCGATGTGGCCGAGGAGGGACGGCCTGCCGCAATACGACGGAGGAGAAACAATCAACTGCTGCTGCGCACTACACCTGCTCTGACACTTCAACCATGCTGCATGTACACCACGTGGGTCTCGGTGTATTCGTAAAGGCCGTGCTTGCCGTCGGCGCCGCCGATGCCCGACTTGCGGCTGCCGGCATGGAAGCCCTGCATGGCCTCGAAGTGCTCGCGGTTCACGTAGGTTTCGCCAAAGCGCAGGTCGCGGCAGGCGCGCATGGCGGCATTCAGGTCCTGCGTGAAGATCGACGAGGTGAGGCCGTATTCCGAGTCATTGGACAGGGCGACGGCTTCGTCGAGGCTGTCCACCACCTGCACCGGCAGCACCGGGCCGAAGATTTCCTTGCGCATGATTTCCATGTCGGCGGTGCACCCGGTGATCAGCGTCGGCTCGTAGTGGAAGCCGGCCGGGCGGTCGGCCTTGCGCCCGCCGAGGATCACTTCGGCGCCCTGTTCGCGGGCACGGCTCACCATGGCGGCGACCTTGTCGAGGCCGATCTGGTTCACCATCGGGCCCATGTTCAGGTCGGCATCCACCATCGGGTCGCCGTAGCGGGTGGCGGCCATGCGGACGCGCAGCTTCTCGGTGAATTCGTCGGCCACCGCCCGTTCCACGTACACCCGTTCGGCGCAGTTGCACACCTGCCCGGTGTTGATGATGCGGGAGTCCACCACCGCCTTGGCCGCCAGGTCGAGGTCGGCGCTGGCCAGCACGATGGCCGGGGCCTTGCCGCCCAGCTCCAGGTTCACCCGGGTCAGGTTGCGGCCGGCCACCTGCATGATGGTCGAGCCGGTCTGCACGCTGCCGGTGAAGCTGATCAGGCCCACGTCCGGGTGGCTGCACAGGGCCGCGCCGACGTCGGCGCCGCGCCCGCCGACCAGGTTGAAAACGCCGGCCGGCAGCTCGGTTTCGGCCACCAGACGGGCGAACTCGAAGGCGTTGATGGGGGTTTCCTCGCTCGGCTTGACGACGATGGTGTTGCCGGTGATGAGGGCCGGGGCCATCTTGCGGGCGATCAGGAAGAACGGGAAGTTCCACGGCAGGATGCCCACCGTGACGCCGATCGGGCGGCGCATCAGGAAAATGCTCTCGCCAGCCCGGTCGCTGGTGAGCACTTCGCCTTCGATGCGGCGCGCCCATTCGGCCATGTAGTCGATGTAGTCGGCGGTGAAGTCCACCTCGACCAAAGCCAGGCCGAGGATCTTGCCCTGCTCGCGGGTGATGATCTCGGCGAGGCGCTCCTTGTTCTGGCGGACCTTGGCGGCGATGGCCCTCAGGTGCCCGGCGCGCTGGATGGCGGGGGTACGCTCCCAGGCCGGCTGGGCCCGGCGGGCGGCATCGACGGCGGCATTCACTTCGTCCGGCGTGGCGCTGGCGGTGCGGGCCAGCAGCACGTGGCTGGCCGGGTTATGCACGTCGATGGCGGTGGCCGGGTCGGCCGGGACGAAGCGGCCGTCGATGAAGTTCTCATACAGGGTGGTCATGGTCTGTCTCCGTTCTGGTTGTTGGGGCGGGGGGAATTCAGGCGGGGCGGGCGAGCTTCTTGCCGACGGATTCGGAGGCGTAGCCGAAGCCGAGGCCGACGACCCAGGTCAGGGCGACCAGCGCGATGCTGATGTCGATCTTGCCGCCGGAGCCGAAGAAGGACGCCGCGCCGAGAAAGGCCGCCGGGGTGTAGGACAGGGCGCCGATGTCGGCCATCGCCACCAGCACGAAGGCCAGCACGGCAACCAGGCCGACCAGCGGCAGCAGGCCGCCGCCAAGGGCCTGCACACCGGCCAGGGTGATGGCGGTGAGCAGGATGCCGGCGATGCCGGCCGGTAGCGCCTTGCCCAGCCCGGCGCTGCCGCCACCGGCGGCAAAGAAGGCGGCCCAGGCGACAAAGCCGATCCACGGGTTGAAGCCGAGGGCCGGGTTGCCGACGCTGAGATAAACCCAGGCGGCGACGAGCAGGGCGATGCTGAAGGCGAGGGCGTGCAGGATCTTCATGGCAAAACTCCTTTTTGCTGTGTCGGGATGGCCGGGCGTGGGCAAGCGCCCGGCCGGGGTGTCACCACACGTAGGCGTATTTGATGTTCAGGCTGTTGTTGGCGGCGTGGTTCTTGCCGTCGATGCTGGTGGAGTAGCGCAGGCTGATCGACTGGTTGTCGAAGGTGTGGAACATCATCCCGAGGCCGCCGTCCAGGGCCCGGGCGCTGAGGTTGTTGCCGCGGCTGGAGGTGCTTTCGTAGTCGACGGCGATGAAGGGTTCGAGCAGGCCGCTGACCCGGTAGCCGAGACGGTGGTTGGTGTGGAAGGTGTTGCCCGGGCGGCTGCCGTCGCTCTTTTCGCTCTGGAAGACCATGCCGGCGTCGGCGGTCCAGCCCAGCTTGTCGGTGAGGCGCACGTCCCACAGGAAGCTGGAGAGGTTCTTCCAGTTGGTGTCGCTGACCCGGTTGTCGCCCACCGGGATCTGCAGGAAGGACTGGAAGCCGAAAGTGGAGGTGGGTGTCGGCTTCATCCACACGGCAAAGCCGGTGAGCGGGTCGCCGATGCCACTGATGTGGCGGTCGGCGGCGTTGGCCGCGTGCTGGTTGCGCACGCCGATTTCCGGGACGATGACTTCGTAGGCGAGGCCGATCTTCGGGTTACCTTCGGGGGTCCAGAAGCGCACGTACTTGGACATGCCGACGATGCTCTGGCTGCCGTTGCCCTTCACCTTGTCGCCGCTGGCGTTGAAGGTGTCCTTGTTGTTCTGCACGGTGGCGTACTGGACGAAGACGTTGAAGGGCTTGAAGTCCACCGGGAGTTCGTACTCGTGGGGGCCGATGACGTCGAAGGTGGTCTGGGCGAAGGCGGCGGGGGCGAGGCCACCGGCCAGACCGGCGACGACGAAGGCGGACAGAAGGCGATGCTGTTTCATGGGTGTCTCCTTTTTTGCTTTTTGGACGGGCTGAACCGGGTGGGCTTACTTCTGGAGCTTGAACACGTGGATCGTGCCGCCCTGCGGAACGACGGTCTTGTGTTCGAGGACGGCGTCGAAGGCGCCCTGCATGCGCTGGGCATCGACGCCCCAGCCGGACTGCACGGCGACGTACTGCTCGCCATTCACCTCAAAGGTGGAGGGCACGCCGGTGACGCCGGAGGGGGTGGGGGTTTCCCACAGCACCTTGCCGCTCTTGGCGTCGAGGGCGCGGAACATGCGGTCGTTGGTGCCGCCGCCAAACACGAGGTTGCCGGCGGTGGTCATCAGCGGGCCCCAGTTCATCTCGGGGTAGGTGTGGGTCCATACCTGCTTGCCGGTCTTCAGGTCCCAGGCCTGGATTTCACCGATGTGCTTGCGCGACTTTTCGGTCATGCGCACGTTGGTGAGGATGTTGTCGAGGGCGACGCCGATGTAGAGGCTGCCGGCCTTGTACTTGACGGGCTCGCCGGTCAGCTCGGAGCACAGGTTGTTGTTGGCCGGGATGTAGAGCAGGCCGGTGCCCGGGTTGTAGGCTTCGGGCGGCCAGTCCTTGCCGCCCCACAGGGACGGGCAGAAGTTGGTGGTCTTGCCGGTGCCGGGGATGCGCTTGGCGTCGTAGGTGGGACGGCCGGTCTTGGGGTCGAGGCTGGTGAACACGTTTTGCGTCACGTAGGGCCAGGCATCCACGTAATTGACCTTGTCCTTGGTGCGCTCGAGCAGCCACAGGTAGCCGTTGCGGCCGGCGTGCACCAGCGACTTGATCTTCTTGCCCTTGTAGTCGAGGTCGATGAGCAGCGGGGCGGAGACTTCGTCCCAGTCCCAGGCGTCGTTCCAGTGGTACTGGTGGTGGCCCTTGAGCTTGCCGGTGTCCACGTCGAGGGCGATGGTGGAGTTGGCGTAGAGGTTGTCGCCGGGGCGGGTGTCGGGCATCCACGGGCCGGCGTTGCCGACGCCCCAGAAGGCCAGGTTGGTCTGCGAGTCGTAGGTGCCGGTGATCCACACCGAGCCGCCGCCGGTTTTATAGGTTTCTCCGGGCCAGGTTTCGCTGCCCGCCTCGCCGGGGCCGGCAATGGTGTAGGTGCGCCACGCTTCGGTGCCGGTTTCGGCGTCGAAGGCGGCGACGAAGCCGCGGATGCCCAGCTCGCCACCGGACGAGCCGACCATGATCTTGCCCTTGGCGGCCAGCGGGGCGAGGGTCATGTAGTAACCCTTCTTCCAGTCGGCGACGGCGACCTTCCACAACTCCTTGCCGGTGGCGGCATCCAGTGCCACCAGGAAGGCGTCGGTGGTGGCCAGATAGAGCTTGTCGCCGTAAAGGGCCACGCCCCGGTTGGTGGGGTGGAGCTGCATGAGCTCGTCGGGGATGGTCTTCTTGTAGCGCCACAGTTCCTTGCCGGTGCTGGCTTCCAGGGCGATGACCTGGTTGTTGGGCGTGGACACGTACATGTAGCCGTTATTGACGATGGGCGGGGCCTGGTGGCCTTCGGTCATTCCGGTGGCGTAAGACCAGGCCGGCACCAGCTTGCCGACGTTCTGCGTGTTGATCTGCTTGAGGGCGCTGTAGCCCCAGCCTTCGTAGTTGCCGCGGTACATCAGCCAGTTGCCGGCCTCGGGCTTGGTCAGGCGGGCGTCGGTGACGGGGCTGTAGGCCGGCAGGCCGGCGGTGGCGATGGCAGGCAGCAAGGCCAGCCCGGCGCAGAGCGCCTTGAGTCGGGTGTTCATGTCTGGATGTCTCCTTCTTTATTGGTGTGGGTAGGACGGGTGCGACAGGAAATCAGGCGGATTTGGCGACCCCCGGCCGGGCGGTGAAGGGGCCGGCGACGACGAGCACGCCATCCACCTCCTTCAGCGGCAGGAGCGGCAGGGTGCGTGGGGCGGGGCCGGCCATCACTTCGCCGGCCCGACCGGGCGAGAACTTGGAGAAGTGGCAGTAGCACATGAGGGTCTGGTCCTTGGGGACCCACTCGGAGATCTCGCAGCCCTGGTGCGTGCATACCGAGGAATAGGCGAGGACGCCGCCGGCCGCGTAGGGCTGCACGTCGGGGGTCAGGTCCTGCGGGGCGACGCGGATCAGGATCACCTTGTTGAGACGGCTGCCGTCCCGCATTGCGCCACTCGCCGGGTCGAGGGGAAAGGCCGGCACGGGCCTGGCATTCGGGAGGATTTCGGCGGAATGCATGGCCGCCGGACGGCCTTCGCCATCGGCCCGGGCCAATTGATCGCCGACCTTCGGGTGGGAATTGGCGGCGTCATCGGCGAGAACCTGTCTTGCCAATCCCAGCCCGCTACAAAGAAGCAGGGCGGAGGTGGATTTCAGGGCCTTCCGTCGGTCGGGTGACGACACGGTCTCGGGCGTGGCGTCAGTGCATGCGGGGCGTGGAATATTTTTCATTTTCCTTTTTGCGCGGTGGTTTGTGGCCCGGCTTATTAGGCAAGGCGTGTGCCACAACGAAAAAAGGCGCAATGAAAAAATATTTTTAAATAAAAATTCTTTTTAAACAGTATCTTGGGGTTTGTGTTTATCTGGGTAGGGCGTTCTCTTATGGAATTCGGGTTTTATTTGTTCGGGCGGAATTTCTTCTCGCCGCCACAGGTGTAGCGGTGTCTGGCACAGGTGTAGTGTCGCGTTGCTGCAATTCGTCCGCGCAAATCGGAATGTTGCGTTGCGGTAATTGTCAGGGTATTCCCGATGAACGCTTTTTTATTCGCGGGGCTATTCCGCTTGGGCTATGATCGATCCACAAATACGTGCGATAGACGGCGAATAGAGATCGTTTAAATCGCGCACCAAAGGGCTGGAGACATGGAGGAGCGTGATATGCAGGGCAGACCTGGGGATAGCCTGGCCGGGGGGCATTTTGCCGGCGGAGTGTTGAGCCTTCTTTCCAACGAGGAGCGCCTGCAGGCGTCGTGGCGTCGTTCCGAGGAGCGTTATCGCATCGATCCAGATACCCGCGCCAAGGCCCGGGTGCTGTCCGCTGCCGAGTGCCGCGATGTGCGCGAACACATGTCGTCCTTTCTGCGCATTGCCCAGCTGGGGGTGACGCGCCTGCACGAGCAGGTGCGTGATTCCGGTTATTGCGTGCTGCTCACCAACGGGCAGGGGGCCACGGTGGAGTTTCGCGGCAATCCGAGCCTCGACGGTGAATTCCGGCGGCGTGGTTTCATCCTCGGGGCGTGCTGGTCGGAAGGGGAGGAGGGCACCTGCGGCGTCGGCACGGCCATCGTCGATCGTGCGCCGATCCTGGTGCATCGCGAGGAGCACTTTCGCAATCACAACAACGGCATCACCTGCAGCGCCGCGCCGGTGTTCGGGCCGGAGGACGAGCTGGTGGGCGTGCTCAACGCCTCGGCCTTCGCTGCGCCGGAGAACCGCAACAGCCAGGCGGTGGTGTACCGGCTGGTGCAGCAGAACGCGCTGGCCATCGAGAACGCCTTGTTTGTGGAGGCCTGCAAGTCGGCGTGGATATTGTCGATCAGCGCCCCGGGCGATTGCTGGAGCCTCGGCGAGGTGCACTTTCTGGCCTTCGATGATGGCGGGCAGATCCTGGCCGTCAGCCGGCGCCTGCGGGCCGGGCTGTTTGCCGGTGCAGCCCTGCCGTCGCGGCGCCTGGAGGATATTTTCGATCAGTCGGCGGTGGCGCTGGTGAAGCGTGCCCATGAACGGCCGGGGGCGCCGATTCCGCTGCGTTGTCTGGCCAACGGCTTGCTTTTCGAGGCCCAGCTGCGGGCGCCGGTGCGTGAGGCCCCGCCCCGGCCGGCGACGTCTGCGCGCCGTGGTTTCGATGCCCTGGCTGCCGAAGACCCGCGGGTGCTGGAGAGCATCGAGCGGGTCAAGCGGGTGGTGGACCGCAAGCTGACCATCCTGCTGCTCGGCGAGACCGGTTCCGGCAAGGAGGCCTTCGCCAAGGCTATCCACGGGCACAGCCAGCGCTGCGACAAGCCCTTCGTGGCGCTCAACTGTGCGGCCATCCCCGAGAGCCTGATCGAGAGCGAACTTTTTGGTTACAAGGAGGGTGCCTTCACCGGCGCCAAGGTGAAGGGGGCGAAGGGCAAAGTCCAGCAGGCCAGCGGCGGGACGCTGTTTCTCGACGAGATCGGCGACATGCCCCTGGCCTTGCAGACGCGCCTGCTGCGGGTGCTCGCCGAAGGCGAGGTGGTGGCGCTGGGGGCCTCCGAGCCCGAGAAGGTGGATTTGAACGTGGTTTGCGCAACCCACCGCGACCTGGCTGCGATGGTGCGCGCCGGGCTGTTCCGTGAGGATCTGTTCTACCGCCTCAATGCGGCGGTGTTCCGTTTGCCGGCGTTGCGCGAACGCTCTGACCGGCGCGAGGTGATCCGTCAGGTGCTGGACGAGGAGCTGGCCACCGCGGGTCGTGCGCTGGCCCTGCCCGAAGGGGTTCTGGAGCAACTGGCAGCCTATGCCTGGCCGGGCAACATTCGCGAGTTGCGCAACGCGCTGCGCTTTGCCGTGGCCGTGTGCGATGACAATGCACTGGCCCTGGCCCATTTTCCGGAGAGCCTGACGGTGGCGGCTCCGGCACCCGTCCCGCAGTCGCTGACCGGCGAGGCGCCACCTGCCGCACGTTCGATCGCGGCTGACGGGCGGGAGCAGATTCTGGCTGAACTACGCCGCTGTCACTGGAACATCTCGGCAGCGGCAGAGGCCGTCGGCGTGTCCCGCTCGACGCTGTATCGGCGCATGCAGCGCTTCGGCATCGTTGCGCCGAACGCGGCCGATGCGATGGAGGCCCACGCCCGGCTCGATCACTGAGCCGGCAGGGCCGGCTGCGACTGGTTGAGCCGCTGCGCGGCCTTGCTCACGCTGCATTCGGTCAAGCAGGGCGGCCAGTAGGCGAAATCGGGGCCGGATTGGCAGGTCGGGGTGGTGCGTGTGGAAAGGGGCTGCACTGTGGGGGGCGTCGCGTTGGCCTACATCGCGGCCTGAACTCCCCGGAAAACCTGCTGCGGGGGGGGGCGTTTCTGCCAGCGCTATCCGGTTGCGTCCCTCGGCCTTGGCGCGATAAAGCGCGTCATCTGCACGACCGAGCGCCTGCTCTGCCGTGGTGTCTTCGGCGAGCATGAGGGCAATGCCAATACTTACCGTGATGGCGATGCGGCGCTGGTCCATCAGGATCGAGGTCTCGGCAACCTTTCGGCGAATGCGTTCGGCAAAAGCCGCCGCGGCGTCCGGGTTGCTTCTTGTCAGCAGCACGGCAAACTCTTCACCGCCAATCCGGCCGGCAAGGTCGCCGGCACGCAGCTCGTCGCGCAGCAGGGAGGAGAACAGCCGCAGGACCGCGTCGCCAGCAGCGTGGCCGAGGCTGTCGTTGATCGACTTGAAGTGGTCAAGGTCGAACATCAGGACGGCGACCGGGTGGTCGGCATCCCGCAGCAGGTCCGCATGGGTTTCTTCAAGACGAGCCAGAAAATGCCGGCGATTGGCCAGCTGGGTGAGTGAATCGGTGGCTGCCAGGCTGCGCAACTCGGCTTCCATCCGCCTGCGTTCGGTAATGTCCCGCGAAAAGCCCACCGTGCCGATATTTCGGCCGTCTACGACGACCGGTGATTTGAAGGTTTCAAACCAGCGGAGCGCGCCATTCATCTCGATCTGTTCCTCGAAACTCCTTTTTTCGCCGCTGGCCATTACGGCGCGATCGTCGGCACGATAGGCGTCCGCCAGTTCCCGGGAGGTGAGGTCGTAGTCCGTCCGGCCTTCCAGGGCCTCCGCCGAAGGCCAGCCGAAGGTGTGGGCAAAAGGCGCATTGACGGCGAGAAAGCGGCTTTCCTTGTCCTTGAGCCAGACCATGAACGGGCAGTTGTCGAGCAGGGCTCGCTGATATTGCTCGCGCTCGTGCAAGGTTTTTTCGGCCGTGATGTCGATCACCACCATGTGCAGTTCGCGACCGTTGTCGTCCGGGGCGGCTTCGATTCTGACCAGTGCTTCGGGGCGCTTGTCGGTGGCGGTGAGGACGACTTCGCAATTGCCCCTGCATTTTCCGCCCAGCACTTCCGCCTGGAATTGCTGCAGATCCGCAAGGTATTCCGGCTTTACGAAGGCGTCGAAGCGGTGTTGCCCGCATTGTGAGTGCTTGATGCCGAGCAGAATGGCACCGGCAAGATTGAGCTTGAGAATGGCTCTGGATGCATTCAGCGTGAAATAGCCGACTGGTGCAAAGTTATAAATGTCGGTGTATTTGCGCAGCATGGCCTGGGCGTCTTCGTAGGCGTGGCGCAGACTGGTCGGGCCGGGGGGGTGTCCCCGGGCAGGAGCAGGTTCCGGCATCTCATCGAAGAGCCGCTCGTATTCAGTCTTGACTGCGCGGTAGCATTCGCACACCCGGGCCTCCAGACCAGGGCGATTGATCACGACCATATATCCACGGCTGTACTGGATCAGGCCGGCCGCCTGCAATTTTCCCGCCGCCTCGGTGACGGCTTCACGGCGTACGCCCAGCATGTGGGCGATAAGCTGGTGGGTTACCAGGAGTTTATCGCCCGGCTGGCGGTCCAGATAAAGCAGGAGCCAGCGACACAGGCGCTGATCGAGCGAATGGTGTCGATTGCAGACAAGGCTTTGCGCCATTTGCGTCATGAGCGCATGGATATAGCGCAGCGACAGCTGAAGCAGGTGGCCACCCTGCCCGAGTTCAAAGCGCATCGCGTCGGCCCGCAGCCGATAGGCCCCGCCGGCGCTTTGGACAACTGCCTTGTGTGTTGCGCACTTTCCGCCGAGGATCAGGGTCGTGCCGACCAGGCCATCGTTACCCGTCATCGCCAGTTCCGCCGATGAACCGCTTTCTGTTGTCGACGTCAGTGAAATGAGGCTCGAGGTCGGAAAGTAAACAAATGCCGGTTTGTCGCCACAGTCAAAAAGCACTTCGCCGCGCTTCAGGAGGACGAATTCCATCGCATCTACGTGCCGTCCGTATTCCTCTACCGGAAGGCACGCCAGAATACGGTTCATCCTCGGGCTGTTGACCCATTCGCCAGCCATGGCGATTTCCTCGGGGTTCAAGCATGGCGTCTCGTCAAACATGAATCGTCTCCTCCACGGGGCCATTTTTGAATTTTGAGAAAGGCTTGGGGAAATTCCGTTGACGTACGGTTTCGTTTTTCTTTATTGCCCGTTATGGGCTGCAGGCCAGAAAAAGACGGTGCTGCACGACTTGCGGAGTCGAGCCTGCAGTGTAGGTTTATTCGCCGAAAATCCTATCGGCCAAACGCGCGAGTGTTGTCAGTGATGGGTGAGTCTATTGTAGGAATTTGCCTACCGGCGAATGTCTAGTTGTCCAGCTTGTGCTTGAGCACGTAGCGGGTGATCTCCGTGTTGTGCTTGAGCTCCAGCTTTTCCAGGACCCGGGTGCGGTAGGTGCTGATGGTTTTGGGGCTGAGATGGAGCTGTTCGGCGATCTCGGTCAGCGGTATGCCCTTGCTGATCATCAGCATCACATCCAGTTCGCGCGCCGACAGGCGGTCGTGGGGCAATTTTCGACTGATCGAGGCGGACCCGCTCAGCAGTCTTTCCGTGAGCTGGGGGCTCAAATAACATTCCCCGGCGCTGGCCCGGCGAATGGCCGCGAGGATTTCCTCCGGAGCGCTGTTCTTGGGCAGATAGCCGGCAGCCCCCGCTTCCCGGGCGGCCAGCGCGTATTCATCTTCGGAATACATGCTGAAGATCAGAACGGGTAATTCCGGCCGTTCCCGTTTGATGCGTTTGAGAACCTCGATACCATTCAAATCCGGCAGGCCGATATCCAGCAGCAATAAGTCCCAGCTTTGCGTACTGACCAGTTTGAGCGCGTCCTGACCGGTTCTGGCTTCACCGGCAACTTCGAAGCCTCCGGTATTGGTAAGAAATTGTTTTAATCCACCGCCGACCACCGCGTGGTCATCAACGATAAGAATCCTGATCATGTCGCGCTACCAATAAATGCATCTGCTCCCGGAGCAAGACTATTCCGGCTCGCCTCATGGGCGGGCAAGCTCGGTGCGCCCCTTCATATTTCAGGGTATTCATGAATCATTCAAGGATAGCGTAAATTGTCGCGTGCGGATGGCTGCTTGAAAACGCGAATGGCGGCCGGCAGTTCTGTTCTTGTCAGGGTTGCCCTACAGACAGAGAGGCCTCGGCTGATGGCCGGAAACATCTTTTCACACCACACTCAGCCCTGCTGCAAACCGGAAAATGCCAAAAGGTTTATGTTGTTTGACTTGTTGGTGTGTTTTTAATATCCATCAGGAAATATTGATCGTGCTTCCCGGATGGTCTTTGGCCGGGCAATGCGCGCCTACTGATTTTGTCCATACGCGAATTGCTTGATCGTGTTCCCCCCGAACACAGTACGCACAGGCCTCTGCGTCGCTTGCCCGACGGCCGCTTTCTGGCCGACTGGTTCGGATGTGCGCTGTCGTCCGTTTTCCAGCCCATCGTCCGTGCCAGCGATGGGCATGTCGTCGCTCATGAGGCCTTCATCCGCAGTCTTGACGGAGGTGAGCCGGAGCTCTCGCCCTGGTCCCTGTTTTCTGCAACCGCGGATGATGAGCACCTGTTTGCGCTCGACTGGCTGTGCCAGACCATCCATCCCTTGAATGCGTTTGGCGCACGAGGCGATCGGCTGCTGTTTCTCAACGTGAATGGCCGTCTGTTGTCGGCGGTGGACAAGGATCCCGGACAGGCTTTCCGCAAGCTTGTCGAGGCGCTTGGCCTGCAACCCGAGCGGATTGTCATTGAAACCCCGCTTGAAGCCAGCTTGCAGCCCTGTCTGCTGGCCTTTGTGCTGCGCAATTATCGTGCAAACGGCTTTCAGGTCGCGGTAAACGTCGATTCCCTGGCGCAATGGCAGCGGATTTCATCTGCCGCATGGACCCAGTTCGTCAAGATCGACGCACGCAAGCTGGCCGTCAGTGGTGACGGAGCCGTCGGTGATTTCAACTGGCTTGAGGTCTTGCGCGAGAAGGCAACCATTGTCATCACGCATCTCGAAACGCCCTTCGAAGCGGCCGACCCCGCGGGTATCTGGCTGCAGGGAAATGCCTACGGCAAGCCCGTTCCGCGTCCGCTATCTCTCGTCGGCTAAAACCTCGCCGTGCTGCGGCGGCCGAATTGGGAAGTGCGGGTTTGATGCTCTTTTTGGCTTCTGGCAGAATGAAAACTGCTCTTGGCCTCTTTTCTGTCCGGCTATTTCCCCATTCCGTTTTTCTTTAAGAAAGACAGGCTGCTTATTTCGCTGAACTCCTTGACCCGTCATTGGCTGGGGGCGCTGGTTTCTGTGCTTCCCGGAATTGGCTGGCTATTTGCTGCAGCCTTGATTCCGGGCGTTCTGGCTGGTTCTATTCTCTTTTACGACCTCTACCAGATACAGCGCAGCCAGCTGGAGCAAGGCGCCTTGCAGACGGCCCGGGCTCTTTCCATGGCCGTCGATAACGATCTGGCGGGAATCAACGGCAAGCTCCAGATTCTCGCGACGACGCCATCCCTGCAGGCGGGGGAACTACAGGTGTTTTATGCCCGGGCCCGGGAGGTATTGACCACGGAAAGTGTGGGGGAGGCCATTGTCCTGACGGATGCAACGGGCCAGCAGATCATCAATACCTTGCTCCCCTTCGGTACTCCGTTGCCCATGACGGGGCATCCCGACATGGTCCACCGGACTGTCAAGACCGGCCGGCCGGGAATTTCCGATCTCTACCTCGGTGGGGTGGCGAGGCGTCCGTTCGTTGCCGTGGAGGTGCCGGTCTGGTCGGACGGCAAGGTGGCTCATGTGCTCGATATGGGTATTTCGGCCGAGCGACTCAATCGTCTGCTGGTGGAGCAGGACCTGCCGGAGGGCTGGGTCGCGGCCTTGCTGGACTCCCAGGGAACGATTGTGGCGCGCAGTCATCATGCCCCCAGTTCGGTCGGGAAAAAGGCGACGCCGGATCTGCTGGCACAAATGAAAATGCACGCCGAAGGGACGATGGCCAGCCGTACGCTGGAAGGCGTTCCTTCGTTTGTTGCCTTCACCCGCTCACATTTCTCCCAGTGGACCGTCGTGATCGGGATGCCGCGCCATGTGCTGTATGGCAGTTTTCATCGTCCGCTGATGCTGGCTGCGCTGACCATGATGGCTTTTCTGCTGGGGGGCGCGATTCTCGCCGTGACCCTTGGGCGGCATATCCGGGAGGCATTGGAGAACCTCCGGGCGGCTGCCGAGGCGGCGACCCGCGGCGATCTGAATGCGCAGGCGCCCCTGTCGGGGCCGCGCGAGATCGCCTGCCTGGCGCAGCAGTTCAACCGCATGCAGGCGGCCCGCAAGCACGCCGAGGCGCAACTGCGTTTGTCTGCCAGCGTTTTCAGTGCTGCCGCCGAAGGCATCATCATTGCCGACCGGGAGGCGCGGATCATCAATGTGAATCAGGCTTTTACCGAACTCACAGGCTATCTGCACGAGGAGGTCATTGGCAAGAATCCGCGTTTTCTGAAGTCCGGCAAGCAGGCTCCGGATTTCTACCAGGCCATGTTCCAGTCCCTGGAAAGCACCGGTCGCTGGCAGGGTAAATTGTGGAATCGTCGCAAGGATGGTGCGCTGTTTGCGGTTTATATGACCATCAGCGTGGTGAGGGACGATTCCGGGGCGGTTGCCCATTATGTAGCCCTGTTTTCGGATATCACCGATGTTCATCGCCGGCAGGAAGACGTTGCTTCCCTCGTCATGCAGCGAACCGCCGAGCTGGCGGCGGCCAAGCTCGAAGCGGAGCGCGCCAACAATGCCAAGTCGCGCTTCCTGGCGGCGGCGAGCCATGACCTGCGCCAGCCCCTCGCCGCGTTGTCCCTGTATGTGGCGTCGCTGGAGAGCCGGCTGGCGGAGTCCGACCCCCGCCTGCTGGCCGATATGCGCTATTGCGTCGGCAGCCTGAATGAAATGCTCTCCGATCTGCTCGACCTCTCGAAGCTCGATGCCGGCGTGGTGGCGCCCAATATCAGCGATTTCTCTCTAGAGGCGTCGATTGCCAAGGTTGTTTCCGCCCATGCGCCAGCTGCCAAGTTGAATGGACTCGCATTCCGCTACCGGGATTGCGATGTGATCGGGCGCACCGATCGGGTCCTGTTCCAGCGCATCCTTGGCAATCTGGTCTCCAATGCCATCCGTTATACCGAGAAGGGCGGCGTGCTGATCGGTTGCCGGCGTCGGCAGGGACGCATGTGGGTGGAGGTGTGGGATACCGGGATGGGGATTCCGGCCGACAAGACCGGGGAGATCTTCGAGGAGTTCAAGCAACTGGGCAATCCGGAGCGCAACATGGCGAAGGGCACCGGGCTTGGTCTGGCCATCGTGGCCCGCATGGCGGAATTGTTGAATCTGCAGATCAGTGTGCGCTCCCGACCGGGCAAGGGCTCGGTGTTTGCGGTGGAACTTCCTCTCGGGGCACACCTTGAGCGTCCGGCGTTTCCCCGCGCCACGCTGCGGTCGTTGCGGATCGTGCTGGTGGAGGACAACGCCTATGTGGCGGCGGCGCTTTCCCGCGCGCTGGCCAGCGTGGGGCACCAGGTGCTGACTGCGTCGTCGCGCTCGGGTGTGCACCCCCGTCTCGACGGAGTGGCGCCGGACCTGGTGATATCGGACTACCGCCTGGTCGGTGAAGAAACCGGCCTCGACGTCATTGCATCGTTTCGGACGTGTTTTGGCAGCAGTCTGCCGGCGATCATCATTACCGGCGATATGGATCCTGATGTGATGCGCCGGATCGCGGAACAAGGCATTGGCGTGCAGCACAAACCACTCGATCTCGATGCCTTGCTGACCTGCATCGAGGAACTGGCCGGGCAATCGGCGGCATGATGTGAAGCGGGGGACCCTGAGTCCAGGGCCCCCCGCTTCATGGCACGTCAGCGAGCGATGTTCAGTTGCTCTCGTTGACCGTCATGGCGACACCGGCGCCATGCGCCTGCTGGTCGGCCCAGTAGCTGGAGCGGACCATCGGGCCGCAGGCGGCGTTTTTGAAGCCCATCTTGAGCGCTTCGGTTTCGAACATCTTGAAGGTGTCCGGATGCACGTAGCGCAGCACCGGCAGGTGGCCGCCGGAAGGTTGCAGGTACTGGCCGATGGTAAGCATCTCGACGTTGTGGGCACGCATGTCGCGCATCACTTCGAGGATTTCGTCATCGGTTTCGCCAAGGCCGACCATCAGGCCCGACTTGGTGGAAACGTCCGGGTGACGCGCCTTGAACTGCTTGAGGAGTTCCAGCGAGTAGGCGTAGTCGGCGCCCGGGCGGGCCTGCTTGTAGAGGCGCGGCACGGTTTCCAGGTTGTGGTTCATGACGTCCGGCGCGGCCTGGTCGAAGATGTCGAGGGCGATGTCCATGCGGCCGCGGAAGTCGGGCACCAGCACTTCGATGCTGGTCTTCGGCGAGGCTTCGCGGGTGGCCTTGATGCACTGCACGAAGTGATCGGCACCGCCGTCGCGCAGATCGTCCCGGTCGACGCTGGTGATCACCACGTAGTTGAGGCGCATCGCCGCGATGGTCTTGGCCAGATTGGCGGGCTCATCGACATTGAGTGGTTCGGGGCGGCCGTGGCCGACGTCGCAGAAGGGGCAGCGGCGGGTGCAGATGTCACCCATGATCATGAAGGTGGCCGTGCCCTTGCCGAAGCATTCGTGGATGTTGGGGCACGAGGCTTCTTCGCAGACGGTGTGCAGCTTGTGCTCGCGCAGGGTGTCCTTGATCTCGTTGAAGCGTTCGGCTTCGATGCCGGCGCCCAGCTTGATGCGGATCCACTCGGGCTTCTTGAGGCGCTCGGCGGGCACGATCTTGATGGGGATGCGGGCGGTTTTCTCGGCACCACGTTGCTTGCGGGCGGGTGAATCCATTGTCTGTTGTCCTTTGGTCAGGCGGTGGGGAGAACTTCGGGGAAGTGCCGCTGGAGGTGGCCGAGAAGCCTTGCGGCGACTTCATCGGGTCCTTCAGTCACACCGAAGTCCTTGAGTTGTATGGTCTTGAGCCCACTATAGCCGCACGGGTTGATCCACGTAAATGGTGTCAAGTCCATATCGACGTTGAGGGACAGTCCGTGGTAGCTGCAGCCGTTTCTGACGCGCAGGCCCAGGGCGGCGACCTTTTCGCCGGCAATGTAGACGCCCGGGGCGCCGTCCTTGCGCTCGGCCTTGAGGCCGAAGTCGGCGATGCAGTCGATCAGGGATTGCTCGAGCAGGGTCACCATCTCGCGCACCTTGAGGTGGCGGCGGTGCAGGTCGAGGAGCAGGTAGGCCACCACCTGGCCGGGGCCGTGGTAGGTGATCTGGCCGCCCCGGTCGATCTTCACCAGCGGAATCTCGGTGGCCTGCAGCAGGTGTTCCGGCTTGCCGGCCTGGCCGAGGGTATACACGGGCGGGTGCTGGACGAGCCACAGCTCGTCCGGCGTGGATGCGTCGCGGATGGTGGTGAATTCCTGCATCGCGCGCCAGGTGGGCTCGTAGGGCACGAGGCCCAGGTGGCGGACGATCACAGGACGACCTTCACCATCGGGTGCGACGACAGCTCGCGGTACAGCGCGTCGAGCTGGGCCTGGGAGGTGGCGGTGAGTGTGCAGGTGATGGCCAGGTAATTGCCCTGGGCGGATGGGCGCATCTGCATGGCGCCGGCATCGAAGTCCGGCGCATGGGTAAGCACCACGTCCAGGATGACCTGGGCGAAATCATCCACCCGCGCCCCCATGATCTTGATCGGGAATTCGCAGGGAAACTCCAGCAGGGTCACGCGCTCTTCTTGGGTCATCCGTTCTTCCTTACAGGCTCTTGAACCACAGGCGAATGGCATCCCACAGGCGGCCGAACCAGCCGGCCTGAGGCACCTCCTCGAGGGCCACGATGGGGTAGTCGCCGACCGGCTTGCCGTCCAGGCTGAGCTGGAGGGTGCCGATGGGCTGGCCTTTGGCCACCGGGGCCAGCAGGGGTTGCTGACTGACCACGTTGGCCTTCAGCTTTTCTGCATCGCCTTTAGGCAGCGAGAGCACGAAATCGTTCAGGAAGCCGGCCTTGACGGTGTTTTCTGCACCCTTCCAGATGCGGAATTCGTTGACGGCCTGGTTGGCGGAATAGACCTTGACCGTGTCGAAGGCCAGGTAGCCCCAGTTCAGCAGTTTCTGGGATTCCTGGGCGCGCACGCTGTCGCTGGTGGTGCCGACCACCACGGAAACCAGGCGCCGCTCGTTGCGCTTGGCGGAGGCGATCAGGCAGTAGCCGGCGCTGTCGGTGTGGCCGGTCTTGATGCCGTCGACGGTGGGGTCGATGAAAAGCAGGCGGTTACGGTTGGGCTGCTTGATCTTGTTGTAGGTGTATTCCTTGATGGAATAGATCGGATAGAACTCGGGGAAGTCGCGAATGATGGCGGTGGCCAGGGCGGCCAGGTCACGCACGGAAGCCAGGTGGGACGGGTGGGGCAGACCGGTGGAATTCTCGAAGTGGGTGTTCTTCAGGCCGAGGCGGGTGGCCTCCTTGTTCATCAGCTGGACGAAGTTCTCTTCGGAGCCGGCGATGGCTTCGGCCAGCGCCACGCAGGCGTCGTTACCCGACTGGATGATCATGCCGTGAATCAGTTCCTTCACGGTCACCGGCAGCAGCGGCTGGATGAACATCTTGGAGCCGCTGACCTTCCAGGCCTTTTCCGAGACGGGCACGGTCTGGTCCAGGGAGAGGGTCTTGTTCTTGATTGCCGCGAACGTGAGGTAGGCGGTCATCAGCTTGGTCAGCGAGGCGGGCTCGATGCGCTCGTCCGGCTTTTCAGCGGTCAGTACCTGGCCCGAGCCGACATCGAGGAGCACCCAGGCCCTGGCGGCAACGGTCGGAGGCGTCATCTGGGCGAAGACGAGGGACGGGAGGAGCAATACGAGCAGGATGATGCGACGCAACATGATTTGGGGCAAAAGCGGAAAAAGTGCGATTATAGACACGCAGTCCGCTGCCTGCCGCCTGCGTTTTTTGCCGGGCAACGGAACTTCCCGGGAACTGCCCCGGTCTTTATTGCTGCAATGCAACTGATCCGTCGAAGCCTCTCTCTCGTTCTGGCCTGTCTCGTCCTCATGTGGGCGGGCACGTCCTTTGCCGACGATACCGAGGTCTATGCGTCCGAGCTGGGCGAGTTTGCCCAGTGCTTCGACCAGGCGGCCCAAAGCGGCGTCGATCTCGACAGCCCCGAACCCCAGGACCCTCCCGTCCTTGTGAGCGCCTCTCTGCCGGCGCCAGCCGTCCAGCCCGAAGTGCGCTCTGCCGGCTTTCGTCCGGCCCTGCAGTCGATTGTAATACCCCCCACCTCACCGCCTCCACGGCGCGCCTGAGCACGTCGCCCGGTCGGGTGACCCTTGCTCTTGACGGCTACCAGCCGGTCAATCCGTTCCCTCGAAACGAAAACAGCGTCGTCGAATCGCTGAAGGATATCCATGCTCAGGAAGTCATTTTTGGCCGCCGCCCTCTTATTGGCGGCCTTTCCAGCGCTGTCGGCTCCGGCCGCAGCGGCTCCGTCGTACTCCCTTCAGGCCCTCCGTGATGCGGCGCGGGCCAATCACCCGTCACTCGAAGCCGCCCGGGCGCTGGTCGAGGCCGGTCGTGCCCAGGTCACCAGTGCCGGAGCCTACCCGAATCCGGAAGTGGAGTTTCTCGCCGGCCGGACCCACGCCCGCGTGCCCGGTGCGAGCACCGGTGGTGCCCAGAGTCTGGCCGTCACCCAGCGCATCGACAACCCGTGGCAGCGCGAAGCGCGCCTGGATGCGGCCGGCTTCGGGCTGGATGCCCGTCAGGCCGAGCGTCGGGGTTTCGAGAATGATCTGCTGGCGCGTCTCGAGCAGCGTTTCTTTGAACTCCTGCGTCGTCAGGCCGAAGTGCGTGCCACCAAGGAAGACCTCAGCCTTGCCGAGCAGATCCGCAGCAAGGTGGCGGTCCGCGTGGATACCGGCGAATCGCCCCGTTACGAGCTGATCAAGGCCGATACCGAACTCCTCAATGCCCAGAAGTCGGCCGAGAGTGCCGTGCTGCGGGTAGCCCAGGCTCGTGCCGGGCTGCGTGCGCTGGTGGGGGTCGGTCTGCCGGTCGAATTTGAGGTGGAAGGTTCCCTGACCCGCAGTCCGGTGGTGCCGCCTCTCGATGATCTGCGCGCCGAAGTGCTGGCCCGCAACCCGGATCTGGCGCGCAGCCAGGCCGAAGTGCGGCGTGCCGAACGCCAGCTCGACCTCGAGCGCCTGCGTCGCCACCCGGAACTGGCCCTGAAGGTGGCCGAGGATCGGGACAGCGAGATGCGCAACAGCCGAATCGGTGTGACGCTCAGCGTGCCGATCTGGGATCGTCGTCAGGGCCCGATCGCCGAGGCTGGCGCGCTGCTGGCAAAGAGCCGCAGCGAACAGTCCGCTCAGGAGCTGGCGTTGGTGCAGGCGCTGGAAACGGCTTATCGCCAGTATGAAATTGCCCGCACCCAGGTGATTGCCCTCGAGAACGGCATCCTGCGCGAAGCCGAGGCCGCCCTGAAAGTCGCCGAAGCCGCTTACCGCTTCGGCGAGCGCGGCATCCTCGATTACCTGGATGCCCAGCGCGTCTTCCGCGCCGCCCGCAATGAACTCATCGCCGCCCGCTACGAACTGCAGCTGGCCGTCATCGACATCGAGCGCCTGCGCGCCACCCAATGATCCGGATCGCTCCCATGAAGCTACGACTGACTACCCTGGCCGTGTTGACGGCTGCCCTGGCCCTTGCCGGCTGCAAGGATTCTGCCAAGCCGGCCGCCACCGAGGCGGGCCTCACGACGCTCAGTGAAGGCACTGGCGCCGAACTGAAGGTAGTGCCGCCAGATCCCAACCTGGTCACCGTGCCGGCCGGCTTCGGTGCCGAAATCAAGGTTACGCCCGCTGGCGCCATTCCGGTGTCCGACACCCTGCGGGTGGCCGGCAAGGTGGATTTCGACGAACAGCGGGTTACCCGCATCGGTGCCACGGTGACCGGCCGGGTCATCGAGATCCAGGCGCATCTGGGCCAGCAGGTGAAGGTCGGTGATGCCCTCGCGGTGATCAACAGTACCGAGCTCGGCCAGGCCCAGCTCGCCTACCTGAAGGCCCGCGCCCAGGCCGACTTGCAGGCCCGCAGCGTCGAGCGGGCGCGTCAGCTGTTTGCTGCCGATGTGATCGGCAAGGCCGAGCTGCAGCGTCGCGAGAGCGAGTTGTCGATCGCCTCCGCTGAACAGCGTGGCGCCGCCGACCAGTTGCGGGTGCTCGGCATGTCGTCCGGGGCGATCAGCAAGCTGAGTAATTCCGGCGGTATCAATTCGGTGACCTCGGTGGTGTCGACGATGGCCGGCACGGTGGTGGAGCGTCAGGTGGCCCAGGGCCAGGTGGTGCAGCCGGCTGATGCCCTTTACGTGGTGGCCGATTTGTCCCGCGTGTGGGTGACGGCCGAGGTGCCGGAGCAGCAGGGCGCGCTGGTCAAATCGGGCCAGAACGTGGAGATCGAGGTGCCGGCGCTGGGTTCGCGCCTGACCGGCAAGCTGATTTATGTGGCCGACACGGTCAATCCGGAAAGCCGCACGATCACCGTGCGCAGTGTCGTGGATAACGTCAATCGCCAGCTCAAGCCGGACATGCTCGCCACCATGCTGATTCAGGCCGCGCCGGTCGAGCGCATCGTGCTGCCGGCTCAGGCCGTGGTGCGCGATGGCGATGCCGACAAGGTTTTCGTGGAGGTCGGGCCGAACCAGTTTAGGCTGACGCCGGTGCGCCTTGGGCCGGACATGGACGGCAAGCGGGCCGTGCTGTCCGGCCTCAAGGCCGAGCAGCGCATTCTTGTGTCAGGGGCTTTCCACCTGAACAACGAGCGCAAGCGCAAAGAGCTGGAATAAGGACAGGTCATGATTGAATCCCTTGTCCGTACAGCTTTACAACAGCGTCTGGTGGTCGTGGTGATCGCCGTGGTGTTGCTTGTTTTCGGTATCAACGCGGCGCGCCAGCTGTCTGTGGATGCCTTTCCCGACGTGACCAACGTGCAGGTCCAGATCGCTACCGAGGCAAAGGGCCGCTCCCCCGAAGAGGTCGAGCGCTTTGTCACCGTGCCGCTGGAAATCTCCATGACCGGTCTGCCCGGGCTGGAGGAAATGCGTTCCCTCAACAAGCCCGGCCTGTCGCTGATCACTCTGGTGTTCACCGAAGCTACCGATGTGTACTTCGCTCGCCAACTGGTGATGGAGCGTCTGCTGGAGGTGGGTAGCCGCATGCCGCAGGGTGTGGTGCCGGTCCTCGGGCCGGTGTCCACCGGCCTGGGCGAGGTGTATCAGTACACGCTCGACCATCCGGACGATGGCGATCGCAAGCTCTCCGAAAAGGAGCTGACCGAGCGCCGCATCGCCCAGGACTGGGTGGTGCGCCCGCTGTTGCGCTCGATTCCCGGTGTTGCCGAAATCAACTCCCAGGGCGGCTATTCGCGCCAGTACCAGGTGCTGGTGAATCCGGATCGTCTGCGCCACTATCAGCTCAGCGTGCGTGACGTGTACGAGGCGGTGGCCCGCAACAACGCCAACTCCGGCGGCGGCATCCTCCCTCAGTACTCCGAGCAGTACCTGATTCGCGGCGTGGGCCTGGTGAAGAGCCTGGCCGACATCGGCGCCATCGTGCTCAAGGAGGTCGGTGGTACGCCGGTGTTCGTGCGCGATGTGGCCGAGGTGACTTTCGGCCACGAGGTGCGTCAGGGCGCGGTGGTCAAGAACGGTGTCACCGAGTCGGTGGGCGGCATCGTCATGATGCTGCGCGGCGGCAACGCCAAGGAAGTGGTCAGCCGCATCAAGACGCGGGTGGCCGAAATCAACGACAAGGGCATGCTCCCCGACGGTCTCAAGATCGTGCCCTACTACGACCGCTCCGAACTCGTGGATGCGGCGCTGTGGACGGTGATCAAGGTGCTGCTGGAGGGCATTGCGCTGGTCGTGGTGGTGCTCTTCCTGTTCCTGGGTGACGTGCGTTCCAGCCTCATCGTGGTGGCCACCCTGGTGCTGACGCCGCTGATTACCTTCATGGCGATGAACCATTACGGTATCTCGGCCAACCTGATGTCTCTCGGCGGCCTGGCAATCGCCATCGGCCTGATGGTGGACGGTTCGGTGGTGGTGGTGGAAAACGCCTTCGGCCGCCTGGGTCACGCGACCGAGCGGGGTGAAAGCAAGGCGCGGATCATCTTCGATGCCGTCAAGGAAGTGGCCACGCCGGTGATCTTCGGGGTCGGCATCATCATCCTGGTGTTCCTGCCGCTGATGACCCTGCAGGGCATGGAGGGCAAGATGTTCGCCCCGCTGGCCTACACCATTGCCATCGCGCTGGCGGTATCGCTGTTCCTGTCGCTGACGCTGACGCCGGTGCTGTCGTCCTACCTGCTGAAGGGCGGCGCCGAGCACGACACCTGGCTGATTGCCAAGATCAAGGCGCCCTACCTGAAGATGCTCCACTGGTCGGTGGCCAACAGCCGCAAGACGGTGGTGGGGGGGGTGGCGCTGCTGATCGTCACGCTGGGCCTGTTCCCGCTGCTCGGTACTGCCTTTATCCCCGAGATGAAGGAAGGCTCGATCGTGCCGGGTATCAACCGGGTGCCCAACATCTCGCTGGAGGAGTCCATCAAGATGGAAATGCAGGCCATGAAGCTGGTGATGGAGGTGCCGGGCGTCAAGTCGGCGATCTCCGGCGTCGGCCGTGGCGAATCGCCGGCCGACCCGCAGGGGCAGAACGAGTCGACGCCGATCGTCAGCCTCAAGCCGCGTGACGAGTGGCCGGCCGGGTGGACCCAGGACACCATCGCCGATGCCATGCGCGAGAAGCTCAAGACCTTGCCGGGTGCCCAGGTGGTGATGGCCCAGCCGATTTCCGACCGGGTGGACGAGATGGTCACCGGGGTGCGTTCGGACGTGGCCGTGAAGGTTTTCGGCGACGATCTGGATGTGCTCAAGAACAAGGCCGACGAGATTGCCCGGGTGGCCGCCAGCGTGACCGGTGCTACCGACATCCGTGTCGAGCGGGTGACCGGTCAGCAGTACCTGTCCATTGAGATCGATCGTGCCGCCATCGCCCGCCACGGCCTCAACGTGTCGGACGTGAATGACGTGATCGAGGCGGCCATCGGCGGCAAGCAGGCTACCGAGATCTACGAGGGTGAACGTCGCTTCGCGTCGGTGGTGCGTCTGCCCGAAAGCTATCGGGACAACGTTGAGAAGATCGGCAACATCCTGGTCAATGCGCCTGGCGGCGCCCAGGTGGCGCTGGAAAATCTGGCGATGATCCGGGTGGTCGACGGACCGGCACAGGTTTCCCGCGAACTGGCCAAGCGCCGCGTGGTGGTGGCGATCAACGTCAAGGACCGCGACCTGGGTGGTTTTGTGGCCGAACTGCAGAAGACCGTGGATGCCAAGGTCGAACTGAAGGATGGTTACTATCTCGAGTGGGGCGGCCAGTTCCAGAACCTGCAGCGGGCCATGGGTCACCTGACCATCATTATTCCGGTCACCGTGGCGGCGATCTTCTTCCTGCTGTTCCTGCTCTTCGGTTCGCTCAAGCTGGCCAGCCTGATCATTCTGGTGCTGCCCTTCGCCAGTGTGGGCGGGGTGATCGGCTTGCTGGTCACCGGTGAATATCTGTCGGTGCCGGCCTCGGTGGGTTTCATCGCCCTGTGGGGGATTGCGGTGCTCAACGGGGTGGTGCTGGTGAGTTATATCCGCAGCCTGCGTACCGAGGGCATTCCGCTGGCCGAGGCGGTGGTGAAGGGGGCAACCCTGCGCTTCCGGCCGGTGATGATGACGGCCACCGTGGCCCTGCTGGCCCTGGTGCCCTTCCTGTTTGCCACCGGACCGGGTTCGGAAGTGCAGCGGCCGCTGGCCATCGTGGTCATCGGCGGTTTGATCACTTCGACCCTGCTGACCCTGGTGGTGCTCCCGACGCTGTACAAGTGGTTCGACGATACCCCGTACGAGGCCTGATCCTGACGGGCCGTCTGCGGGCGGCCCGTGTTTGAACGAAGGAATGCAAATGAAGGAAATTCACGCTGTCATCCGCCCGCAGAAACTGCCGCGTTTGCGGGAGGTGCTGCGGGCCGTGCCCGGCTTTCCGGGTATGACCATCACCAAGGCGGTGGGCTGCGGTGCCACGGCGCGTCACGCGCCGCATACCATCAAGGAGGAACTGACCGACTTTACCGACAAGGTGCGGGTCGAGATCATTGCGCCGGACGAACTCGTCGATGCCCTTGTCGATCATATCGTCGAGGTGGCGAGCACCGGTCAGACCGGCGACGGGCTGGTGTGGGTAACCGATATCCAGCGGGCCGTGTTCATCCGCAAGACGGTCGGTTCGGAATAAGCGCCGGCAGCACGCCGGGCGGCGGCTTACAGTTCGATGGCCAGTGACACCCAGGCCATGCTGGAAGCCGGATTGACCGGCGTGCCCTGGTGGGCCGGCAGGCATTGTTCCGAGCGGTCGGTGATCTCCTGGTGGGGCTCTCCGAGGTTGATGCCGTTCAGGGCGATTTCGGCCTTGCGACCGTCGACGCGGAAGCTGCGTGCAATGCGCAGATCAAGGCTGCTGTAAGCCCGCGCGGTGTAGTCGCAGCCGTAAACGTAACCGTAGCCGCCGGCCAGCGGGCCCATGCGCATGACACTGGCGGTGCTCGTCCAGCCCTGCCCGTAGTCCTGCAGCCAGGTCAGGCTGGCCGTGTAGGGGGCGGTTCGTTTGGCGATGGCCGGGTCGTCCACGTGGCGGTCGATCAGGCTGTGATTGAAGATGAATTCGGTACCGGGACGGGGCTTGCTGCGCAACTGGTACTCGATGCCGCGCAATACGACGGGAGATGAGGCGTTGATGAACTGCGAACTCGGCATGTGGAGTTCGCCGACATCGGCCGAAACCGTCTCGCGGACCACGAAATCGGTAATCCGCTCGTTGAAAACCCGTACGTCCAGGGTGGCGTCGATGGCATGGAAACGCCCCAGATAGCCCATCTCAACAGTGTCTACCCGCGGCACGCGCAGGTTCGGGTTGGACTGGTAGGGCCAGGCGAGCAGCACGCCGCGCCTGGCCGGATCGTAGGCACGCACGTCGCCGTAGAGGTCGAACAGGTTGCGTTGCTGCCAGGCCCGCGCGTAGCCGGCGCGGAAGGTGTCGCTGGGGCTGGCCTGCCAATTCACGAAGGCGCGCGGAATGAACTGGACCGCGACATTGCCATTTTTTTCGAGCAGCCCGCCGAGGTTGAGTTGCCAGCTTGGCGTCAGGCGCCAGTCCAGGTTGGAGAAGGCCCGGTACATGTTCATTGCCGGCGGGTTGCCGCCGACAAATAGAAAGGGGGCCTCGGTTTTGTCGCGGCGGCTCTCCAGGCCCCACACCAGCCGTGCCTGCGGATTGAGGGCGAAACGGTGCTGCACCTCGACGTTGGTCCGGTTGCTGGCGCGGCTGCGGTCGAGGGGCACCGCCGGGTAGGGATAGTAGGGGAGCGCTGAGGCCAGCCAGCGGTCAACGCCGGATTCGTGATTCTGATAGAGGCTGAGCAGCCACTCTTCATCCTCGGCAATGGTGCGCCGCCAGGTGAGGTGGATCGTGCTGCCGTCGGTACCGGTGTTGCGTTCGGCGTTGTTGCCGAAGAGGGAGTCGGGGTAGCCCTGGCCGCGCTCAATGTGGTTGTAGCCGGCGCGCAGGGTCAGTTCGTCGCGGGCGTCAAGGCGGTAGTCGCTGCGCAGGCTGAGGGTCTGACTTTGGCGCGAGTCGTACAGGTTGCTGAAACCGTTGTCGCGCGTCTGGGCCGCGGAGAGGCGCACGCCGAGGCCGTCGCTGCCGCCGGTCCAGCTGGCCTGCAGGTCGGCGATGCCATGGTTGCCGACGTTGATCTGGCCCGAGGCGCCGCGGTCCTGGTGGCTGTGGCGGGTGATGATGTTGATGACGCCCAGGAAGGCGTTGGCGCCGAAGGCGTTGGAGTTGGTGCCGCGGACGACCTCGATGCGTTCGATTTCCTGGATGGTGAGCGGCAGGGCCGACCAGTCGACGCCGCCGAACGAGCTTGGCGCATACACCGAGCGTCCGTCGATGAGTACCTGGATTTCGGTCGGGTAGTCGCTGCCGAGGCCGTGATAGGTGACCCACTGTGCGTGCCCGCGCTCCTGGCCGACCTGCATGCCGGGCACCAGGCGTAGCAGGCGGGCTACATCCCGGTAGCCGGTGGCGCGGATCAGTTCGCGGTCGAGGATGGTTACCGCCCCCGGTGCTTCGTTGAGCACCTGGGGTAGGCGGGAAGCGGACAGGACAGTAGGAAGCTCTTCGAAAAAAGGCGATTCGGCGCCGTCAGCCCGAAAAGGGTCGGCACCAAGGGCAGCGTTAATTGGCAGGAGGCCCGCCAGCGCAACAAGCAGAGCCTGCCTGGACAGCAGCAAGAACATCGAGTGACTTTTTGTTATGGTCTGAGACGGGGGGCTCCCAAAGACTGGCACATGCTAACCCCGCTTTTTCTGCCAATTATAACTACCCCGCTTGCACCCTATTACGTAATTTTTTTTCTCTAAACAGTGACTTAATTCGCTAAAGAATGGATGGGCCTGTGATTTTGCATATTTTCACAGGCCCATTTGTCATTGCCCCATGCGCACTGCCACGAAGATCCGGCTATCCCCGCGTTGCACGAGCAGGGCGAACCGGTTGCCGGCCGCCTCGAGGAGTTTGCGGAACTGCTCGACCGTGCCGATGACCTGGTTGTTGATACCGAGGATGACGTCACCGGGCTGCAATCCGGCTTTGGCCGAAGGGCCGCTGGCGCTTTCCACGAGCACGCCACCGGGAACGCCGAGGCGGGATGCTTCCTGCGCCGTCAGGGCACGTCCGGTCAGGCCCAGCTTGCTGCTGGCACTCTCGCCGCTCTTGCGCTCGGGACTGGCAGCGAGGGTCTTCTCGCCGGCCTGTTCACCCAGGGTCACGTTGAGCTCGCGGGTCTTGCGTTCGCGCCAGATCGACAGGCGCACCACGCTGCCGGGTTTCTGGTCGCCGATGATGCGTGGCAGGTCGGCGGAGTCGGCCACCTTCTGGCCATTTACGCCGAGAACCACGTCACCCGACTGGAGGCCTGCCTTTTCGGCCGGGGAGCCGCTTTCCACGTTGGCGATCAGGGCGCCGGCCGGCTTGTCGAGGCCGAAGTTCTGGGCGAGCTCCGTATCGAGTCCCTGAATCGTCACACCGAGGCGGCCGCGGGAGACCTTGCCGTACTTCTGCAGCTGGTCCTTGACCTTCATCGCCACGTCGATGGGAATCGCGAAGGAGATGCCCATGAAGCCGCCGGAGCGGGAGTAAATCTGCGAGTTGATGCCAATTACTTCACCGGCCAGGTTGAACAGCGGGCCGCCGGAGTTGCCCGGGTTGATGGCCACGTCGGTCTGGATGAAGGGCACGTAGGTTTCGTCCGGCAGGCGGCGCGCCTTGGCGCTGATGATGCCGGCGGTCACCGTGTTGTCGAAGCCGAAGGGCGAGCCCATGGCGACAACCCATTCGCCGACCTTGCTGTGTTCGGCGTCACCGGTCTTCACCGCCGGCAGGCCGGTGGCATCGATCTTCAGCAGGGCCACGTCGGTGCGCTTGTCCACGCCGACGACCCGGGCCTTGAATTCGCGCTTGTCGGTAAGCCGGACGGTGACCTCGGTGGCGCCGTCCACCACGTGGGCGTTGGTCAGCACGAAGCCGTCGGAACTGACGATGAAACCCGAGCCGACGCCTTGCTGGATCTGCTCGGGTGCGCGTCCGCCACCCCCGTTGCCGTTGCCCGGCATGCCGGGAATGGGCACGCCGTAGCGGCGCAGGAAATCGTAGAACGGATCGCCGGCAAAAGGATCCTCGCCTGCCGTGGCACCGCCACGGGGGCGTTTCTGGGTGACGCTGATATTTACCACCGCCGGGCCGACCTGTTCCACCAGGCCCGAAAAGTCAGGCAGGCCGTAGCGGTTGGTCGTGACCGGTGCGGCTGCCGGCGCCACGGCGGGCGCGATGCTGGCGTTGCCGGCATGGGAGGGGGAGATGGCTCCGCCGTCCTGCAGGCAGCCGGAAACGGCGAGGACGATGGCGGAGAAGGCGAGGGTCGATTTCAACACGGCAGGTTTCATGCGTTACTCCTGTTTTTCACCAGACTATCGACGCCGTCCCTGGCGTCATGTTCCTTGCTTGAACAAACGCTTACAAAGATGGGGATGCTTTTGCCGCTTGCAAGGTGCTGCCAAGTCGTCTCGGGCGAAGGGAAAATGCCCCTTTCCTCGCCAGCGTTGTATAGTTAATCACTATCGTTGCTGAGGGTGTTCCCGATGACGCTGACCGATCTTCGCTACCTTGTTGCGCTGGCCCGTGAACGGCATTTCGGGCATGCCGCCGAACGCTGCAACGTGAGCCAGCCAACCCTCTCCGTGGCCATCAAGAAGCTCGAGGACGAGCTGGCGGTGACGCTCTTCGAGCGCAGCGCGGCCGACGTGAAAATCACCGACATCGGCGCGCGCATCGTGGCCCAGGCCGAAAAGGTGCTGCTCGAAGCCGGCCAGATCAAGGAGCTTGCCACCGCCGGCCGCGACCCCCTGTCCGGCCCCCTCAAGCTGGGCGTGATCTACACCATCGGGCCCTACCTGTTGCCGCACCTGATTCCGCGGGTTCATGCGGCAGCACCGTCGATGCCCTTGCTGATTCAGGAGAACTACACGGTCCGGCTGGCCGAATCCCTCAAGCGTGGCGATCTGGACGTGATCGTCGTGGCGCTGCCCTTCGAGGAACCGGGCATCGTCACTCAGGCCGTCTATGACGAGCCTTTCCGGGTGCTGATGCCGGCCGGGCATGCCTGGGAGCAGGAAGCGTCAATCTCCGCCAAGCGCCTCGCCGAAGCGCCGCTGCTGCTGCTGGGCGCCGGCAACTGCTTCCGTGACCAGGTGCTCGAAGTCTGTCCCCTGTGCCGTAGCGGTGAAGGCCTGCAACGCACCCTCGAAGGCAGCTCCCTCGAAACCATTCGCCACATGGTGGCCACCGGCGCCGGCATTACCGTGCTGCCGAGCAGCGCGGCCGACCCGCTGCCCGACGGCAATCCCCTGCTCACCGTGCGCCCCTTCGAGGCGCCGGAACCCTTCCGCCGCATCGCCCTGGCGTGGCGCGTTACCTACCCGCGCAGTGGCGCCATCGACGTGATCCGTTCGGCGATCCTCGGCAGTCCGCTGCCGGGCGTGCGTCCGGTTACGCGCTGAGGGTTCTGCCCGTCGCCTGCGCCGCCCCGGCCTCGGTCACGATCCAGTCCATCGGCTGGTCGTGGGGCTGGGGATAGACCGTTTCGGTGCGGGCCAGCTCGAAGGCCACGCCGACGCACACGGGTAGCGGGTCCAGCGCCGCCAGCGTGCGGTCGAAATAGCCGCCACCGTAGCCAAGCCGATAACCCGCCGCATCGAAGACATTCAGGGGTACCAGGATCAGGTCCGGCTCGAGGCGCTCGCCATCGGCCGGGATCGGGATGTCGTGGTGGTCCGTGTCCATGGCTGCATCGGGCGTCCAGCGCAGGAACGCCATCGGCTGGCCAGGATTGCGCACCACCGGCAGAGCCGCCCGGCGCGTTGCATCGGCGGCCAGCCAGCGATTCATCCACGGCACCAGATCCACCTCGTTGCGCCACGGCCAGCAGAAGGCCAGGCGCGTTGGCGCGAGGTGGGCGAGGAGGGCGTCCAGGTGCGCTTCGATGCGCGCGGTGAGCGCCTGACGTTCGGCGGCGGGGAGCTGTTCGCGGGCCGCGATACGGGCGTTGCGGAGATTTTTTCGCAGCGCAGCAATTTCGGCGCCGGAATCGGCTGCGGGACGGGGGAGGGGGGAATTCACTGTGCTATTCTCCGGCGGCATTTTGGCGGAACGTAAAGCAATGAAGAATAGCGTGTTGGCCGTGCTGGCGGCAGTGTTGTGGATGGCCTTGCCGGCAGGCGGCGATCCCGGTGACGAACGCATCCTGCTGGCCAAGGACGCGGCGCGCAGCGGCGATCGCCACCGCCTCGCCCAGAACGCCCCGCCGACCGGCCATGTGCTCGACATCTATCCCGAATACTGGGCGCTGTCCAACCTTGTCGCCCGCAACGGCGATGCCGACTTTTCCCGCATTCGTGAATTCTTGCAGCGCAACAGCGGCAGCTGGCTGGCCGAGAAGTTGCGCGGTGAATGGCTGCGTAGCCTGGGCAAGCGGGCCGACTGGAGCACCCTGGCGGCCGAATATCCGAACATGGAGCAGCCCGAGCAGGACCTGCGCTGTTACCACTACCAGGCCCGCCTGAGCAACGGCGATCCGGCGCTGCTGGAAGAGATCCGGCCCTTGTGGTTCTCCCTGGTGGATACGCCGGAAAGCTGTATTCCGGTGCTGCGTGCCCTGGTGCAGGAAGCCCGCGTCAGCCCCGATGAAATCTGGTCGCGTGTGCGCCGCCTGATGGAAGCCAAGCGCGTCACCGGCGCCCGTGCCGTGGCGGCCTGGCTGCCCGCCGAGCAGCTGATCGGCCCGTCCGACCTGGACAAGGCCAGCACCAACCCGTCCACCTACCTCGACCGCCTGCCCGCCAACTTTGCCGCCAGCCGGCAGGGCCGCGAGCTGGTGCTGATCGCCATCGCCCGCCTGGCCCGGGACGACCCGCAGGGCGCCTATATCCGCTATCTGGGCCTGAACGATCGGCTGTCAGCGGCCGACCGCAGCTACGCCCTCGGCCAGATCGCCTGGCAGGCCGCAGCCAAGCTGATGCCCGACGCCAACGCCTGGTTCAAGGCCGCCGGCGATACGCCCATGTCCGAAGAACAGGCCGCCTGGCGCGTCCGTGCGGCCCTGCGCGCCGGCGACTGGCGTGCCGTCCGGACCGCCGTCGAAGCGATGCCGCCGGCCCAGCGCGAGCTGCCCGACTGGACTTACTGGCTCGGCCGCGCCCAGCTGGCGCTTGGCAACCGGGAGGCGTCGCGCAAGGAGTTCGAGCGCATTGCCGGCCATCCGACCTTCTACAGCATTCTTGCCGACGAGGAACTCGGCCGCACCTTCACGCTGCCCAGGAAGGCCCGTGCCACCAGCAGCGACGAAGCCGAGATCATCCGCCAGACCCCCGGCGTGCAGCGGGCCCTGGCCCTGTTTCGCCTCGACATGCGCACCGAAGGCACCCGCGAATGGAACTGGACCCTGCGCAACCGCGATGACCGTTTCCTGCTCGCCGCCGCCCAGTTCGCCCAGCAACTCGGCATTTACGACCGGGCCATCAACGCCGCCGACAAGACCCGCGACGAGCACGACTACAGCCTGCGCTACCTGGCTCCGTACCGCGACCGGATCGAGCCCAACGCCAAGAACCGTGCCCTCGACACCGGCTGGGTGTATGGTCTGATGCGCCAGGAAAGCCGCTTCGTCACTGCCGCCCGTTCCGGGGTGGGCGCCCAGGGCCTCATGCAGGTCATGCCCGCCACCGGCCAGTGGGTCGCCGGCAAGCTCGGCATGAAGGGCTATAACGCCGGCTGGCTGCAGGATCCGGACACCAATGTGATGCTCGGCACCACTTACATGCGGATGGTCCTCGAAGGCCTCGACAACCACCCGGTGCTGGCCTCCGCCGCCTATAACGCCGGCCCCGGCCGGGCCAAGCGCTGGAAGGACAGCAAGCCCCTCGAGGGCGCGGTGTACGCCGAAAGCATTCCCTTCAACGAAACCCGCGACTACGTGAAGAAGGTGATGGCCAATACGATCATCTACACTGCCCTTCTCGAAGGCCGCGCGCCGTCCCTGAAGGCCCGCCTGGGCACCATTGCGGCAAGCGACGGCAGCACGGCGGGTCTTGGCAGTCCGGCGCCGGGGGCCGGTCTCGAAGAGTAATCAGGTTGCCGGGGAATTGTCTGCCGGCAGCAGCGTCTGTAAGACATCCCTCTACCGGTAAATCACCATGTCCATCCGCAAGGTTCTCATCATTGGCGGCAGCGGTTTTGTCGGCACCGCCGTTGCCGCCCGTTTGGCCCGTGACGGTATTGCCCTGCTGATTCCGACCCGCCGCCGGGATCGCGTCCGCCACCTGCTGTCCCTGCCGACTGTCGAACTTGTCGAAGCCGATGTTTTCGAGCCGGCCACGCTCGAGCGCTTGATGACAGGCGTGGATGCGGTGGTCAGCCTGGTAGGTGTGCTGCATTCCCGTTCCGGCACGCCCTACGGCGCCGATTTTGCCCGTGCTCATGTGGATTTGCCGACCCGTATTGTTGCGGCCGCGCGCAAGGCCGGTGTGACGAGGATCGTGCACATCAGCGCGCTGGGGGCCGATGCCAGCGGACCGTCCGAATACCAGCGCTCCAAGGCTGCCGGCGAGGCGGCGATCCGGGCGGCGTCGCCCGATGTGGGCTGGACCATCTTGCGTCCGTCGGTGATCTTCGGTGCCGGCGACAGCTTCCTGAATCTCTTCGCCGGCCTCCTCAAAACCTTCCCGCTGCTGCCCCTTGGCGGTGCCGGTGCGCGCTTCCAGCCGGTGTATGTGGAGGACGTGGCCAATATCGTGGCCGAAGCCCTGACCCGCCCCGATGCGCTTGGCCAGACCTACGATGTGGCCGGCCCGCGCCAGTACACATTGAAGGAACTGGTCAAGTATGTGGGCGAAGTAACGGGGCATCCGCGTCCGGTCATCCCGCTGCCGGAAGGCTTGGCGATGTTGCAGGCCAGGGTTCTCGAGTGTCTGCCCGGCCCGCTGATGAGCCGCGACAACGTGCGTTCGATGCGCGCCGACAATGTCGCCAGCGGCCCGGCGCAGCCCTGGGGCCGGCAGCCGACTTCCCTTGAAACCATTGCCCCGGCTTATCTCGGCAGCGCCAACAAGCGCGGCCGCTTCGATTCCTACCAACTACGTCGTCCATGAAAATCTATTGCGTCGGTGGTGCCATTCGCGACGAACTCCTCGGTCTGCCGGTCAAGGACCGGGACTGGGTCGTCGTCGGCGCCACCCCGGAAGCGCTCCTTGCCGAGGGCTACAAGCCGGTCGGCAAGGATTTTCCGGTCTTCCTGCACCCGAAAACCCATGAGGAGTACGCGCTGGCGCGTACCGAACGCAAGACGGCCCCCGGCTATGCCGGCTTCGTCTTTCACACCGATACGTCGGTGACGCTGGAAGAAGACCTGATCCGCCGCGATTTGACCATCAACGCCATTGCCCGCGGCGAGGATGGCGCGTTGATCGACCCCTGCGGCGGCCGGCAGGATCTGGCCCTGCGGGTGTTTCGCCACGTCAGTCCGGCCTTCGCCGAAGATCCGGTGCGCATCCTGCGCCTGGCGCGCTTTGCCGCACGTTTCGCCGATTTTTCGGTGGCGCCGGAAACCCTTGAGCTGATGCGCGGCATGGTTGCCAACGGCGAGGTGGACGCCTTGGTGCCCGAGCGCGTGTGGCAGGAAATTGCCCGTGGCCTGATGGAAGCCCGACCGTCGCGGATGATCGAGGTGCTGCGCGATTGCGGCGCGCTGGCGCGCCTTCTGCCGGAGCTGGACTGCCTGTTCGGTGTGCCCCAGCCGCCGCAATATCACCCGGAAGTGGATACCGGTGTGCATCAACTGCTGGTCATCGACCAGGCGGCGGCCACCAAGCAGCCGCTGCCAGTGCGCTTCGCCTGTCTGCTGCATGACCTGGGCAAGGGCGTCACGCCGGCCCACGTGCTGCCCCATCACTACGGCCACGAGGCGGCCAGCGAAGGGCTCGCCCGCCAGGTCGGCGAGCGTCTCAAGAGCCCGGCAGATTGCCGCGATCTGGCCGTGATGGTGGCCCGCGAGCACGGCATCGTGCATCAGGGCCTGGTGCTGCGCCCGGAAACCGTCGTCAAGCTCATCGAGCGCTGCGACGGCCTGCGTCGGCCGGAACGCTTCGGCGCCCTGCTCGACGCCTGTGCCTGCGATTTCCATGGCCGCACCGGTTACGAGACGCGTCCCTACCCCCAGCGGGAGCGCCTGCTCGCCGCGCTGGCGGCGGTGCGTGGTGTGGATGCGGGGGCCATCGCCCGGGCGCTGGAGGACAAATCGCGCATTCCGGCCGAGGTCCATGCGGCCCGGGTGGCGGCCGTCAAGGTGCTGGCGCGCCCGGCGGCCGATGGCGACACCATTCTTGACACTTCTTGTAGCAATACCCGTCAGTAATCCCACGTCTGGCCTGTGGGCTTGCGGCATACAATGCCGCCCAGTCATGTGTCCGACCCGAGAATTTTCCGCGCTTTTCCCCCTTGTCCGGCGCCTCGCCCTGGTGGCGAGCCTCATTGGCGCCGTGTCGTCTGCCGACGCCAACCAGCCAGTTCCGGCCTTCGCCGAGGTCAAGGCCGGGGCGACGCCGTCGGTGGCCGTTTTGCTCGCCCGCGATGGCACGCCGCTGGCCGAAAAACGCCTCGACAACCGGGTGCGGCGGCTGGAGTGGGTCGGCCTGCATACTCTGTCGCCGGCTCTCAAGGAAGCCTTGCTGACCGCCGAGGACAAGCGCTTCTTCGAGCATTCCGGCGTGGATTGGCGGGCTTTCGCCGGCTCCCTGTGGCACAACCTGTGGTACGACCGCAAACGCGGTGCGTCCACCCTTTCGATGCAACTGGCGGGTTTGCTCGATCCTGAGCTGGCCCTCGGCCGGAATGGCATGCCACGCCGCTCCTTCGGCCAGAAATGGGATCAGGCCCTGGCCGCCCAGGCCCTCGAAGCGCGCTGGACCAAGGAGCAGATCCTCGAGGCCTACCTCAACCTGGCGCCCTTCCGCGGTGATCTGCAGGGCGTCCATGCGGCCTCCCGTGCGCTCTTCGGCAAGACCCCGGCAGAACTCGGACGACCCGAGGCGATTCTCCTCTCGGTGCTGCTGCGCGGCCCCAACGCCAAGCCGGATGTGGTGGCGCACCGGGCCTGCGTGCTGGCCGAGCGCATCAACGCGCCCGGGGCCTGTGCGCCGGCCCAGCGCTTGGCCCTCAACAACCTCGATCGCCAGCAGACCGGCCCGCGCTGGGAGCTGGCGCCGCATGCGGCCCGCTTCCTGCTCCAGCAGGCCGGCGAGCGGGTGGTCACGACCCTGGATGCGGAGGCCCAGCGCATCGTCACCACCGCCCTGCGCCGGCTTGGGACCGGTGAGGCGGCGGCGGTGGTCATCGATAATGCCAGCGGCGATGTGCTGGCTTACGCGGGAGCGCCCGATGCGGCCCTGCCGGATCAGGCCGTCATGTTGCGCAGTGTTGGCAACCTGTTGCAGCCGCTCGCCTACGGGCTGGCGCTGGAGCGGCGTCTGCTGACGGCTGCCAGCCTGCTCGAAGAGCCGCTGGCCAACCATGCACCAACTTTGCCCGATGAGCGCATGTGGGTGAGTACCCGGCATGCCCTGGCCGAAGGCCTGAGTGATCCGGCCGTTACGGTCGGGCGTTTGCTGGGTGACGGGTTTGCCGAGCGCCTGCGTGTGGCCGAGGTGGAGACGCCCCGGGGCGGCCTGCCGGATCTCGGTTTGCCGCAACTGGCCGGGCTGTATCGCAGCCTGGCAGTGGGCGGTAACTGGCAGGCGCCACGCTTTTTGCCCGGGCCGGAGCGGGTTGCCCGTCGTCTGCTCAAACCGGAGGCGGCTTTCATCGTCGGCGACATCCTGGCCGAGCAGGAGGCGGATGGAAATCTCCAGTTTTTCGTCTTCCGCCAGTATGTTCCGGACGGACGGGAGTCTCTCAGCGCCGGCTTCTCGGACCGTTTCACGCTGGCCCTGTGGACCGCCGGTGGGCGTGGCATGTCGGCCTCGGCTGGCTTGGCCTGGCACGAAATTCTGCGCAGCCTGCAGCGCAGCCAGGTGGCTGTTCGTCCGGCTCCGCCGCCGGGCGTGGTGTCGAGTCTGGTGGTGTTCGAGCCGCCGGTGGAGGGCGCCCGCCGGGAGTGGTTCATCCGCGGCACGGAAACCGAGCGGGTGGCCGTGCCGCGGACCCTGCCGCGTATCGCCCAGCCCGCCAACGGAGCACTGGTGGATGCGATGGCGCTTGCCGACGACGCGGCCTTTCGCGTCTATTTCGATTCCGCCCACGCGCCCGCTGGTGCCTGGTGGCGTCTCAACGGTGAAAAGATCGGCAACGGGAGCGGCAGTCGGGTGACCTGGCGGCCGGTAGCCGGGCGCCATGTGCTGGAACTGATGTCGGCCGAGGGGCAGATCCTCGACAGCGTGATCTTTGCGGTGCGCGCGCCGCTCGAATAAGCCTCAGAACCAGCGCACCAGCAGCCACACGGCCAGCGACATGAGCAGGGTGCTGGTGAACGGTATGTGGATGTGGCGCCCCCAGATGTCGAAATGCAGGTCGCCGGGCAGGTGCCCGATACGCCAGCGCTTCAGCGACAGGTTCGACCCGAACCCGGAAATCACCGCCAGCACCACGATGGCCAGCAACCACTTGAGCATCAGCCTTTACCTGCAGGTATTGAAAGGACGGATTTAAACCCGGATCCGGCCCGACCGGCGCGTTTTTCGCTTTCTTCCTGGGGTGGGGTGCTGTAAGTTCTGCGACTACAACAAAACAAATCCATCGCACAGCCCATGCCCCTGATTCCCGCCTGTCCGCGTTGGTTCCTCCCGGGAGCCTGCGCATGAACCGAGCCCGTTTCGGCGATCTGGAAGTCCTGTGCCGCACGCCCTCGGGGCCGGCCCACGAAACCCCGCTGCTGTTCATCCATGGTGCCTATACCGGCGCCTGGTGTTGGGACGAATTTTTCCTCAACCATTTTGCGGAACAGGGGTACGCCGCGTATGCCGTTTCCCTGTCCGGTCACGGCAAGAGCCGTGGGCGGGTCTATCTGGATACCTTTTCGATCGCCGATTACGTCAATGACGTGGCCGAGGTGGTTGCCAGGCTGCCGGTTCCTCCGGTGCTGATCGGCCATTCCATGGGCGGCATGGTGATCCAGAAATACCTCGAAGAGCACACCGCGCCGGGTGTGGTGCTGATGTCCTCGGTGCCGCCGCAGGGCCTGCTTGGTTCCGCTTTTGGCCTGGCCTTTGCCAAGCCGCACCTGCTTGGCGACCTGAACAGCATCATGGGCGGCGGCCAGCCGCAGATGGACACCCTGCGCGATGCGATGTTCTACGAGACCATCGAGCCTGCGCGCCTGCAGCGTTACTACCACCTGTGCCAGCCCGAGTCCCACCGGGCAATCTGGGACATGTCGCTGTTTGCGCTGCCTTCTCTGTCGCGCATGACCTTGCCGCCGATGCTGGTGCTGGGTGCCGAGCACGACGTGCTGATTCCGCCGGACCAAGTGAAAATGACTGCCCGGACTTACGGTGTCCCGGCCAAGATTCTGCCCGGCCTTGGTCACGGCATGATGATGGAGTCGGACTGGCGCATCGCTGCGGAGCCGGTCATCGACTGGCTGAAAAGTCAGGACTTGTGAGCAAGGGGAATAAACCGCGCCGCGTGTGAAGTCCGTCATTGCGGCCTGCCTGGCGGTGGACCATTCTTGAATCATGCAAGCAGCGCCACGGAGCGCCTGAAATGCGGGCTCCCTGGCTGGCTTCCCTTCAACCTTTGGCGGCTGCAGCCGTTAGAAACATCAGCGGGCTGATTTTACTTTCCCCGCAACGGAGGCCGAAATGGTGATCAGCATGGAAATGGAAAGCGGAGCACGGATCTACGACGATCCGCAAAGCGATGCCGGTCAGACGTATGGCGACGAGGTGCTGAACGCCAATCTGCTGCCGCAGGAGCTTGCCCTTGGTTTGCAGGAGATTCCTGTCACCAGCCAGGAGCAGCACTTCATTCCGACCGATGTCGATGCATTCCTGAGCGCGGTGTATCGTTTTCAGGAGTAATTCCTCAGGATGGAAAAGGGCCTGCCGGTTTGCGCCGGCAGGCCCTTTTTATTTGGCCGGCCGGGGCCCCGCTTACAGCGTGTGCAGCCGGTCGCCCCGCAGGAAACCGATCAGCGGCTGCTCGATACCCTTGCCCATCGCGATGACCTTGAACAGTTCGCCCATTTCGTGCGGCCCGGTGAGGCGCTGGACGGCCTTGGCGGCGCGAATGTAGTCGACACTGTCTTCCGGCGCACGCCGCGCCAGGCAGGCCAGCACACCGCAGTTGTAGAGCAGGTTGGCCTGGTCGGTGTAGCCGAGCACGTCCAGCCCCGCCTCGAAGCCGGCTTCGGCGGCTGCGGTGAAATCCACAAACGCGGTGATGTCGTTGAGCCCCGGCCACAGGAAGGGATCGGCGTGGGCGTGGTGGCGGAAGTAGCACATCAGCGTGCCGGTGCTGCGGCTGCCCAGGTAGTACTCGGCCCGCGGGTAGCCGTAGTCCACCAGCAGCATGGCACCGTGTGTCAGACCCGCCGCCAGCTCGCCGATCCAGGCCCGGCCGGCGAGGTTCAGCTCGCTCACGTATTCGCCTTCTTCGGGCAGCGGAATGTCGAGGGCGGCGGCGGCTTCGGCGACCTTGCCGGCAACCGGCCGGTCGGCCCACACGAAGCCGCCTTCCGCATCCACCGCCACGCCACGCTCGAAGATTCCGTCCGGCCGCCAGGCGATCAGGTGCACCGGCATCACGTCGAGTACCTCGTTGGCGACGATGGCGCCGGAGAACTGTTTGGGCAGGTCGTCCAGCCAGCTGACCCGCGAGGCCAGGTGGGGGGCCTTGGCGGCGAGGGTGTCGAACTGGCGTTCACGCAGCTCACCGGATACTTCGAGGATGGCGTAGCTCTCGGGCAGGGCGCCGCGATGTTCCAGTTCGAGCAGCAGGTCGGCGGCCAGCAGGCCGGTGCCGGCGCCGGCCTCGATGATGTGCGGGGCGGACAGTTCCATGATCTGCTGGATCTGCGTGGCGAGGGCCTGGCCGAACAGGGGCGTCAGTTCGGGGGCGGTGATGAAGTCGCCGCCGGGCCCGAACTTGCGGGCGCCGCCACTGTAGTAACCGAGGCCCGGTGCGTAGAGCGCTTCTGCCATGTAGGTGGCGAAGGAAATCCAGCCTCCCTGCGCGTCAATCAGGCTGCGCAGGCGGGTGACGAGGCGCCCGCTCTGTTCGAGGGCGTCGGGGGAGGGCTGGGGGAGGTTCATGGCCGTCAGGTAAAGGGAAAAGTGTGCATTTTACCCGTCCGCTGCAGTGCACCGGCGAGGCTTCAGGCACCGTATGATTACGCTCTCCGTTTCAGATCACCCAGGCATTCATGAATCAAGAATCGATGGCCCCGGTCGTCCTTGTCACCGGTGCTGCCCGGCGCGTCGGTGCCGAAATCGCCCGCCAGTTGCAGGCCGCCGGTGCGCGGGTTGCGCTGCATTTCCGCAGCTCCCGCGGCGACGCGGAAGCGCTGGCCGCCGACCTCAACGGGATACGCCCCGGATCGGCGGCCATTTTCCAGGCCGACCTGCTCGACAGTGCCAGCCTGCCCGGCCTGGTGAGCGCCGTGGTGGAACGATTCGGGCGTCTGGATGGTCTTGTGAACAATGCGTCGAGCTTTTTTCCGACGGCCCTCGGGCAAATCGACGATGCCGCCTGGCTGGATCTCATGGGGTCCAACCTGAAAGCGCCGCTGTTTCTTTCCCAGGCGGCGGCGCCGCACCTGAAGCTCAGTGGCGGGGCAATCATCAACATCGTGGACATCCATGCGGAGCGGCCGCTGAAGGGCTACCCCCTGTATTGCGCTGCCAAGGCCGGCCTGCTCGGGTTGACCCGGGCGCTGGCGCTGGAGCTGGCGCCGGAAGTGCGGGTGAACGGAGTGGCGCCCGGCGCGATCGAATGGCCGGATGACGGCCAGTTTCCTGCGGCTGAGCGCCAGGCCATCGTCGCCCATACCCTGCTCGGGCGTATCGGCGCGCCATCGGACATCGCCCGCACGGTGCGCTTCCTGCTGTTCGATGCACCTTACATCACCGGTCAGATCATTCCGGTCGATGGCGGGCGCAGCGCCCACTTATAACGTATTTAACATTTGTGCCGGTCTTGCAGATATTCGACCGGACTATAATCACCGGACATTGAAACGACATGGAACACGTAGTGGCCTCTCCCGCCCGGTCTGCGACCGACCTCCCCGAAAAGGAGTCCCGTTTTTCGAATACCTTCCTGCGGCTCAAGAAGCATCTTGAGCGGAAGGTGGGCGAAGCCATTGGCGATTACGGGATGATTGCCGATGGTGATGTCGTCATGGTCTGCATCTCCGGCGGCAAGGATTCCTTCACGCTGCTGTCGATCCTGCTGGCCCTGCGGGAGCGTGCACCGGTCGACTTCCGCATCGTGGCGATGAACCTCGACCAGAAGCAGCCCGGTTTCCCCGACGAGATCCTGCCGGCCTACTTCGAGTCCATCGGCGTCGAATACAAGATCGTTACCGAAAATACCTACGCGATCGTCAAGGACAAAATACCGGAGGGGAAGACAACTTGTTCCCTGTGTTCTCGCCTGCGCCGGGGCATCATTTACCGCACCGCGAAGGAGCTCGGCGCGACCAAGATCGCTCTTGGCCACCATCGCGATGACATGATCGAGACCCTTTTCCTGAACATGTTCTTCGGCGGCAAGATCAAGTCGATGCCCCCCAAGCTGGTCAGCGATGACGGTGAGAACGTGGTGATCCGGCCACTGGCCTACTGCGCCGAGAAGGACATCGAGCGCTTTGCGCGTGGTATGGAATACCCGATCATCCCGTGCAACCTGTGTGGTAGCCAGGAAAACGCCCAGCGCAAGCACATCAAGACCATGCTGAGAGATTGGGATACCCGCTTTCCCGGGCGCATCGTGTCCATCGCCACCGCGCTCAAAAATGTTGTGCCGTCGCATCTGGCAGACAGCAGCCTGTTTGATTTTCGAAATGTGTCGTCCGGTACTAAAGTGGATCAGGGCGACATTGTTTTCGATACCCCCGAGCTTCCGGTCGAACAGCCGGATGCATCGGCCATTCCGATCGGGATATGGAGAAGCTAGTATTGAGTCTTCCTCCCGCCCCATCGCCGCCGAGATACCCCGGAGCAAGTCGCCGCCACCCCGGATGAGTCGTCAAGTTTTGTCGGAGTCCGTGAGAATGAATGAGCGTGTCCAAACCCGCTGCCTTTTGTACGCTGATGTTGCTGGCGGGATGCGGCTTGCCGACAAGCTGGGCGAAGCGGAAGCCGGGTATGCCGTCGAGCGTTGCCTGAACCGCATGTCACGGTGTGCCGAGGCTTATTCGGCCAGCGAGTTGATGGTTCGCCCGGACGTGCTGGTGGCACGTTTTCCCGACGCCGATTCAGCCCTGCTGGCGGCGCGCGAGATGCGTGAGCGGGTCCGTGCGTTGCCGCCCATGAGCGGCATCAAGCTGGTCCTGCGGGCGGGGGTGGTCCTTGAATCGGAGGCCGAGGAAGCCGACGAGGACGTCGAGAAGCTCGCCGCCAGGCTCGTCGATAGCCACAATCCCGACACCATCGGGGTTTCCGAGAACCTCAGCGAGGTGCTGTCACCTTCCATGCGCCGGCTGCTCGGGCGCCTCGCCGAGTCCACCGGCAATGTGCCGTTTCCGGTGCTGGAACTGGGCGAAGCACCCCCGCCTACCCCCGCTGAATTGCGCCAGGAGGCCATTCAGGCCCAGCGCCAGATGCGGGTGAGTTTTCGCGGTCAGGGCTGGACGATCGACAGTGCCCACCCGACCCTGCTGTTCGGGCGGGAGACCGGCAACGACATCGCCGTCGCCGACCCCCGGGTGTCGCGGCAGCATGCCCGCATCGAACTGCGCAACGGACTCTTTTATCTGACCGATTCCAGTACCAATGGCACCTTTCTTCTTGAAGAAGGCAGCCCGGAGCACTGCATCAAGCGGGAGGAGTTCATCCTCGCTGAAAAGGGGCACATCGGCTGCGGCTTCTCGGTGGCCGACAACATGTCGGACGCGGTGGCCTTCGCCCTCGATTGAGCGGGGGCGGGCATGCATGAAAAAGGGCCGCATCTGCGGCCCTTTCATCTGCTGAGGCTGACGCGGGTCAGCCCTTCAGGCAACTGCTCATGAACTGCTTGCGCTCATCGCCCTTCAGCGCCTTTTCACCGGCTTCCTTGTTACAGGACTTCATCTTCTCCTGCTGGGTGCTCTTGGGTGCCGGTTTGGCAGACAGGCATTCCTTCATGAAGGCCTTGCGCTCATCGCCCTTCTTGTCGGTGGCAGACGCATTGCATTCCTTCATCTTGTTCTGTTGGCTGCCGGCGGCGAACGCCGCGGGTGCCAGGCTGGCGGCAAACAGGGAAACGGCAACGCTCAGGATCATTTTTTTCATCTGGCCACTCCTCGTATGGGCGGGTTTCGGGACTGCAACTGCATCATAAACGGAGCCGCCGGCAATCCGTTGACGGGGGCCGGGATAATCGCCCGCCAGCGCACACAATTTTGCAGCTTTGTGTTTCGGCTGGCTTAAAAGCCGCCGTCCTCCATGGCCTGACGCTGGCGGTCGACGAATTCCTGGGTCGAGTCGATGCCGCGCAGCAGCAGGATGGTGGAGCGCACCGCTGCTTCGAGCAGTACCGCCAGGTTGCGACCGGCCGCCACAGGGAGCACGACTCGCCGGATCGGTACACTGAGAACCTGCTGCTGCTCCCCGTCGAGAGTCAGGCGCAGAGGGTCTTCCTGGCCCGGCTGGCGTCGCTGCAGATGTACGATGAGCTTGAGCTTCATCTTTCGCCGGCAGGCGGTCTCGCCGAAGATGGTGCGAATGTTGAGGATGCCCAGGCCGCGCACCTCGATGACGTCCTGCAGCAGCGCCGGGCAGCGTCCTTCGAGAACGGTCGGGGCGATGCGTGAAAACTCGACGATGTCGTCGGCGACCAGACCGTGTCCGCGGGAGATCAGTTCCAGCGCCAGTTCCGACTTGCCGGCACCGGAATCGCCGGTGATGAACACGCCGACACCCAGCACGTCCATCAGCACACCGTGCAGGGCCACCCGTTCGGCCAGTTTGCGCGACAGGTAGTTGCGCAGCAGGTCGATGACGTTGGCGGAGGGCAGGGGGCTCGCAAACAGTGCCACATCATGGTTGGCACACAGCGTGCGGATCATGCTCGGGATGTCTTCGTCGTCGGCGACGATGAGGGCCGGCGGCGCGTAGGAGAGGATCTCCCGGACGTGATGGATGACCTTTTCGCGGGTCTGCCGACGGGCCCAGGCCAGCTCCGAGGAGCCGAGGATCTGCAGGCGGTCGGGGTGAATCAGGTTCAGGTGACCCACCATGTCGGCCGGCCAGATGCGGTCTTCGGAAACAGCAATGCGGGTGTCGAGGCTGCCACAGATGTGGCGCAGCCTCAGGCGTTCCAGATTGTCGTCAAAGAGTCGCGTTACCGTTGTCTGACGCATCGCTGCCCCAGTGGGCGAAGAGGGCATGGGCCGCCAGTGCATCGGGGGCGCTCATGAGCTGTTCGCGGAAGGAACGGTCGCTGAACATCTGGGCGAGTTCGGAAAGGAGCTGGAGGTGGTGCTCATTGGCCTGCTCGGGCACCAGCAGGACGAACAGCAGGGACACCGGACGGCCGTCGGGAGCGTCGAAGGGAACCGGCTCGGAGAGGCGAATGAAGGCGCCCAGCGCGTCCTTGAGGCCCTTGATGCGGCCGTGGGGGATGGCGATACCCTGGCCAAGGCCGGTCGAGCCGAGCTTTTCGCGGGCAAACAGACTGTCGAAGACGACGCTGCGACCAATGCCGTGGTTATTCTCGAACAGCAGACCCGCTTGCTCGAAAGCGCGCTTCTTGCTGCTCGCCTCGAGGCCGACGACCACATTGGCTGGCGGCAATAATTTGGCGATGAGATTCATGGGTGGACTCTCCTGCGCTCGGAGTGGACCGACACAGGTTTCCGGTGAAGGTGATTCTGGAAGATCCGGGGACAGATGCCGCCGGGGCCGTTGTGTCAATTGGGGCGCATTATAGCCACAACGGTCCCGGGGAAAACGGGATTACTTAGTGCCGACGATCAGGATTCGGCAACGTGGTGCTTGACCGAGTCGTGGCCGTGATCGGAGATCTTGTCCTTGTACTTCAGAACTTGACGGTCCAGCTTGTCGATCAGGGCGTCGATAGCCGCATACATGTCGGTATCTTCGTTCTCAACGAAGATATCCTTGCCGCGGACATGAACGGTCACTTCGGCCTTTTGACGCAGCTTTTCAACCGAGAGGATCACGGCTACGCTGGTGACGTTGTCGAAGTGGCGGATTACGCGATCGAGCTTGGTCGTGACGTATTCGCGGATGGCCGGCGTAACTTCGACGTGATGCCCCGTGATGTTGAGGTTCATGGTTGTTACCTTTCTGTCAGATGGATTTGCGCAGACTGACCGGCGGGATATCGAGGGACTCGCGGTACTTTGCAATCGTCCGGCGAGCGACCACGATGCCCTGCTGGCCCAACAACTCGGCAATCTTCGCGTCGGACAAGGGTTTTTTCTTGTCTTCTGCGGCTACTAGCTGGCGAATCAGCGCCCGAATCGCCGTCGAGGAAGCCGCACCACCGGTGTCGGTGGCGACGTGACTGCCGAAAAAATATTTAAACTCGAAAATGCCTCGCGGCGTGGCCATGTACTTTTGGGTGGTCACCCGCGAGACTGTGGATTCGTGTAGATCCAGCTGCTCGGCGATCTCCCGCAGGGTAAGCGGGCGCATTGCCACCTCGCCATAATCGAAGAACTGGCGCTGGCGGTCAACGATGGCTTGCGAAACGCGCTGGATGGTATCGAAGCGCTGCTGCACATTCTTGATCAGCCAGCGGGCTTCCTGCAGGTGGCTGGACAGGGAGCCGCTGGCACCGCGGTTGTCGCGGAGTATCTGGGCGTAAAGCTGGTTGATACGCAGGCGCGGCATGGCATCCGGGTTCAGATTCACGACCCAGTTGCTGCGGATCTTGCGTACCACCACATCGGGTACGACGTAGCGGGTGTCGGCCTGCGAGAACTGGGCACCCGGCCGGGGATTCAGGCCGAGGATCAGGCCGTGGGCCTCGCGCAGGGCGTCGTCGTTGCAGTGCAGGGCCCGCTTGAGCTTGAGAAAATCGCGGGCGGCGAGCAGTTCGAGATGCGAGGAAACGATGGCGATGGCCAGGTCGCGTTCGTCACTGGGCGGCTGGGCGCGCAACTGCAGGGCCAGGCACTGGCTGACGTCCTGGGCGCCGATGCCGGCCGGGTCGAGGCTCTGGATCTGGCGCAAGGCGATGGTGAGATCGTCCAGCTCGAATTCCAGTTCGGGCGGCAGCAGGGGCAGCAGGTCTTCAAGATCCTGGCTCAGGTAGCCATCGTCATCGAGGGCTTCGACCAGAAAGCGCACCAGCGCCCGGTCCCGGTCGGAAAGGGGGGTCAGCGAGATCTGGGCGTCCAGGTGGTCGCGCAGGGACGGGACGGCCGCCTGGAACTCCTGGAAGTCGGAATCGTCGTCATCGTCACGCTGGTTGCCACCGCTGCCGGCGGCCATCCATTCGCCCGCCTCGCCGCTGTTGTCGAAATCCCGGTCGGGCTCGCGTTCTCGGTCGGATTCGCGGGATTGCTCCTGATCCCGCTCATGGGCCGCCTCACTGCCTGCCGGCGCCATCGGGCTGGGGGCTTCGACGCGTGAGGAGCCGAGATCACCTTCGGGTTCCTCGCGCTCGAGCATCGGGTTTTCCAGAAGGATCTTCTCGATCTCCTGGTTGAGCTCGAGGGTCGATAACTGCAGCAGCTTGATGGACTGCTGCAGTTGCGGCGTCAGCGCGAGATGCTGGGAGAGTTTGAGCTGGAGGCTGGGCTTCATGAGTCGTGTGAGACCTTAGAGCCGGAAATGCTCGCCGAGGTAGACCTGACGGACCTGTTCGTTGTGGACGATTTCCTCGGGCCGGCCGCTGGCCAGCACTTCGCCGGCGTTGATGATGAAGGCGCGGTCGCAGATGCCGAGGGTTTCGCGGACGTTGTGATCGGTGATGAGGACGCCGATACCCTTGTCTTTCAGGAAGCGGATGATCTTCTGGATGTCGATGACGGCGATCGGATCGACGCCGGCGAAAGGTTCGTCGAGGAGGATCAGCCGCGGATCGGTGGCCAGGGCGCGGGCGATCTCGCAGCGGCGGCGTTCGCCACCCGACAGGGAAATCGCGGTGCTGTCGCGCAGGTGCTCGATGCCGAGTTCGTTGAGCAGTTCTTCGAGGCGTTCGCCGATCTGGGCGCGGGAAAGCTTTTGCAGTTCCAGCACCGCCTGGATGTTCTCGGCCACCGTGAGGCGGCGGAAGACGCTCATTTCCTGGGGCAGGTAAGACAGGCCCATGCGCGCGCGCTGGTGGATCGGCCGGTGGGTGAGCACCTGGTCGTCCAGCGTGATCTCGCCGCCGTCGGCAGCCACCAGGCCGACGATCATGTAGAAGCAGGTAGTTTTGCCGGCGCCATTGGGGCCGAGAAGGCCGACGACTTCGCCGCTGCCGACGTCAAAAGAGACGTCGTGAACGACGGTGCGGGCCTTGTACTTCTTGCGCAGGTTGCTGACTTTAAGCAGGCTCATCGCCGGGTTGTTCTTTCAGGACTCTACGAATGATATCGGTTGAAAAGCCGCGGCCTTGAAGGAATCTCGCCTGTTTTGCCCATTCTCGCGCGTCTGCGGGTGTCGTGGCGAACTTTCGGCGGTACACGTCCCTGGCGCGTGCCAGTTCGCTGTCGCCGCAGCTTTCCTCGATGGCCTCGCCGATCAGTGCCGCACTGACGCCGCGTTGCGCCAGTTCGCTGCGCAAACGGGTGGCGCCAAAGCGGCGGGCCTTGGTGCGCACGAAAGCCTCGGCAAAGCGGGCATCGGAAAGCAAACCGAGCTCGACCAGTCGGTCCAGCTCGGCGTTGACCTCGTCTTCGGTGCCGAGTGGCCCCAGCTTGCGGGCCAGTTCGGTGCGGGAGTGTTCCCGCATGGCGAGGCAGCGCAGGGCCCGGTCGTGCATGTTCATGGCCATTCCGGGTGTCCTGCTTCTGCCTGCCGGGGGCTTCAGGCCGCGCTGGCGGCCACCACCGGCGCCAGAACAACGGCCATTTCGGGCAGTCCGGTGGCGACGCGGATCTTGTTTTCAATCTCGCGGGCGATGTGCGGATTGGTCTTCAGGTATTCCCGCGAGTTGTCCTTGCCCTGGCCGATTTTCTCGCCGTTGTAGGCGTACCAGGCACCGGACTTGTCCACGAATTTGTGCACCACGCCGAGGTCGATGATCTCGCCCTCGCGGGAAGTGCCTTCACCGTACAGGATGTCGAAAATGGCTTCGCGGAACGGCGGGGCGACCTTGTTCTTGACGACCTTGACCTTGGTTTCGGAGCCGATCACTTCGTCGTTCTTCTTGATCGTGCCGATGCGGCGGATGTCGAGGCGCACGGAGGCGTAGAACTTCAGCGCGTTGCCGCCGGTGGTGGTTTCCGGGCTGCCGAACATCACGCCGATCTTCATGCGGATCTGGTTGATGAAGATGACCAGCGTGTTGGTGCGCTTGATGTTGGCGGTGAGCTTGCGCAGGGCCTGCGACATCAGGCGGGCCTGCAGGCCGGGCAACTGATCGCCCATCTCGCCTTCGATTTCGGCCTTCGGGGTGAGGGCGGCCACCGAGTCGATGACGACCACATCCACGCCGCCGGAGCGCACCAGCATGTCGGCGATTTCGAGGGCCTGTTCGCCGGTATCGGGCTGCGAAATGAGCAGTTCGCCGACGTTCACGCCGAGCTTCTGGGCATAGGTCACGTCAAGAGCGTGTTCTGCGTCGATGAAGGCCGCGGTGCCGCCGAGCTTCTGCATTTCGGCGATGACCTGGAGGGTCAGCGTGGTCTTGCCGGAGGATTCCGGTCCGTAGACTTCAACGACCCGGCCGCGCGGCAGACCGCCGATGCCGAGGGCAATGTCGAGGCCCAGGGAGCCGGTGGAGACGGCCTGGATGTCGCTTTCGACCTCGCCGTCGCCGAGGCGCATGATCGAGCCCTTGCCGAACTGCTTTTCGATCTGCGAAAGCGCAGCGGCGAGGGCCTTGGCTTTGTTGTCATCCATTTGTCTTGATCCTTTAAAACAGGGTTTTTGGAATTATGGCACAGAGTTTGCGTGCGGGTGGACGCGCGTGCTGATAGCCTTTTTCCGATGGGGCTGAGCGGCGCGATAGCTGTTATTTTATACAGCTTCTGTCGCAGGTCCACTCAAATCGGCCAATCCCGGATTTTGCCTGTCTGTCAGGGGTAGCGGCGGAGGATTTCTTCAAGGGCGAAGATGACGGCCTGGCGCCGCACAGCCTCCCGGTCGCCGGTGAAATGACAGGTGGCTGTCTGGGGCGCTTCGCCGCTGCGCGCCCAGCCGAAGCACACGGTGCCGACCGGTTTGTCCTTCGATCCGCCGCCCGGGCCGGCAATGCCGGAGATGGACAGGGAAATGTCGGCTTCCGAACGCTCCAGGGTGCCTTTGGCCATTGCCGCGGTGGTTTGCTCGCTGACCGCACCGTAGCGGGCGAGGGTCATCGGCGAGACGCCCAGCAGGGCGCACTTGGCGTCGTTGGAATAGGTGATGAAGCCGCAGTCGAACCAGCCCGAGCTGCCGGCGGTGGCGGTGACCACCTCGGCGACCCAGCCGCCGGTGCACGATTCGGCCGTGGCGAGGCGCCAGCCATGGGTGGCGAGGTGTTCGCCAATCTGGCGGGAGAGGGTGTCGAGTTGTGCGTCCATCAGCCGAAGAATCTCACGAGAAGCGCCAGCACCACGAGGGTGTAGCCAGCCGCCAGGATGTCGTCGATCATCACCCCGAAGCCGCCGTGGGCGTGCGCATCCACCCAGCGGATGGGCTGCGGCTTGACGATGTCGAAGAAGCGGAACAGGCCGAAGGCGACGGCCTGCCACAGCAGTGTGTCGGGGGTCAGCCACAGGACCAGCCAGATGGCGACGATTTCATCCCACACGATGCAGCCGGGGTCGGACACGCCGAGGGAACGCCCGGTGCGTTCGCAGGCCAGGATGCCGAACAGGAAGCTGGCGATCAGCAGGCCGGCGAACAGCGTCTCGGACAGCGGCGCCCGGATGATCGGGAAAAGCAGCCAGCCGGCCAGTGTGCCGGCGGTGCCGGGGCCCTTCGGCCACAGGCCGGAGCCGAAGCCGAGGGCGACAAAATGGGCCGGGTCGGAGAGCAGGAAGCGGAGGTTGGGTTTCATGCGCCCTGGCCGAAGTGGTCGTAGCCGCTGGCGGATACGGTATGCAGGCGGCCGTCGTGGCCACGCAGTTGCAGGGCTTCGGCAGTGTCGGTGAAGTAGCCGATGCGGTGCAGCGGCAGGCCGAGGCGGGCCGACAGGTCGGCCACATCGGTGCGCCGGTCGGCGGGAGCGGCGAACAGCAGTTCGTAGTCATCGCCGCCGGAAGTGCACGCACGCACGGCGCGGACCGGGTCGCCGCAGGCTTCCAGCAGTGCGGCGAGGGGCAGGGCCGCTTCGTCCACCACCGCGCCGACGCGGGATAGTTCGAGAATATGGTTCAGATCGCCAAGCAGCCCGTCGGAGACGTCGAGCATGGCGGTGGCCAGGCCACGCAGGGCCAGGCCAAGGGCGACGCGGGGCTGCGGGCGGTGCAGGGCGGCGAGGCAGTCGTCGCGCCAGGCCGGGGTCAGCACGACTTCACCGCGCAGATGGGCCAGGCCGAGGGCTGCGCGGCCGGGCGCACCGGAGATCCACAGGTCGTCGCCCGGACGGGCGCCGGAGCGGGTGACGGCCGTGCCGGTAGGCACTTCGCCGAAGATGGTCGGGCACAGATTGAGCGGGCCGCGGGTGGTGTCACCACCGATGGCGTCGATCTCGAAGGCTTCGCAGCAGGCGAAGAAACCCTTGGCGAAGGCGGCGATCCAGGCTTCGTCAGCGGCTGGCAGGCAGGCCGCCAGAACCACCCAGCGCGGCCGGGCGCCCATCGCGGCAATGTCGGAGACATTGACCGCGAGGGTTTTCCAGCCGAGTCCTTCCGGGTCGGTATCGGCGAAGAAATGCGTGCCGGCCACCAGCATGTCGGTGGAGATGGCCAGCTGCATGCCGGGGCCGGGGCGAATCAGCGCCGCGTCGTCGCCCACCGCCAGGTCGGTGTGGCGGGGCGGGCGGGTGAAATACCGGCGGATCAGGGCGAACTCGGAGGACATTGCGCGGCGAGGTCCGACGGTGAGGGGGGAAAGATCAGGCTTGCTGGTCGCCGTTGCGGGCGGCGCGGCGTTGCTGGGCGTTGGCTTCCACTTCATCGGCACGAACCTGGGCGGCCAGCTTGTCGAGCACGCCGTTGACGAACTTGTGCCCGTCGGTGCCGCCGTAGCCCTTGGCCAGTTCAATGGCCTCGTTGATGATGACCCGGTACGGGGTCTCGGGGCGATGCAGCAGTTCAAAGGTGGAGATCAGCAGGATGCCGCGCTCGATCGGCGACAGCTCGTTGAGCGGGCGGTCGATGTAAGGGGCGAAGGCGATGTGCAGGTCGCCGGCATTGCTGACGGTGCCGCGCAAGAGGCCCAGGAAGAGTTCCCGGTCGCACTTGTCGAAACCGCCGACATCGCCGAGCTGGCTTTCGATGGTGGTGAGGGCGGCCTGGCTCAGCAGCCACTGGTAGACGCCCTGCAGGGCGAATTCGCGGGCGCGGCGGCGGGGGGACTTGATGGCGGCGCTCATGCCAGGGCCTTCAGCAAACGGGCCATTTCGACGGCAGCCTGGGCGCAGTCGGCACCCTTCACCTGCATGCGGGCCAGGGCCTGGTCGTCGTCCTCGGTGGTGAGGATGCCGTTGGCGATGGGCACGCCGGTGTCGAGGGTCACGCGGGTGATGCCGGCGCCCTGTTCGTTGGAGACCAGCTCGAAGTGGTAGGTCTCGCCGCGGATCACCGCACCGAGGGCAACCAGGGCGTCGAAGCGGCCGCTCTTGGCCATGGTCTGCAGCGTGAGGGGAGCTTCGAGGGCGCCCGGCACGGTGGCGATGGTGATCGCGTCGGCGGCAACGCCGAGGCGCTGCAGTTCGGCGGTGCACGACGACAGCAGGCCTTCGCAGACGTCGAGGTTGAAGCGGCACATGACGACGCCGATGCGGAGGCCGCTGCCGTCGAGGCTGGGGGCGATTTCAGGGATGTTGTCGTAACGGGGCATGGGGTGTCCTGGTGGGATGTTCTGGGGCTCAGGCGTCGGGGGCGACGTGGCCGACGACGGTCAGGCCGAAACCGGCCATGCTGGAAATCTTGCGCGGGCTGGCGAGGATCTTCATTCTGCCGACGTTGAGCCCGGCGAGAATCTGGGCGCCGATGCCGAACAGGCGCGGATCCCATTTCTGGGCCGGAAGGTTGGCGTTGTCGCCGGACAGCTGGGCGAGGAGGTCCTGGCCGGTTTGCGGGCGGTACAGCAGCACGATGACGCCGTGGCCGTGCTCGGCGATGCGCTTGAGGGCGGCATCGACGGGGAAACTGTGGCGACCGCTGCTCGGATCGAGGAAGTCGAGTACCGAGACGGGTTCATGCACGCGGACCAGGGTGTCCACGTCAGGCTGGATGTCGCCATAGGCCATGGCGAGATGCACTTCGCCGGAGGTCTTGTCTTCGAAGGCGGACAGGCGAAACGGGCCGTACGCGGTGTCGACAGTCTTCTCGCTGACCTTCTCGACCAGCTTTTCGGTGCGCGCGCGGTACTCGATGAGATCGCGGATGGCACCGATCTTGAGGCCGTGGAGCTGGGCGAACTCGATCAGTTCGGGCAGGCGCGCCATGGTGCCGTCGTCGTTCATGATCTCGCAGATCACGGAGGCGGGTTCCAGCCCGGCGATGCCGGCCAGGTCGCAGCCGGCTTCGGTGTGGCCGGCGCGGATCAGCACGCCGCCCGGCTTGGCCATGATCGGGAAGATGTGGCCCGGCTGGACGATGTCGCTGGCCTTGGCGTGGCGGGCCACGGCGGCCTGCACGGTGCGCGAGCGGTCGGCGGCGGAGATGCCGGTGGTAACGCCCTCGGCCGCTTCGATCGACACCGTGAAGGCGGTGCTGAACTGGCTGCGGTTGTCGCGCGCCATGTGGTTGATGCCCAGCTGGCGACAACGCTCCTCGGTGAGGGTCAGGCAGATCAGGCCGCGGGCGTGCTTGGCCATGAAGTTGATGGCTTCAGGCGTGATGTACTCGGCGGCGATGACGATGTCGCCTTCGTTCTCGCGGTCTTCCTCGTCCACGAGGATGACCATCTTGCCGGCCTTGATGTCGGCGATGATTTCCTGAATGGGGGCCAGTGCGCTCATGCGGGTGCTCCTTCGCCAGTGTCACGCCAGGCTTGCATGCGTTCCACGTAGCGGGCGATAAGGTCGATTTCCAGGTTCACGGTGCTGCCGGCGGCGAGGCGCTTGAGGGTGGTGACCTGGACGGTGTGGGGGATCAGATTGATCGAGAACTCGCGGCCGTCGACCCAGTTCACCGTGAGGCTGACGCCGTCGATGGTGACCGAGCCTTTTTTGGCGATGTAGCCGGCGAGGGCGGCAGGAGCGCGGATGACGAGCTCGTGGCTTTCGCCGACGGGCGCGAACTTCACGACTTCGCCGATACCGTCCACGTGGCCGGTGACCAGGTGGCCACCGAGGCGGTCGGCCAGGCGCAGGGCCTTTTCGAGGTTCACCTCGGCGGGCGCGTCGAGGCCGACGGTGCAGTTGAGGGTTTCGCGGGACACGTCGAACTGGACAGTGTTGCCATCGAGGGCAACCACCGTGAGGCATACGCCGCTGTTGGCGATGCTGTCGCCGAGCTGGACATCGTCCAGGTCGAGGGCACCGACATCTACCGTGAGGCGCACGCCGTCTTCAAGAGGCGACACGCTCAGGATGCGGCCGGTGGCGGCAACGATTCCGGAGAACATGGGATGGGCGCTTTTCGAGGGAAAACGCGATTTTAGGCGATTTCCGTCCGGGGCTGGCGGTTTGTGCGGCCGGCCCGACAAGAGAAAAGCCCCTCGCGGGGCTTTCCGTTACGACAGTCGCGTGGGCGCTCGATGCTTAGAGAATCTCGGCGATGTGGTCGCGCTCCTTGAGTTCCTTTTCGAACTGGCAGATTTCCAGGCCCAGCGCGTTGCGCGCCGAAACCATCCCGACCGGCTTGCCATTTTCCACGACCGGCACGTGGCGGAAGCCGCCTTCGAACATCATGTGCAGGGCGTGGGAGAGGGGCTTGTCGGCGGTTGCCGTGAGCAGTTTCTCGGTCATCACCGCGGAGAGCGGGGTCTTGTCCGGATCGAGCCCCTTGGCGACGACCCGGTTGAGCACGTCGCGTTCGGTGAACAGGCCGGTGAACAGGCCGGTGAGCAGGCCCTTGTCGTCCACCACCATGATGGCGCCGACCTGCTGGTTGGCCATCGCGACGGCCGCTGCGCGTACCGAGGTGTCGGCGAGGGCGGAAGTGATGGTCTGGCCTTCAATGACCTGACGCAGGGTTCTGTTGGGCATCTTTGTCTCCTTTGGGGTTATTTGGGGGATGCGGGAACAGGTACAAAAAAGGGCGTCTATACGCCCTTCTGTGAGATTTCCGGTCAGGTCGCCGTCTTGGGGGCGGCTGGCTTGCTCATGTCCGGCTTGGTGTGCTTGGCGGCGTTTTCGCCACAGGCCTGGGCGCCAGCGGCAAAGCCGAGGGCAAGAGCGAGAAAGAGGGCGATTTTACGGATCATGGCGGGCTCTCCGGAGTGGCTTCGATGTTTAATCATGGAAGGTCTGGCGAGGTTTCGCAAGGGGGTCTTTGTGCATATCTGGCGCGCCTTTCTGTCGGGTCGCGTGGAAAAGCCGGCGTCTTCGGCTTACCATCCACCGACCATCCTTGGTGAATAGCGATCCGGTACGGCAATGAAGGGCACAACGACAAGCGCGATCTCCGACTCCGAAGCCGTCAACCAGCCTTATCTCGTCGTCGTGGGCGGGAACTCGGCAGGGAACCGCGCCGTCCTGGCAAGCCTGCTGGGGGGGCTCGAGCGCCGCGGAACCGTGGCCTTCATCCTGGCCGAGCCGCTTGCCACTGGAGGATTTCCCGATGGCTGTGCCCTCAGCGTTGCGGAGGCCGTCGACGGGGGCATGCCCGAGCCCGATCATCTTTACCTCTGTCCGCCCGAACACGCGTTGCAGATTGGCGCTGGCGGCTTTGAAGTGAGCCTGTTGCCCCGCCTTGCGGGCGGCCGCTCGAATGCCGATTGCCTGTTTGAATCCCTGGCGGCGCGCGAAGGCTGGCGCGCGGTGGGCGTGCTGCTGCCCGGCCAGGATCGTTTCGCCCTGCAAGGCGCCCGCGCGATTGTCGAGGCGGGCGGCGTGCTGCTCGAAGTCTCCGACAACGGGGCCGACGATTCCCCGGCGGCCGTCGCCGCCTGGCTCAACGACATCGACATTCGCCTGGACAGCCTGCTGGTCGCGCGGCAGGCGGAAGAGGAGTCATCCTTCCGGGCCTTGCTCCATCTGACCTCCCGGGAAACCGGGGTCGACCTGGACCAGTACAAGGAAAGCACCCTGCGCCGCCAGATGTTGCGGCGCAGCCAGGGCCTCGGGTTCGGCACCCTGGGCGCCTACCGGGAATACGTCGCCGAACACCCCGAGGAACTCACGCTGCTGCAGCACAGCTTCATGATTTCCGTTTCGGCCTTCTTCCGCGATGCCTCGGTGTTCCACGAACTGGCCCGCGCCCTGCGCGGGCTGGTGGCCGGCAAGCGTCCGGGGGAATCGGTACGGGTGTGGGTGCCGGCCTGTGCAACCGGCGAAGAGGCTTACTCCATCGCCATCCTGCTCGCCGAAATGCTCGGCGATCGCCTGGGCGTGCGGGAAGTGCGGGTGTTTGCCACCGACATCGACCACGAAGCCCTCGATTTCGCCCGCGCCGGGGTCTATCCGCCGGCCGATCTGGAGAGCCTGGGCAGCGAGCGCCTCAACCGCTGGTTCCGGCCCGAAGGCGCCGGCTGGCGGGTGGGCAAGGCGCTGCGGGAGTTGTGCGTTTTTTCGGCCCACGACCTGACCAGCCATCCGCCCTTCATCCGCATGGATCTGGTGAGCTGTCGCAACATCCTGATCTATTTCAAGCCCCTCCAGCAGCTCGAGCTGATCCGCACCTTTCACTTCGCCCTCAATCCGGGCGGCCTGCTGCTGCTCGGCAAGTCGGAATCCACCGGTGCCAGCGGGGCGCTGTTCGAAGTCATCGACCCGGCCGGCAAGCTTTACCGGCGGCGCGCCTCGACCAGCACGCAACCGCACCGCGCGATGCGCTTCGGGATGCCCGAGCGCCCGTTCCGGCCGGCCATCACCAGTCCCGCCGCCGCCCCCCAGCGCGACAGCCTGGTCGAACGCAGCCGGGATGCCATGCTGGAGGCCTACGGGCCGCCGGGCGTGCTGGTCGATGGACGTTTCGAACCGTTGCATTTCTTCGGCGCGTCGCGGCGTTACTTCTCGCTGCCGGTGGCGAATGCCGATTTTTCGGTGTTCGCCCTGTGTCTGCCGGAACTGCGCAGCGAGCTCAAGGCCCTGTGCTACCGAATGCGCCAGGATGCCGTGGACGTCCTGCGTGGCGGCGGTGGTGCCGTGGTGCGCATTGGCGACGAGACCTTGCGGGTGCGCCTGGCCCTGCGTCGCGTCCGGGCGGTGGAGGACGGGCCGGACGCGGCCGTGCTGATCAGCTTCGAGGAAACACCGATCCCGTCGTCCGTCGTGCCGGCAGAATTGCGCGACAGCCTGCTGCCCGCCGAAGCCGCCGACGAGATCGCCCGCCTGCGCCAGGAACTGGCCGACACCCGCGAGCACCTGCAGGCGGTGATCGAGCAACTCGAAGCCTCCAACGAAGAGCTGCAATCGCTCAACGAAGAAATCCAGTCATCGAGCGAAGAGCTGCAATCGTCCAACGAAGAACTGCAGGCCTCCAACGAGGAACTCACCACCCTCAACGACGAACTGCGGGTCAAGTCCCTCGAATACGTCCAGCTCAACACCACCCTCAGCAACATCCAGAACTCCATCCGCACCAGCCTCGTGGTGGTTGGCCGGGACGGGCGGGTGACCCGCTTCAACGAGCTGGCGGGCCGGATTTTCGGGCTGCTGCCCAATGACATCGGCCAGTTCCTGTACGGCGTGCCCTGTCACCTGGACCTGCCCCACCTGCGGGAGTGGGTCGGTGGGGTGATTGCCGACAACGAACCCTTCGTCGAGCACGTGCATCAGCGTGATTTCCACTACCTGATGCAGATCGCCCCCTACCGCAACGAACTGGGGGACAACGCCGGGGCGGTGCTCACCTTCACCGACATTTCCGACCTGCACAAGGCCGAGGAAGCCCAAGCCCACAGCGAAGGCCGTTTCCGCCAGGTGTGGGAGTCGAGCGTCGAGGGCCTGCTGGTTGTCGATCCGGGCGGCCTGCTGGTGCAGGTCAATCCGGCCCTCGAAGCGATGTTCGGCTACGCGCCGGGCGAATTGCTCAACGTTTCGGTGGATGTGCTGGTGCCGGATACCCTGCGCGCGGCCCACCAGGGCCATCGCCAGCTGTACCGGAGCGCCCCCGAACAGGCCCAGGCCCTGATGTTGCGGCGCCATTTGCGCGGCTGTCGCAAGGACGGCAGCGAGCTGGCCATCGAAATCAGCCTGAGCAGCCTCAATATGGACGGCGTCGAACACGTGCTGGCCACCGTCTCCGACGTCACCGAGCGCAGCCTGGCCGAAGAACTCCTGCGCGCCAGCGAACGCCGCCTGCGCATGGCCCTCGACGCGGCCCGCGCCGGGTCGTGGGAGTGGTTTCTCGAAAGCAACAACAACTACTGGTCCGACGAGCTGTGGGAGCTGTACGGCATTCCGCCCCATTCCTGCACGCCGTCCTACGAGGCCTGGCGCGAGACCATTCACCCCGACGACCGCGACCGCATCGCCACCATCGTCAGCGAGGCCAGTGCGCAGGGCGAACAGTTTGAAGCGGAATGGCAGGTCAACCTGCCCCCCGACCAGGCGCCCCGCTGGCTCATGTGCCGGGGCCAGCCCGTTCGTGACGCCGATGGCAAGGTGGGCCGCTACATCGGCATCGTGCTTGACGTCAGCGTGCGCCGCCTGGCCGAAGAGCAGCGCCGGCAGGGGCAGGAGATGCTGGCCACCATTCTCGACAACGCCGGCGCCTGCATCTACATCAAGGACCGCGACTACCGCTACACCTACGCCAACCGCGCCGTCTGCGAGCTGTTCGGAATCACCCGGGAGCAACTCGTCGGTCAGAACGACGACGTTTTCTTCGATGAAACAACCGCCACCATCCTGCGCGACAACGACCGCCGCATCATCGAGGGCGGCGAGCGCATCGAGATCGAGGAAACCAACGTCGACCGCCTGTCCGGCGAAGCCCACAGCTACCTGTCGATCAAGCTCCCGCTGCGCCGCGACGATGGCAGCATCTACGCCCTGTGCGGCATCTCGACCGACATCACCGAACGCAAGCGCGCGCTGGACGAACGCCTGGCGGCCGATGCCCGTTTTCGCAGCCTCTTCGAGTCCATGCAGGAAGGCTTCTTCCTGGCCGAACTGATCTATGACACGCTGGGCACGCCGGTGGACTGGCGCTTCCTCGACGTCAATCCGGCCTATTCGCGCATCATGGGGCTGGCGCCGGAGGCCGTGCTGGGCCGGAGCGTGCGCGAGCTTTTCCCCGGGTTGGAGGACTTCTGGTTCGATGCCCATGTGCACGCCGCGTTGTCCGGCGAGCATTCCCGTATGGAAGGTTTTGTGGCGGCCACCGGGCGTTACTACGAGAACCACTATTACTCGCCGATCAAGGGCCAGTTCGCCTGTCTGTTCTCCGACATCACCGAGCGCAAGCTGGCCGAGGAACAGCTGCGCATGTTGTCTACGGCGGTCGAACAGAACCCCGGCAGCATCGTCCTCACCGATCTGGACGCCAGCATCCTGTACGTCAACGAGGCCTTCGAGCGCGCCTCCGGCTACACGCTGGACGAAGTGCGCGGCAAGAACCCGCGCATCATGCAGTCCGGCGACACCTCGCCCGAAGTGTTTGCCTCCATGTGGCAAACCGTCAGCCGCGGCGAAGTCTGGCAGGGCGAACTGATCAACCGGCGCAAGAGCGGCGAGCTTTACATCGAGCGTGCAGTGATCTCGCCGGTGCGCCGGGCCGACGGCAGCGTGTCCCACTACCTGGGCATCAAGCAGGACATCACCGCGCAGAAGCGCAACGAGGAAGAACTGGCCCGCCACCGCCATCACCTCGAAAGCCTGGTCGAAGCGCGCACCCGCGAACTGGCCCAGGCCAAGGACGCCGCCGAAAGCGCCAACCGGGCCAAAAGCGCCTTCCTGGCCAACATGAGCCACGAGATCCGCACGCCGCTCAACGCCGTGC